>Ga0180223_1001250_pt1 | contig 20557 bp, 23 predicted proteins | sample eDN5th30CKraftOP_FD_151337 | JGI IMG/M metagenome (GOLD analysis project Ga0180223, IMG submission 151337) | Enriched Organic Plus compost microbial communities from Emeryville, California, USA - eDNA 5th pass 30_C Kraft OP (version 2) (version 2) ...
GAGGCGCGCCCGCTGACCGGCCGCCGGAAGCACGGCCCCGCGAACGGAAATCGCCGCGTGGCGCGCCGGAAGGCGCCGTGCATCGCCGACTTGTCTGCGCAAACTGCGTGGACTTGTTTGCGGGCGATGCACGCACGAAAGACACGGTCGCGCCGCCCGGCGCGCCACTCCCCGAACTTTTCGGGGAGGCGAAAGGGGAAGCCGGCGTGACCCGCGCCGTAAAGAACAGGGCCTGCGGAGCGTTGGCTGTTTGAAAATTGAATGACGAAGGGAGATTTGCTCGTCCCCGCTCGGCCACTCGATCACGGCCGCAGGATCACCTTGCCCATCACCTTGCGCGCGGCGATCGCTTTCAGCGCTGTCGCAGCCTCGCTCAGCGGATAGACCGCATGGACGTGCGACGACAGACGGCCGTCCGCGGCCCATTTGAGCAATTGCGCGGTGTTGGCGCGATGGCCGTCCGGATCGCGCTCGGTCCACGCGCCCCAGAATACGCCGAGCACATTGGCGCTCTTCAGGAGATACAGATTGAACGGCACTTTCGGGATGTCGCCGGCGGCAAAGCCGATGACCAGATAACGGCCTTCCCAGGCGATGCCGCGCAGCGCCGCTTCGGCATAGGAGCCGCCGACCGGATCATAGATCACATCGGCGCCTTTGCCGTTCGTTACGCGGCGCAGTCCGTCTTTCAGATTTTCGCTCGCGTAATCGATGCCCTCGTCGGCGCCATGCTTGCGCGCGAAGTCGAGCTTCTCCGGCGACGACGCGCAGGCGATTACACGCGCGCCCATCAGTTTGCCGATTTCGATCGCGGCAAGGCCGGTACCGCCCGAAGCGCCGAGCACCGCAAGCGTCTCACCGGCTTGCAGGTTGGCGCGGTTCTTCAGCGCGTAGAGCGTAGTTCCGTAGGTGACGCACAGCCCGGCGGCGCGATCGAAGTCGAGTTCGTCCGGGATCGGCGTCAGCATTTTCGTGGAGACGGCGATCGTCTCCCGCGCGGCGCCGTAGCCGGTGAACCCCAGCACGCGGTCGCCCGTCTTGAAGTCGGTGACGTCCGGGCCGACGCTTTCGACCACGCCGGCGAATTCCGCCGACGGCGAGAACGGGAAGGCCGGCTTGGTCTGGTACTTGCCCTGGATGATCAGCGTGTCGAAGAAGTTCAGCGCCGCCGCCTTGATGCGGACCACGACCTCGCCGGCTTGGGGAACCGGATCGGGCAGGTCGCCAAGTTCGAGTTCGTCGGGGGTTCCGTAATGAGTGCAGAGCAGGGCTTTCATGGGTGTCCGCGTCGGATTGGAGTGAGCTGCTGTCTGTCTAGCACAGCGCGCCGCGCGGACCCGAGCACCGGCCGGCACAAGGGCATGGCCCCATTAACCTTTGGTGGGTAAGGTGAGCAACGAAGGCGATTTGGTGCCTTCACTATGCCGATATTGGCCCCTAGGCGGTTGATATCTCCCCGAAATCGAGGCGGCGTGCCACGCGTCGTTCCATTCAAACGGTAGGGCCCGAAGAGAATGAAACACCCAAGCCCCGCGATTGTTCTGACCGCCGCTGCCGCGGTGTTGGTCGCAATCTCCATTAATCCAGCGGTTGCGCAGAAGAAGGATCCTGCGGAACAGGCCGTATTGCTCGGCCAGTTCGGCGACTGGGGTGCCTATACGGCCACCCCTGGCGGCAAGAAGGTCTGCTTCGCCCTGTCGAAGCCGACCTCGGCCGTGACCGACCCCGCCGGCCGTAACCGAGACCCGTCTTACGCCTTCGTCTCGACCCGTCCCTCGGAAAAGGTGACGAACGAGGTCTCCCTTATTGTCGGCTATCCGCAGAAGGCCAATCACGACGCCAGCGCGGCGGTCGATGCCAGGACCTTCGTGCTGTACACCCAGAACGATGGTGCCTGGGTCAAGAATGCCGGCGAAGAGGCGCAAATGGTGGACGCCATGCGCAAGGGCTCGACCCTGATCGTAAAGAGCGAGTCCGGCCGCGGCACCAAGACCACGGATACCTATTCGCTGCGGGGTATAGCCGATGCCCTCGACAAGGTCGCGGCGGAGTGTAAATAGGCGCCAAATACTATCATCACCGGGCCGCCACGCAGTGGCGAGACCCGGTGATCCCGCTTACATAGGCATAATCAGTGCGTCCCTAAGCGGGATGGCCGGGTCAAGCCCGGCCATGACAGTCGCCGTAGCCGTGTTATTCAAAAACCATGACCCTCGCCGCCGCACAGCAGAAGGCCCCCACCGGCTTCGTCGAAAAGACGCCGCTCGAGGCCTATGTCGCGCCGGACAAGCCGTCGCTGGTCGGCCTGTCGCGGGCGCAGCTTGCCGATGTGTTCGGCGAACTCGGCGTGCCGCCGGCGCAGCGCAAGATGCGCGCCCAACAGTTCTGGCACTGGACCTATTTCCGCGGTGTCACCTCGTTCGACGACATGACGTCGATGTCGAAGGAACTGCGCGCACGCCTCGCCGAACGCTACACCGTGGATCGCCCCGAGGTGATCGCCGAGCAGGTCTCGGTCGATGGCACGCGCAAATGGCTGCTGCGGCTGCCGGGCGACAAGGATTCCAAGCTGCCGCACGACGTCGAGTGCGTCTACATCCCCGACACCGAGCGCGGCACGCTCTGCGTCTCGAGCCAGGTCGGCTGCACGCTGACCTGTGCCTTCTGCCACACCGGCACCCAGCGCCTGGTGCGCAACCTCACCGCCGGCGAAATCGTCGGTCAGGTGCTGGCCGCGCGTGATCGTCTCGGCGACTGGCCGGGCGGCACCCGCCCCACCGACGGCGTCATTCCCTCCGGCGAGCGTTGTGTCACCAACATCGTCATGATGGGCATGGGCGAGCCGCTCTATAATTTCGACGCCGTGCGCGATGCGCTGCTGATCATGTCGGACGGCGACGGCATTGGCATTTCCAAGCGTCGCATCACCCTCTCCACCTCCGGCGTGGTGCCCAACATCGTCAAGACCGGCGCCGAGATCGGCTGCATGCTGGCAATCTCGCTGCATGCCGTGCGCGACGACCTGCGCAACGAACTGGTGCCGCTCAATCGCAAATATCCGATCGCCGAACTGATGGAAGCGTGCCGCAATTATCCCGGCGCGTCGAACGCCAAGCGCATCACGTTTGAATATGTGATGCTCAAGGGCGTCAACGATTCCATCGCCGACGCCAAGGCGCTGATCAAGCTGCTCAAGGGCATCCCGGCCAAGATCAATCTGATCCCGTTCAATCCGTGGCCCGGTACGAAGTACGAGTGCTCGGACTGGGAGCAGATCGAGAAATTCTCGCAGGTCGTGTTCGACGCCGGCTATGCGTCGCCCGTGCGCACGCCGCGCGGCCGCGATATTCTCGCCGCTTGCGGACAGCTCAAAAGCGCGACCGAAAAACTATCTGCGCGCGAACGCATGGCGCTGCGCGCCATGGCGATGACGGACGAATGAGTCTCATCGGCCGCCTCTTCGTCATCTTCTTCACTGTCATCCTCGCCAGCATGGCGGCGGGCATTGTCATTGCCGTCGGCATTCTTGGCACGCAGTGGAGCAGCGTGTCCGGCGATCCGGTCGAGCGCGTGTTCTTCTGGGGAACGGCCTTTATCGGCGCGACCGGCGCCGGCGCGGTGAGTATCCTGCCGATGGTGATCCTGATTGCGCTCGGCGAGACCTTCAAAATCCGCTCGCTCGCGCTCAATATGCTCGGCGGCGTGGCGATGTTGATGCTCGGCTATTACGGCGCCGGCTTTGCGCCGCCGTCCTACGAAGAGTCGATTGATCATCCGCCGCCGGTCGTGTCGCACGATCTGCAGATCGCTGCTGCGGCCGGCGCAGTGTTCGGGCTGGTGTACTGGCTGCTCGCCGGCCGCAATGCCGGGCGATGGCGCGAGCGCCTTTAGCGGGGCGTGCGCGAAAGCGCCCAATCCAGCGCGTCTTCCAATCTGTCATTGCCCCAGAACAGTTCGCCATCCGCTGTGACGAAGCTCGGCGCGCCGAAAATGCCGTGTGCGATGGCCTCTTCAGTCTGCTGCCGCAAGCGCAATTTGTTGTCGTCCGATTGCGCCCTGCCGATGATGTCGTCGGCGTCCTTGCCCTGTTCGCGGACGATCGCCGCGACCGTCTCCTGCTCGCCGATATTCTTCCTGTCGCCGAACTGCGCGCGATAGACCGCGTTGGTGAAAGCCTCGCCCCAACCTTCGTCGAAGGCGATCAGCGCAACCCTTGCCGGCAGGATCGTGTTCTGCGGAAACTGCGGCGGCTCCGCGAAAGGCAACCCGAGCGCCCCGCAGATGCGCTCGAGATCGCGCCACATGTAGCGGCCCTTGGCTGGATACAGGTTGAACGGCGAGGTGGTCCAGCCGTTCTGCTTGAACACCGGGCCGAGCAGGAAGGGCCGCCAGCGCAACGTCACGCCACGCGCTTGCGCCAGGCGGCCGATGCGCGCCGCGGCCGGATAGGAGTAGGTCGAGGCGAATTCGAACCAGAATTCGAGCGAGGGATGCTGCGTCATGATGGCTCATTATAGAGAGGTACGTCGCGACTTTCCATTTCCGGCGGCCTCGGCTAGACGGTCGCCGGACTTGCTTGTTTGCGCATGATCTTGCCGAAAACCGGGCTCCGCTTTTGGGATCATGCGCCAGAGGACTTCATGGGTCGTACCGGACTTTATATCGCGCTCGGCATTGGCGTCGTGACGGGGCTGGTGTTCGGCCTGTTCCCTGAACTCGATATTGCCATCTCGCGGGTGTTCTACGAGCACGTGATCAACGGCAATCATTTCGGCTGGCGCATCTATCCGCCGCTGATGATGGCGCGCGATGCCGGTCTCTGGGTCGGCACTGTCATCATGGTCGGCGCGCTGATCGCGCTCGGTTTCAAGCTGGTGTTTCCCAAGCGACGATCGATCGTGTCCGGGCGCGCCGTGCTGTTCCTGGCCGTGACCATGGCGCTCGGCCCGGGCCTCCTCGTCAACGTCATTCTCAAGGATAACTGGCATCGTTCGCGGCCGATCGACGTTCCGCAACTCGGCGGAAGTGAAGTCTTCACGCCGTGGTGGGATCCGCGCGGCGGCTGCGGCAACAATTGCGCCTTCGTGTCCGGCGACGTGTCCGGCGCTTTCTGGACGATTGCGCCTGCGGTGCTGGTGCCGCCGCCCTACCGTGCCGTCGCGGTCGGCGCCGCGCTGGCGCTCGGTACCGGCATGGCCATCGTGCGCATCATGGCCGGCGGCCATTTCGCCAGCGACGTGATCTTTGCCGGCGTCTTTACGTTCCTGATCGTCTGGCTCGCTTATGCGCTGATCTTTCGCTGGCCGTCGACGCGACTTAGCGAAGAAGCGTCTGAGCGACGCCTCGAACGCTTCTCCGCGCGCTGGCGGCGCATGACGAACTGGTTCGGTTACCGCGTCGCTGCCGAGATAGCCGGCCCGCCGGGCGAGTCCGACGAAGACCCCAAGGTCAAGCGCCGCTCCGGCTGGTGGTAAGTTGCGCCACCCGCACTGGTATTGCGTCCCGATTGGACTAGAGTGCCAGTGGCGGCAAGACGTGCCGCTCCAGCGTCGGAGGCGTCGATGGCGGAAGAGCAGGAGACCCTGCACCGCGTCCTGCAAATGAAGATCAGAGCGCTTGGCGATCCTGCGCAGGTCCTGTCTCTTGTGAAGAGCACCGCCCCGTTCTATCGCGCGCTCGGCAGCGCCCAAGTCCGCTTTCTGCAGAATGTCGACGATCCGGCGCAGTTCGTGATCGAGGTCGAGTACGAGGCCAACGCCGCGCTCGAGCTCAACCGGCAGAAGATCTCCAGCGATCCGATGGTGCGCAGCTTCCTGCAGGGTTGGCGCACGCTGCTGGCCGGTTCGGCGGAAATGGACGTTTTCCAGGACGTCACCGACTAGTCCGAAAGTCATTTAGTTTCAAATACTTGTATGGCTGCCACGGGGCCTGCTGCGCAGGCTGGCACCGCGCGCTCATCGCTTGCGCCGTGCCGTAAGCGCCCTATAGTCCGCGCCACTCCATCAACATGCCCTACGGTCATGAAGGCCCGGCATTTATCGACGATAGGCAATGCGTATGGCGAGCGACGGCAAGAAGCGGGACATCAAGAAGGTCGTTCTGGCCTATTCCGGCGGTCTCGATACCTCGATCATCCTCAAGTGGCTGCAGACCACCTACGGCGCCGAGGTTGTCACCTTTACCGCCGATCTCGGTCAGGGCGAGGAGCTTGGCCCCGCGCGCGAAAAGGCGCTGCGCGCCGGCATCAAGCCCGAGAACATTTTCATCGACGATCTGCGCGAGGAGTTCGTCCGCGATTTCGTCTATCCGATGTTTCGCGCCAATACCGTCTATGAAGGCCAGTACCTGCTCGGCACCTCGATCGCGCGGCCGCTGATCGCCAAGCGCCAGATCGAGATCGCGCATAAAGTCGGCGCCGACGCCGTGTGTCATGGCGCGACCGGCAAGGGCAACGACCAGGTCCGTTTCGAACTCGGCTATTACGCGCTCGATCCGTCGATCAAGATCATCGCGCCGTGGCGCGAATGGACCTTCAAGGGCCGCGACGAACTCCTGAACTTCGCGCGTGACAATCAGATCACCATCACCAAGGACAAGGAAGGCGAGGCGCCGTTCTCGGTCGACGCCAACCTGTTGCACTCGTCCTCCGAAGGCAAGGTGCTGGAAGACCCGGCCAAGGAAGCGCCTTCGATCGTCTATCAGCGCACCATCTCGCCGATGGAAGCGCCCGACAAGCCGACCGAGATTTCGATCGGCTTCAAGCGCGGCGACGCCGTCAGCCTCAACGGCAAGGCGATGTCGCCAGCGACCCTGCTCACGGAACTGAACAAATACGGCCATGACAACGGCATCGGCCGGCTCGATCTGGTCGAGAACCGTTTCGTCGGCATGAAGTCGCGCGGCGTTTACGAGACGCCCGGCGGCACCATTCTGCTGCAGGCGCACCGCGCCATCGAATCGATCACGCTCGATCGCGGCGCCGCGCATCTCAAGGACGAACTGATGCCGCGCTATGCCGAGCTGATCTACAACGGCTTCTGGTTCTCGCCGGAGCGCGAGATGCTCCAGGCGCTGATCGACAAGTCGCAGGAAGCCGTCGAAGGCACGGTCCGGCTCAAGCTTTACAAGGGCAATGTCATCGTCACAGGCCGCGAAAGCCCGGCCTCGCTGTATTCCTCGACGCTCGTCACTTTCGAGGACGACAAGGGCGCCTACGACCAGAAGGACGCCGAGGGCTTCATCAAGCTCAACGCGCTGCGCCTGCGCACGCTCGGCCAGCGCAAGCGCAGCCTGAAGAGTGAATAGCCGATGCCGCTGATCGAGCCGTTGCCCGAAGACCACGATCCGGACCTGATCGATCTGATCCAGTTCTTTCGTGGTCCCCTCGGCACCGTGCCGAACAGCGTGTTGACCATGCAGCGGCGGCCGAAGATCGCCCGCGCCTTTACCGAGCTGAACAAGGCGGTGATGGAAAACCTCGGTCGTGTCACGGCCGAGCAGAAGCGGCTGATCGGCTTCGTCGCCTCCCAGGCTGCGGGCTGCCGCTACTGCCAGGCGCACACCATTCTCGCGGCCGAGCGTTTCGGATCGACCACCGAGCGCATGAATGCGATCTATGACTATGCGAACAGTCCGCTGTTCACCGATGCGGAGAAGATGGCGTTCGACTTTGCGCTGGCCGCAGCCAGCGTGCCGAACGGCGTGACGCCCGAGATCGCGCAGGCGCTGAAGCAGCACTGGACCGACGACGAAATCGTGGAGATTCTCGGCGTCGTGGCGCTGTTGGCTATCTCAATCGCTGGAACGACTCGATGGCGACGACCCTGGAGCCGATCGGTGTGTCTGCCGGTGAGCGCAATCTGGCGAGCCACGGCTGGACGCCGGGCCGTCACGGCTAGAATTGCGGGAGATGGGACACATGCACGGTCGCAGCAATTTCGGCAACTCCGCGCTCGCTCTTGGCCTGTTGCTGACCGGCCTCGCAGCCTGTTCAGGCGACGGCAAGAAGAATGACGAGCCCGATCCGAACCTGTTTCCGAAAGAGTACAAGACCCAGATCCTCTACACGCTGCAGAGAGATCTCGACGATCCGACCAATATTCGCGACGCTTTCATCACCGAGCCGTTCTTGACTCAGGGCGCCCGCGAACAGCGTTATGCCGTCTGCGTGCGCAGCAATTCGCGCAACATGAATCGCGAATATACGGGCATCAAGGACCGCATCGGCTTCTTCTATGGCGGCCACCTCAATCAGTTGATCGAGGCAACGCCGGAGCAGTGCGGCAAGGCCGCCTACAAGCCGTGGCCGGAACTGCAGACCATCTGCTTCAGCAACAAGGGTTGCAAGTAAGGGCTTGCAGGCCAAGAACAACTCAGTGCCGAGCCGAGACCTCGACCGTCGGGGCCGGTTCCGGCTCGGTGGCCCTCAGTTCGGGGTTGAGCGGCAGGCCGCGTCGCTTCTTGTCCTCGATCTCGGCCGTGGTTTTTTGAATCTGCACGAAACGCACGGCCGCGATCGGATGGGTCCTGGCGTTGAGGATGCTGTGCGGATGGACAAAGGCGATGCGCCGCCAGATGTCCTCGGTGCCTCCGGTGTCGTAGCCGGCGCGCGCGGCGTAATAGGCGCCGACATAGTCGGCCTCGCGCTCGAAGCCGACGCTGTAGGCCAGCGCTCCCAGTCCGGCGAATTGCCGACGAAAGGCGCCGCCCGTCGAAACGCCGCCGGCCTGGATGCCGACGTCGATTGCCGCACCGGCCGTCGTGCCGATGATTGTGTTCCAGCGCTGCTTGTCGAGATGACCGAGCGTGGAGTGCGCCAGCTCATGGCCGATGACCATGGCCAGTTCTGCATCGGACTGGGCCAGCGCCAGGAGGCCTGAACTGATGATGACCTTGTAATCGGATGCCGACGCATTGACCGCTTCATCAACGTGGTATTCGACCGGGATCGAGCAGCCCATGACCGGCGTCAGCGTAACGGTGCGATCGACGCCGTCGCGCCGCGTATCGAGCCGCACCGGGTCGGTGCCGTTCTCGGCAATCTTGCGCCAGATCCAGTTCGCCGTGCCTCCCAGCGGGATGAGTTCGCCGTTGAGTGCGATGATCTCGTCGCCGGCGACGAGACCAGCTTGCGCCGCGGGCGAGCCTTCAACGATTGAGATAGCTGTGGGGCGGCTCCAGCCGATGCTCAGTGCTTCGCCGGCGTAGGACTGGTAGCGGCGCGGCAGGCTGCGCGGCGTCGCTGCCGTTAGCCCGATCTGGGCGGCGATGCGGTCCATGCAATCGGCGACATTGACGGTGCGGATGCGGAAGGCGATGGAATCGACGCGGTGTCGCTCGCTGTAATACTTGCGCAGCTGGGCGATCTGCTGGGCGCGCTGCTCCGCCGCGACGACGTCCCTGGGCAGGTCCGGAAGTCTGGAATCCGGCATGGCGCACGCGGCGCATGCCAACGCCACAGCCCATCCGCCTTGCCGGATGATCTTACGCACCACGCTGCAACCCCGCCCTGACGGCGGAACGCTACCGGTGGCCCTGCAACCGAAGCAAGCAAAAGTTGTATCAAGGGCCGACCAGACCCTCAGGCTGTCTCGCCTTTCAGGCGGCCGATCAGGCCGAAAATGTCACCCAGAACAAAGAGATCGCGCACTTTCGGACCGTCGAAAGTGAAGATCGGCATGCCGGTCCACCACACGTGACGGCCACTCGGCGGCACGCCGAATATCTCTTTGCGGTGCCACCCATGGAAACGCATCTTGCCGCTGACCCGGTTGCCTTCCTCGATCATCCCAATGATGTCGGTCGTGTATTTGTCGAAGGCGCCGGTCACGTAGTCGACATAGCCCGCGAACTCGTCGTGGCCGACGAGCACCGGCCCGAGCGAGCCACGGAACGTGAAACCGTCGTGGAAGATCTGCGGGATCAGGCTTTTGTCGGCGTGATCCCACAGATCCTTGTAGAAGGCGCGCACGGTCTCTTTCTGCGGCGAGAGCGCGACACCGCGCAGATCGAGGGCCGGTTCGTCCATCCCGTCAGGCTAGCGTGCCGCGCTCTCTGGCGCTACCGCACGCCGGTCATGGCGACCTTCGCGTTGTCGCCGAGGTCGGGCCGCGTGCCGGTGGCCGCAGCCATCATCATCTTGACCATGCTGACGACGGTGCCCGGTCCGTCCCAGTATTGCGCCTCGGTCGGGATCACCTTGAGGACGCGAATGTTCGGATTGTCCGCCGTGTCCCACCACGCCTTGGCGGTCGGCTCCCACAATTCCTTGATCAGCGCGCGGTCGTTCGACACCGTCGCGGTGCCCGACACCGACGCGTATTTCTGGCCGCCGGTATCGGCGAAGGCCAGCGCGAGCTTGGGATAGCGGGCGATTTCCTCGTCCTTGTGATGACGTGCGTCCGTCAGAAAGTAGACGGCGTTCTCGGCGCGGCGCGAGCGCGCGTCCATTGGCCGGCTGTGCAGGTTGTTGCCGTCCCAGGTCGTGAGCATGCAGATGGAAATCTTCTCCATCAGGTCCCAGACCCGTTCCACTTCATTGCTTGCCATGAGTTGCTCCTTTTGCAGCATCAACGGCGCAACGCGGGCTGCGTTCCGGGAACAACAAAAAGGGCGCCGTTTCCGGCGCCCTTGGCATTCGCAAACTGCGGAGAAACTCAGACCTGGCGGTCGACCAGCGCCTTCTTCAGCGTGGCGATTTCCTTGGCCGGGTTGAGGCCCTTCGGACAGGCCTTCGAGCAGTTCAGGATGGTGTGGCAGCGATAGAGCCGGAACGGATCCTCGAGGTTGTCGAGGCGGTCGCCGGTCGCTTCATCGCGCGAATCCTGCACCCAGCGGTTCGCCTGCAGCAGCGCCGCGGGGCCGAGATAGCGGTCCGAATTCCACCAGTAGCTTGGGCACGAGGTCGAGCAGCAGGCGCACAGGATGCACTCGTACATGCCGTCGAGCTTGGCGCGCTCCTCGTGGCTCTGGCGCCACTCCTTTTCCGGCGCCGGCGTCACGGTGTGCAACCACGGCTCGATGGAGGCGTACTGGGCGTAGAAATTCTTCAGGTCCGGCACGAGATCCTTGACCACCGGCTGATGCGGCAGCGGGTAGATCTTGATCGGCGCCTTGGCGTCATCCATCGCCTTGGTGCAGGCCAAGGTGTTGGTGCCGTCGATGTTCATCGCGCAGGAGCCGCAGACGCCTTCGCGGCAGGAGCGGCGAAAGGTCAGCGTCGGGTCGATGTTGTTCTTGATCCAGATGAGGGCGTCGAGAACCATCGGGCCGCAATTGTCGCGGTCGACGTAATAGGTGTCGACGTGCGGATTGGCGCCGTCATCCGGGTTCCAGCGATAGATCTTGAACTCGGTCAGGTGCGTGGCATGCGCGGTGCGCGGCCAGGTCTTGCCTTCTTCGACCTTGGAGTTCTTCGGCAGCGTGATTTCGACCATCTGGGTAGCTTTCCTATCCTTTGTCATGGCCGGGCTTGACCCGGCCATCTCGCTTAGGCTGGCACCGCGCCCTCCTAAGCGGGATCACCGGGTCTCGCCGCTTCGCGGCCGCCCGGTGATGACAAGACATCAGTAAACGCGGGCCTTGGGTTCGATGTACGAGATTTCGTTCGTCAGCGTGTAGGTGTGCACCGGACGGTAGTCGATCGAGACACTGCCCTTGGCGTCGATCCAGGCGAGCGTGTGCTTCATCCAGTTCTGGTCGTCGCGATCCGGGAAGTCCTCGCGGGCGTGGGCGCCGCGGCTTTCGGTGCGGTTGCGGGCCGAGTCCATCGTGACGCAGGCCTGCGAGATCAGGTTGTCCAGCTCCAGCGTCTCGATGAGATCGGAATTCCAGACCAGCGACCGGTCGGACACGGCGATGTCGGTCATGCCGCCATAGACCTGATGGATCAGGTTGTGGCCTTCCTCGAGCACTTCGCCGGTGCGGAACACCGCGCAGTTGGTCTGCATGACCTTCTGCATCTTCAGGCGCAGTTCCGCGGTCGGCGTGCCGCCCGAGGCGTAACGGAAGTGGTCGAGACGGGCGAGCGCCTTGTCGGCCGAATCCTTCGGCAGGTCGGGCTGCTTCTCGCCCGGCGTCAGGGTCTCGGCGCAGCGCTGCGCCGCGGCGCGGCCGAACACGACGAGGTCGATCAGCGAGTTGGAGCCGAGGCGGTTGGCGCCATGCACCGACACGCAGGCGGCTTCGCCGATGGCCATCAGGCCCGGAATAACGAAGTCGTTGTTGCCGTCCTTCTTGGTCAGCGCTTCGCCGTGATAGTTCGTGGCGATGCCGCCCATGTTGTAGTGAACGGTCGGCAGCACCGGGATCGGCTCGCGGGTCACATCGACGCCGGCGAAGATGCGCGCGGTCTCGGAGATGCCGGGCAGGCGTTCGGCGAGCACGGCCGGGTCGAGATGGTCGAGGTGGAGGAAGATGTGGTCCTTCTCCTTGCCGACGCCGCGGCCTTCGCGGATTTCGATGGTCATGGCGCGCGAGACGACGTCACGCGAGGCGAGATCCTTCGCCGACGGCGCATAACGCTCCATGAAGCGCTCGCCTTCGGAGTTGACGAGATAGCCGCCTTCGCCGCGCGAACCTTCGGTGATGAGGCAGCCCGCCGGATAGATGCCGGTCGGGTGGAACTGCACGAACTCCATATCCTGCAGCGGCAGGCCGGCGCGCAGCACCATGGCATTGCCGTCGCCGGTGCAGATGTGCGCCGAGGTGCAGGAGAAGTAGGCGCGGCCATACCCGCCGGTCGCCAGAATGGTCTGGTTGGCGGTAAAGCGGTGCAGCGTGCCGTCGTCCATGTTCAGCGCGATGACGCCGCGGCAGCGGCCTTCGTCGTCCATGATCAGGTCGAGGGCGAAATATTCGATGTAGAACTCGGCCGCGTGCTTGAGCGACTGGCCGTACATCGTGTGCAGCATGGCGTGGCCGGTGCGGTCGGCGGCGGCGCAGGTGCGCTGCGCGGTTCCCTTGCCGAAATGCGTGGTCATGCCGCCGAACGGGCGCTGATAGATTTTGCCGTCTTCCTCGCGGCGGGAGAACGGCATACCCCAGTGCTCGAGCTCATAGACCGCGGCCGGCGCGTTTTTGCACATGTACTCGATGGTATCCTGGTCGCCGAGCCAGTCGGCGCCCTTCACCGTGTCGTACATGTGCCAGCGCCAGTCGTCCTCGCTCATGTTGCCGAGCGAGGCGGCGATGCCGCCTTGCGCCGCGACGGTGTGCGAGCGCGTCGGGAAAACCTTGGAAATACAGGCGGTCCGCAGGCCCGCTTCCGAGCAGCCGACCACGGCGCGCAGGCCGGCGCCGCCCGCGCCGACGACCACAACATCGTATTTGTGATCCTCGATCGGATAGGCGCGGCCATTGATGGCGGGACCGCCGTTTGTCTTGCCGTTGCTGTCAGCCATCGTCAGACTCCGAAGGACATTTTGAGGATGGCGAACGCCGAGGCGAGGCCGATGGCCACGCAGAAGAAGGTATTCAGCATCAGGCTCAGGAACTTGTATTTATCGTCGTGGACGTAATCGAGGATGATCTCCTGCATGCCGATCCACATGTGATAGACGCTGGTCAGAATGAACAGCAGCATCACGATGGCAACGAGCGGAGAGCCGAGGATCTGCACTGCGGCGGCGTGACTGCGGCCGAGCAATGAGATCAGAATGACGATCAGCGCAATCGTCAGGAAGATGCCGGCGAAGCCGGTCAGGCGCTGATGCCAGAAGTCGGTGGTGCCGGAACCGGCGGGACCGAGGCCGCGAACGCGGCGGGCCGGCGTGCGCATATCGTGCTGCGGCTTCATCGCGGGCCTCCGACGGCGAGATAGCCGATGACCCAGACCACAACGGTCAGGACGATCGAGCCGACCAGGCTGGCGAGGGTGAGCCATTCGCGCTCGGCCGGCTGGAAGCCATGCAGCGTGTCCCAGATCAGGTGGCGGATGCCGCCCAGCATGTGGTGCAGCAGCGCCCACGTGTAGCCGAACAGGACGACGCGGCCGATGAACGAGCCGATGAAGGCCTCGAAAGTGGCGTAGGCGTTGGGGCCGGAGGCGGCGGAAATCACCCACCAGGCCAGCAGCAGCATGCCGAAATACAGCGCGCCGCCGGTGATGCGATGGACGATGGACATCGTCATCGTCAGCGTCGGCCGGTAAATCTGCAAATGGGGGGAAAGCGGTCGGGAACGTCGCGGCGCTGTGCCGGCGCCCGCCTTTGAATCGGCCATTGTCTTGTCTCCTCGCCCCGCCGGAGCCCTGTCGGCGGTCGCGGACGGTTGGTTAGCCAAACTGCACATTTACCGCAACGCACCGCGTGCGCCCGGTTCCGCCAGATTGGAGCTGGACCAAGTTAAACTTCTTCAACCGCGAAACTAAACCGGCTAAATTGCCTCGATCAATCTGTGTTTCGCGTAGCAAGCCTTCGCGAAAAAAGAAGGAAAGTCGGAAAAGACCCTATGCGCTACGACTTTACCGACCTGAGCCTGTTTCGGCACATCGTCGAGGCCGGCAGCATTACCCACGGTGCCGAGCGCATGAATCTGGCGCTGGCGGCGGCCTCGACGCGCATCCGCAAGCTCGAAGAGGCCTTCGGCGCCGAGCTTTTGACGCGCGGCCGCCAGGGCGTGGCGCCGACGCAGGCCGGGCGGACCCTGCTGCAGCACGCCCGCACCATCCTCGAGCAGTCGGAGCGGCTGCAGGAGGACCTTGGCGTCTATGCCGGCGGCCATGCCGGCCAGGTGCGGGTGCTGTCGAATACCAATTCGCTGACCGAGTTTCTCCCCGAGGCGCTCGGCAGTTTCCTCGCCGCGCATCCGAATGTCAGTGTCGACATCGAGGAGCGGCTATCCGACGAGATCGTCGGCCTGATCGCCGAGGGCGTTGGCGACATCGGCATCGTCGCCGGCACCGTCGATGCCGGCTCTTTGACGACCTACCCGTTCCGCAGCGATCGCTTCGTGCTGGTGGTGGCGCGTGGCCACGAACTGGCCAAACGCAGCCGGACCAGTTTTGCCGAGACGCTCGACTACAATTTCGTCGGCATCGACCGCGCCAGCGCCATCCAGCGCTTCCTCGCCAACAAGGCGGCCGCCGCCGGTCGCACCTTGCGGCTGCGCGTGCAACTGCGCTCGTTCGATGCGGTATGCCGCATGGTGGAGAATCATGTCGGCGTTGGCGTGGTGCCGCTGACCACGGCACGCTGGGCCGCCAAGACCATGGCGATCCAGGTTGTCGAACTCACCGACCCGTGGGCGCTGCGAAACCTGTCGATCTGCCTGCGCGACTACAAGGCGCTACCGCCTTATGCGCGGCAACTCGTCGATCATTTGCGCGAAGCAAGACGGGAGAGCACATGATCCGGCCGGCTCACCGCGGCATCAACACCCAGTAATCGAGATCGAGAATCACCGCCGGATCGTACTCGTTGCCGATCTTGTAGGGGAAGTCGTCGCACGGCTTGTCCTTGGTGGCGACGGTGCGAAGGCGCAGCGCGCCGACATCCTCACGGCCGTGCAGTTCGGCCTTGTCGAGCACCTCGCTCCACGCGAACACCGTCAAACCCGCCGTCAGCGGTGCGACATGCCGGCCGCCATTGATGGCGGCGACGTGGAAGGCATTGCCGAGGCCGTTGAACGACAGCGCGCGCGCCAGCGAAATGGCATGGCCGCCATAGATCAGTCGGCCGCCGAAACGGCCCTTGCTCTCGGTGAAATGATCGAAGTGGACGCGCGCCGTGTTCTGATAGAGCCGCGTCGCGATCATGTGCTCAGCGTCTTCGACGGTGATGCCAACGACATGGTCGATCCTGTCGCCCTTGGCATAATCGCCGAAGCGATGCGGACTGCCGGCGAGTTCGGTGTCGTATTGATCCTTCTGGATAATAGGACAGCCATTGCCGAGCGCGCCGACATCGACGCAGGTCGGCAGTTCGGGCACGACCTCATCCGGCGCCGGCGCATTCTCATCGCGCTTGCGCACCATGACCCAGCGCACATAGTCGAGCACGGTGGCGCCATCCTGATCGATACCGCGCGAGCGCACATAGACGATGCCGGTCTTGCGGTTGGAATTCTCCTTGAGGCCAATGACTTCCGACGTCGCGCTCAAGGTCGCGCCGGGGTAGACCGGTTTGAGGAAGCGGCAATCGGCATAGCCGAGATTGGCCACGGCATTGAGCGAGATGTCCGGCACCGTCTTGCCGAACACCATGTGGAAGACGAGGAAGTCGTCGATCGGCCCGCGCGGGTAGCCGATCCGCGCGGCGAAGGTGTCGGCTGACTGCACGGCAAAGCGCGAGCCGAACAGGCCGTTGTACAACGCGACGTCGCCGAGCGTGACCGTGCGCGGCGTAGCGTGGCGGATCTGCTGGCCGAGCGTGAAATCCTCGAAAAAATTGCCGGAATTGGTTTTGCCGCTCACGAAGTAACTCCTCTGGTCACGCTGCGGCGGGACACTAGCAGCATTCTCCCGACGCGCCCAATGTCGCAAAGGCCAATGACGATGTCTGGTGACAGTGGTCAGATGGCGTCGTCATGCGCGCGGGTGATCAGGCGCGCGCCGCGCTGGAACGTCAGATAGCTCCACAACCAGCTGAACGCGACGATGAAGCGGTTGCGAATACCGATCAGAAAATAGACGTGGGCGATGCCCCAGAACCACCAGCCGAGATAACCGCGCAGGCGGAAGCGGCCAAGCTGCACCACGGCGGCGCGGCGGCCGATGGTGGCGAGATCGCCGAGATGCCGATAGCGGAACGGTTGGTCGCTGGCGCGGCCCGCGATGCGCGCCGCGATCTGGCGGCCGACATATTGGCCCATCTGCTTTGCCGCCGGTGCAATCCCGGGCACAGGCTTGGCTTTGCCATCCATCACCGCCGCGGCGTCGCCGATGACGAAAATATCGGGATGGCCGGGCACCGACAAATCCGGATTGACTCTGGTCCGCCCGGCGCGGTCGGCATCGGCGCCGAGCCACTTGGCAGCCGGTGAGGCCATGACGCCGGCGGCCCAGATAACGGTCGCGGCGGGCAGGCGCTGGCTGCCGAGCTCGACGCCGCCGGCGTCGCATTTTGTCACCATCGTATCGGTCATCACCGTGACGCCGGCGTTGCCGAGCACGCCGCGCACATAATCGGACTGATCGGGTGGAAAGGCCGGCAGCAGGCGCGGTCCGGCCTCGACCAATACGATGCGCGCATTACGCGGGTCGATGCGGCGGAAGTCCATCGCCAAAGTCTGGCGCGCGATCTCGGCGATAGCGCCGGCCATCTCGACGCCGGTGGCGCCGCCGCCGACGATGACGAAGGTCAAAAGGCGGCGTTGCGCCTCGGGGTCCTGCGCGATCTCGGCCTTCTCGAAGGCGATGAGGATCTGGCGGCGGATGCGCGTGGCGTCGTCAATGCGCTTGAGGCCCGGCGCAAACGGTGCCCAGTCGTCATGGCCGAAATACGAATGCATGGCTCCGGTGGCGATGACGAGATAGTCGAACGGCATCTCGCCGAAATTGGTGATGACCACCTTGCGCGCCGGATGGACGCCGAGCACGTCCTGCATCAGGACGGTGGCATTCTTCTGCGCCCGCAAGATGTGGCGGATCGGCCAGGCGATCTCGGCCGGCGACAAGGCCGCGGTCGCGACCTGGTAGAGCAGCGGCTGGAAGCAGTGGTGATTCTGCCGGTCGATGACGGTGATGTCGGCCGGCGTGCGCCTGAGCGCCCGCACGGTTTCCAGTCCGCCGAAGCCGGCGCCGACGACAATAATCCGGGGCATTTGCGAACTCATCACGGTCTCCGGCCCTGCGCCAAGGGAAAGGCTGGACCTCGCCCGCGCGGTTGCCAAGGGGCGGGCGAGGCTTTAGCACTCCGCCAGTTTTTGCCACGCGGGCAGACCCGCAGGCTCAAGGAAACGCGCAAAACGTAGAAAAGAGGCGTTCATGGCGACCCATAACCTGCTCCTGCTGCCGGGCGACGGCATCGGCCCCGAAGTGATGGCCGAGGTGAAGCGGCTGATCGAGTTCTTCAACAAGAAGGGCCCGCACCGTTTCGCTTTCGAGGAAGGCCTGGTGGGCGGTGCGTCCTACGACGCCGACAAGACCTCGATCAGCGACGCCACCATGGAAAAGGCCAAGGCCGCCGACGCCATCATCTTCGGCGCCGTGGGCGGCCCGAAATGGGCTGATGTGCCGTATGAGGCGCGGCCCGAAGCCGGCCTGCTGCGCCTGCGCAAGGATCTCGACCTCTACGCCAATCTGCGCCCCGCCGTGACCTATCCGGCGCTGGCCGATGCCTCCTCGCTCAAGCGCGAGCTGGTCGAGGGCCTCGACATCATGATCCTGCGCGAGCTGACCGGCGGCGTCTATTTCGGCGAGCCGAAGACCATCACCGACCTCGGCAATGGCCAGAAGCGCGCCGTCGATACCCAGGTCTACGACACCTACGAGATCGAGCGCATTTCCCGCGTCGCCTTCGAGCTGGCGCGCAAGCGCAACAACAAGGTGACGTCGATGGAAAAGCACAACGTCATGAAGAGCGGCGTGCTCTGGAAGGAAGTCGTGCAGCAGACGCACGACCGCGAGTTCAAGGACGTGACGCTGGAGCATCAGCTCGCCGATTCTGGCGGCATGCAGCTCGTCAGGAATCCCAAGCAGTTCGACGTCATCGTCTGCGACAACCTGTTCGGCGACATGCTGTCGGATATCGCGGCGATGCTCACCGGCTCGCTCGGCATGCTGGCCTCTGCCTCGCTCGGCGAGGTCGATCCCAAGACCAAGCGGCGCAAGGCGATGTACGAGCCGGTGCACGGCTCGGCGCCGGATATCGCCGGCAAGGGGCTCGCCAATCCGATCGCGATGATCGCGTCCTTCGGCATGGCGCTGCGCTACTCGTTCGACATGGGCGCGGAAGCCGACCTGATCGACAAGGCGATCGCGGCAACGCTCGAGAAGGGCATCCGTACTGCGGATATCGCCACCGCCGGCGAGAAATCCGTGAGCACATCGGAAATGGGCTCTGCCATTCTCGCCGAGATGGAAGCGCTGTCGGCCTGACCGCTGACGCCGACAGTGTCCAGAAACAAAAACGCGGCCCGGTGGGCCGCGTTTTTCATTGGCGCCGTGCGCGAAGATCTAGAACTTCAGCCAGGGGCCGTTGCGGCCGAGGTCCCACGGACCCGGCAGCGGAAACTGGGTGGTGCCGCCAACAGTATTGTCGAGGACGCCGGTCGCCCGATGGTTCGGGTTCTGCGCGTAATCGAGATCGTGGCGGCTGCCCGGCAGCACTTCGGTGCCCGGATCGAGATAAGAGCGCTTCTCGATGATGATGCGGGTGCGGGTCTTGCCGTCCTCGCCGCGCGTCACAACCACCGTGTTGTTGCGGTTCGAATAGTTCCGCTGGCTCGATTGAGCATCTGCCGGAGCCGTCAGCGTCAGCAGGGCAAGGGCCGCGGCGCAGGTTACAGCGCACGTCGCGGTAACGAATTTCAGGTGCATATTCCGGATCCTCAACCGATTCCCAAGTCGAGCGCACTCTAGCCGTGTTCGGTTCGGCTTGATAGAGGCCAAAACGGTGCGCTCGACGGCTTTGGCCACCGACACCGCTGAAATAAGGCGGTTGCCTCGCCGGCAACAGGTATTCGATAGTAGCCGTAAGTACCGTCCACCGATGAGCCTCTCGGAGAGCCCCGTGGCCTTCGACATCCGCGCCGCACTGCCCGAGATGCTGCCCCGGCTGGTTGCGTTCGCGCGCACGATTGTCGGCGATACCGACGCGGCCCGTGATCTGGTTCAGGAGGCTGTGGTGCGCGCGCTGGCGGCGGGGCGGACGCCATCCGAAATGCCGGCCTTCCGCGCCTGGATGTTCGCCATTGTCCGCAACGCCGCGATCGATGAATTGCGGCGGCGACGCACCGCCAAAGCCGAGGACGCGCCCGGCGTCGATCTATGGCGCTACGATAATGCCTGCATCGCCAAGATTACCGTCGAGCAGGGCCTGTTGACGCTCGGCCCTGAGCACCGCGAAATTATCGCCTTGATCGACATCGCCGGATTCAGCTACGCCGAAGCGGCCGGCATTCTGGAAATTCCGCCCGGTACCGTGATGAGCCGCATTGCGCGCGCCCGCTCCGCATTGCTGGCCGCCATCGAGGCGAGTTCACTGAGACCGCTGAAGTCGAAACATGGCCAATAACGATTCCATCCGGGACGCGGCCGAGCGTCTGAATGCATTGATCGACGGCGAATTGCCGGCCGACGAACAGGCGGCCCTGGCCGATCGCATTGCCGCCACGCCGGATCTTGCCCAGTCCTACGCGACTCTGGCGCGGCTGAAGGCCTGCGTCGTGCAATCCGCCGTCGACACCGATGCGTCGGGTATCGAAGTGCCGCGCAAGCCCTCGCGCGTTTTGCCGCTCGGCGCCGCAGCGGCAGCGGCGCTGGCGCTGGCCATCGCCACCATCCTTGCGATGCCGGCGCGCGACAAGTCAGCCGCGCCGGTAGCCGATCTCTCCTCTCTGGTCACGCTCGCCTCGCTGCCGGCATTGCCGGTCATTCCCGATCTTGCCAATGCCGGGC
>Ga0180223_1001252_pt1 | contig 20534 bp, 20 predicted proteins | sample eDN5th30CKraftOP_FD_151337 | JGI IMG/M metagenome (GOLD analysis project Ga0180223, IMG submission 151337) | Enriched Organic Plus compost microbial communities from Emeryville, California, USA - eDNA 5th pass 30_C Kraft OP (version 2) (version 2) ...
CACCCGCGGCTGGTCAGCTGGCTCGACGCCTTTGACAAGGCCGTTCCGGCTTTTGAAGCGACGCGTCCGGCGAGCTGACCATCAGTCCCGCGCCATCGCCCGCCGCCGCTCCGCGTCAGGCAGCGGCGGGGCCATGCGCGGCTGACAGGCTTGCGCCATGGCCGGGCGCGATCTTCCCGTAACACTGACCGACCGGATTTCGCCGTCTGCCCGCGTGCATATGGCGGGCCACGCAGGGCGCGAAACACGAAAAAGCCCGGCAGCAAAGCTGCCGGGCTCCAGATAAAGCGGGGAAATCCCCGAATTATCAGAACTTGTAGTTCAGGCCGACGCGCACAACGCCGAACTCGTTGCGCTTGTTGCTGCCGCCGACGTAGCCGTAGGCGTCGTCCAGCCAGTAGTTGTTCTTGTTCTTCTCGAGCGAAACGTACAGACCTTCGACCTTGGCGGTCAGGTTGTCGGTGAACGCGTACTCGAGACCACCGCCGAGCACCCAGCCGACCTTCGTGTCGCTGTTGTTGCCGCGATAGTACCAGTCGTTGTAGCCGTAGTAGCCACGGTCGCTGCCGCCGCCGCCGTAAGCGAAACCGCCGGTCACGTAGATCAGAGCGCGGTCGATGGCGACGCCAGCGCGGGCGCGGACGGTGCCGAACCAGTCAATGCCGCTGCTGCTGTAGCCCCAGTAGCCCTTCTGCTTCAGGTCGGCGTACTGGATGTCGGCTTCAGCGCCGATCACGAACTGACCGATCTGGTAGTTGTAGCCGATCTGGCCACCACCGGTGAAGCCGCCGTCGTTCGACGAAGAACCATAGCCGTAGTAGGCGTAGTCATACGGGGTGTAGCCGTAGTAGTTCTTGTTGTCGTTGACGTTCCAGGCGTAACCAGCGTTCACGCCGACGTAGAAGCCGGTCCAGGTGAACACGGGAGCAACGACCACCGGAGCAACCGGAGCGTACTTACGCGAAGGCAGGTCAGCAGCGAAAGCGGAACCAGCGGCCAGCATGGTAGCGGCGGCAACGCCCGCAAGAAGAATCTTTTTCATCACTCACTCCGTTCTTTGCTTGCGATGGAGAGGCTCACGCCGCTCACCGCGAGTTATAGGCTCCTACACCGATCGGCGCCCCGCTGTCTGTAGCACTCCCGCAACAGCACCAACCGGTATTGAGGCAAGATTGTGAACGCCACGTCTTCACCACGGAAAGCGCTTGCGCCCAAATGCCCGGGGATACGTGCTTTTGCGTCTGGTTGCCGACGCCCTCATATCGCCATCACCATGGAGATATGAGGACGTCGCTGGCTTCAACCTGAACAAATGCGCCGTAACCCGCCGCCTGTGGCAACAGTCATACCCAAATTGCGGCTGAAGTGGAGCGAAACGTAACGCATTGGCTAAAGAGGTATTAATGACAAAAATCCTGAATATATTTCAATAGCCTATACCCGTTTTCGCCACTCTGGAGGCGGTCATTTCCGCTCCTCCGGCCGCCACATTTGGCGGGGCGCCAGGCGCTGGCGCCTTTTTTGCAACACCCCTGCGTCGCGCCTGTCGCCCGCCGGGAGACGCGGACCACCGGCGCGGGGCGAGCCGACGCTTGCAGGGTTCGCGGGGCCCGTGGCACTAGCTGCGGGACCGCCTGGCAGGATAATGATGACGCTGGATCAAAATCACATTTCCGTGTTTGTGATCGCCCTGAATGAGGCAGACCGCATCGGGGCCACGCTGGACGCCGCCCGCAAGGTCACGGACGATCTGATCGTCATCGATTCGGGCTCGACGGACGGCACCCAGGACGTGGCCCGCGCCCACGGCGCGCGGGTGATTCATCACGACTGGCCAGGCTACGGGCGACAGAAGCGGTTCGGCGAGGACCAGTGCCGGCATGACTGGGTGCTGAACCTGGATGCGGACGAGGTCATGCCGGATACGCTCATCAGCGAGATCAATGGTCTGTTCGCCGGCGGCAAGCCGCCCTTCGACGCTTACCGCATCCCCATCGCCGAGATGTTTCCTGGCGAGAAGGCGCCGCACCCGCTGGGCTTCTCCCTGGCGCCCGTGCGGCTGTACCGGCGTAGCGTCGGGCGTTATTCGCCCTCCCCGGTGCATGATCGGGTGGCGTTGCCGGCAGGGACCGCCACCGGAAAACTGCGCGGCGTCATCCACCATTACTCGGTGCGTTCGATCGGCGACCAGATCGCCAAGCTCAACCGCTACACCGACATGCAGGCGGCTGATCTGGACGCGCGCGGCGCCCATGTGTCGACGTGGCGGTTGCTGGCGGAGTTTCCAGCCAATTTCATCAAGGCCTACATTGGCCGGCGCCACGCCCTGCGCGGCGTCTATGGCTTCATGACCGCGATGAATTTTGCATTCTACCGCTATCTGCGGGTAGCGAAGCATGTGGAGCGGCGCCTGGCGGACAAGGCGCGCAGGGAGGGCAGGCTTTGACGGTGCAACTCGCGAAAACCGCGCTTGTGACCGGCGGCGCCAAGCGCATTGGAGCCGCAATTTCCATGACGCTGGCGCGCGAGGGCTATGCGGTCGCCATCCATTGCAACCGGTCCGGGCAGGAGGCGGAGGACCTGGCCGCCCATATCCGCGCGGGCGGCGGCCGGGCCGTGGTGGTGCGGGCGGACCTGGAGAACGCGGTGGACACCGGGCGGCTCGTCAATGAAACGGTGGCGGCCATCGGGCCGCTGACGCTGCTGGTCAACAGCGCCTCCCTGTTCGAGGCGGACGACATCCACCAGCTCGACATCGCCCTGTGGGAGCGGCAGTTCGCCGTCAATCTGCGGGCGCCGGCGATTCTGGCCAGCGCCTTCGCCCAGGCCCTGCCCGCCGGCGGCCAGGGCGCGATCATCAACATTCTCGACCAGCGCGTCTGGAAGCCGACGCCGCGCAACTTCTCCTACACCCTGACCAAATCAGCGCTTTACACGGCGACGCGCACCATGGCCCAGGCCCTCGCGCCGGCAATCCGCGTCAACGCCGTGGGGCCTGGCCCGATCCTGGCAAGTGAGCGGCAATCGGCGGACGATTTCGCCAGCCAGATCGCCGCCCTGCCGCTGGCCCGCCAGATCAGCCCGGATGAAATCGCCGACGCCGTGCTGTGGCTGGCGCAGGCCAGAAGCGTCACCGGGCAGATGATCGCCGTGGACGGCGGCCAGCATCTGGCCTGGCGCACCCCCGACGCGCTGGTGAGCGAATAAGACGCGCGGCGAACCCGCTCACACCAGGGCGATCGCCGAAATCAGCCGCCCATAGTCGGGTTCGCTCCGGTGGGTGGCGCGGCGGTAGCTGAAAAAGCGCGCCTCATCGCCATAGGTGCACAGGCCCAGATCATGAAACGCGCCAACGCCGGCCCGCGCCAGGCGCGCGCCGATATAGGCCGGCAGGTCAAACATGGCGTGGCCGTCACGGGCCGATGGCTCAAAGAAACGGGCGTTGCCCGCGTCGCGCGCGGTGAAATTGCCGACGAACTCTGGCCCCACCTCATAAGCCGCCTGGCTGATGGTCGGCCCCAGCACGGCCGTGATCCGGGCGCGCTCGGCTCCAAGCGCCTCCATGGCCTCAAGCGTCGCTTCAAGCACGCCGGACAAGGCGCCCTTCCACCCGGCGTGGGCGGCGCCGACGACCCGGTTGTACGAATCGGCGAACAGCACCGGGCCGCAATCGGCGGTGGCGATGGCCAGCCCCAGGCCTGGCGTCGCGGTGACCATGGCGTCAGCGCGCGGGCGCTGGTCCGCCGCGGCCGGCCACGGCGCCGTCGCCGTCACCGTCACCACATCGGCGGAATGAATCTGGTACAGGGCAAGCAGGTTTTGCGGCGCGACGCCCAGATCCCCGGCCATGCGGCCGCGATTCTCCGCGACGGCGCCCGGGTTGTCGGCAGAGCCGAGGCCGCCGTTGAGGGAGGCGTAAAGCCCCTGGGACAGCCCCCCCTGCCGGGTAAAGAAGGCGTGGCTGACGCCAGCGGCGGCCGAGAGTTCCCCCGCCGTGATCTTCTCCGCGCGTTCCCGCGTTGTGATATTCATGGCCGCCTCAGGGTTCGCACCAGGGATGTCTGGGGGATGTGGGGCGCCTCCCGGCGCGGCGCCAGCCCTGGCAGCGGGCCGAGTTGCGAGGCCGCCACCGCCATCACCTTGAACAGCGCCCCCATACCGCCCGCCTCGCTGGAGGTGAGGCGACGCAGGCCGTCGTCTATGGCGCGGCGCTGCGGCTCCCGGGCGTTGCGCTTGAGGTGTTCGGCGCGGGAATTGGCGCCCAGGGCCCGCAGGAACGCGCCCTGCTCCACCGGCCCGTCCACCACCACGCCGCGCGACAGCGCCGCGCGCGCCAGGGCGCCAAAGTCCACATGCGCGGTGAGATCAGCCTCGCCAGGCGTGGCGAGCGGATGCACGTACTGGTGACGGCGCACCGCCTGGAACGTGTCGCCCACGGCGCTGGCCGCATGGCCGTAGTCGATGATGAGGGCGGCGCCGCCAAACCGCCGCAGCCGGTCGGCGAGGCCGGTCAGCAGATTGAGACCGGCGACGGCGATCTCCATCACCGCCCCCTCCTCACCCGCCAGCGTCTCCAGCGCCGGCTCGGTTTCGGCGTCAAGCCCGAACGTCAGGCCGCCATCGGGGCCCAGCCCCACCATGCGCTCACGCCAGCCATCTGGCGCGCGCACGTACTGGCGCACCGGCAGGGCGTCGAAAAACTCGTTGGCGATGAGGATCATCGGCCCCTCGGGCACATCCTCGACGCGATCACGCCAGGCGACAGGGATCGACGACAGCTCGCCCTCGGCCGACAGCGCCTGGCGCTGCAACTGGCGCAGCACCGGGCTGGTCTCGATCAGGTTCAGGCGCACCGCGTTACGGAACGACGGCGCCACGCGGGCGGCGCGCAGGGCGTCGGCCATCAGCGCGCCGCGCCCCGGCCCCAGCTCGACAAGGTTGATCTCGCGCGGGCTGCCCATCATGCGCCAGACCTCAGCCGCCCACAGGCCGATGAGCTCGCCGAAAATCTGCGAGATATCCGGGGCGGTGATGAAGTCGCCATCCGCGCCGAACGGGTTGCGGCTGATGTAATAGCCAAGCGTGGGATGTCCCAGGCACAGCTCCATGTAACGCTCGACGGGCATCGGCCCGCCAGCGACGATGGCGCGGACAATCTCGCGGCCCAGCGCCGTGCCGGGCGGGCCGTTGGGCCGGACCGTCACGCCTTCGTCCCCCCGGTCGTCGCCCCCCCGGCGCCGGCGCCCTGCTCCGCGTCATCCGCTTTGGCCGCGCCGCTGGGGCGGGTGCGACCGGAGAGCGCCAGCCACAGCAGCAGGACGCCGGCGAGGAGCACCGGAACGCACAGCAGCATGCCCATGGTCAGGCCGCCCTCCAGGAAACCGACGTGGCGCCCGAGCAGGAAACCGAGTTGCGGGTCGGGCTCGCGGAAGAATTCGCAAACGGTGCGGGCAATGGCGTAACCAATGGCGAACACGCCGCTGACGACGCCAGGACGGCGAAAGCCGGCGACGCGCACGGCGATGGAAACGGCGATGAACAGCAGCAGGCCCTCGCCAATCGCCTCATAAAGCTGGCTGGGATGGCGCGGCAACGGGCCGCCATAGGGAAAAACCATGGCCCACGGCACATCCGGCGCCGGCCGTCCCCACAATTCGCCGTTGATGAAATTGGCGATGCGGCCCAGAAACAGGCCGATGGGGGCAACGGCGCCGGCCACGTCGCACATGGCGAGCGCCGAAAGCTTGCGCTGGCGCGCCAGCAGGCACACGCCCAGCAGGGCGCCGGCGAGGCCGCCATGGAACGACATGCCGCCCTTCCACACCGCGAAGATCGACAGCGGATCGGCGAGATATTCCTGGAAATTGTAGAACAGCACGTAGCCAAGACGACCGCCCAGCACCACGCCCAGGGCCACGTAGACCAGCATGTCGTCGAGATCGGCGCGGGTTGGCCGGCGCACCTCGCCCCACAGGCCCGGCGCCGCGATCAGCCGGCGGGCGTAAAGCCAGCCGCCGACCAGGCCGACGATATAGGCGAGCGCATACCAGCGCACCGACAGCGGACCAATGGAGAAGATCACCGGATCGATGACCGGAAACGGGATGGCCAGGACAGGCATGGGCGGACCAGCACTCACGGATCAGGAAAACGGGGCGGGAAAACAGGCGTTACGTCATCGCGGAAGGCGCGATCAACGGGCGCGCGACGTTCCCCGGCGCGACGCAACTGTGCCCGCGCGCGCCGTCAGGTCAAGCGTCCGCGCCCGTGGACGCGGGCCGCCGAGGTTGATGTGATCGCCGCCGCGCCCTATTTAACAGCCATGCGCGGCGTCCGCGCCGGAGTGCACATCCATGTCGATTGGTTCTAACCGGCTGTTTGATGAACTGTCCCGCCTGGCGACCGACGCCATTGGCGCGGCGGAAGGCGTGCGTCGCGAGGCCGGCGCCGTGGCGCGTGGCCAGATCGATCGCCTGACCCAGACGCTCGACCTCGTATCGCGCGAGGAATTCGAGGCGGTCCGCGACATGGCCATCGCCGCCCGCGAGGAAAATGACCGGCTCGCCGCCCGCATCGCCGCGCTGGAGGCCCAGTTGGGCGAGGCGCGGCCCGTGTCCGCCGCCGGCGGGGCTGACGCTCCGACCGACTGAAGCGACCGATCGGGGCGCCGGAAGCCGCGATGCGCCAGTTCCGCGCCTGACGCACGGGCACCCGACGCCTCGCCGCGGGCAGATACTTCTGATTTTCAGGGTGTTTTTTCGGAAAACGGGCCACGTTCGCCCCGCTGGAGCGCGCGGCGGCGGGCTGCGCCTGGCCTTCGCGATCGCCCGCTGGTCGCCATTGGTGTGGACAACTCGCTGGCTGGCCGGCGGCGCGGGCGGAAACCCGCTCTCCTTTGTGGACAGCCCCGGCCCGCAGGTTGTGAGGCGGGCGGGAATCCCTGACTGTTTGCAGTATATTCGCGGGTGGTTCCTCGCGCGATATAGTGCAAAACGCAGGTGATTCGTCTGGCGGTCCGCGGCCGGACGGCGCCTGTTCTGGCGAATACTCCGGCGCACCCCGGCGTTTCACCGGTTGCCGGAGAGGTTTACGCGTCGCTGTGTTTGCGTGGGCGATCGCCTGCGCGGGACACTCCCTGACCTCCAGGCCGAGGGCCCCCGGCATGACCTACACCGATTTCGACGTTATCAGCCGCACCGAGCATCCGCTCGACGTGCTGGAGCGCCTCGCCGCCAGTCAGGACTGGGCGTTTGACCGTGACGACGATGACGAACTTTCCGTCACCGTGGGCGGAAGCTGGGCCGAATACCATGTGGCCTTCACCTGGGTGCCGGAGGTGGAGGCGCTGCACATCGCCTGCGGTTTCGACCTGAAGGTGCCTGAGCGCCGCCGCAACGAGGTCATGACCCTGGTGTCGCTGATCAACGAGCAGCTCTGGCTGGGGCATTTCGATCTCTGGGCGTCGGAAAGCGTGGTGATGTACCGGCACGGGCTGCTGCTCGCCGGCGGCGCTGAGCCAACCCGGGGCCAGTGCGAGGTGCTGATGACCACGGCGCTGGAAGCCTGCGAACGTTACTACCAGGCCTTCCAGTTCGTGCTCTGGGCCGGCAAGCCGGCGCGCGAGGCGCTCGACGCCGTGCTGTTCGAAACCCAGGGCGAAGCCTGAACCGAGCTGCGGCAGGTTGGAGGCTGGACAGGCGCAGGCGTCAGGGCGACTTTCGCCGGCTCCCGCCGCTTCTCCCCTCTCCGCCCTGCCTTTTCCAGTTCGGTTTCTTTGCCCGGTTTCTGGCCGTTTTCCTGGCTGCTTTCCTGGCTGCTTTCCCGTGGGGCCGGGCCGGACCAGCTCCGTCCGTCCGCGTGCGCAAGGGCGGGGTGCGGCGAAGAGCGCGCGACGCCCCATCAGGGGCTGACGACGGCGGTCGCTTCCAGCCATATCGCCGGACAGCCGCCACTGGAGCAGCCAGGCCATCAGATTCACCATTCAGCCGGCGGCGCTTTTGCTCTAGACGGAGATCGTCCAGTTTTGGCCTGGAGGTCCCAGGCAGCAGCGAGGCGCACCATGGAGCAGTTTCCCGCATCCCTCATTCTCGCCGGCGCCGGCCGCATGGGCGGCGCCATGCTGGAGGGCTGGCTTGAGGGCGGACTGGCGCCGGCCAGCATCCAGGTGATCGAGCCGCATCCGTCGGAGGCGCTGACCGCCCTGGCGCAGCGGACCGGTTTCCAGCTCAATCCGCCCGCCGCCAGCCTGCGACCGGCGCGGGCCCTGGTGCTGGGCGTCAAACCGCAGATGCTGGCCGAGGCGGCCCCCGCCCTGGCGCCGCTGACAGGGCCGGACGGCTTCGTCCTGTCGATTCTCGCCGGCAAAACCCTCGCCGATCTGGCGGCGACGTTCCCGCAGGCCGGGGGCGTGGTGCGGGTGATGCCCAACCTGCCCGCCTCCATCCGGCGCGGCGTCAGCGTCGCCGTCGCCAGCCCCGGCGTCGATGGGCCGCGGCGGGCCGAGGCGGATGCGCTGCTGCGCGCCGCCGGCGATGTGGAATGGGTCACCGATGAGAGCCTGATCGACGCGGTCACGGCCGTTTCCGGCTCCGGCCCGGCCTACGTCTTCCATCTGGTCGAGGCCATGGCCGAAGCCGGCGTCGCCGCCGGCCTGCCGCGCGCGCTGGCTGAAAACCTGGCGCGCAAGACAGTGATCGGCTCCAGCGATCTGATGCGCGCCTCGGACGCGTCCGCCGCCGCCCTGCGCGAAGCCGTCACCTCGCCCGGCGGCACCACCTTTGCCGCGTTGCAGGTGCTGATGCGCGACGGCGACGGCATGCCGGCGCTGCTGACGGAGGCCATCGCCGCCGCAGCCCGGCGCTCACGCGAGCTCTCCGGCTGAGGCAGACTTGCTATCGGCCACATTGCCGGCGCCGGCGTGCGGTTGACTGGCGACTTGCCGGCGCTGGCCACAGGGCGTCTACTTGCCCTGCAGACTTGCAGGTTTGCAGGCTTGCCCGCCCCCGCGCCGACGCCCACCTGCGCCCTGAAAGGAGCCCGCGTCATGTCAGCCACCGACGCCAACGCCGAACCCAATGGCGGTCGCCCGGAGCGGCCGGCGCGTGAACGCATCGTCGAAGCGCTGCTGGCGCTGGCGGCGGAGCGGGAAGCGGAAGGCGCCCATGCGTGGGCCAGCATCGGCATCGCCGATATCGCGGAGCGGGCCGGCGTCAGCCTCGCGGAATTCCTGTCGGCGTTTCCGTCGAAAGGCGCGGTGCTTGGCGGCTTTGCCCGCATGATCGACATGAAGGCGCTGGCCAGCCACGCCGTTCGCGATGACGACATGGGCGGCGAGCCGGCGCGCGAGCGGCTGTTCGACATCGTCATGATGCGGCTCGACCATATGGCGCCGTATCGGGCCGGCCTGCGGGTGATCTACGCCGGCGTGCGGCGCGAGCCCCTGACCATCGCCGCCCTCAACAAGGCGGCGCAGAATTCCTGGCGCTTCATGCTCACCGCCGCCGGCATCAATACCGAAGGCCCGATGGGCGCGCTCAGGGTGCAGGGCGCCGCCCTGCTGTTCGCCCGCACGGTGGAAACCTGGCTGTACGATGATGATCCGGGCCAGGCCAAAACCCTGGCGCGCCTTGACCGGGAGCTGGATCGCGGCGGCCGGGCGCTGGCCCTCGCCAACGACGCCTGGCGGCTGACCTCGCCCCTGCGCCGCCTGGCCTGCGCGGTGCTGGACCGGGGCGGCAAGGCGCGGAAGCCCGGGCCGGCCGCGCCAGCCGGGGACGCGGGCGACGCGGCGCCGGAGGCCCGGGAAGCGGCCGGTTGACACGGGGCCAGCGCCTGAACCGGCAGCCCCGATGAAGGCGAACACGGCGCGCGCGTCACATCTATGTCGTATTTTAGTCGCTATTTCGCCATTATCCACAATTTGTGGCGAACGCCGATCTGTCGTGACCGGCCTTTGCCGTGTTTGATCTCCCCACTTTTTGAGGGGGGTTATCATTGTCTACGAAATTCTTGCCGGTACTGGCGGCGGGCGCCCTTGCGCTTGCGCTGTCGGGCTGCGCCACCATCACGCGTGGAACAAGCAATCAGGTAACGTTCCAGTCGGAGCCGTCGGAGGCTGACATGCAGACCTCGTCCGGGCTTTCCTGCGTGACGCCCTGCACCCTGACGGTGCCCCGCAAGTCGGAGTTCACCGCCGTCTTCCGCAAACCGGGTTATCAGGATGCGCAGGTTGCCGTGCAGACGCGCATCGCCGGCAATGGCGCGGCCGGTTTCGCCGGCAACATCCTGATCGGCGGCGTGGTGGGCATGGCGGCGGACGCCGCCAGCGGCGCCACGCTGGAGCATACGCCCAATCCGGTCATCGCCAACATGACGCCGCTTCCTTCCCGGGCGAAGCCTCATGCCCGGCGCGGCCACGGCCGTCGCGCCCATCCGGGCAGCTAAGCCTCCGCGTATATCCCGAAGCCAGGGGGCCCGGCGGCGCGCGCCGGGCCGATCCGGCAGCCCAGCTGGTCCACATGCTGGCGAAATGCTCTATAGTCCGCGGCTTTTGCAGCGGACTGAGACGTGAGATGAGCCACAAGAACGCGGGCCCGGCGGGCGAACTGATTTCAATCAATGATTTTCTGAAGGTGGACGTGCGCGTCGGCACGATCATCGAGGCGGCGCCGTTTCCCGAGGCGCGCAAGCCTGCGATCCGGCTCCTGATTGATTTCGGCGGCGCCATCGGCCGCAAGAAATCATCGGCGCAGATCACCGCCAATTACCAGCCGGAAGAGCTGGTCGGCCGCCAGGTGCTGGCGGTGGTCAATTTCCCGCCGCGCCAGATTGGTCCGATGATGAGCGAAGTGCTGACCCTCGGCGTGCCCGACGCCAACGGTGAGGTGATGCTGATCAGCCCCGACCGCGCCGTTCCCGACGGCGGGGCGCTGTACTGAGGCATTGAGGCCGGTCGCACGCGCTTCCAGCCGTGGCCCCGCCGCCTGCCGCAGGCCTGGCGCATCAATCGCCAGCGGCGGACTGCCGCGTCCAGACACGCGTCAGCGTGACCGGGCGGAACCCCAGGCGGGCATAGAGGCGTTTGGGCGCGGCGTCGGCAAACGCCCCCAGAAAAACCGCGTCGCAGCCAGCGGCGATCAACTGGTCCGTGAAAACCGCGATCACACCGGTGGCAAGGCCCTGGCGGCGCGCTGACGGCAAGGTGAACAGATCCTCGATCATCCCGACGCCGCCAGGCGCAACCGCGCAGGAGCCATACGCCACCGGGGCGCCATTTTGCACAACGAGATGGAAGCGCTGCGCGCCGGCCCTGGTCCGCCAGGCGGCACCCCGTTCCCGCCACCAGCGCATGGCCCAGCCGGCGCTGCCAGCGATATGCTTCCATAATCCTGCGCGCCGGCGACATGACCATTCCCCCGCATCCGCTCCAGGGGGCCGCCCGCTCCGGCAATGACCAGCCATGCCCCTGACGCCGGTGACCGGCGGAAAGGAACCATACGGAAAGGCGACATCGCGAAGCCATGATGCATCTGGAAAAGCAACGGGGGCTTCCAGCCAGGCGTCGCCGGACGAAGACGGCGCCGCCCTACACCGGCACCCGCACCAGGGCGCGCAGGCCGCCGAGAGGACTGTCCTGCAACACCACGTCGCCGCCATGCGAGCGGGCGATGTCGCGGGCGATGGCGAGGCCGAGGCCGGAGCCGCCCTCATCCTGGTTGCGGGCCTCGTCGAGGCGCACGAAGGGTTTGAACACCTCCTCGCGCTGCTCCGGCGGCACGCCCGGGCCATCGTCGTCCACGGTCACCACCAGCCAGCGGGCGTCGCGCGTCGCCCCCAGGGCGACATTGTCGCCGTGGCGGGCGGCGTTGGAGGCGAGATTGACCACCAGACGGCGAAAGGCGTCCTCGCGCACCTTGACGCGCAGGTCGCCGGAGGCGCTCAGCGTGACGTTATGGCCGACGCGCTCCAGATCGAGCTGCACGTCCTCCAGCAGATCGCCGATATCGGTTTCGTCGGCCGTTTCCTCGGCGTCGCCGCGCGCGAAAGCCAGATAGGCCTCCAGCATGCGCGACATCTCGTCGACATCGCGGTGCAGGTCGGCCACTTCCGGGTCATCCTCCGGCATCATCGCCAGCGACAGCTTGAAGCGGGTGAGGATGGTGCGCAGATCGTGGCTGACGCCATTGAGCATGGTGGTGCGCTGCTCCATGGCGCGCTCGATGCGGCGCTTCATCTCCAGGAAGGCCACGCCGGCGCGGCGCACTTCCGCCGCCCCACGCGGCCGGAAATTGGGTTCGCGCCCCTTGCCGAAATCCTCGGCGGCGTCGGCGAGGCGCAGGACCGGCCGGATCTGGTTGCGCAGGAACAGGATGGCGACGGCCATCAGCACCAGCGCCGTGCCGAACATCCACATCAGGAAAATGTGCGAGTTGGAGGCATAGGCCAGGCTACGGCGCGCCAGAATGCGCATGACGGCGCGGTCAAGCTGGACGCGGATTTCGATCAGGCTCGACTTGCCGACGGTGTCGATCCAGAACGGACGCGCCACCTGCTTGCGAATCTCCTCGGACAGCACGCCGTCGAGGATCGAGAAAAACGGCTTGGGCTGGGGCGGCGGCAGGCGTTCATCGGGCAGGAAGTCGATATCCATGCCCAGGCGGTCGGCGGCGATGCGCGACAGGGTCGTGGCGTCAGCGTCCTGCGGATAGCTCTCGTAAACGTCGATCAGCGCCGCGATGTCGGCGGAAACGGCGGCGGACATGCGCCGGGTCACGGTCTGGTAGTGCCGCTCCAGAAAGACGTAAGCGATCACCGACTGCAGCAGCAGCATGGGGGCGATGATGATGATGAGCGAACGGGCGTAAAGGCCCTTCGGCATCACCGAGCCCAGCCAGCGCGCCACGCGCCGCCAGATGCGGGCGGGGATCGCCAGAGCCGCGCCAATCGCGGTCAGGGCGCTCCTGACGCCAGGCGGGGCCGCCAGGGTCGCCTTGCCAACGCTGGCGGCGGCCGCCTGCGCCAGCGCTGCGGCGCCCCGCCCCGCCATGCGCGCAGTCGTCAGGGCAAGTTGCCCCAGACCTGCGCCCGCCTGCCCCAGCCTGACGCCGGCCTGGCGCAAACGCGCATCCATGTCAGCCATCCACGAGCAGCCGGTAGCCGACGCCGCGCACGGTCTGCAGCCAGGCCGGATTGGCCGGGTCGTTCTCTATCTTGCGCCGCAGGCGATTGATCTGCACGTCCACCGTCCGCTCATTGGCGACGCCCCCGGGCCCCTGGCCGGAGATGATTTCGCGCGGAACATTGTCGCCGTTATGGCTGGCGAGGATCGTCAGGATTTCGCGCTCGCGATCGGTAAGCCGCACCAGCTCCTCGCCGCGCCGCAATTCGCCGCGATCAAGCCGGTAGGTGAACGGCCCGAAGCTCACCTGCTCCGGCGCCCCGGCATGGCCGTTGCTGGCGGTGCGGCGCAGGATGGCGCCAATGCGCAGCAACAGTTCGCGCGGCTCGAATGGTTTGCCGAGGTAATCGTCAACGCCGATTTCCAGGCCGCGAATCCGGTCCTGCGGGTCGCCGCGCGCCGTCAGCATCAGAATGGGCGTATTGAGGGTGCGGCGCAGGCGGGCGGCGAAATCGAAGCCATTCTCGCCCGGCATCATCACATCCAGCACCATGACGTCGAACTGGATCTGCGTCAGCCTGGAGCTGGCCTCGGCCGCGTCGGCCGCGGCGGTGACACGGTAGCCGTTGTCGCCGAGAAACCGCGCCAGCAGATCGCGCAGACGGCGGTCGTCATCGACCACCAGCACATGGGGGGCGTCGTCGCCCAGCGGCGCGCGCGGTCTTGCCGCAGCCATCAGCCCTTCTCCCGCGTCACGGCGCGTCGCCCTTCCGGCGCCGGCCAGTCGACCATCGCCCCGAGGAAATCCACCACATGGATGCGGGCGCCCGGGGCGCATTCGGCAAGGGCGCGATTGATGCGCGCGCTTTGCAGCACCGCCAGTTCGTGAACCAGCGCCGCTCCCGCCTCGGTAACGTACAGCAGACGCTGGCGGCGGTCAGCCTCTCCCTCGCGCTGGGCGACGTAATCCTTCTCCAGCAGCTCTTTCAGGACACGGTTGAGGGATTGCTTGGTGATGCGCAGCAGATCAAGCAGGCCGGCGACGGTCATGCCCGGATTGCGGCTGACGAAATGCAGCACCCGGTGGTGGGCGCGGCCGAAACCATCGGCGGCCAGGCGACGGTCGGCGTCGCCAACAAAATCACGATAGGCGAAGAACAGCAGTTCGATCAGGTCCAGCGCCGGCTGCTGGCCCGGGGCGTCGTCAACCACCCTGGTCCGATGATCGTCAGCGCGGCAGTCGGACACATGAACCTCCATTACGTCAGTTCTATTGACATATCCCAATTTGGCGGCGCACCGTCAAGCGCAAGGGGGCGATGCGTCGCCGACCGGCGCCGGTCGCGCGGGTTTTGCCCGCCGTCGCCAGTTGCCAGCCGCCCGGAACGGGACTATCGGCCTTTCACAGTCATCCCGCCGTCCGGGGCCCGCCGTTTCTGGCGGGGGTTGCCAGCATTGCGCCTGGTGAACGACATTGCATTCAAGTGGGGCGACGGCCGCCCGATCGAGACTGGAGGAAGTTGTCATGTCCGCGATACCCATGGACAGCCGCGAAGGCGTCATCTGGTTTGACGGGCAGCTGGTCCCATGGGCCGACGCCAGAATTCACGTGCTGACCCACGGCCTGCACTACGCCTCCTGCGTGTTCGAGGGCGAGCGCGCCTATGGCGGGCAGATCTTCAAGTCAAAGCAGCATTCCGAGCGGCTGAAACAGTCTGGCGAACTGCTCGACTTCACCATTCCCTACACGGTCGATGACATCTGCGCCGCCAAGAAGCTGGTGATCGAGAAGAACAACCTGCCGGATTCCTATGTGCGCGCCTTCGCCTGGCGCGGCTCGGAAGCGCTGGGCGTCTCCGGCCTCGCCAACAGGATTCACGTGGCGATCGCCGCCTGGGAGTGGCCAAGCTATTTCGCGCCGGAAGAGCGGCTGAAGGGCATCCGCATCACCATGGCCGACTTCCGCCGCCCTGACCCGCAGACGATTCCCTCGCGCGCCAAGGCTTCCGGCCTGTACATGATCTGCACCATTTCCAAGCACAAGGCCGAGCGCGCCGGCTACGCCGACGCCCTGATGCTGGACTGGCGCGGCCGCGTCGCCGAATGCACCGGCGCCAACATCTTCTTCACGAAGGACGGCGTGCTGCATACGCCGCTCGCCGACGCCTTCCTGAACGGCATTACCCGGCAAACGGTGATCGAGCTGGCCAAACGCCGCGGCATCGAGGTGCAGGAACGGATCATCATGCCGGAGGAACTGGGAAGCTTCGAGGAATGCTTCATCACCGGCACCGCCGCCGAGGTGACCCCGGTGGCCGAGATCGCCGACTGGCGCTTCACGCCAGGCGCCATCACCAAGGCGCTGATGGATGACTACACCGCCGAGGTGCAGCCGAAGGCCGCCGCGGCCTGACGGGACCCGTTCACATCAACCACCGCAAACACGAAACCCGCCGGCGCCGGCGGGTTTTTTCCTGTCCAGCCCTGTCCAGCCGCGCGCGTTGACGCGCAGCCGGAGCGCCCTCCCCGATCGGGGCGCTGACATTCAAACGGGCGACCCGCCTGGACCCGCCGCAAAAAACCAGCGGGCGCCTGACCTTACCCCGCCATTGCTCCAGGCATCGCGCCCGCCCACCGTCTGGCGACAAACCTCATGGAGCGTGCTGATGCCCAACGTACCTGTCATACACGCCATCACGAAGTCAGAGCAGAATGATTTCATGATATTCCACTGGAGCTGGGGAGATCAGTCAAATCTCACAATCCAGTCGAAGGGTATAGCAAATCCAGAAAACATAAGAGGTCCCGGCGGCGGGTATCAAACATGGCCGTCATACAATGGTGAAGCAATTCCCCCAGAAAGAATTGCAGAATATATAAATTCATTATCAGATCATAACATATCCATAACTAATGTAGAGATTATGATAAATAATTCTGGATACAGAGTACTTAGCGAAACTTCGAGATCTTACATAGATAAAGTAAACGATTTACTTGGAGAAAGGTATAATTTTATTGGATATAGAGGGATTAGATCCGGCATGCCCCAGAATCTGGTGGACGCCTTGGCCGGCTTACCTGATGGATATCTGGCTCCCGAGCACCTGAACGCCCTGGCAGAAACACCCGGCTTTGGAACCTTCGAAGCGACAAGCGTTAGCCACATTGCCCGCCTGGAAAGAGGTCGACGGCTGTATGGAGGGGAGAGGTCTCATCTGCAACCTTACCATGTCCGCGCCAGAGAGGCCCGCGCCGCCAGAGCTGGCGGCGCAGGCTCCATGCCAAGGGCGGCCGGAAGCGCCGCGGGCGGACGGATCGGCGGATCGCCTGCAAGGGGCCTCACTCCGGAGATTGAGGAAATCATCGACGTCGTTAACTGAGGAAATCATCGACGTTATTAACTTTTGGCAGCGGCGGCCAGGCGAAGGAAAGATTCATGCCACGCCCAGGTCACGGCGATCGGGAGCACCTTGCACATCGGCGTCGATCGGAAATTGCTCCAGCTTTGCCTGTATTGGGCGACCCCTGACCGACCAGGCAGCCCCGACTGGCCGGAACGCGTCCTAACCGTTTTTCCTGTCCGCCTCGATCAGATGCCGCACGCCGGCGCGCATGTAATCCCAACCGGTGTAGAGGGTAAGCAGCGCCGCCGCCCACAGCAGCACGATGCCGATGCGGCTTGAGTAGGGCAGCACCGCATCGCCGGCCGGACCGACGATCAGGAAGCCCAGGGCCAGCAGTTGCGCGGCGGTTTTCCATTTGGCCACGGTGGAGACCGGCACGCTGACGCGCAGGCCGGCCAGGAACTCCCGCAGGCCTGACACCAGAATCTCGCGCGACAGGATGATGATCGCCGCCCACAGGGACCAGCTGCGGATGTCGCCGCTGGCGGCCAGCATCAGCAGCGTCGCCGACACCAGCACCTTGTCGGCGATCGGGTCCAGCATGCGGCCGATGGCCGACTGCTGCGACCAGGCGCGGGCCAGATAGCCGTCGAGGTAATCGGTCACCGCCGCCAGGGCGTAGATGCCCAGCGCCAGCCAGCGCATGGCGAATTCATGCGGCCAGAACAGGCAGGCGGCGACGGCGGGAACCGCCAGCAACCGCGCATAGGTGAGGATGTTCGGCAGGCTCAGGGCGGTGGAGCGTCTGGTCACGGATATCTGGCTCATACTCTGACATTTCATGGACCAGAAAGCCGGTCCGGCCTGTCGACGGCGCCGCCGGCGCTGGCAGCGACGCCCGTTTACCTGAAGCAGCCGGATTCCGACCCGAATCACGGAAGCGTCACATCTGGACCCGACGGAGCGCCAGACAGGACCATATGCTGGCGCGCCGCTCGCCCGGTCAACCACCCGCGCGCCGCCAGGCCCGGCGCAGCCCGTACAATACCCCATCAACCGGCGCCATCATGAAAAAAAGCGTAAACCGTCCGCGCCGTCGCGGCGTTGACGCCAGGCGTGCGGGCCAGATCGTCGAGCGAGGCGGCGGCGACCGCCTTCGCCGTGCCGAAATGCAGCAGCAGAGCGCGCTTGCGGGCCGGCCCGACGCCTGGAATTTCATCGAGGGGGCTGCGCACCAGGTCCTTCTTGCGCCGCGTCCGGTGCGCGCCAATGGCGAAGCGGTGCGCCTCGTCGCGCAGGCGCTGGACGAAATAGAGCGCCGGATCGCGCGGCGGCAGGCGGAATGGCGGCCGGCCTTCCATGAAAAACGTCTCACGGCCGGCCTCGCGGTCCATGCCCTTGGCGATGGCGACGAGGGCCACGTCGGCCACGCCCAGTTCGGCAAACACCTGCTTCGCGGCTTCGTACTGGCCGCGTCCACCGTCGACGAGCACCAGATCAGGCCAGGCGGGCATGGCGGCGTCTCCCTGCGCCTCCATATCATCGTCAGGGTCAACCGGCGCGCCGGCGGGCGGGATCGCATCATCAGGACGCGGCGTCTCCGCCGCTTCGGGCCGGTTGGCGACCTGCTGACGCGGCTCCTCCTTCATCAGCCGGGCGAAGCGACGGCGCAGCATCTCCTTCATCATGCCGTAGTCATCGCCGGGCTTCAGATCTTCCGAGCGCATGTTGAAGGTGCGGTAGTGGGTTTTGGCGAAACCGCCGACGCCGGCGACGATCATGCCGCCGACGGCGTTGGTCCCCATGATGTGGGAGTTGTCATAGACCTCGATGCGACGCGGCGGGCGCGGCAGGCCGAAGGCGGCGGCCAGCGCCGCCATCAGCTGCTGCTGCGAGGCGGTTTCGGCCAGGCGCCGCGACAGCGCCTCATGGGCGTTGCGGGCGGCGTGATCGGCCAGATCGCGCTTCTCACCGCGACGGGGCGTCACCAGTTCCACCGCCCGGCCGGTTTTGGCGCTGAGCGCCTCGGCCAGCAGGGCGCGCTCATCGGGCTCGACGGAGGTCAGGACCAGCCGGGGGCACGGCCGGTCGTCGTAAAACTGGGCGATGAAAGCTTCCAGCACTTCGCCGGGGCTGGTGGAGCGGTCGGCGCGCGGGAAATAGGCGACGTTGCCCCAGTTCTGGCCGTTACGAAAAAAGAACGCCTGGATGCAGAACTGCCCGGCCTGCTCGGCGAGGCCGAACACATCCGCCTCCTCCACCGAGCGGGGATTGACCTCCTGGGACGACTGGATGGCCGACAGGGCGGCGAGGCGGTCACGGTAACGCGCCGCCTTCTCGAACTCCAGATTGTCCGACGCCGCCTGCATGTCCCGCGCCATGCGCTCGCGCACCATGGTGCTGCGGCCGGAGAGGAAGGCCCGCGCCTCCTCCACCAGGGCGTCATACTCCTGCTGCGGAATCTCGTTGGTGCAGGGGCCGGAGCAGCGCTTGATCTGGAACAGCAAGCAGGGTCGCGTGCGGTTCTCGAAATAGCTATCCGAACATGAGCGCAGCAGGAAGGCGCGCTCCAGCGCGTCAAGGGTGCGGGTGACGGCGCCGGCGTTGGCGAACGGCCCGTAATAGTCGCCAGGTCGGGTGCGGGCGCCGCGATGCTTGACGATCTGCGGGGCGCGGTGGTCGCGGGTCAACAGGATATAGGGGAAGGATTTGTCGTCGCGCAGCAGCACGTTGTAGCGCGGCCGCAACTGCTTGATGAGGTTGGCCTCCAGCAGCAGCGCCTCGGTTTCGGTGCGGGTGGTGACGAACTCCATGGTGGCGGTGGCGGCGATCATCCGCGCCGTGCGGGCGCCGCCATGGCCGACGCCGCGCGTGTAATTGGCCACCCGGTTCTTCAGGTTGCGCGCCTTGCCGACGTAGAGCACCTCGCCGTTGGCGTCGATCATCCGGTAGACGCCAGGGGAGCCTGGCAGGGTGCGCCAGAATTTGCGGATAACCTCGGCGCCGGCCGCCAGATCGCCGCTCGCTCCGCTCCCGGACGCGCCGGCGGCGGAGCCAAAATCCAGTTCCATGCCAGAGCCGCCCTCGGCGAAGCCAGCGGCCCCCGCCCCCTCCTGACCGGGACCAGCCTGCCCTGGTGGAGCAGGGTAGCCCTCCGCGGCAGGCGTCCGGGCGTCGTCGGGCGCGGCGGCGGCGGCCGGTTCGGACCTGTCATTCCCGGAAGGTGCTGAGGGTGCGTTCATGCCATGGATTTAAGCGCATGAGCGCATAATGCAAACGCCGCCGCACGCGGGCGCGCGACGCACGGCGCGCAGGGGCCCGCAACGCGCGATGAATACCTGACATTGACGAAGCATATCATTGTATATCGCATATACAATTTGCTTATCATAAGCATTTGCATCTGATATGGATGAAAATATCTGGATATTCCCCATGTCGCCGCCCGGCGGCGCGAAGATTTTTCTCTGGCGGCGCGCCGATATTTGCAACGGCAACGCATGACCGCCGCAAGGAATGGATGAACCATGTCCCAGGTCCGCCCCCTCCGACCTGCCGGTCCGGCGTCGCGGTTCGCCTGGCTGGACGACGACCAGACGCCCAGCCTCCCCGAGGTTCACGCCACAGTGGCGGTCAAACCGGTGGAGGCGGCGTGGTTCCGGCGTCTGCTCGCCTTCATGGGGCCCGGCTACATGGTTTCGGTCGGCTACATGGACCCTGGCAACTGGGCGACGGACCTGCAGGGCGGGGCGGCGTTTGGCTATACGCTGCTGTCGGTGATCATGCTGTCGAACCTGATGGCCATCCTGCTGCAGGCGCTGGCGGCGCGGCTGGGCGTCGTCACCGGCCGTGATCTGGCCCAGGCCTGCCGCGCCTTTTATCCAAAGCCGCTGAACATCCTTCTGTGGGCGACCTGCGAACTGGGCATCATCGCCTGCGACCTTGCGGAGGTGATCGGCACGGCCATCGCGCTGCAACTGCTGTTCGGCGTGCCGCTGGTCTACGGCTCCCTGCTCACCGCGCTTGACGCCATTCTGCTGCTCTATCTGATGAACCGGGGCTTCCGTTAT
>Ga0180223_1001255_pt1 | contig 20482 bp, 18 predicted proteins | sample eDN5th30CKraftOP_FD_151337 | JGI IMG/M metagenome (GOLD analysis project Ga0180223, IMG submission 151337) | Enriched Organic Plus compost microbial communities from Emeryville, California, USA - eDNA 5th pass 30_C Kraft OP (version 2) (version 2) ...
GTCCATCGGTACCCAGGCGTGGCCGCTCAGCTCGGGAAACTTCGCCTGCGGCGGCGTCAGCGTGTAGAAGGGCATCACGAACTGGTTGACCCGCCAATAGACCTTTCCGTTCGGCAGGTGGCGGCGCGCCGCAATGCTCAGTCCGAAATCCTGCCGCACGCAATCAAACGTCGGCCTCAGGTCCTGCATCGCGAGCAGGGAACTCATATTACCCTTCGAATCGATCCGGCCATGGAGGATCGGAGCATGTGCGGAATCGACATCGCCTTCAAGCGCCTGCAGCCAATTGCACTCCTGCACCCGGATGCTGACATGCACCTGCTCCGCCGACACCAGATTCCATTCCATGTTTGGAAGCGGCGGCAGGCTCTCCTTGTTCGGCCCCATATAGGTCCAGATCACGCCGTTCCGTTCGCGGCAGGGATAGGCCTTGATCCTGACGCTCTCCTTGAACCGGCTGCGGGCTGGCTCGGCCGGCGTCTCGACGACGCGGCCCTCAATGTCATACTTCCATCCGTGATAAACGCAGCGCAGGCCGCATTCTTCGTTGCGACCAAACATCAGTGGGGCACCGCGATGAAGACAGGCATTGTCGATAAGACCGACCTTGCCCTCGCTGTCGCGGAACGCAACCAGGTCCTCGTTCAACAGCCTCACCCGCTTCGGCCGCCCATCGGCAACGAGATCGGCCGAGAGAAGAAACGGAATCCAGTAGAGTCGCATCAAGTTGCCCATGACGGTGCCCGGCCCGACTCTGACAAGCCTCTCGTTGTCCTCCCGCGAAAGCATGACCTATTCCTCCTATAGCCTGTTAGGCAACCAGCATCCTGCGCAACTCAGGCTGCCGTCCTGACGGCGTCCGCCCTCTTTGACTGCTGCAAGCGCACGCGATTGCTGAGCGTCCCGATCCCTGCAGCATTCAAAACGACCACGTCGCCATCGTCGAGAAATTCCCCTTTCGCCATGCCGACGCCTCCCGGAGTCCCGGTGGCGATCAAATCACCGGGCTCAAGCGCCATCAGGCTACTGGCCGCCGCAATGAGATGCGGGATATCGGTGACAAGCTCCGATGTCGAAGCGGACTGTTTCGTAACCCCATTGACGCTGAGGTCGAACTTGATCGCCGCGGGATCAGGAAGAAACCACGACGGCGTGATGCCAGGGCCGATCGGGCAGAACGTGTCCTGGCCTTTGGAGGCAAGCCAGTCAAAGGCGAAGGCCGGCGAGATCGCGTTGGGCCGCTGCAACGCGGCGCGCGCGGACACATCGTTCAGCAACGTGTAGCCGGCGACATGTTGCATGGCCGCTTCCGGCTGGATGAAGCGGCCTCCGCGCCCGATCACGACGGCGATCTCGGCCTCCCAGTCCACCTGATCGGACCGGTCGCTGATGATGATCTCGTCGCCGGGACCGATCACGGTCGTGCTCGGCGGCTTGAGAAAGAAAAACGGCTCGACAGGAGCGTCGGCCGTCTTCATCTCGCGGCGATGGTCACGGTAGTTCGCGCCCGCGCAGATGACCTTCGGCGGGAAGCGCAGTGGCGCCCGCAACCGTCCCGTCTCCAGTGGAGCCGCCTTGGCTGGCGTCCATTGTCGCAGAATCGGCGCGAAGCGCGCCCAGTCGCGCAGAATCTCGAGCGGGCCGGTCGTCGGCGGCAGGACCTCAATCGGTGCAATCTGACCGTCTGCGGTCAGCGCCACCGTGCGAACCATACCATCCGGGGTTTCAACAGCCGCCAAGGACCACATTGCACTCATATCCCTCGTTGTCGTCATATTTCCAGATATAAATTATATTTGGAAATTTTCAACCGCCAGCATTGCGGGCGCTTCTTCAGAGCAGATCAGGTGGAATCGGCGCGCCCCACGAATTCACGGCCATCGGATCATCCGGTAACCAGACTTTCGGCCGTTGGGGGACATCCGCGTGATAGTGGCGTGGATCAAAGTAGCCCAGCCGCTCATCCGACATCCGGTCAAGGTCCGCGATGAACTCGACAACATTGCCGTCGGGATCGCGATGATAAAGGAAGAGATTGTGTCCCATTCCGTGGCGGCCGGGCCCCCAAATGATCCTCACACCGTTCATGGCCAGGATATCGCAGCCCTTGCCGAGATGATTGAAATCGTGAAGCTCGAAGGCAACGTGGAACAAACCGCACTTCTCGGCCTTCATGAAATTCATCGTGTGGTGGTCGGCGTTGCAGCGGAGGAACACGAAGAAGTCCGCGAGCCAGTCCGACCACCGGAAGCCCATCACATCGGTATAGAACTTGGCGGCCTGTTGTGCGTCAGACACGAACAGGGCGACGTGACCCAGCTTGTCCGGCACCACGCCACGCGACTGATAGGCCGTCGATGTGAAGGGCGCGGATCGGTAAAGGTAGATCGAGTGATGATCCGGATCGTCGATCTGGACACAGCTCGGCACGCCTTCGAACAAGTCAGACTTGAGCTTGGCGTTGATGCCCCCGCGTGACAATTCTGCCGCCACGTCATCGAGAGGCCCCTCCCCTGCAACCTGAAGGCCAACATGCCGGTAGCCCGGCTGGTCACCGCGATGAAAGCTGATCGCCAGGCGATCACCGCCACAGGAGAAATAAGCCTCCTTGGACGATTGGTGAGCGACCGGGAGGCCGATCACGTTACGATAGTGATGGACCATGTCGTCATATTTGACGGTATTCAGTCCGAGAAATCCGAGCTTGGTCACCTTGGCGAGCATGTTCCACCTCTTGTTGATCCCGTTGCCTCCAATCGACAGTCAGGGCTCGTCGTCGAGCACCTTGATGACCGCTTCGGGACAACGCCGCGCGGCCAGTTCCGCCCGGGCGCGCAGCTCCTCCGTCGGATCCTCGATCAGAAGATGAACCATGCCTTGCTCATCCAGCCTGAACAATTCGGCCGCGACAATTTCACACTGCCCGTGGCCCATGCATCGATCGTGATCAATCAGAATTCGCATTGCTTCCTCTCCTTCACGTTTCGTGGATGACCGCCGGCATGGCGCAGCAAGCGATCACCAAATCCCCGCCCTCGGATCACTGCCAGGCCACTGGCAGAGAATGCACCCCAAAGAACAGACTGTCGAATTTGTACGTCACGTCTTTCGCCGGAACAGCGAGCCTGAGATTCGGCAGGCGTGCGAACAGCGCATCAAAAGACATCTGCAGTTCGGCGCGTGCCAGAGCGCTGCCAATGCATTGATGGATGGCCGCCCCGAATGCGACATGCCTCTTGAGATCACGGCTGATGTTGAACGTGTCCGGGCTGTCGAACACCGCCTCATCCCGGTTTGCGGCGGCGAGCAGCACCAGCAAGCCCTCGCCCTTGCGGATGACTTGACCACCAACCTCAAGATCCTCAATAGCCGCACGCCCCAGCCCATTCTGGGCGATTGACAGGTATCTGAGCAGTTCATCGACCGCGTTCGCGGTGAGCGACGGATCGTCCTTGATCGCCCGCAACTGATCCGGATGCTGCAGCAAGGTCAGGACGCCGAGCGCAATCATGTTCGCTGTCGTCTCATGGCCCGCCGCCAGCATAAGCTGGGCCATGGCGACGAGCTCCGCTTTTGTCAGGAGGCCGGTCTTCACCTCGTTGACGATGATCTGGCTCACCAGATCGTCGCCGGGGTTCCGCTCCCGCTCATCGATCATCTGCCTCCAGAAGCCGTTGATCGCCTCGATCGCGGCTGCCACCTCTTCTGCCGTGGCCGTTATCGAAAACCGCGTCTTGCTGTGCGTCTGGAAGAAGCCGTGGTCACTGTACGGAACGTCCAGAAGTTCGCAGATCACCAGCGACGGCACAACGAGTGCGAAATTCTCCACCAGATCGGCGGGCGACCCACGTGCGATCATCTCATCCAATGCCGTATCGATGATCTTCTGGATTCTCGGCCGCATCTCCTGGATCCGCCTGATCGAGAAGAACGGCGTCCACATCCGGCGATGGTCCGTATGCTTCGGCGGATCCATGCGCAGGAAGCTCGGATCGCCACGCTTGGTCGCCGCGACCGCAGGAGACAGCAACGGATAGCCCGGGCTCGCAGGCACGGAGCTGAATCGCGCATCGCCCAACACGCGCTGCGCATCCTCGTATCGGGTGATCAGCCAGACCTTGCTGCCGTCCCACAAGGTCACTTGCGAGACCGGCCGTTCCCTCCGGAAGATACCGAACTGGTCCGGAGGATCGAGCGGCCGGCTGCGATCGCGCTGAAATGGAAATCCGGGATGCTCCGCATACGGGCATTTGGCAGTCGCAGGTGCAACGCTCGTCATCGCTGTGCCCTTTCCTCAGATGGATGAACCAACGGCGGTATTTGGCTGATCGGCTTCACCGATGCGCAGCACAGGCTTGATCGTTCCGCCTGCTTCAGCATCGTGCATCGCCTCATTGATCGCCTCGAAGTCGTAAAGCTTGATCAGCCGCTCCACCGGGAAGCGGCCCTCGCGGTAATATTGAAAGAGCCGGGGCATGAAGATCGGTGGATTGGCATCGCCAATCACGCTGCCGCGAATGGTCGCCCCGCGGAGCTGGAGATCCCGCCAGCGGAACGTTCCGTCGACCAGGCCCGCCGCCCCGACAATCACCACCGAACCTTGCTGCGCCAGACTATCCAGCGCCGGCGCGAGAGCTTTCACATTGCCAGAGGCTTCGATCGCATAATTGATACCACCCCCCGACGCTTCGCGGATTTTTGCTGGCAGGTCCGGATCCGTCGCCAGATAAGTGTGTGTGGCGCCAAGCTGCCGCGCCAGATCGAGTCGTGACGGCACGATATCGACACCGATGATGCAACTCGCTCCGCAAATCCTGGCGGCCATGACGGCGCTGAGCCCAACAGCTCCCGTTCCTGTCACAAGAACAGCGCCTCCAGGGCGGACATCCGCGGCATTGAAGACTGCGCTGGTGCCCGTCATCACGCCGCAGCCAAGCGCCGCCGCCGAACTCAGGGGAATGTCGTCCGGCACCTTCACGACGTTTCGCTTGTTTGCGAGCGAGTAGGTGGCGAAGGACGATTGGCCGAAGAAGTGACTGTGCACCTCCGATGCATGAAATGCCGTGGAGTGGTCCAGACGCTCCGCGTTCATGTTCAGCGGCCGGGCATGACGACAATATGCGGGAGCCCCGCCCAGGCATTGCGGGCACTCGCCGCACGTCATGTTGGTCATCATGACGCGGTCTCCAGGTCGGACGGACTTGACGTCCGCTCCCACCTGGACCACGACACCAGCGCCTTCGTGACCGAGCACAACCGGCTTCAGCGAACCCATCTTGCCCTGGACGGCACTGATATCGGTGTGACAGATGCCGCAATAGGCCACCTCGATGATCAATTCGTCGGGGCGCGGATCTTCAAGTGTCAGCCGCTCAAACAGAAGGGGGCTCTTTTCGTCCCGACACACCGCTGCAGTCACATGTCGCATGGCAATACTTTCTGACGTAACCAATTAGGCTGCCGAACTTCGCGCGTTCTCGCCGAGATAGTGGGAAATGATCGTCTTATCCTGGCGCAGCTCGGCGCTCGGCCCTTCGCGGGCCAGCCGCCCCCGCTCCATCACATATCCGTAGTCGGCGATATCGAGCGCGCGGCGCACACTCTGTTCGATCAACAGCACCGAAAGCCCGTCCTGATGGAGTTGCCGAAAGGCTGCGAAAATCTGCTCGACGATCACTGGCGCGAGACCGAGGCTTGGCTCATCCAGCAGCAGCAGCCGCGGCCGCCCCATCAATGCACGGCCGATGGCCAGCATCTGTTGCTGACCGCCACTGAGCCGGCCCGCCGCCTGATCCTGCCGCTCGCGCAACACCGGGAACAGGCGGTACACCCGGTCGAGATCCTGTGCTGGCTCGCCGCCCCGTTCGCGTGCCGCCAATGCACCAAGCTGAAGATTCTCCTGGACAGTCAGAGGCCCGAGAATCCGCCGCCCTTCAGGAACGAGAATCACGCCCCGGCGGGCGCTGCGATATGCAGGACGATTGGTCAGATCGACACCGTCGAAGGTGATCCGGCCGCGCGCCGCCGGCACGAGGCCGGAAATCGTGTTGACGAGCGTTGTCTTGCCTGCACCATTGGCGCCGACAATCGTCACAAACTGACCCTGCGCCACCTTCAAGCTAACGTTGTTGACGGCGACAACACCGCTATATGACGTGGTCAGTTCTTCCACCACCAGCATCCGTCAGCTCCCGAGGTAAGCTGTAATGACAGCGGGATCGATCGAGACAGATGCAGGCGAGCCGGACGCGATCAGCCGGCCGCCATCCAACACGTAGATCGTCTCGCACGTCTGCATGACGAAGCGCATGTTGTGCTCGATCACCAGAATTCCGATTCCTTCCTTTGCGAGTTGGCGCACCGCCTGTCCGATCTCCAGGGCTTCAACGTCGTTCATTCCCGCCACAGGCTCATCCAGCAGTAGGAATGACGGCGCCAATGCGAGCGCCCGCATGATCTCGACGCGTCGCTGATGCCCGTAGGACAGGGCTCCCGCGCGCGTCTCCGCGAACTCGGTCATGCCGAAGCGTTCGAGCAGAGCCATGGCACGGGCACGAAAGACAGCACGTTCACGCCAGACCGAGGGAAGGCCAACGAGATTTGCGAATAGCGACGACGTGACATGCCGATGGAAGCCGATGACGATATTGTCGAGCACGCTGGCATCCCGCAGAAGCTGGACATTCTGGAACGTGCGCGCGATGCCGCAACGGGCGACGTCATGTGATTTCAAACCCGACAGGTCGCGCGTGGCGAGACGAATGCCGCCGCCACTCCGCGACAGGATGCCGGTGACGATGTTCACGACCGTCGTCTTTCCCGCGCCGTTGGGACCGATCAATCCGGTCACGCATCCCGCCGCGATGGCCATAGACAAGTCCATGACGGCATCGACGCCACCGAACCGCTTCGAAAGATGATCGAGTTCGAGCGCCGTCATGCCGCAACCTTTCTCGCAGGCACGACAGGATGCCGGACGGAACGGCGCTGCCGCAGGAGTTCGCGCGCGGTATCGACGATTCCCTGGGGCAGATAGGTGATGATCACGATCAGCAGCGCGCCCTGCATGAGCAGACGCTGGTCGTGCAGAGGCCGCGCCAGTTCCGGAAGGACCAAGAGGATGGCGGTGCCGATGATCGCGCCCGCGATCGATGATCGCCCGCCTAGAATGACCGCCGTCGCCGCGAAGACCAGCATGCCGAAGCCGAACTCCTCGGGCGTGATGGCGTAGGTGTTATATGCAAGCAGACAGCCCGCTACCGCGCCGATGGCCCCGCTCAGGGCGAAGTTGACGCGATAGTAGTGCGCAACGCGTATCCCGAGGGACTCCGCGACGGTCACATCCTGGCGGATCGCGTCGAAAGCACTCCCGACGTTGCTGCGGTTGATCACCGAAAGGAGGCCGACCACCGCGGCCAGGGCCGCGACCAGACATGGAGTGGTCGCGACTTTCGGGATCGCCGTCAGGCCAACTGCACCGCCGGTCAACGGTTCGGCATAGAGCGCCAGCGAGACGACGATCTGGACGAAGCCGATCGTCGCAATCGCAGGGAACACGCCACGCAGGCGCGCAAGGGGCAAGGCCAGCAGCAATCCGGCACAGGCGCCCATCGCGATGGAAGCGCAAATCCCGGCCATCGCGCCGAGCCCGGTGCTCTTGATCATGATCGCGCCGGTATAGGCTCCGATGAGCGTGAACCCAGCCGGCGCCAACGACAAGACACCGCCGCGGAAACTCACATACTGGCTGAGCGCAATCAGCGAATAGATGAGCACGAGATCGAACAGCGGCGTATAGGATGAAACGAAGGCCAACATGGTCATGCCGCCCGATGCTCGACGTGGAATCCTGCGAAGATTCCGTTGGGCCGGACCAGCAGAACGATGAACAGAATTCCAAACAGGATCGCGTCCGACAGTTCGGACGAGATATAGGCGGTCACCAGGGTCTGGATCATGCCGATCAGAACGCCGGCGGCGACAGTACCCACGATGCTTCCCAGGCCACCAAGGATGATCACCACAAATGCCTGCAACATCAGCGACTCACCCATGGTGTAGCTGATGGAGTTGAAGGTGAGGCCGATGATGGCGCCAGCGGCGCCGGCGAGCATGCCTGACAGGAAGAAGGTCTGCAGGTAAACGCGCGCCGGGTTCACGCCAAGCAAGGTCGAGGCAGGTTCATCGATCGACACCGCCCGCACCTGCGCGCCCAGCGGGGTCTTGAAGAGATAGACCAGCAGACCGCCGACCATCAGGACAACGGTGACGATGATCACCACCTGCAGGGACGAGATCTGCAATCCGTAAGCGCGGTAGAATTCCAGCGGAAAGGTATCGAAGGGAAATCGCAGGCTCTGTGCGTTGGTGACCTGCTGGGCAATGGTGATCAGCACGAGATTCGCGCCGATGCTCGCCACGATCGTCGATAGCTCGTCACCCTTGCGCCGCCGCAACGGCCGGAAGACCAGCAGATCGAGGCAGATGCTGATCAGCCCTGCCCCGACCATCGCGCAAACGAAGGCAGCCCAGAAGGGAAAATTGGCGGCAGTGACGAGATAGTAGCCGATCAGGCCACCCCACATGAAGACGGCGCCATGGGCAAAATTCAGGATGCGATGCATCCCGAACACGAGCGTCAGCCCGAGGGCCAGAAGCGCATAGACCGCACCTGTCACGATCCCGTTGATGATCTGCTGAGTGAACATGGACCCGTACGATCAACCTTTGATTGACTGCGGCGTGTGCTTTTCAAGCCTTCATGCGGGAGCGTCGCTAGTTGAGCGGGACATACTTGGCCTTGCCGTCGGCAATCTGGACAAGCCCGTCCTGATATTCACCGAAGCGCTGCACGTCGAAGGAGTATTTCCCCTGGCCAAGTACGGACGGGGTATTCTTCAAGGCCGCTAGCGCATCGCGAATCTTCTGGCGGTCCGCACCCGGCCCGGCATTTCGAATGGCGTGAGCGATCAACATCATGCTGGCGTAGTAGCCGCCGCTTGGCAGGTCCGGATCGGAGCTCGTCCGCTTGCGGAACTCGTCAACGAATGCCTTGTTTTCCGGGCTCGGCATGCCCGCGTGGTAGGGCGTCGGCATGAACATGCCGTCAACCGCCTTCCCCCCGATCTGCATCAGGACCGGAGAGTTCATCTGCGGTGCGCCGAGAAACTTCACATTGGGGCCAACGCCCGCCTGTCTCACTTGCACGAACACGTTGGCGCCGACAGCCGGGTTCGATTCCACATAAAGCGCATCGAACTTCATCGAAGCGAGCTTGGTGGCCAGGGGCCCGAAATTCGTGTCGGTCGGTGTGATGCCATCGCTCGACACGATCTGGCCACCACGCGCCCTAACCTGCGCCTCAAGCGAATTCTTCATCCGCACAGACCCGTCATTTGTCTTGTCAAAGATGATCGCAAGCGAACGCACGCCAAGCCTGCCCATCGCCAGATCGGACGTGATCGCGACCTGCTTCTCGGATTGATAGAACAGGCAGAAGCCCCAGGGTCCGGGCTCGACGATTCCGGGCGACGATCCGAAAGCGAGGAAAGGCGTCTTGAGATCGTTGGCGATCGGGGCCACCGGTACGGACAACCCGGATCCGAACACACCGATCAGCGCCGACACCTTGTCCGAAGACATGAACCGGTTGGCAAGCGTGATGGCCTGGGTCTTGTCGCCGGCATTGTCCTCGATGAGCGCCTTGATCGTCCGGCCAGGGCCGAGCATTCCGCTGGAATTGATCTCCTGCACGGCGATATCCACGCCATGGCGGGCACGCGGACCGGCAATGGCGGCGACCGGCCCCGAGAGCGGAATCTGCACGCCGACTACGATCTCTTCGGCATGCACCACATCGACCAACACTACGCCGGCAAGCACGGCGAGAAGCAGGCGCCCAAGCTTCATTCGTTCCTCCCGATCTGATGTCGCATGACCGACAAGGATTTTTATCCTTTTATCGGTAATCCGTCATATTATGGAAATTTTATTGTTATTTCCAATATAGCATCGTGGAGGGACAATGCGCAATATGGGGCCGCGGCAATCCACGTCAGGCCGCCGGCGCAGCATCCCTGAACGACTCAAGCATCTGCCTGCGGAACGACGTGACGATGCGCGGACGATTGAAGCCAACACATCCCGTCACCTGGTTGCCAACGCGATAGACGCCGGCAAAGGCGCCACTCTCGATGCTGCCATCGACGAGTTCGAAGCGAGCGGCTGGGCTCTTGACGCCGGCAAACTGGATCTTCGTATCGAACTGATCCGACCAGAAATAAGGAAGCGGCGCGTAAGGTTGCGCCTGCTCCGGTGCGAGGATACTGTCGGCGACCGCCGACGCCTGCTCGACAGCGTTGGTCCAATGCTCGATACGGATCGAACCGAATGCAGGGTGCTCCCACCTCGCAACATCACCGGCTGCATAGACGCTATCCGTCCCGACCGCCTGGCAGATTGAATCGCACACCACCCCGTCAGCAAGGGACAATCCGGACGACCCCAGCCAGTCAGTTGCAGGTTTTGCGCCAACGCCGACGGCCACGACATCCGCATCCACCGTCTGACCATCGGATAGGACGACTCCTGAAACCTCTGCCTCGCCCAGAAACCCCGTGGCCATGACGCTGCATCTCAGATCGATGCCGTGGCGGCGATAGAGTTCACTGCAGACGCCGGCGATATCCGAACCCAGAATGGGGGCCAGCGGTCCCGCCGAGGCTTCAAGCATCGTGACCCGCGCGCCTCGCGCGCGTGCGCTTGATGCGACTTCACCACCGATAAATCCTCCACCGATGACGACAACTTTCGCCTCTGGCACAATTCGCGCGCCAAGCGCGATCGCGTCGTCGAGGGTGCGCAAATAGAACACTCCGTCGGCCGGATGGCGCATCTGCAGCCGGCGCGGGACGGCCCCGGTGGCGATCACCAGCGCGTCAAACCCAAACTCTCCTGACGTCGTCGTCACGATCTGTCGATTGAGATCAAGTGCGGTCGCTTCAGTCCCAAGGCACATCCGCAGGTCGAGCCGGGACAGGTCGGCGGCCCCGAGAAGGGCAATCTCGGCCGGTACACGTTCATGTCGCAAAATCTGCTTGGACAGCGGGGGGCGATCATAGGGAGCGTGCGGCTCGGCGCCGATCAACGCGATGCTCCCCGCAAATCCGTTGAGCCTCAGGGCCTCGGCACAGCGTATGCCGGCGAGCGAGGCACCCACGATGACGATCGACTGCCGGTTGACCATACAGCCTGCCTTCGAATGAAAAGCCCGGGCGCAAGCTTAGCTCCTCCAGTTTTCCAATCAATCATTGAATTTCCAAAATCACTGGTATAATGGCGAACAGATAACAGCAAAGCGCGAGGGAGAGACGCGCATGGTCATCGACATGCACGCACACTGGGTTCCACCCGTGATCACAGCGGCATTGCGCGCCAGACGCTCGGCTCCGATGATCGCCCGGCGGCCGAATGGAGAAGAGTATCTCGATAACGGCGGTCCGATCCCGCTTTGGCTGCCTGAAGGCTTCGACGACGATGTCGAAACGCGCCTGGCAAAGATGGATCAGGGCGGTGTCGGCCATGGACTGCTTTCGCTCGCCACACAATACCGGATCGAATGGCTCCCGACCGATCAGGCATTGCCGCTGTGCCGCGCCTTCAATGACGCGGTGTCGCAGGCTTGCGAGTCCCATCCGGACCGGTTTTCAGGCCTTGCCGTGTTGCCGGCGCTCGACGCCAACTCCGCCCTTGCCGAATTCGAGCGCTCGATGTCGTTGCCGGGGATCGTCGGCGCCCTGCTGATCGGCGACGCGTTCCTGACAGTGAAACGCGCGGAGCGATACCAGGATATTCTGGCGGCCGCCAATGATCGCAATGCTATCCTGTTCGTTCACTATGGCCAGCTTCCGGACGATCAAGAGGCGCCACAGGTTGACACATCCGACAGTGCGTTCGTGCGGATCGTCACGCTCGACTTCCAGGCGCGCCTGTCATCCAACATGGTGACGTTCTGCCTGACCGATCTGCTGAAGGACTATCCGAACGTCACGGTGATGAGCCACAATCTGGGCGGAAACATCGCATTCGAGATCGAGCGCATGGACCACCGTGCCCTGATCGACCAGGGGCCCGACGCCCCCCTGCCCTCGAAGCGCTTCCGTGACGCCAACATCCTGGTCGATTGCAATTCGCTCGGCGCACGCGCGATCGAGCTCGCGACCGCGGTGTTTGGTGCCGACAAGGTCGTGTTCGGCACCGACGGCTCCATGTTCGGCGCGCAATGGTCGCTCGACGCCATCAGAGACGCGCGAATTTCCGATCATGAGAAACAGGCCATTCTGGAGTTGAACGCCGCGGCGGCTCTGGCGCGTGCCCGCGCAGGAGCGCATCATGCCGCTCGCCATGTTATGGCACGAACTCCTTCGCAGTGACCGACGACATCTGTTGCCCGCCTCCTCAGCCATTCGGTAGTTCATGACATGACTCACGTCCCTGTATGTATCGTCGGTGGCGGCCCGGTCGGGATGATGCTGGCGTTGCAGCTCAGCGGATTTGGCGTTCCATGCGTGCTCGTGAATGCGGACGCGGACTCCCAGCAGCAGCCACGCGGCAACACCCACAACGCGCGGACCATGGAGATCTACCGCCGCTTCGGGCTCGCAGCCGCGCTGCGCAAGCTTGGCCTGCCGTCGGACTATCCCACCGACGTCGCATACCTGACGCGCCTGAACGGTTGGGAACTGACGCGCGTCGTGATGCCATCCGAGAAGGAGAAAATGAAGGCCGTCCGCAATGCCGCAGTGACTGACCAGATCGTCGAGCCGCTGCTGCGTTGCAATCAGATGTATGTCGAACGGTACGTCCTCGAACATTTGAGGACACTTGCCGATGTGCGGCTCCGGTTCGGCTGGCAATGTATCGGTTGGACCGAAGCCGGCGAGCAGGTGGAAGTCGAGATCGAGGAGGCCGGCACCGGCCGCAGGGAGAAGTTCACCTGCAGCTATCTGGTCGGTTGCGATGGCGGGCAGAGTTTTGTCCGACGCAAGCTCGGCATCCACTATTCGGGCGAGGCGACCCACGCCAACAAGGCCTATCTGAGCGGCGCCATGGTCTCCACACGCATCAGGATACCGCGCTTCACCTCGCGCTTTCCGCACAAGCTGGGCTGGCAAACCTGGACGCTCAACGCTGAACTGCGTTCAAACATCATCAGCCTGAATGGCGACGATGAAATTCTCATGATGAGCCAATTGCCGAGCATCGACGATCAGCCGGACGATCAGCTGATCGGACAGCGGCTGATCTCCGCCGCAGGTGAGGACCTCGACTTCAGCCTGATTGGCCACTGGAAATGGATCCCGGGTCGCGCGCTGGTGGCGGACAGTTACGGCCGCGGTCGTGTCCTGCTGGCCGGTGACGCTGTGCACCTGTTCACGCCGACCGGCGGATTCGGGATGAACACCGGCGTGAGTGACACCACGAACCTGGCGTGGAAGCTGGCCGCAGTGATTCAGGGCTGGGGCGGACCAGCACTGCTTCCAAGCTATGAGATCGAGTGCCGGCCGATCGGCCTTCGCAATACCGGAACCGCCCGCCTTTATACCAACAATGTCGGCAAACTGGAGATACCAGCCGAGATCGAAGAGGATAGTCCGCGTGGCGCCGCCATTCGCGAGCAGATCGGGCATGCCGCGCAGGACTTCAGGGAGGAATTCGCCTCGATCGGCATTCAGCTGGGCGCGCGATACGACGGCTCTCCCATCATCGTGTCTGACGGCGCACAGCCGCCACCGGATCACCCTTTCATCTACATCCCCTCCGGCATCCCTGGCGGCCGGGCGCCCCACGCCTGGCTGCCGGATCGGACATCTCTGTTTGATCACTTCGGGAGAGGTTTCACGCTGTTGGTCATGACCGGTGCGCGAGCGGATGGTAGCACTGTCGCCAAAGCCGCCGCCGACCGCCGAATCCCGCTCAAGCTCCTGAAGATCGACCTGCCGGAGGTGCGCGACCTGTATGGGGCCGATTTCGCCCTCATCCGCCCGGATCAGCACATTGCGTGGCGCGGGAACGCACTACCGGAAGACATGCCGCGTATCCTTGCAACCGTGGTGGGCCATTGAGACGTCCAAGGCAGGCGGCGCTCACCGTGCCGTAGGCCCTGCACAATCACCGCTTCCCTGATTTGCCTGTCTCGCTGCGCTGCCTGATCCGCGTCTCAACATTGGCGTAGAAAAGCCGCAGGCAACGGCGAACAACCTCTAGTTCGGCGGGATCGATCTTATCGGTCAACATCTCCTCATATGCCTGCGCGATCGGGATAAGCCGCTGCACAACCGCCGCGCCGCGGGCTGTGAGAGTGACTGACACCTCCCGATTGCTGTTCGTCGCGCGCCGGCGCGTGACGAGATTGCTGCGATGCAGGGATGTGATGAGTCGCGACATCGTCGACTCTTCGATGCTGGCAAGCCGCGACAGATCGATCTGCCGCTGCTGCCCGGCATGCCGCAGCACCACGATGACGCGCCACATCGGCAGGGTCAGCCCCGCCTCGTGAAGCTCGGTCGAAAACGCATTCGCAAGTGCCGCGCCGGTCCGGTTGATGAGATACGGAAGATACTCGTCCAGATCGAGATTCGCCTGGATGCTCGCCCGGGGCAAGGCCCGCGGCCTCGTCGGCGGTGGGAGCCCCGGTCCATCACCGCGCTTCGCACGGCTTTGTCGGACGGCTTTCTTGTTGCCGGGCTTTTGCCGGTCGGGCTCAGGCATGGTCGATCCAGTTCTGGCTGACAGATACTTGCATTTACAAGAGTTGCTTACGCACGTATTATAGCGGAAATTTTCCGGGAGGACGCGTCATGAAATTCGGCTATTTCACGCTCAGCGACAATCACTACGAGAACAATACGCGAGACGCCGAGACCTTTGTTTCGCATATTCTCGACGAGACGATCCACGCCGACGCCCTTGGCTATCACTCCGCCTGGATCGGCGAGCATCACTTCAACTCGCTGGGCGTCCTCTCCTGCCCTGATCTGGTGCTGGCCAACGCAGCCGGGCGAACCAAGACCATCCGCTTCGCGCCGGCCGTCACGGTGCTCCCGCTGCATCACCCCATACGGGTTGCCGAGCAATGGGCCACGCTCGACCTGCTCAGCGGTGGTCGCGTCGATTTCGCCGCCGGCCGTGGATACGACCGGCGCGAATACGAGCCCTTCAAGGTGGCATTCGACACCAATCAGGAGATGTTCAACGAAGGCATGGACCTCGTACGCCGTCTCTGGGCCGCGGACGGGCCCATTTCCCATCATGGCCGCTTCTACGCATTCGACGATATCGTGATCACGCCAAAGCCTGTCCAGCGGCCCCTGCCGGCCTACGTCGCCTCTTTCTCCCGCCCATCGATCGAGCTCGCCGCCCGCCTGGGATGCGGCCTGGTGGTTGCGCCTTTCGCTGCCGCACTCAGCTTCGGTGGTCTCAAGCAGGTCGCAGATTTGTATAAGGAAACCTGCGCCAAGGCCGGCAACAAGCCCGGCCGCCTGATCTGCAGCTACTTCATTCATTTCGCCGACAATCCGCAGCAGGAAATGGCGGCGCGTCAGCGGCAGGTCCGCTACTACAGGGAATGCGTCATTCCATCGCTGCCCAGCGACCCGAAGACGGCGCCGCCGAGCTATCAGTATTCCGTCGGGATGGTCGAGCGCCTGCAGAAGGTCCGTCCCGAGGACCTGACCGAAAACGCGGTGCTGCTGGGCTCGGCGCAACAGATCACCGCAACGCTCAAGAAGGCAGAGGCGGCCGGATTCGACGAAGTGATCCTGTATTTCAATGTGGGTCTCAAACCTCACGGCCAGGTGAAAGACGAGATGTCGCGCTTCGTGGAGGAGGTACGCTCCGCATTCTAGTCAGAAGCGGTTGGCGTTTTTCTTCAGCTTCACAAGGCTGCGACCTCACAAGGATCGCAGCCTTGTCAACACTGCTCCGCCTGCGCAACGGGGGCCAGGCGGCTCCAGTCTTGAGTCAACGGCGGGCGAGGACCAACGAACTACTCCGGTTTGATCCCGAGGTCCTTTCCCACCTGGACATAGGAGCCCTCCTCCTGCACGAAGAACTCCCTGAACTCCTCGGGTGTATTGGCGTGCGGCTCGAACCCGGCGTCGCGCATCTGCTGAGCTGACTGCGGGTCTTGTGTGAATTCGACGATCTTCTTATTGAGGTAGTCGATGATCGGTCGTGGAGTCCCCTTGGGAGCAAATACCCCCATCCATATCTGAAGGTCGGCTGTTTTCACTCCGACTTCCGGAAGAGAGAGAACCTCCGGCAGATTGAGATTGCGCGCATGGCTGGTCACCGCCAGCATCTTCATCTGCTTCGAATTGATCCACGGCCTGATCGTTCCGAGCGACGCAAGAAAGTAGTCCGCGTCCCGGTTGACGATGGCTTTGGCCGCGTCCGCCGCGCTGGAATATCGGACATGAGTCGCCTTGATCCCAGCGGCGCGGTTGACCATTTCCGTCTGAAGCCAGATCGACTGACCGTAGGTCACGTAATTCAACTTGTCCGGATTGGCCTTTGAAGCGGCGACAACATCTGCGACAGAGCCATACGGACTGGCAGCTCCGACGACGAAGATCTGCGGCGCCCTTATCACCATCGAGATAAACGACAGGTCTTTCGAGACATCGATCCCTGGCTCCTTATTGAAGACCGGATAGGCAGAGATCGACGAGGGAATGAACAGAATCGTGTAGCCGTCTGGCCGCGCCGACGCGACGGCTCTCGCGCCGATCAGTGTCTGCGCCCCTGGCTTGTTTTCGACGATGACGGTTTGACCCGAGCGATCCTGCAAAAAGCGCGCGAAGTATCTGGCGACAATATCGTTCCCCCCGCCCGGAGGCGACGGGACAACAATGTGAATTGGCTTTGTCGGATAGTCCTGAGCGTATCCGGGTGACATCGCCCCAAGAGCCACGAGTAGCGTGCTCACTCTCAGCATTCTCATTTTCTTCCTCCCACCTTTGATGTGCCGGATGGTTCGAGCCATCCGATGACACTCAACCATTCAGGGCTCACCCGGCGCCTGAACTCTGAACTGCAGTCAATTTCAACGCCCTGCGCCTCTCGCTGGCGCTTCACAACGACAAGGCTTTTCTTCCCAAGCCGCTTCCATTTTCACAGTTCGGCTCTATCCCCTCAGCGAGCCGGGTCGCGCAGAAACATTACTCTCGACTGTCACACACCGAACCGACAGGGGAGCCTAGGCAAGGTTCTCACTGAGGACAAAGCGGGATTCAGGTTTGGTGCACTTCGTGCCCCAAACAGAAAAATGCCGCGCCTCCTCGATGGAGATCGGCCAAATTCCTGGCCCCACGGCCATATCTGGCAAAGAACGCGTGTACGTTGTGCACCGGCCGGACCGGTATGTTGTGTATTTCGGCGCCTGGCAACTACGCATGGCCGACCCCGCAAGCGCAGATCATCTTGAGGAAGAGATATGAGCGAGATTCCAGTCGTCGTGGTCGGCGGCGGCCCCGTCGGAATGGGGCTTGCCATGAATCTGGAAGCGCTCGGCGTGCGCTCCATGATTTTGAATACCGAAGTCAAGCCGCGCTGGCATCCAAAAGGCGGCACACAAAACTGCAGAACCATGGAGCATTATCGCAGACTTGGTCTTTCGTCCCGGATACGCAAGCTCGGGCTGCCAAAAGACCACACCACGGATGTGGCCTATCTGACCACCCTGAATGGGTGGGAAATCGCACGGATCCCGATGCCGTCCGAGGCAGAGAAGCAAAGGGCCGTTGCGCACGCGGATATCTGCGACCAGGTGCCCGAACCGATTCTGCGTTGCAACCAGATGTATGTCGAAGGATTCGTATTCGAGCATCTCAGATCCCTCCCACGGATCGATGTCAGATTTGGCTGGGAGTGTGTTGATTGGGAGCAGCGGGATGACCGCATCGACGTCGAGATCTTGGAAGTCACGTCCGGCCGGCGGGAGAGAGTGCAATGCCAGTATCTGGTCGGATGCGATGGCGGCTCAAGCATGGTTCGCCGGAAGCTTGGCACCCGCTATTCCGGAGAGAGGCCGACAGAACGCGCTTACGCGAGCGGCGCAACTCTCTCGACCTATCTGAAGGCCCCCAGTCTCTACACTCAGGTCATCAAGAACATCGCCTGGCACTACTGGATCATCAATCCAGCGGTTCGCGCCAATCTGGTCACGCTGGATGGTCAGGGCAGCTTCCTGCTGAACACGAAACTCAACAATCCCGATGAGCCGCCGGACGAAACCACCATACGGGAGCAGTTCAGACGCGCGATCGGCCAGGAGGTCGATGCCGAGTTCATAGCTCATACGCCCTACACCGCCGGACAGGCGCTGGTCGCCGACAGCTACGGTTCAGGCCGCGTCCTGCTGGCCGGCGACTCCGTCCATTTGTTCACCCCCACAGGCGGATTCGGGATGAACACCGGCGTCGATGATGCGGCGAATCTCGGGTGGAAGCTGGCCGCGACCATCCAGGGCTGGGGAGGGCCTCGACTGATCGAGAGCTACGAGGCAGAACGTCGCCCCATCGCATTCCGCAATACCGGCGCCGCTAAGGCGATGTCGCTCACCAACGGTGAAGTGCCCGTTGGGTCGCATATCACCGAAGACTGTGCGGCGGGTGTCAGTGATCGGCATGCGGCAGCCGCCGTCCTCAACACATTCGGCAATCAGTTCGCCTCCCTCGGAGTCCAATTGGGGGCCAGATATGATGACTCTTCGATCGTTTTTGGCGACCCGCAGTTTCGAGTCGAGGATGATCGGGAAGAGTATGTCCCAACCTCCCAGCCGGGAGGGCGCGCTCCGCATGCTTACCTTCCAGGCCATATCTCGCTGTTCGATCAATTCGGAGCCGGATTCACCCTGCTGTGCCTCGATGCAACGCAAGACGTCAGCCAGATGGAGAGCGCGGCACGGGAGCGCGGAATACCGCTGAATACTCTCCGCGTCGGCATCCCGGAAATCCATAAGCTGTATGACTGCAATCTTGCGCTCATACGGCCCGACCAGCATGTCGCCTGGCGAGGAAACCGGCCCCCCCAGGACTCGATGGCTGTCTTCGCGCGTGTCACCGGTTGGTAAGGCGCTAACCGTGGGCCCGGCCGAACTGCCGGATTTCCGTCAAGGACAGATGGAGTGCTCAGTATTTACTCCGCCGTGGCAGGTTGTTTCGTCCGGCCCAGATAAGCGTCGCGGATCTGCTCACTGCTCGCCAGTTCGTCGGCCGGTCCTTCCAGGACGATCTTCCCCAGTTCCATGACATAGGCGCGGCGCGCTATCTTGAGCGCCAGCCGGACATTCTGCTCAACGAGAAGAATCGCCGTCCCGCGCTCGCGATTCAAACGCACCAGAATTTGCCAGATGTCACGTGTGTAGAGCGGTGAGAGGCCGAGGGAAGGCTCGTCCAACAGCAGAAGTTTCGGACGCGCCATCATACCGCGGGCGATCGCCAGCATCTGCTGCTGCCCGCCGGACAGCGATCCCGCAAGCTGTGCCTGGCGCTCCCGCAGCACCGGAAAATAGCCAAAGGCCTGTTCGATATCTGACGCGATGCCGTCTTTGTCGCGGCGGGTGAACGCGCCCATATTGAGATTCTCGCGCACGGTGAGGCCGGAGAAGATCTCCCGGCCCTCCGGGATATGACTGACGCCTTCGCCGACGATCCGCGCCCCTTCGAGCCCCATGATCGGCCGGCCGTTAAAGACGATGCTGCCGCGCCGCACCGGCGCAACGCCGGAGATGGTGCGCAACAACGTCGTCTTGCCGGCACCATTCGCACCGAGAACCGCAACGATCTCGCCAGGCGCGACCGTCAGATTCACGCCGTGCAGGACCACGATCGGACCATAGCCCGAGGTCACATCGACCAGGGACAGCAAGGTATCAGTCATCGTCATCGCCCAGATAGGCGCGGATGACATGCGGGTGGGATTGTACGTCTGCGGCGCTGCCTTCTGCGATCACCCGCCCTGCCTCCAGCGCCAACACACGGTCAGACACCGCCGTGACGAGATTCATGTCGTGCTCGACGATCACCATCGTCACGGGATGGCGGCGACGAATCTCGCGAATCCATTGCTCCATCACTTCCGTCTCCTGGCTGTTGAGGCCAGAGGATGGCTCATCGAGCAGCAGAAGCGCCGGCTCCATCGCCAGGGCACGGCCCAGTTCGACCACTTTGCGCACGCCGTAAGGCAACCGGAGGACCGTTGTGTCCCGGTAGGGACGCAAGTTGAGGAAGTCGATGATGTCATCGACCTTCTCGCGGAACGCGCACTCCTGCGCCGCAACATTCGGCAGGAACAACAACTCCTGCAGGAAATTGGTGCGCCGGTGCGTTTCGCGGCCGAGCAGGAGATTGTCGAGCACGGTGCCGCGCGCAAAGAGTTCGATATTCTGAAACGTCCGCCCGATCCCCAGCCGGGCCGCACG
>Ga0180223_1001256_pt1 | contig 20475 bp, 26 predicted proteins | sample eDN5th30CKraftOP_FD_151337 | JGI IMG/M metagenome (GOLD analysis project Ga0180223, IMG submission 151337) | Enriched Organic Plus compost microbial communities from Emeryville, California, USA - eDNA 5th pass 30_C Kraft OP (version 2) (version 2) ...
GGCCTTCGGCGCCGATTTTTTCAAGGAGGATTTGGGCTTCATCTTCGTTCCCTCGTCACTACGACGAAGCCCAAATCCTCCTTAAATCACAACCTCAAATCTGTGCCATTGGCGCTGACGGCGGACACTGTTGCTCAGATACTGGAGCTGCGAGACGACGCCCTGCGCCGCATCGGTCCAAGCCACCTTGAGGCGACGCGCCGCGTCCTCATTGTCACGCGCATATTGCGCCATGCGCTCGCGGCCTTCGATCATCTTGTCCATCATGGCGTCGATGGGATCGTCCTTGCCGCCGATCTCGTAGCCGAGCGTGACCTGCATCCCGATCCGGTTCGCCCGCTGCTGGTCGAGCAGGCCGGCCGCCACCGCGCGATTGAGCGTGTCAATCTCGGCGACGAACTGGCGCGATTTGGCGAGGGCGGGGTCGTAGCGGCTGATCAGCCCGTCGGTGGCGGAGATGAGCGCCTGCCGCGCTGCGGCCGCCTCGCGTTCGGCTTGCGCCTGTTCTCGCGCCGCCGCAGCGGCCATGCGTCGGACCTCCGCATCACCACGGGATGATCCAGACCCCGCGCCGCTGCCCGATTTTCGCGACTCGGCTTCGGCTCGCGCGCGCGCGCGCTGGGCGGCCTCGTAGCCCTGCAATGTCTTCTGAATCACCATCAGATTGCCTGCGGCGGAATCGCGCTGCGCTTGAAGCGCCTCCAGCTCACTCCGTGTCGCGGAGCCTGCTACGCCGATGTCTCCCGGCAGCGCCTCGAAATCACGCAACTGCTTTTGCTTGGCCGCGATCTGCCGATCCAGAATGTCGCGCCGCCCTTCGAGCCGCTTCTCCTCGACCATCGCCGCGCCCTGCGACACAGCATCAAGCTGGCCCTGGGCTCGCCGGAGGCGGTCCAGGGCCTGCGCCAGCGCGTTGACCTTGGTCGTCGCGGTGTCGGCGGCGTCCCCCGAAGCGAGCATCCGCTCTGCCAGCATGCCGATAAGCGGGATAGCGATGCCGATCGCCACGCCCCATCCGCCGCCGAGGAATTTCGCAAAACTCGCGAATTTTCCGGACGCATTGTCCGCGCCCGAAGACATGAGCTGGAGGGCACCGAACAGCTGCGGCGCCTGGAGTGAGAATGCACGGATCGCGCTGGTGCCGCCCGCGACCTGCACCGCGAAATCCTGCACCTGAAACCCGGCCTGCTGCAGCCCGGCACGATAGGCGCCTGAGGTCTGCGACATGCGCTGCTGCGCAATTGCCGTCTGGCCGATCTCGGCTTGCAGTTCTTCAAGCCGCTGCGCCTCGACCTGCGCCGCCGCCGCCTTCTCGCGCGAGATCGTGACCGCAGCCCGACCGGCAGCGAGCGCCGCCTTTTCCTGCACCGAGAGCCGCTCGATCGGTCCGAGCCGCGCCTCTTCGGCGCGCAGGAGCGCCTGCATCGCCGTCGTCTCCGCGTTCAGCATGGTGACGCGATTGCGCGACTGCTCGATGAGCGGCGTCAGATCGACCGTGCCGGAAGATGCGACTGCCTGCGCAATCTGCTCGGCCTGGCGCTGAATGCTGGAAAAGCTGGACTTGAACGCCTGATCGGCATCCTTCACCGCGTCGATGGCGCCGCGCAGGTTTATACCCGAAAAGCGCTGCTCCAGCTGCGCGATACGCTGCTCCGCAGCCTGCTCGAACGAATCGACGTTGCGGCCCATCTCGCGCAGCTGCCGTTCGAGCAGTTCCTGCGTCGCGGTGACCCGGAGGACGAGTTCATCGGGGCGGCTAGCCATCGTCTTCCTCGCTTCGGTTCATCGCCTTCCAGACCGTCCATGCGGCCCAGAACTCATGCGGTGTGGATGTCCAGAAATCGTGCGGCCGCCAGCCCAGCGCGACGGTCGCGATACCCATCAGCCGGCGACGAGGGCTTAGGCCGTCGTCGGGTTCGTCGCCGCCGGCTTCACTTCCCCCTCGGAGGTCAGTCCGCCCGTGACGGCCAGCGAGAGCAGCGTGCCGGTAATCGTCATCGCCTCGGCCATGCCGCCGGGGCTGTCCATGATCATGCGGCCCACCTTGTCCGCATTGGCGCCCGCCGCATTGGCATTCTGCGCCGCGCGCCCCCATTCGCGCATGAAGATCGTGGCAATGCGCGCGAGCTGGTCGCGGGTGAGGCTGCCGGCCAGCGCTTCGCGCGCCAGCAAGATCAGCCCCATGCCGGTAGCCTCCTCGGCCTCGGCCAGTGCGCTGTAGCTGGGGCGCAGGCCGAAGCGCTCGCCCTCCAGCACAAGCGCGAACTCACCACGATCCGCGTTGATCGGCCCCGCCGGGCTCTTCTCCGCCATGGATCAGGACAGCGCGTCAGTCGTCGGCGCGGCGGCCAGCGCGAGCTGGAAATCGCACTGCGTCGGCCCATTCTTCGGATAATCGGTGTTGAAGTTGCCGATATAGAAGCTGCCCTCCAGCACCGCATCGCCAGTTGCCCCGGTCGAGCCGCCCTTGCGAATCTGGAACTTCGTGGGCGTGCTGATCTTCGACTGGCTCTCCAGCCGGCCATAGCCCGTGGTGTCGGGCAGGTCCGGATAGATCGTGGCGTCGATCGTCATGTTCTTGAGCCCCGGAGCCTGCGTGCCATAGGGGAAGTCGCTCTTCGCCGATGTGTCGATCAGCTCCGAACTGCGATTGACCTTGAGGGCGGTATTGCCCTTGATCTCGTTGTAGGTGCCGGCCGTGGCGCTTTCGATCCACAGCCGATAGTCATTGCCCAGCAGCTTCGCCATGGCGTCTACTCCGTTGAAATGCCCGAGCGGGCGATGAAAAGAAGGGCGGCCGATCAGGCCGAAAGAGCGGTCGCGACGAACATGGCCGCGCCGGTATATCCAAGGCCGTCCTCGGCCAGCACCGCCGAGCCCGCGACCAAGGCGAAGCTTACTGCCCAGCCGGGCACGGCAATCGTCTGCCCGTCCAGCGCCGCAACGCACGTGCCGAGGATCGCGGCGCAAGGCCAGCGCTCCTCGCCCATGGTCAGCGCGAGGACGCTCACATTCATCGTCATGTCCGGATCGCCCGCGCGACCGATCGGCTGCGCGCCGTCGATGTCGCCCACCACGACAACGGGATATGGCGCGTTCTTCGGCGCATGCTGATACACATGCACCCCGGCCACAGGCCATCCGATAGCGGCCAGCGCCTCATAGGCGGCAAGGTCCGCCGCTTCCATCGCGCTGTCAGCCACCGTCGCCTCCACTGATCCGCCGCAATGCGCGACCAAACACCCCGCGCGTCCGCTCCCGAATCGCCTGCCTCAGACCGGGCATCTGTCCGGTGATGAACTTCTTTCCCGGCATCCCGCGCACGCGCATCTCGTAGGGCGCCGTATTCGCCCGACGCGCCCGCACCGTCTGCGCCTTGCGGCCAAGGTCCTGGATGCGGCCATAGAATAGGTCTGATCGACCCGACTTCGTGCCGAGCAGGCCGACCTTTAGCGTCAGGCTGCGCGGCCAGACCCTGAAGTCGATCCCCTGCCGCAGCCGCCCCGTGCGCGATGGCGCGCGGCGCTGCATGAGATATTTAAGTGCTGCGCCGCCGCGATTGAACACGTCGACCATCTCGTCGCGAAACGCCTTCGGCATCCCCCGCAGGATGGACTTGATGCGTCCAGCACCCTGCACACGCCGCGCCATCAGGTCCGCACCCCACTCTCGCACGTCATCACCAGCCACGCCCGCCGTCCATCCGGATCGGCGCAGGTGCGAATGTTGAGCGGCGCGCCGTCGAACATGATACGCCAGTCCGTCGTCACATCGCCCCGGAACCGGATCGTCACCTTCCACATCTGCACATCGCGCAGCACCGCCTCCTGCAAGGCCTCCCCGCCGCGCAGCGGGATCATCTGCGCCCATTCGGGCGCTGCATCGCTCCAGCTCGTCGCCGCTCCGCCATGTGCATTGGCCGCGCGCGTCGGGCGCTGGAGCATAATCTTGCGGTTGAGATCGGCGATCTTCATGCCAGCGCCGGGTCCCTGAGCCGATGTAGCAGCGACCGAACCGCATCGTTGATCGGCTCGCCGCCCTCCCGGTTCTCGAACAGTCCGCCGAGCACGAGCAGGGTAGCCGCCTTGACCTTGAACGGCGCAGTCTCGGCGGTCCACTCGTCCGCCGGCCGCTTGAGGTAGTCGAGCACGATATCGCTGGCGGCGATGCCCTTGAGCGTGATGTCGGCGTCCAATTCATCGCCGAGCACGCGCAGGTGGGTTTTCGCCTCCGCGAGCGTGATGAGACCCAGGTCGCCATCCGGTGGCGCAGGCTCGTCGCTCTCGGGAACGATGCCGAAGGCAATGAAGGGCAGCAACATCGCTACCAGCCCGCCAGCCCTGCGGCGGTGGTGCCCGACTTGATATGAGTGGCAGGAAGCGGATGCGATCCCGCCGGCAGCGTCACGGTCACGTCGCCGCCCCCGCCAACCGGTGTGAACACTACATCGCCGCCGGTCGCGATCGAGAGCATGACGATGGGCCGCGCGAGCGCCGAACTGCCCGGCGTGATCGGGAACGGCACCAGCCCCGCAAGCGATGTCGCCTCGATGGCGGCGGTCGCGGCATCCTGTTTGGCGGCCGTGGCCGCGCCAGTCGGCAAGGGCAACGAACCGGCCGAGATGGCGAAAGTCGCGTCGCTTGCCGGCGTGATGGAGAAGCTGGCGGCCGCCGCCTTGCTGCCGAGCGAGACGGGGAACTTGCCAGAGATCGCCCCGAGCGTCGCCTCGGTGGCGGCGCCGCTGGGCAGTGGAACGGCCTCGAGGCTCACCGGCTGGGTGGTTTGCCAGAATGTGCCGCTGACAGGCTGCGTCACCGGATAATAGCTGGCGCCGCCAATCGCGGCGACGATGGCGTCCTGCTTTGCGCTGGTCGCAGCGCCCGCCGGCAGCGGCAGCGAAGATACGCTGACGCCGATGGTGCCGAGCAGCGCGTCCGCGATGGCTTTGAGCCGTCCGAGGATCGTATTCGCGGCGGGGGCGGCACTCACGGCGCCGACCGCATCTGATCCAGCCTCATCGGCGATCAAGGTCCTGGGATACTGAACGCCGGCCACATCCTTGGTCGCGAGCGCTGTCCCCGCCGGAACCGGCGTGGTCACATTGTCAGCCATCTATTGTGCCTCCGTCAGTTCTTGTCGCGGCCGGGGCGGCCAGCCTTGACCGCCAGTGTCCAATGGTCCGCGGCATCACCGGGCTTGCCGTCCGTCTCTGCATCGCAGTGCCAGCAGCTTCCGGCCCATGTCACCATGTCGCCACGTGCATAGGTGGCGCCTTCCCGCCAGACACCGCGATACACCGGCACCGGGAAGGCCAGCTCGAAGCTGTGCCGCTCGCCGCCCTTCTCGAAGCAGAGCTTGATCGTCCGCTCGTCGATGGGCTCGATATCGAAATCATCGAGCGTGAACGTCTCGCCATTCTTGCCGTCGCGGCCATCCACTCGCCCGATATCGACCATCTCGCCATTGGAGAGGGTCAGGATCAGATGGCCGTCCGCGCGCTTCACGGCGCCCGCCACGCCCGTGCCGGGCAAACCGTCCTTGGCCGGCGGGATCGCGGCGACGATGTCGGCGAGCATGCCGCGAATGACCTCCATGTCGAGCGCAACCGGCTCGACCGGCGGCAAGGCGCCAAGCGCCGCAACGATGCGGGCGTCGATATCCTTTCCGATCGCGTCCATGTCGGGCGCGATCGGCTCCGCATCGCCGATCTCGGCCAACACTTCGCGCGCTGCGCTGACCGCTGCATCGCGAACAAATCCCATGTCCGGCTCCGCCGGCATCGCGGCGCTGGCGGCGAGCTGCTCTTCCAGCGATTTCACCTGCGCGGCGAGCGCTGCATTCTGCCGCGCCAGTTCGGCATTGGCCTCGGTCATCGGCGCAAGAGCGCGTTCGACATGCTCGCCGACCAGCTCCGCGATCAGATCACCCAGCGCGTCGGAGTCGATCATCCAGTCGTCCTTTCGCGCGGCGGCGCACCGCCCATAGATCGATGATGTCCGCCGTCTTGGCGGGGCTTGCCTGGGGGTCCGGCTCAGCCGCCTGAGGCAGCTCCTGCATCACCGCCGCAGGCGGCTCGATCGGCTGCGCGTCGCGTCGCGCCAGCCATTCCAGGCTATGGTCCTGCTCCTGGAGATAGACCGTATCGCCGCCCTCAACGGGAGGCAGGCCGAGCTTCCGCCGCTGCTCGTTGACCGTCATTTTGCCCTTGGACTTTTCGAGGACATCGATCTGCGCCACGCTGTCCATGCGCAGCAGGCCATCGAGATCGAACTCGGTGCCGATCTTCTCGCCCATGCCCAGCCCCTCGTCCAGACACAGCTCGATCGCTTCCATGTAGGACTGAAGGCACTGGCTGTAATATTCGACGTTGAGGCTCTGCACATTATTGACCGTTGGCATCTGCCCCGCGCCGATCTTGTAGGCCGGCACGTGATAGGTCGAGCAGATGACCTCGGCGGACCATTTGAGTTGCTCGACGAGCTGCGCGTCGACCGACTTCATGGCTATGGATTCATATTTGAGATTGTCGCCCAGCACGGCGACCTTGCCGGCGTTCGCGCCGGTGAAATTATTGTCCCAATAATCCTTCAGCCGCTTCGCGGTATCATCGCTGATCGCGCCGGGGGCCGTCAGGATGCCGCCGGGCCGCGCGCCGTTCTGGAACAGCTTCGTGCTGGCCTGCTGAATAGCGCGGCCCTGCGTCGCGGCGATGCCGTTCGCAAAGATAGGCGAGAGACCGACCAGCGGATGGAAGAAGCAATTATAGCGGTCATGGATGATCTCGCGCGCCGGAATGGTGACCATCTCATGCACGCTGGAAAGATGATCGGCGTTGACGTGATAGAAAACGTCGCCGCTCTCGGCGATCAGCGGCGTGACCAGATCCGGCGGCAGCACATAGAGGGCTGTCACCACGCCGCGCGCGTCACGGCGCTTCAGAACATAGGTGTTGCCGCGCTGGAGCTTGGAGAGCAGCCAGGATTCGATGAACTGGATGCGGTTCTGATAATGGTTGGGCTTGCGCAGCACCGGCGAATAGGCCGGGCTGGATGTTTCGAGCCAAAGCCCATCCTTGGCACGCCGCATCAGCTTGATACCCAGCTTGGCGATATCCGAGGCGATCAGCGTCTGGCAGGCGAAAACTGCCGGATAGCCCAGCACATGATCGCGGTTGACCTTCACGTCCTGCTGCCAGGCGCCGGGGTAGCTCTCCCCGATGATGGTGTGCCACAGGCCGCGATCATCGGGCGGCGAGAGCGCCTTGCGCTGCGCCCGTGTGATCGAGAGGCCGAAAATACGCATCAGTCGTCGGCATCCGCTTCGGAGATCTTGACCGTGAGCGCGGCTGCATCCCAGCCATGATAGGGGCGCTTGCCCGTCTTTGCCCGATAGGCCGCGCGCAACTGCTGAATGTCGCCGGCGCCATCATCCTGCGTCGCTTCGTCCTCCTCCTCCGGCTCGGTCGCCGGACGAGCGGCCCGCCGCGCTCGCTTCAGGGCGATCAGCACGCGCTCATCGGCACTGGTGCGCGCATGGAACAGGTCGCCGGCTTTCAGGCGCCGCGTCGCATAAGTCATGGGCTTGAGAGCCTTGAGCATCGTCGCACCTCCGAAAAGAGGGCGGGACCAAAGCCCCGCCCGTCATGATTGATCGACCTGATCAGCCCAGGTCTTCCACCTCGGGCAGGGCGCCATAATCGGCATCGCCGATATAGGCGACGGCCGAGGCGCGGCGCTTCGCGAAGTTGAGCGGGCGCACCACCTTGATCGCGACGCTGTCTGTCTGGAACATCGACACAACGCTCGTGTTCGCGGTCGGCGTGTCGGTGTCGCCGTTCGGCGCATTGTCCATCTGGATCGCCGCCTCGGTCGAGAGCGAGACCTCCACGCCCCGGTCGCCGATCTTGTAGATATCGGACGGCTTGAGCAGGATGAGATCGCCGGCACCGACATTGCCGCCCGCCGCCAGCGGATCACCGAGCAGCGTGCCGCCGTTCGCCGAAAGGCCGGGAAAGGCGAAGTTGCCCAGCGCATTCTGGATCAGGCCCAGCGCCTTCGACAGCGACTGCGTGGTGACGAACTGGAGGTCGTCGGCATTGTTCGCCGAGATGAACGACGCATAGAGCGCCTTCACGTCCGCGATGACACCCTCAATATCGGAGCCGGCACTGGTGCCGGCAGTCACCCCGTTGAGAATGCCCGCAGGCGACACGCCCGAGACCGCCGCAGCGGTGCCGAGGAAGGTCTGATCGACCCGCTGCGCCGAAGCGTTGACCAGCGCGTCGCGGACGAGGCGTTCGGCAGCCGGCGAGGAATCGCGCAGCAACTCCTTCGACACCACCGCCAGCGCGGCGACCTTCAGGGGCGTCAGATTGACGTCCATGAAATCCGCCTTGCTCAGCGGGATCGACTTCGACTGCCCGACCCAATAGCCGGTCGCCGCGCCGTCCTGGCCGGCAATATTGATGTTCGCCGGCACCTCGCGAAGCGGGAGCTTGTCGAACACCGTCCGGCTGTAGAGGAAGTCGATGAAGTCGCCCGTGTAGCGGTCGATATGGACCAGCTCCGCGCCCCATTCGCCGCTGTCCGTGCCGCCGCCGGCCACCGCCGCGCGCACGACCTGCACGAACTGCGGGCAAGACTTGCCCCAGCGCCGCGAGGCGATGCCATCGGCGGACACACCATCGAGACGGGCCAGCGTCTTGGCGATCACGAGGCGGGTATAATTCTGCCCCTCGAACGCTTCATCCTGATCGCCCTTGATGATGATCTGCGGCGAACGCGAGGCATTGCCCTCGGCCGAAGTCTGGCCCTTGGCCGGAGCGGCCTTGGCCGCCAGCGTCTTCTCGGCCTGGCGCAGGCGGACAAGATGCTTGTCGATCGCGTCGATATCGGCCTGGTTGCCGTCGAACGCCTCTTCCTGCTCGGCATCGAGCGTGGCGCCGTCATCGGCCGCCTTGTTCATGATGGCCTCGTTCGCACTCACCAGCGCGGCGCGCTTGGTCTCGAATGCGGCGATCTGCTCGGCAATGGTCGGCATTGCACGATCCTTTCTTAAGATGGCGAGACCGGACTGTCCCGGCTCAGGTCCGCTTGATGTCGCGGATGACGAAGGGTTTCGCCCGAACGCGGGCGGGTTCGCCGAGCTTGACGACGCGCCCCTTGCCGATCGCGGCAGGCTTGTCGGGCTGCGGAATCTCGGGGTCCGCCACGCCGGCGGCCTTGCGCAGGCCTGCGTCGAGCGTGCGGATCGCGTCGATGGACTTGGCCGAACTGATGACGGCCTCGGGCTGCGCCGGGATGGTCACCGCGCTCAGCTCGAACCAGTCCCACTCCTGGAAGTGGATGCCGCCCTGGTCCATCCATGCATATTCGATGGGCTTGAAGCCGATCGAAACCGCGCCGACCAGCTTCATCCGGATGCTCTGCCATGCGAAGTCCAGCAGCTCCTTGAGGGTGCCGGGTTCATCGCTGCTGGCGAGTTGGGCCTTGAAGGCGATGCCCTTCGGGCTTGGCGTGGCCTCGATCACATGGCCAATCGGCTTGTCATGCTGGTGCTGCCACAACAGCGGGATCGGCAGCGTGAACTTCGCGCCCATCGGGTCGACGATGTCGCCAGCACGGTCGGGCGTCGGCGTCGAGGCGATGCCTTCGATGATCCGCTCGCCCTCATCGACCGCCTTGATCGTGATGAACGAATATGCCCGGTTCTGCATCCCGGCCTCCCTAAAACACCATGATCTGATATTCTTTCGGGGCTTCCTGGCTCATCGCCTCAACCCCTTCCGCCATCGCCAGCGCAACCATGCCGTCGATGCGGCCCGTCGCTTTCGACTTGTCCAGCTTCCGATTTCCCGCCGGATCCGGGATCGCCACCGCGTTTGCGGCGCACATTGTCAGCACCGGATGCCCGCCATGCCGCACGCTCGCCTTAAGCAGGTCGGCCTCCAGCGCATCGAGCGCGGGCGACATGCTCACATAGCCCTGTCCGAACGGTTCCAGCGGCAGCACCACGCCAGCGGCGGTCAGCGCGCCCTGCATCCGGTCCATGCGCCAGCGGTCGAAACCGATCTTCGCTACCGGCAGGTCCGCGACCAGCGCGCCGATGTCCCGCGCGACGAACGCATAATCGATCACGCGGCCCGGCGTGGTGCGCAGCAGTCCGTCGCGGACCCAGGCATCATAAGGCGCACGATCCCGCTTCGCCGCCTCAAGCACACTGTCCTGCGGTATCCAGAAATAGGGCCGGATATGCAGCACCCCGTCCGGATCGCGCGCGGTCAGCACGAAGGCGGTCAAGTCGGTCGTGGCCGAAAGATCGAGGCCGCCATAGACCGGGCCGGCCAGAAACACCTCGTCCTGCGCCGGCGCGTTGCCCTGTTTCCAGACTGCCGGCGAGACGAACGCCGCGACCATGTTCACGCGCTGGTTGAGGTAGAGGTTCCGAAAGCTGTTCTCGAAGGACGGCATGCGCAGCGCCTTTGCTGCCGCCTGCTCCAGCTCGACGCGCGATCGGAACGTGCCCAGCGCCGGGTTGGCCTTGGCCATCTGCTCCGGATCGGCCAGTTCTGCGTCCTCATCGGCCGCATAGACGTGGCAGACGGTGTGCGGATCGTCGCTGCGCACCGCGTCGTCGATCCATATCGAGAGCATGTCTGCATCGGTCGGCGCCTGCGTCGAAATCACCAGTTGCAGGCCGTCGTCATAGGCACCCTGCGCGGTCTCCAGCGCCTCGACGAAGGGGTCTTGCGGACCCCGAACCTGCCCCAGCTCGTCCAGGATGATGACAACCGGCGAGAGGCCGTGTGCAGTCTTTCCCTCCGCCGCCAGCGCCCGGTATTCGGTGTTCATCACCAGACCGAGCAGTCGCTTGCCGGACGGCACCACCCGCACCAGCTTTGCCAGATCAGCGTTGAGCGTGACCATCTTCCAAGCGAGGTTGAACACCAGCGCCGCTTGATCGCGCGACCGGGCGCCGCTCACGATCTGGGCGTTCCGCCGTGCTTCCGGCCCAACGATATGCGCCAGCACGATCGCGGCGATGAGGCCCGACTTTCCGTTCTTGCGGGCGATCGAGAGGATGCCGCGCCGCGTTCCCGCCGGGTTGTCGTAGATCTCCAGAATGAACCGCTGCTGGAACTCGTCCAGCCGCATCGGCTGGCCGACCAGCTTTCCCTCGGGCACCCGGCAATAGGCATGGATGAACGCAATCACCCGCTCGCCGCGCGTCACTGGACTGTCGGCCTCGCGATCAGATCATCCGCCAACGGGTTCGCTTCCTCGATACCCATCGCCGCGGCGCGGCGCTTGTTCACGTCCCGCTGCTCGCCATTCTTGGCGCGGTTATCGAGGCCGATGGCGCGGCGCAGTGTCACGATGCGCCGGGCGAGCTTGTCGCTCAGCTCAATCGTCTGCATCATCACGGCCACCTTGACGTTGCCGCCCCGGTCTACCGAGAATGCGGCGACCTTCTCTGCGTCTGCCATGGCGCGCGCGAGGTTCGCGGCAACCGCCAGGTCGGCGTCGGTCCACTCCGACTTTGCGCGCTCGGCGATGACGGCGTCCCAGAAGGGTTTGTCACCCCGGCGGAGTTTGATGTGCTTGGGCGGGGACAGGTCGCGCGTCGCCTTCGCCATCACAGCGACGGCGCCGGCCGCGCTGTCAACACGCTGGCGGCGGTTCATGGATCAAATCCTGTATTAGCGATGAAATTCGAGGTGGGTGTCGGTGTCCGGCTGATCGACCTTCGACTTTCAGCCACCCCCCCCGGTCATTTCGTTGCAATGCGAACGATGTTCGAGGCTCATATGACCGGCCAGCCGTCCCGTCCGATCTCGACTCTCTGCCGATGCCCGAACTGCTCGGCGGTCTTGATCTCATGACAGGGACCGCACAGGCAGCGGATGTTGTCGTCATCGTCCGTGCCGCCGAGGGCCAGCGGCTTGATATGGTCGGGCACGGTGGCAGCGCTGATGATGCCTCTAGCTTTGCAATCGCGGCACAGCGGCTCGGCAGCGAGCCGGCGTCTGCGTTGTGCAACGCCAGCCCGCCCGCGAAGCCGATCGCTTTTGCTACTCGGCCGCTGTTTCGGCATCCTGCCGCTCGACCAGTCGGGCCTGCGTCAGGGCGTCCTGCGCCTCACCCAGCCGGGTCTGCGCCGCATCCACGACAGCCTTCTGCGCCTGCCAGGCATTATGCGCAACCCAGCCCGCGGCGTTGGCTTCGACATGCGCCTGGCGCTTCACTTCCAGCTCAGCGAACGCCGCATCCAGATCGGCTCGCGCAGCTGTTACGGCCTGCTCAAGGTCGGGCATGATGATCTCCGAGGGGAAGACTTAGCGCGGGGCGCTATGCAGGCGTGATGCTGGGGTGGGGCGTAGGCTTGAAACGAAAATTGCGCCCGGCCATGTGGCGCGGACGCAATTATTCCGCTGGCATTATTGACCGATTTCGTGGCCACTTGCAAGGCTTAGGTAATGTCTCAGTTTGAATTTCTGCTCGCGACCCAGATTGCGACATGATTTCTGGCGGCCCAAAGGTCGCAATCTGAACCCCACTCATTGGCGAAGCGGAATGCGATGCTCTGCGCTGGCAATGACACGACGTACAGGCATATAGCCTTGTAGGCCGACACAGACGCTCTCGCGCTTCATCACTACGGCAACGACATTGGCAGGGTCGATACTATCAAATGCTGCCCCTCTGCTCGGTTTGACATAGAAATGATGAGGGTAGAAATTATAGGGGATAGGATGCTCTATACCCCTAATCATAGCAAAATAATTTCTGATAAAAGTGTCTAAGCGCGGGTCAACATCGGGGATGTGCCCCTTGTTTTTTAATCCATTAATGTCGCATTCGCGAGCGGACTTCGCGACGCTATAATCTTTGGTTCCGCCGTTTACGCCAACTGCAAATGCATTTTGCGCGTCTGGCAAGCCGTAAGCGATATGCGCAATTGGATAAGAATAAAACCCAAAAAAATTGGTCGATAAATAATACCGCGTTCCGTTTTCATCCTCTGCTTCATAGCTCACAGTGTTATTCGCGCCGGAGTCATACCAACCAAGCCGTGCGCCAGGTTCATAGTAAATGAATAGAATGCTTGCCAACGCTATTGGCCAAGCGGGAGATTTATATTCTTTATGAACAACTATTGACGCAATACAAATATTTAAAGCAATCCAAGTCCAAAAGTTCGCGCCAGCCGCTATAAAGATAGCAAAATGCATAATGTCAAAAGCAATTAGAAGAATAAAAAGCCCGCGGCGCGGCAGCATAATCCCTATAATTGCCGTTGCCTGCGCCAGTAAGACAAACAAGTTGTTTGCTATATATCCATTCTTAAGAACGTACATAAGGGGTATTACAGCAAAGTTATAACCGTCGAATGTTAAATGCCCCTCGTCAAAAGCAACTGCGCTAATCCAGACAGAATTATTCCAAGTCAACCACGATAAAATCGGCCCGTCTAGAGCCATTTTTTCAATGAAAGCCCAGAAATAATTAGATAGATGAATGCATATCGCGAAAGTAAGTAACGTTTTTGAATACCACCTTTCGGCTAAAACTTCATCAAATTCGAGCACCATTGGAAGTCTGGGCCGCAAAAATCTAAAAGCACTCCATATCCACAAGCCGGTTCCCAGAAAGAGCGCAATTGCAGTTAATGGCGTCGTGTCCAAACCTCCATGATATGGTAGGCCCGTCACCCTCTCTGCAGTCAAATCAATCCATCGGATGGCACCGGCCGGCAGTACTGCCAAACTTGGATAACGAAAGGCCGCGACCCCGGCTATTGCCGCCGAGGCCCAAACGATCATTAGTTGAGAATAAGCGCTTTGGGCAGCCGGGTTATCCGGAGCAACTGGCAGCAGAGGATATCTAAGAACTAGATATGCCGTGGAGCAATATCCGACCAGTTGCATAAGTCGCGTAGATAGTAAAAACTCGGACCTCGTCCGCAATTTTACCATCGATAAGGCGAGGAAAACGACGCCAGCCAACCAAATGTCAATGTTTATATACCGCGCACGCGTTTCAATATGAATAGCGTAGAGCAAAACGGATATTAGAATCGCGCTTGCTACTATGGTGCGCATGTAGATGCGATCTGATAGAAATACTCTAATCCGGCTTATCCGGCCGTCTGGCACGGAAAGCTCCACCCCCCCTTGATTCATTCCCTCACCCCTAGAGTCAGCTTTCCCCGATGAGCTTGCGCCCTGATATTTTAAGAAATATTTTCCTCCCTACGACGAGGACGGGATATAATCTTTTCGCCCGCTTGGGATTTCTAAAAAGTAAATTATTGATCTTCGAAAATATGCCCTTTTCACTTCCGAGAAGTGCGAGAAGGTTGACCGCATCCGATCCATAATAATCCCGATTATTCCACTTAACGACCATTCCATTATCGATATCGATTCCAGCCTGCGCAAAAGACTGCAGTAGGTCGTCACGCTCGCGGACATTGATTAAATCAACTCGTCCGACATTTTTCCGGATTCGATAGAGTTCAACAAAGCGAGTGCAAAATGGGCATTCGCCATCATAAATGATGCTCAATGGGCTCTGCTCGTCGCTCATAGGTAACATGCTAGCGTATGTTGTGAGGACTTTCCACTAGGGCTGCGGATGATTCCTCGAACGTCCCGTTATGGGATCTGAGGTGGAGCCAGATTTCTGGACAGGATGCTTAGGAGAACTGTGCGTGCATGGGTGTAGGGAGTTGCTTTTTGAGGCTATTGACGTCTGCTTTGGTCCGGAAAGCAGCGGATTAATCCGCTCCACGCGCCGTTTGCAGACTGCAACAAGCAGTGCCGCAATGACATCTAGGCGCATGGTTGATCCCCCTCCTCGGCAAAAAACCGTTCGCGAATGATTGCCGCTATGTTCAACCATTGCTTCAATCGTCCATTCTCATCGAGAAAGTCCAGATCGATCGGCGGCAGCGGTGAACGCGGCGGAAAAACTGGGCTCAATGACTGGAGCAGCACAAGTGCCGGGACAACCCAGCCAGAGCGGGACCTGAAACGCAAATTGCGCCCGGCCATGTGGCGCGGACGCAATTGTGGAAGCCCATTTCTGGCCTATTGCGTGGCCACGTGCGAGCAATGATGTGCAGCCATTAAACGCGGCCCACTTAGCGATGCCGGGCTGGGGCGACTAGTAATTGACGATAGCCGGTGCGGATCCGTCATCTGCGGGCGCAGGCGCAGGCGCGGGCGCGGGCGCCGGCGCGGGCGGCGCAGCAACCGCTGCGATGGGTTGCGCGGCTGCAGGCGGCACGAAGGTAATGTCCTCGTTGAGGAAGCCCGTCACACCGCCACCGAGCGGGATAACTGCGCTAGTGCCGGTCGTGAAGAAGCCGGCAATAGGCACAAAAGCTATAGCTGCCACGACACCACCAGTGCCGGTCACGCCCTTGTCGTCGAACGTGCCGGTCATGCGCACATGGCGATCGCCCAGCCGCAACGATGTGACCTGGGCGCCAATGTACCCCGATTTGCCCCACATGCCCTTATTGCGGACTTCGGTAATTTCGCCCGTGGCGGGGGTGCCGGCTGGAATGACCACAACGCCATTCACCATCACGTCGGAAGCGACCGCCATCTGAAACCGCTGGCCCACACGCAAATGCTTGCCTTTCGTAGTCAGCTCCTCTCGCATCGTAAGAGGAATTTCCGTGCCGGCGCGGAGCACGTCGGGCGTGGCGGGGGCAAGCAATGTTGCCTGCGGCGCAACGGGAGATGCGTCCTGCGCGAATGTGGCGGACGGCAGCACTAGGGTTCAGACTCAATCGACGACATCTATGCGACTTATGAGTGTCTCAGGACGTTGATAAGGCGTCCGAACGGGTCGCGGACATAGAAGCGTCTGACGCCCCAAGGCTCGTCCGTCGGACCATACTCGACTTTCAGCCCGGCTTTCTCGGCGCGCTGCTGGACTTCTTCGAGGTTGTCGACTTCGACAGAGAGATCAGGAACAGCCGTTCCAGAACCTCCTTCGCTGGCAATGCTGACCTGTGGCCTGCCATCTATCGCCGGCGCAGCAAACGTAATAATCCAGCCATGATCCATGACGGCTTCGAGGCCCAATATGTCACAATAGAATGACCGAGCAGCATCAGGATGGGGCGCAGCGATATTGGCGATAATTCGTTTGACGGCCATGGTTCTTTCCTCGGTTTAAGAAGCATAACGTTCTCAAAGCCAGAACGCGACGGCAGCCGCAAGGCTCACGGCTGAGAGGAAGTTTCGGGCGAGCTTGTCATAGCGGGTAGCGATGCGACGGAAGTCCTTGAGGCGGCAAAACATAGCCTCTACCCGCCAGCGGTCCTTGTAGCGGCGTTCGTCATACTGGATCGGACGCTTGCGGTTACGGCGACCGGGGATCACGGGGATCGTTCCCTGCTCGCGCAAGGTCGTCCTGATGCGGTTTGCGTCGTAGCCACGGTCGGCGATCACGCGCTTCATGTCGATGGTTTCGCCGATCAGCAGGTCTGCGCCCTTCACGTCCGATGTGTTGCCTGGTGTCAGAATAAGGCGGAGCGGTCGCCCGAGAACATCGACAAGCGCGTGGATCTTAGTCGTCCGGCCGCCACGCGAGATGCCAATGGCATTGGCTCGCGCCCCCCTTTTGCGCCACTGGCGCTGCGGTGAGCCTTGATGTAGCTGCTGTCGATCTGGCCCGTCTCCGCAATCCAGCCCTCTTCGGTCAGTGCTGCCAGGATGCGGGTCCATATGCCTCGGCGGCTCCATCGGTTCCAGCGGTTGTAGACCGTCGTCGCCGGGCCGTATTCGGCAGGGCAGTCCGCCCACCGGCCACCGCACTTAAGCATGTGGACGATGCCGGAGATCACCCGCCGGTCATCAACCCTCCGGGCTCCAAGCTGGTTCTTCGGCAGGTGCGGCTCAATCGCAGCCCACGCATCATTGGACAACCAAAACAACGAACGCGACATTCCCACGCCTCCTCTGCTGGAGGCCCTTGAATCAATACATCGACCAATTTTCAATATGCTGATTGGGTTTAGACCCTATAACCCGATGACAATCTGTCTCCGTAGCTGGTTGCAATCACGAAACCGGATAGAACAAAGAAAAAATCCACGAACAGGTAGCTGTTTTTCAAAATTGGCAGATGGCTCATGGGAGCGATTGCACAGTGATACAGTGCGACCATGAGAGCACTTATTCCGCGTAAACTGTCGAGCGCGACATACCTGTCATGAGAATATGCTGCCATCGCCTCGCCCCCTGCCCCTCCCGGTCGAGTTTCAGTCCCGAGATGACACGGCTGTCATCTCATTGGTGGTAACGTCCAAAATTATACACTTGAACATTCTGGCGACAATGGTGCACGATCCGCCGCCTGGGGGAAAGTGCATTGGCAAATTTTGTTGTGACATTGATGGTCAGCGGAGCGGCGGCCGTTTTGTTTTTTTGGTTGGGCAAGCACTTAAGCAAAGCGCCAATCGCCGAAGATCTTCAAGCAATGGAAGATTTGGCTGCGCCCTGGCCATTCAATGACACTGAAACATCCAAAGCCGCAGACCCGGCCCCGGTGCGGGTGGCCACTGTTCGTTTGGTTCACCAATCCGACGAGGCAGTTCGTTCAAGCCTGGGACAAACTGATGATGCGCATTCATATGATGAAGAGGGCGCCGATGCGCGGCGCTGGGGGACGAGATAAATTCTTGACCGAATCCCGCATTTGTTCTCTATACGTTCCCCATGCATCGCCTTGACCGCAAAGACCTTGAAACCGAACTTTCCATGGCGCTGCGCCGTGCTCTCACCGCCAACAGGTTCGCTTTGCGCTCGAAGCTGGCGAGCGTGAAGGAGGAAGCAATGGACGCGGTGATTGCCGAAGTGTTCAATGTCGTCGACAATGAGAGCCGGTGCGTGATGGAAGCGGAGATCGTGGGATCGCGCATGAGCGCGCGGCGCGGCAAGTTCGGTCAGGACGAGCCATGGCCTGGCGAAACGGTGCTGGTCCAGCGCATGGCATTGGGACCTGTGGCGTATTCCGATCCGTTATGATGTCCGGGGATTAAAAAATGAGACTGGATCTCGTGGATGGTATTCGTGGTCATCTACTCATTGGTATGTTGATCGCGCACCTAAGTTTTAGGGATGGAATGGGCGCCTTGGGCTTGTTTCATCACTACCACTTCATTCATCTTTACGACGCCGAGTTTTTCATACCGATATCAGGTTTCATCATTGGATATCTATTTATCGAACGGTTGAAGTCAACTGCACGTTTCTACAAATTTATCAAAGCAAGACTAAGAACCATTTACCCATATTATCTCCTGAGCGCTGTCCCTTTTATTCTATCCACAATCGCAGGAGATGGGCGTAATATATTTGGCCTGTTAGCTGGCATTCTTACGATGCAGGACGGCGGACTTTATTCCGATATTCTCCCTATCTATTTTTATTGTTTTTTGATCCTATACGCTTTTCTCTGGATGATTCCGAGAACTGGTCTTGCTGGGCCACTAATCATTTCAGGAATCATTTACTGCGTGAGTCAATCAAGCTATTCTACCGGAATGTTTGGATTAAGCTCGCGTTTTGTCGTATTTGATGTAGCGGCATGGCAATTTCTGCTCGTACTTTTTATTTTCATCGGCGCTCATTATCGGAGAGTTCTTGATATTATCGAGAGAATGTCGAGTCGCGCCTACCTCATTGTTTTTGCGATGCTCGCAGTGCTCTTTCTGATCGGCCGGCAGGTCGATGCTTACCCAACGCCATTCGCAGGATATGAAAGTGCGCCGATCAACTGGCCGCGCATGCAGTTGCATCCATTCTATTTGGTCAAGATACTCCTGGTTTCCGCGCTAATTTGTGCGCCTCTTGTCAGGCCGGATGGGATATTATCTTGGCCAAGCAAGTTTATGCGTTGGTATTTTTCATTGTCTATTCTACGAAATGTTGGCAAGTATTCGATACAATCATTTACTGTCCATGTATTTCTTGTTGCGATATTTATTGAATTGAGTGATAATATGTCACTGGCATCCAGATATATGTTTGCAATATCGATCATCATGTTTTTTGTCGCGATGCCGAACATTTGGGTGAGCTTCAGGCGACGCCGGGCGGTTCAGGCGGCCTGAACGGAACAGCCTAAGGAACCATGCCGGTTCATCGCCTGGACGGTCGATGCGCTGGAAGCCGGAGGGATCGCCATGACGATAGAGCGGGCAGACGAGGCCTGAATATCGGACGGCTACCGGGTTGCCTTCGCCTGATCGGCCAACCCCAGCGCCCATTCATGCGCCGCCTGCAAGCGCGCTGTGTTGTCCGCGCAGATCAGGGCATCGGCGCGCGCAAGAAGGATGGAATCGCCACCGGGTCCGTCAAGGCTCGGGGCGCTTCCAACGCCGGGCAGCGCGGCGCTGCCGGATAGACCGGCATCGGCTGCGGCGGCAGGGAGCCGCATGACGCGAGCAGCATAGTCGGCGCGGCCAGCATCGGCCCTGCGGTCAGCTTCATCGTTCAGTCTCCGGTTTTCCGTCTGGATGCGGGTGACCGAGCAGCATCAGGATGGGGCGCAGCGATATTGGCGATAATTCGTTTGACGGCCATGGTTCTTTCCTCGGTTTAAGAAGCATAACGTTCTCAAAGCCAGAACGCGACGGCAGCCGCAAGGCTCACGGCTGAGAGGAAGTTTCGGGCGAGCTTGTCATAGCGGGTAGCGATGCGACGGAAGTCCTTGAGGCGGCAAAACATAGCCTCTACCCGCCAGCGGTCCTTGTAGCGGCGTTCGTCATACTGGATCGGACGCTTGCGGTTACGGCGACCGGGGATCACGGGGATCGTTCCCTGCTCGCGCAAGGTCGTCCTGATGCGGTTTGCGTCGTAGCCACGGTCGGCGATCACGCGCTTCATGTCGATGGTTTCGCCGATCAGCAGGTCTGCGCCCTTCACGTCCGATGTGTTGCCTGGTGTCAGAATAAGGCGGAGCGGTCGCCCGAGAACATCGACAAGCGCGTGGATCTTAGTCGTCCGGCCGCCACGCGAGATGCCAATGGCATTGGCTCGCGCCCCCCTTTTGCGCCACTGGCGCTGCGGTGAGCCTTGATGTAGCTGCTGTCGATCTGGCCCGTCTCCGCAATCCAGCCCTCTTCGGTCAGTGCTGCCAGGATGCGGGTCCATATGCCTCGGCGGCTCCATCGGTTCCAGCGGTTGTAGACCGTCGTCGCCGGGCCGTATTCGGCAGGGCAGTCCGCCCACCGGCCACCGCACTTAAGCATGTGGACGATGCCGGAGATCACCCGCCGGTCATCAACCCTCCGGGCTCCAAGCTGGTTCTTCGGCAGGTGCGGCTCAATCGCAGCCCACGCATCATTGGACAACCAAAACAACGAACGCGACATTCCCACGCCTCCTCTGCTGGAGGCCCTTGAATCAATACATCGACCAATTTTCAATATGCTGATTGGGTTTAGACCCTA
>Ga0180223_1001257_pt1 | contig 20464 bp, 6 predicted proteins | sample eDN5th30CKraftOP_FD_151337 | JGI IMG/M metagenome (GOLD analysis project Ga0180223, IMG submission 151337) | Enriched Organic Plus compost microbial communities from Emeryville, California, USA - eDNA 5th pass 30_C Kraft OP (version 2) (version 2) ...
CCCCTGCTGCCGCGCGGCGGCGCGCAGCGCTTCGGCCAGCGCCGGTTCCACGGCGAATTCGTAGCGGGCGCCGCGGTAGCTGGCCTGGGCCGGGCGCGGGTGGTCGGCCGGCAGTTCCAGCACCGGGTGGCGCTCGCCGAGCTGCTTGCGCCAGTAGTCCAGCTGGCGCTCCTGCTCGCCGGCCTCCAGCCAGCTGCGCTGCCACAGGGCGTAGTCGGCGTACTGCACCGGCAGCGCCGACAGCTGCGCCTCGCGGCCCTCGGCGTAGGCGCTGTAGAAGCGGCCGAATTCCTCGATCAGCAGGTTCATCGACCAGCCGTCGGAGACGATGTGGTGCAGCGTCAGCAGCAGCACGTGTTCCTGCTCGCCCAGGCGGATCAGGCGCACCCGCAGCAGCGGGCCGCGGCCCAGGTCGAAGCTCTGCAGCGACTCGTGCTGGGCTTCCTCGCGCACGCGCGCTTCCCGCTCGTCCGCGGCCAGGGCGCTGAAGTCCTCGTAGGCCACGCGCAGCTCGCCGGGCATGGGCGCCAGCAACGGGGTGCCGTCCGCATCCGGGACGAAGACGCTGCGCAGGGTCTCGTGGCGCTCCACCAGGCTGGTGAAGGCGCGCTCCAGGGCCTGGCGGTCCAGCGCCCCCTGCAGGCGCACGGCGCCGGGCAGGTTGTAGGCGCCGCTGTGCGGGTCCAGCTGCCAGAGCAGCCACATGCGCTGCTGGGCGTAGGAAGGCCGCTTGCGCTCGACGCTCTCCACCCCGGCCGGAATCGGGAACAGCGAGAAGTCGACGCCTTCCGCGGCCAGGCTGTCCAGGAACATCCGGCGTTTTTCCAGGGGCAGCTCTATGAAGCGGCGGGCGAGTTTCAGGGACTGTTCTGCGTTCATCTGTCTTCTTCCGTGCACGTGGGCAACGAGCGCCAGGGCTCGAGTGGGCTCATGGGGAACGGACAGGAACGGCGGAAAATTAGCTTCGCGGCGCTGATCGGGACTGCCGGCAGGAAATAATTTCTACCTAAATATCAAATAGTTATAAGCAGGAGGCGGCGAAAGCCGGGTGCCGTCGCCAGCACCCGGCCCGCGCGTTGCCGATGGGCTCAGAAGGTCGCGGCTTGCGCCAGCGGAGCGAGCGAACCCTCGCCCGCGCGCCAGCGTTGCAGGCGCCGCTCGATGCAGGGCAGCACGGTGGCCTCCTGCTCATGGATGAAAAAGTGCCCGCCGTCGAACAGTTGCAGTTCGAAGTCGGCGCAGGTTTCCTCGCCCCAGGCCAGCAGCTGTTCCTCGCTGGCCTTGTCGGCGCGGCCGCCGAGCACCTGGATGGGGCAGGCCAGCGGCGCGCGGCGCTGATGGCGGTAGCTGCCGCAGAGCAGGAAGTCGGCGCGCAGGATGGGCAGCGTCAGGCTCATCAGCTCGGCGTTGGCCAGCACTTCCTCGGGGGTGCCCTGCAGGTCGCGCAGGTCGGCGATCAGCTCGGCGTCGCTCTTCGGCTCGGCGAAGCCGCGGTCGTATTCCGCGCGCCGCGACGGCGCCGCCGTGCCCGAGGCGAACAGCCCCAGGGGCGTCGGGCTGCCCAGCTCGCGCAGGGCGTAGAGCAGCTCGCAGGCGAGCAGCGCGCCCAGGCTGTGGCCGAGTACCGCGTAGGGGCCCTGGCGCACTTCGTCGTGCAGCTCGCGGGCCAGTTGCCGGGCCAGGCCGGCCAGGTCGGTGTGCAGCGGCTCGGCCATGCGCGCGCCGCGCCCCGGCAGTTCCACCGGGCGCAGCTGCAGCCAGGCCGGCAGCTTGCGCCGCCAGCGGCTGTAGACCATGGCGCTGGCGCCGGAGTACGGCAGGCAGAAGAGTCGCAGCGCCACTCAGCCGGCCGCCTTGTCCATGTGCTGGCGCAGGCTCAGCGGGCGCATGTCGGTCCAGACCTGCTCGATATAGGCCAGGCAGTCCTTCTTCAGCCCACTCTTGCCCACGGCGCGCCAGCCGGCGGGGATTTCCTTGTACTGCGGCCAGATGGAGTACTGCTCCTCGTGGTTCACCACCACTTCGAATGGGATGTCTTCGCGGTCGAATACAGAAGTCATTGCGCTTTCCTCAACTGGATGGGCCGGCCGCCCCGGGGTGGCCGCTATGGGTTAACGAAGTGGGTTGGGGGAAAATTAGGTGCTGAGGCTCTTCGTAGGAGCGAACCTTGTCCGCGATAGCCGGGGGTTCCGGCGCGATTCGCGGATAAGATCCGCTCCTACGCTGCCCCACCCGCGCCATTCCCCTGTAGGAGCGCGCCCTGCGCGCGATTCGCGGGCAGGGCCCGCTCCTACAGTTTCAGGAAAGCCCCGTAGGATGGGTTGAGCGAAGCGATACCCATCACCAGGGTCGCTCGCAAACGAGAGGGGGCCGTTCGGCGTGGGCGGGGAGCTCGGCGTCAGCCTGTAGGAGCGCGCCCTGCGCGCGATTTCGCGGGCAGGGCCCGCTCCTACAATTTGCCGGCAGGCACCGCCGCAGCCAGCGCGCGGGCGAAGCGGCGGGCTACTTCGTCGATCTGCTCGGCGCTGATGATCAGCGGCGGCAGGAAGCGCACCACTGCGCCGTGGCGGCCGCCCAGTTCGAGGATCAGCCCGCGGCGCAGGCATTCGCGCTGGATGCGCGAGGCCAGCGCGGGGTTGGCCGGCGGGTGGCCGAGGCTGTCGGCGGCACCTTCGGCGTCGACCACTTCCACCCCGAGCATCAGCCCGCGGCCGCGGATGTCGCCCAGCTGCGGGTAGCTGCGCTGGAGGATGCGCAGGTGCTCGGCCAGGCGCTCGCCCATGGCCGCGGCATGGCCGGGCACATCGTGCTCCTTCAGGTAGCGCATCACCGCGGAGCCGGCGGCCATGGCCATCTGGTTGCCGCGGAAGGTGCCGGCGTGGGCGCCGGGCTGCCAGGTGTCCAGCCAGTCGCGGTAGACCACCACCGCCAGCGGCAGGCTGCCGCCGATGGCCTTGGACAGCAGCACCACGTCGGGGACGATGCCGGCGTGCTCGAAGGCGAACATGCGCCCGGTGCGGCCGAAGCCGGTCTGGATCTCGTCGATCACCAGCGCCACCCCGGCCTTCTCGGTGATGCGTCGCAGGCCGCGCAGCCACTGCAGGTCGGCGGGCACCACGCCGCCCTCGCCCTGCACCACTTCCACCACCACCGCCGCCGGCAGCGGCACGCCGCTTTCCGGGTCGCTCAGCACGCTCTCCAGGTAGTGCAGGTTGGCGCGCACCCCGGCCTCGCCGCCGAGGCCGAAGGGGCAGCGGTAGTCGTAGGGGTACGGCAGGAACTGCACGCCGTTGCCCAGCACCGCGCCCAGGGCCTTCTTCGGCCCGAGGTTGCCCATCAGCCCCAGGGCGCCCTGGGTCATGCCGTGGTAGCCGCCCTGGAACGACAACACGGTGCTGCGCCCGGTGGCGGTGCGCACCAGCTTGAGCGCAGCTTCCGCGGCGTCGGCGCCGGTGGGCCCGCAGAACTGGATCTTCGCCTCGCGCGCCAGCTGTGGCGGCAGCAGGCCGAACAGGTCCTGGACGAAGGCGTCCTTCACCGGGGTGGTCAGGTCCAGGGTGTGCAGCGGCAGTTCGTCGGCCAGCACCTGCTGGATCGCCTCGATTACCACCGGGTGGTTGTGGCCCAGGGCCAGGGTGCCGGCGCCGGCCAGGCAGTCGATGAAGCGACGGCCCTCGACGTCCTCGACGTACAGCCCGCGGGCCTTCTTCAGCGCCAGGGGGATGCGCCGCGGGTAACTGCGCGCGTTGGATTCCTGGTGGCGCTGGCGCGCCAGCAGCGGCGACTCGCTGAATTCGTAGAGGGTTTCGCCCGCGGCCGGTTCGGCATGGGCAGGCTGGTCATCGATGACGCTGGTAGCGACTTGCATGTCTTCAACCTCGAGACGTGGTGGTGTGCCACGGTTGACGGGTGCCCCGCGATGGCGGAGCGGCTGTAGTGGATAACGCAGCGCGGCGCTCGGGATTTACCGCCGGCCGCGCCCTGCCCCGGCGCTCTTTCCGCGGACGCAGGGCGGCCTGCGCGCGACGAACCGCGCGTGGGCTGCAGGTGTTTCGCGATACCTCCGCGGGGCCTCGGCGGCCCCGCGGCAAGTGCCGGGCTAGAGCATTTCCAGCTGCGACATCAGGTCGTCCAGGCGCGCCGCCTTGCGCTCGTCGATGGCGCTGGCGGCCTGGGCCTCGATGTAGCTGGCCAGCTCCTCCACCGTGCTGCACTCGAACATGGCCCGCAGCGGCACGTTGCGTTGCAGGGCCTTCTGCACCCGCGAGGCGATCTGCGTGGCCAGCAGCGAGTGCCCGCCCAGTTCGAAGAAGTTGTCCAGCACGCCGACGCGCTCGACCTTGAGCACCTCGGCCCAGATTTGCGCCAGGGTGCCTTCCAGCTCCGTGCGCGGCGCCTGGTAGGCGTGCGCCAGGGCCTGGCCGATATCCAGCGCCGGCAGGGCCTTGCGGTCGAGCTTGCCGTTGGCGTTGAGCGGCATGCGCGCCAGCACCTGCCAGTGCAGCGGCACCATGTAGTCCGGCAGGTCGGCGCGCAGGTGCTGGCGCACCTGTTCGAGCCAGGCGCCCTCCTCGGCCACCGCTGTGGCGGGCACCAGGTAGCCGACCAGGTACTTGCCGGTGGCGCTTTCCTGCACCGCCACGGCGGCCTCGCGCACCTCCGGCAGCTCGTGCAGGCGCGCCTCGATCTCGCCCAGTTCGATGCGGAAGCCGCGGATCTTCACCTGGTGGTCGACGCGCCCGACGTACTCCAGCACGCCGTCGGCGCGGCGCCGCGCCAGGTCGCCGGTGCGGTACAGGCGCTCGCCCGGCGCCCCGAACGGGTGCGGGACGAAGGCCTGGGCCGTGCGCAGCGGGTCGCCGACGTAGCCGCGGCCGACGCCGGTGCCGGCCACGCACAGCTCGCCCACCGCGCCCAGCGGCACCAGCTCGAAGTCGCCTTCGGCATCCAGCAGGTACAGCTGGTTGTTGTCGGTGGGGCTGCCGATGGGCAGGTAGGTGGCCTCGGTGGAGGCCGCGTCGACGCGGAAGAAGGCCACGTCGTCCGAGCATTCCGCCGGGCCGTAGGCGTTGACCAGGCCCACCTGCGGGTAGCGTTGCAGCCAGTGCCGCGCCAGTTCCGGCGGCATGGCCTCGCCGGTGGGCAGCATCCAGCGCAGGCCGGGCAGCGCCTTGTGTTCCTCGGCGAGCATGCCCTGGATCAGCGAGGGCACGCTTTCCAGCACGCTCACGCCCTGCTCCACCACGTGTTCCAGCAGGGCCTGCGGGTCCTGGGCGATGGCGTTCGGCACTATGGCCACGCGGCCGCCGAACAGCGGCGCGGCGAGGAACTGCCAGACCGAGATATCGAAGCTCTGCGAGGCGGTCTGGGCGATCACGTCGCCCTCGCCCAGCGCCAGATACGGCACCTTGCTCAACTGGTTGTTGAGCATGCCGGCCTGTTCCACCATCACGCCCTTGGGCAGGCCGGTGGAGCCGGAGGTGTAGATCACGTAGGCCAGGTTGCGCGGCCCGCTGTAGCGCTGCGGGTCGTGCTCGGCGGCCGCGCCGTGCTGCACCTCGTCCCACACCAGCAGGCGCGGGCGACCGCCGCAGCCCAGCTCGGCGAGCAGCGCCAGGGCCTGTTCGTGACAGGCGGCGCTGCACACCAGTACCGGCGTGCGGCTGAGTTCGAGGATGCGCGTCAGGCGCTGCGTCGGGTGCGCCGGGTCCAGCGGCAGATAGCCGGCGCCGGCCTTGAAGCTGCCGACGATCATGCCCAGCAGGTCCAGGCCGCGCTCGCCGAGCAGGGCCACCGGCTGGTCGAAGCCGACGCCGGCGGCCAGCAGCGCGTGGCCCAGGCGGTTGGCGCGGCGGTTCAGCTCGGCGTAGCTCCACTGCTGGTCCAGGCAACTGGCGGCGATGCGCTGCGGGTGCGCGGCCACCCGCGCTTCGAACAGGCGCACGTAGCCCTGCTCCAGCGGGTAGGCGTGCTCGCTGCGGTTGCAGTCTTCCAGCAGGAAGCGCCGTTCCTCGGCCCCCAGCAGCGGCAACTCGGCCACGTCGCCATGGAAGCCGTCGGCCAGGGCCAGCAGCAGGCGCTTGAACTCGCCGAGCAGGCGCTCGATGGTCGGCGCCTCGAAGTAGCGCTGGTCGTAGGACAGGTGCAGGCCCAGGTCGTCGCCGGGGTAGCAGACCACGGTGAGCGGGAAGTTGGTGTGGGTGCGCCCGGAATCGGAGCTGGCCTTCAGGCTCTGCGCGCGGTCCAGCACCGCCACTTCCACCGGGGCGTTCTCGAACACGAAGAGGCTGTCGAACAGCGGCTGGCCCTTGGGCAGTTCGCTGGCTTCCTGGATGCTCACCAGCGGCAGGTGCTCGTGCTCGCGCAGCTCCAGGTTGCGTTCGAACAGCCCGGTCAGCCAGTCGCGCACCGTCTGCCGCGCGCCGGGCGCCGGCAGCTGCACGCGCAGTGGGATGCTGTTGATGAACAGCCCCACGGTGCGCTGCATCTGCGGCAGGCCCACCGGGCGCCCGGCCACGGTGACGCCGAACAGCAGGTCGCGCTCGCCGCTGTAGCGCCGCAGCACCAGGGCCCAGGCCGCCTGAGCGAAGGTGTTGACGGTGAGCTGGTAGCGCTGCGCCAGTTCGCGCAGGCGCGCGCCGTCGGCGGCGTCCAGGCGGGTGTAGCGGTCGCCCACTATCATCCCGCCGCTTTCCCCGGCGCGCTCGTGGAGGATCGGCCGGTCGCTGGGGATGTAGGTGGCGCGCTCGAAGCCGTTCAGGTTCTGCTGCCACCAGCGGCGCGAATGCTCCAGGTCCTGGCGCTGCAGCCAGGCGATGTAGTCGCGGTAGCGCGGCGCGGCCGGCAGTTGCGGCGCGCGGCCCTCGCCCAGGGCGGCGTAGATCTCGAAGAAGTCGCTCATCAGCAGGCCGCGGCACCAGGCGTCGATGAGGATGTGGTGGTTGCTCATCATGAACCAGTAGCGCGCCGCGCCCAGGCGGATCAGGCGCAGGTGGAAGGGCGGCTCGTTGAGCAGGTCGAAACCGGCCTCGCGCTCCTTCTTGTGCAGGGCCTGCAGGCGTTCCTCGTGGCCGTCGGCGGGCAGCTCGCTCCAGTCGAGGAACTCGATGCGCAGCCGGCCGGGCTTGTGGATCACCTGCAGCATGGCCTCGCCGGCGTTCCACGAGAAGGACGCGCGCAGCGCCTCGTGGCGCGCCACCACGGCCTGCCAGGCGGCAGCGAAGCGCTCGCGGTCCAGCTCGCTGTCGATGCGGTAGCGGTCCTGCATGTAGTAGATGCCGGTGCCCGGCTCCAGCAGGGTGTGCAGCAGCAGGCCCTCCTGCATGGGCGTCAGCGGGTAGACGTCGTCGATCTGCGCCGCCGGCACCGCCAGGGCGTCCAGCTGCGCCTGGCTCAGGCGCGCCAGGGGGAAGTCGGAAGGCGTCAGGCCGCCGGCCTTGTCGTCCAGGCAGTGGGCGATCAGCGCCTGCAGTTCGTCGCGGTAGGCGTTGGCCAGCTCGGCGATGGTCTGCTCTTCGTAGCGCTCGGCGCTGTAGGTCCAGCGCAGCACCAGTTCGCCGCCGTAGACCTGGCCGTCCACGCTCAGCTCGTTGGGCAGCGGCGCGGCGGCGTCGTGGATGGCCCCGGTGGGCTCGTCCAGCGGGTGGAACAGGGCGTCGTCGGTGAAGCTCTGGTCGAACTGGCCCAGGTAGTTGAAGGTGATGCGCGGCTGCGGCAGCGCGGCCAGGGCGCGGCGCCCGGCCTCGTCGCCCAGGTGGCGCAGCACGCCGTGGCCCAGGCCCTTGTGCGGCACGGCGCGCAGCTGTTCCTTGATCGCCTTGATCGACGCCGCCAGTCCCGCTTCGCCCGCCTCGCCGGCGGGCGCCAGGCGCAGCGGGAAGGCGCTGGTGAACCAGCCGACCGTGCGGCTGAGGTCGATGTCGTCGAACAACGCCTCGCGGCCGTGGCCTTCCAGTTGCACCAGTACCGAGGCCTCGCCGCTGACGCGGCAGAGCACGCGGGCCAGGGCGGTCAGCAGCAGATCGTTGACCTGGGTGCGGTAGGCCGCCGGCGCCTGTTGCAGCAGCTGGCGGGTGTGCTCGCGGTCCAGGCGCAGGCTCAGGCTGCGGGCCAGGGCCTCGTCGTTGCGGCCTTGCGGGTTGTCGCAGAACCAGGCGCCGGGGGCGCCGTCCAGTTGGCCGCGCCACCAGTGCAGTTCCTCGCGCAGCGGCTCGCTGCCGGCGTAGGCCTGCAGGCGCGCGGTCCAGTCGCGGAAGGCGCTGGTCTTGGCCGGCAGTTGCGGCGCTTCGCCGGCGGCGAGTTGGCGATAAACCTGCTGCAGGTCTTCCAGCAGCACGCGCCAGGACACGCCGTCCACCACCAGGTGGTGGATCGCCAGCAGCAGACGCTGGGCGCCGGGGCCGTCCACCAGCACCGCGCGCAGCAGCGGGCCGTCCAGGGCCAGGCTGCGCTGGGCGCGCTCGAACACTTCGGCGCAGTCGTCGAAGCTCGCCACCTGCGCCTGCCATAGCAGCCAGGCGCCATCGTCCGCAGCCCGGTGTTCGGCGTGCCAGCGGCCGCCTTCCTGGCGGAACGTCAGGCGCAGGGCGTCGTGGTGCTTGACCAGTTGCAGCAGGGCCTGGCGCAGCAGCTCGGCGTCCAGCGCCTGGCGCGGCTCCAGCAGCAGCGACTGGTTCCAGTGCGCGCGGTTCTCCAGGGACAGTTCGAAGAACCACTGCTGGATCGGCGTCAGCGCACTCTCGCCCTGCACTTCGCCCTGCTCGGCGAGGCTGGCGCCGGCGCTGCGGGCGACGCCGGCCAGGCTGCGCACGCTCTGGTGCTGGAACAGGTCGCGCGGGCTGAACTGGATGCCCTGCTGGCGGGCGCGGCTGACCACCTGGATGGAGAGGATGGAGTCGCCGCCCAGTTCGAAGAAGTTGTCGTCCAGGCCGACCTGGGCGAGGTTCAGCACCTCGCCCCAGACCGCCGCCAGCTGGCGTTCCAGCTCGCTGCGCGGGGCCTCGTAGGCGCGCTGGCCAAGGCTGGCGTCCGGCGCCGGCAGCGCGCGGCGGTCGAGCTTGCCGTTGGCGGTCAGCGGCAGGCCCTCCAGCAGCACCAGGTGCGCCGGCACCATGTAGTCCGGCAGTTGCTGCTTGAGGTGCGCCTTGAGCGCCTCGCGCAGGTCGGCCTGGGCCGCCTCGTCGGCGCCCGCCTCTGCGCAGCCCACGTAGCCCACCAGTTGCTTGCCGCTCGGCCCGTCGACGGCCAGCACGGCGGCCTCGCGCACCTGCGGGTGTTCCTGCAGGCGCGCCTCGATCTCGCCCAGCTCGATGCGGAAGCCGCGGATCTTCACCTGCTGGTCGATGCGTCCGAGGTATTCCACCTGGCCGTCGGCGCGCTGGCGCACGCGGTCGCCGGTGCGGTACAGGCGCCCGCCGGGCGCGCCGAAGGGATCGGGCACGAAGCGTTCGGCGGTCAGCGCCGGGCGTTCGTGGTAGCCGCGGGCCAGGCCGGCGCCGCCGACGTACAGCTCGCCACCGGCGCCCTGGGGCACCAGGGCCAGGTCGGCGTCGAGGAGGCAGGCGCTGCGCTCGCCCACCAGGCTGCCGATGGGCACGCCGGCGCCGGCTTCCACCTGCTCCGGGGCCAGGGCCGCCAGGGGCATGACCACCGTTTCCGTCGGGCCGTAGGCGTTGAAGAAGTAGCGCGGCGCGAAGGCCTGGCGGATGCGCTGCAGGTGCTCGGCGGTCAGCGCCTCGCCGCCGGTGATGCACAGGCGCACCGGCAGTTGCCGGCCCTGGGTCTGCAGCCACTGGGCCAGTTGGCTGCCGTAGCTGGGGGTGAAGCCGAGGATGCTCACCCGGTGCTCGGCGATCAGTTGGCAGATGTCCTCGGCGCCCCATTGGCCCTGGGCCCGCAGCACCACGTGGGCGCCGCACAGCAACGGCGTCAGCAGGCGTTCGCTGGCGGCGTCGAAGTTGATGGAATAGAAGTGCAGCTCGCAGTCGTCGGCGCGCATGCCGAAGCGCTCGATCACCGCGCGGCAGTGCATGGCGATCTCGCCGTGGCACACCGCCACGCCCTTGGGCTTGCCGGTGGAGCCGGAGGTGTAGATCAGGTAGGCCAGGTGCTGCGGCTGGGCGAAGGCCGGCAGCGGGCCGTCGCCCAGTGCTGCCAGGGCCGCGCCCTCCTGCGCCGGGCAGCAGCGGCCGACGCCTTCGGGCAGCGCGCCCAGGGCCTCGAACAGCGCCGGCTGGCCGAGCAGCAGGCGCACGCCGCTGTCCTCGATCATGTAGTGCAGGCGCTCCAGCGGGTATTCCGGGTCCAGCGGCACGTAGGCGCCGCCGGCCTTGAGGATCGCCAGCAGGCCGACGACCATTTCCAGCGAGCGTTCCAGGGCCAGGCCAACGCGCACTTCCGGGCCCACGCCGCGTTCGCGCAGCAGGCGCGCCAGGCGGTTGGCGCGGGCGTCCAGCTCGGCGTAGCTAAGGCTCTGGCCGGCGAAGGTCAGCGCCGGGGCCTGCGGCGTGGCCGCGGCCTGGGCGGCGAACAGGCCGTGCAGGGTATCGCTCAGTTGCGGCCCGCTGCAGGTCAGCAGCGCATCCTGCTCGCCGGCATCCAGCATCGGCAGCTCGCCCAGGCGCTGTTGCGGGTCGGCGATCATCGCCGCCAGCAGGTTCTGCCAGTGGCGCGCCATGCGGGCAATGCGCGGCTCGTCGAAGAGGTCGCGGCTGTAGGTCAGGCAGCAGCCCAGGCGCTGGTCGAGGTCGGTGACTTCCAGGTTGAGGTCGAACTTGGTGGCGCGGGCGTCGTTGACGCAGTACTCCACTGTCATCCCGGCCAACTGGCGGGTCTGCTGGAACTCCCAGCGCTGGACGTTGCACATCACCTGGAACAGCGGGTTGTAGGCGGCGCTGCGCGGCGGCTGCAGGGCCTCCACCAGGTGGTCGAAGGGCAGGTCCTGGTGCGACTGGCCGTCGATCACCGTCTGCCGCACCTGCTCCAGCAGCCCGGCCACGCTCATCTGCCCGTCGAGGCGGCAGCGCAGCACCTGGGTGTTGAGGAAGGCGCCGATCAGCCCTTCGCTCTCCGGGCGGATGCGGTTGGCCACCGGCGCGCCGATGCGCAGGTCCTGCTGGCCGCTGTAGCGGTACAGCAGCACGGCCAGGGCGGCGGTCATGGTCATGAACTGGGTCAGGCCGTTGCCGGCATTGAAGCGGCGTACCCGCTCGGCCAGCTGCGGCGCCAGGTCGAAGCGGTAGAGGTCGCCGCGGTGGCTCTGCACCGGCGGCCGCGGGCGGTCGCCGGGCAGTTCCAGCACCGGGTGTTCGTCGCCCAGCTGGGCGGTCCAGTAGTCCAGCTGGCGCTGGCGTTCGCCGGCTTCCAGCCAGTCGCGCTGCCACAGGCTGTAGTCCAGGTATTGCACCGGCAGCGGCGCCAGGGGCGATTCGCGGCCGGCCAGGAAGGCCTCGTAGAGCGCGCTCAGCTCGCGGGCGAAGATGTCCATGGCCCAGCCTTCGGTGACGATGTGGTGGAGAGTCACCACCAGGTAATGCTCGTCCTCGGCCAGGCGGACCATGTACACCCGCAGCAGCGGGCCCTGTTCAAGGTCGAAGGGCTTGTGCGCCTCGTCGTCGGCCAGTTGCTGCAGGGCCTGCTGGCGGGCTTCGGTGTCGAGGTGGGTGAAGTCCAGGCGCTGCATGCGCAGGCCGCTGTCCGCCTGCACCTGCTGATGCGGCACGCCGTCGACGCTGGGGAAGCGGGTGCGCAGGGTCTCGTGGCGCTGCACCAGGGCCTGCAGGGCGCGCTCGAAGCAGTCCACATCCAGCGCGCCGCGCAGCCGCGCCATGCCGCCGACGTTGTAGGCCGGGCTGCCCGGCTCCAGTTGCCAGAGGAACCACATGCGCTGCTGCGAGTAGGACAGCGGCACGCGCTGGCTGCGGTCCACCGGGCGGATCGCGCCCTGGCTGTCGCGGCTGCCGGCGGCGCGCAGCTGGCGCACCCGCTCGGCGAAGGCGCCCAGGCGGCTGGCGTCGAACAGCTCGCGCAGCGGCAGCTCGATGGCGAAAGCCTGGCGCGCCCGGGAGACGATCCGGGTGGCCAGCAGCGAGTGGCCGCCCAGCTCGAAGAAGTCGTCGTCCAGGCCCACTTGCGGCAGGCCCAGCACTTCGCTCCAGATGGCGGCCAGGCGCTGTTCCACCTCGTCGCGCGGGGCGACGTGCTCGCGCTGCTGCCCGCTCGGTTCGGGCAGGGCCTTGAGGTCCAGCTTGCCGCTGGGGCCCAGGGGCATGCTGTCCAGGCGCATGAGCTGCGCCGGCACCATGTATTCCGGCAATGCGGCCTGCAATGCGGTGCGCAGGGCCTGGCCGTGTTCGGCCTTGGCCGGGGCATCGGCGGTCGCGGTGTAGTAGCCCAGCAGTTGGCTGCCGAGGTTGCCGGCCTGGCGGATCAGCACCACGGCCTGGGCCACGCCGGGCTGGGCCAGCAGGCGCGCGCGGATTTCGTCCAGCTCGATGCGGAAGCCGCGCAGTTTCACCTGGCGGTCCTGGCGGCCGAGGTATTCCAGCACGCCCTGCTCGCTCCAGCGCACGCGGTCGCCGGTGCGATACAGCCGTGCGCCGGGCGCGCCCAGCGGGTCGGCGACGAAGCGTTCGGCGCTCAGCCCCGGGCGGCCCAGGTAGCCGCGGGCCAGGCCGATGCCGCCGATGCACAGCTCGCCGGCGGCGCCCGACGGCAGCGGATTGAGCTCGCTGTCGAGGACGCGGCAGACCACGTTGCCCAGCGGCCGGCCGATGGGCGAGCGCGCGCCATCCTCCAGCGAGCAGTGCCAGTGGGTGACGTTGATCGCGGTTTCCGTCGGGCCGTAGCGGTTGTGCAAGGCCACGCCGGGCAGGCGTTGCAGCACCCGGTCGCGCAGCTGCGCCGGCAGCGCCTCGCCGCCGGAGAACAGGCGGCGCAGGCTGGTGCATTCCTCCACGCCCGGCTCGTCGATGAACAGTTGCAGCAGCGGCGGCACGAAGTGCAGCGTGGTCACGCCGAACTGCCGCACCAGTTGGGCGATGCGCGCCGGGTCGCGGTGCTCGCCGGGGCCGGCCAGCACCAGGCGGCAGCCCGCCAGCAGCGGCCAGAAGCATTCCCACACCGAGACGTCGAAGCTCACCGGGGCCTTCTGCATCAGCACGTCGTCGGCCCGCAGCGCATAGGTGGCCTGCATCCATTGCAGGCGCTCGGCCAGGGCGGCGTGGGTGTTGCCCACGCCCTTGGGCTGGCCGGTGGAGCCGGAGGTGTAGATGACGTAGGCCAGGTTGTCGCCGTGCAGGTGCAGGCCCGGCGCGCTGCCCGGCCAGCCGTCCAACTTGAGGCCGTCGAAGCACAGGGTGGCGACGCCTTCCAGGCTTGGCAGGCATTCCAGCAGGTGGGACTGGGTCAGCAGCAGGCTGGCGCCGCAGTCGTCGAGCATGTAGGCCAGGCGTTCTGCGGGGTAGTCCGCGTCCAGCGGCACGTAGGCGCCGCCGGCCTTGAGGATGGCCAGCAGGCCCACCAGCAGCTGCGGCGAGCGTTCGGCGCAGATGGCCACCGGCACGTCGGGGCCCACGCCCTTGTCGCGCAGGTAGTGGGCCAGGCGGTTGGCCTGGGCGTGCAGTTCGGCGTGGCTGAGTTCGCCGCCGTCCCATTGCAGCGCCACGCGTTCGGCATGGGCCGGCAATGCGCGTTCCAGCTGCTCCGGCAGCCAGCTGCGCGCCGGCTCGCAGGGCGCGCTGCCCCACTGTTCCAGGCGCGCCAGTTCTGCGTCCGTCGCCAGGGCGATGTCGCCCAGGCACAGCTGCGGTTGTGCCACCACCTGGCGCAGCAGCGCCACGTACTGGTCGGCCAGGCGCTGGATGCTGGCGGCGTCGAACAGTTCGGCGGCGTAGTCGAAGTTCAGGCGCAGGCGGCCGCGGGCGTCTTCCTCGGTCTGCAATTGCAGGTCGAACTTGGCCTCGCGGCTGTGCCAGGGCAGTTCCTCGGCCAGCAGGCCGGGCAGCCGGCGCAGGGCGGAAAGGTCGCGCTGCTGGTGGTTGAACAGCACCTGGAACGGCTGGCCAGCGTGGCCCGGCAGGGCTTCCAGCAGGCTGTCGAAGGGCAGGTCCTGGTGTTCCTGGGCGCCCAGGGTGGCTTCGCGCACCTGGGCCAGCAACTGGCCGAAGGCCTGCCGCGGAGCGGGCGTGGCGCGCAGCACCAGGGTGTTGATGAAGAAGCCGACCAGCCCCTGGACTTCCTGGCGCTGGCGGTTGGCGCTGGGCACGCCGACGCGGATGTCGGCCTGCCCGCTGTGGCGGTGCAGCAGGGCCTGGAAGGCCGCCAGCAGCCACATGAAGACGCTGGCCTGGTTGGCCTGGGCCGCTTCGCGCAGGGCCTGGCCGAGCTTGTCGTCCAGGCGCAGGCTCAGGCGCGCCGCCGGCGAGGCGGCGTTGCCGCGCGGGTGGTCGGTGGGCAGTTCCAGCACCGGGGCTTCCTCGCCCAGCTGTTCGCGCCAGTAGCCCAACTGGCGGGCGCCCTCGCCCGCCTCCAGCCACTGGCGCTGCCAGCTGGCGAACTCGGCATAGCCGACCGGCAGCGGCGCCAGCTCGGCGGCCTGGCCGCCCAGGGCCTCGGCGTACAGGCGGGCGAATTCGTCCAGCAGCAGGTTCAGCGACCAGCCGTCGGCCACGATGTGGTGCAGGGTCACCCACAGCTGGTGCAGGTCGTCGTCCAGACGTACCAGGCTCACCCGCAGCAGCGGGCCCTTCTCCAGGTCGAAGGGCTCGCGGGCCTCGGCCTCGCGGCGCCGTTCGGCTTCGCTGGCGTCCAGTTGCAGCACCTGCCAATGGAACTCGCCGCGCGGCTCGATGCGTTGCAGCACCTGGCCGTCGCGTTCGAGGAAGCGCGTGCGCAGCGATTCGTGGCGCTGCACCAGGCGGGCGAAGCTGTCGTACACCGCGTCTTCATCCAGTTCGCCACGCAGCAGCAGGCCGCCGGGGATGTTGTAGGCGCAGCCGCGGGGCTCGATCTGCCAGTTCAGCCACAGGCGGCGCTGGGCCGCGGATTGCGGCAGGTCGCCGCCGCGCGGCAGCTGGGCCATGGGCGCTTCCGCCGCGGCGCCATCGGCCAGGCGAGCAGCCACGGCGGCGCTGAAGGCGGCCAGGCTCGGCGCCTCGAACAGCAGGCGCAGGTTCAGGTTGACGCCCAAAGCCTCGCGCAGCGCGGCCATGACCTGGGCGGCGGCGATGGAGTTGCCGCCCAGCAGGAAGAAGTTGTCGTCCGCGCCTAGGCGCTCGACGCCCAGGTGCTCGCGCCAGAGTTCGGCGATGCGTGCCTGCAAGGCATCGGCGCCTTGCTCCGGCGCGGCTTCGGCCCGGGGTGCCAGGCCGGGGTAGACGGCGTAGGCGTCCAGGCTGCCGTCGGCCAGGCGCGTGCGGCAGGCCGAGCGCTGCAGCTTGCCGCTGGAGGTGCGCGGCAGCGCGCCGGGGTTGAGCAGCGCCACCACCTTCGGCGCCTCCTGGCAGGCCTCGGCCACTGCCTGGCGAATGGCGTCGATCAGGGCGTCGGCCGGGATGCGCTTCTGCAGCGCGCGGCCGACCTCGGCGGCGATGCCGATGCCCTCCTCGCCATCGACCTGCACGGCGAAGGCGGCCACCCGGCCCTTGCGCACGGCATCCACTTCGGTTTCCACGGCGCGCTCGATGTCCTGCGGGTAGAGGTTGTGGCCGCGGATGATGAGCATGTCCTTCAGGCGCCCGGTGACGTACAGCTCACCACTGCGCAGGCAGCCCAGGTCGCCGGTGCGCAGCCAGGTGCGGCCGTCGCGTTCGACGAAGGCCTTGGCCGTGGCCTCGGGATTGCGCCAGTAGCCGTGGGCGATGCTCGGCCCGGCGGCCCAGACCTCGCCTACCTGGTTCTCGCCCAGGGTGGCGCCGCTTTGCGGGTCGACGATCATCACCGCATGTTCCGGCTGGCTGCGGCCACAGCACATGAGCACGCTGTCGCTGCCCGCTTCGATGCGGTTCTGCGCCAGGGCCGCCTCGTCCACGCCCAGGGCGGCGATGCCCTGGCCGCGCTGGCCGCCGCTGACGAACAGGGTGGCCTCGGCCAGGCCGTAGCAGGCGAAGAAGCTGGAGGCCTCGAAGCGGCTGGCGGCGAACTTGGCGGCGAAGGCGTCCAGGCTGTCCTGGCGGATCGGTTCGGAGCCGGAGAAGGCCACGCGCCAGCGGCTCAGGTCCAGCCCGGCCAGGGCCGACTCGCTGACACGCTCGGTGCACAGGCGGTAGGCGAAGTCCGGCCCGCCGCTGACGGTGCCGCCGTGCTGGCTGATGGCTTCCAGCCAGCGCAGCGGGCGTTCGAGGAAGTAGCGCGGCGACATCAGCACGCAGGGCACGCCGCTGTAGACCGGCTGCAGCAGGCCGCCGATCAGGCCCATGTCGTGGTACAGCGGCAGCCAGCTGACGATCACATCGTCGGCGCCGATGCCGAAGCCGCCGCGGATCAGCCGCTCGTTGGCCACCAGGTTGCCGTGGCTGACCTGCACGCCCTTGGGCAGCGCGGTGGAGCCGGAGGTGTACTGCAGGAAGGCGATGTGTTCGGGGCGGACCTCGGTTTCCACCCAGGCCTCGGCGCCGGCCAGGTCCAGTTCGTCGACGCACAGCAGCTGCGGCGCGGCGGCGCCGGACAGCGCCGGGCAGCCTTCCAGCAACGCCCCGCGCAGTTCGGCCTGGGTCAGCACCAGGCGCGGCGCGCAGTCGTCGATGATCGACAGCAGGCGTTCCTGGTGGTGGCGGCGCGCCGACTCCGGCGGGTAGGCGGGCACCGCGACCATGCCGGCGTACAGGCAGCCGAAGAAGGCGGCGACGTAGTCCGGGCCGCTGGGGAACAGCAGCACCGCGCGCTCGCCCTGCCCCGCCCGGGCCTGCAGGGCGGCGGCGATGCAGCGGGCGCGGCGGTCCAGCTCGGCGTAGCTGAGCACCAGGTCGCCGGCGCCGTCTTCGGCCAGGAAGCGCAAGGCCAGCCGATCGGGTTGGGTGCCGGCACGCTGGCGCAGGGCCTGGGCCATTGAGGAGGGATGTTCGAACGCGTCCATTTGGATTTCCTGCTGAGTGCAACCGCGACTGGTCATCGACCGGAAAAGTCCCACTTGGGCCTTCAGCCGGTTCTCTCAGAGGTGTACGGACGATCATTCGAAATAATTAGTGTTCTCAGCTAGGCCGGCGAGCCCGCCCGGATGGCACAAAGCCAGTCTGCACGGGGCTTTCCGGCCAGCAAGAACATTCATTTACAATTGTTGACAATGATTCTCATTTCAAATACTTTCCGGCTCGGCTCGCTGGATGCGTACCTGACTAGCGATTTGCCCACCCACACTGCCGCTAGGTGATTCTCATGCTGGATGAACTGCCCACCTCCCGTTATGCCTCCCCGTTGGTCGCGACCTTCATCGAGAATCGTTCCATCCTGGTCAAGTTCGCCTCGCGCTTCCTCGGCTGCCGTTCCCATGCCGAGGACGTGGTGCAGGACACCTTCTTCCGCCTGCAGAGCGCCTCCGGCGCCTCCATTCCGCTGAAGGCGCAGATGAGCTACCTGTTCCAGGTGGTGCGCAACCTGGCCATCGACCACTACCGCAAGCAGGCGCTGGAGCAGCGCCACACCGGCGCGCCGCAGGAGCTGATGGAGGCCGAGGCGGCCTACGGCGCCACGCCGGAAACCCTGCACATCAACTTCGACACCCTCGAACAGATCGACGAGGCCCTGAGCCAGCTGCCCGAGCGCACTCGCTACGCCTTCGAGATGTACCGTCTGCACGGCGTGCAGCAGAAGGAGATCGCCCGCGAGCTGGGGGTTTCCCCGACCCTGGTCAACTTCATGATCCGCGATGCCCTGCTGCATTGCTGCGCCAGCGTAGCCAAGGACGAACAGCCCGCCCGCCGCGCCTGAAGCCCCTTGCGCCCCGGTGCCGGATGCCATGCATCGCCGGGGCAAGGGGCAGCCGCCCCCGACCTGTCCCATATTCCCGACGGAATCTTCCTGCTTTACAGCCCCCGCCCCTGAATCTCCGCCAATACCCCCGGCGCGGCGCCCGGCCTTGTCCATAATGGCGCCCTGGCGTCTGCCATCCACCCGCCTCCAGCCACGGCGTCGAGCCCCTCGAAAGCGCGCTCGCGCCAGGCATGTCCGGCCCGGGTGGATGGCGCGGCGATCTCCACAGTATCGACGGAATCCACCATGTCCTTGGGGCCCATGCCCAGGCTCAACCTGCGCACCTTGATCCTTCTGTTCGCCTCCCTGGCGGCCATCGCGACCCTGGCCAACGACCTGTTCGCCACCTACCGGATCCAGCGGGAGACGCTGGTCCTCAGTGCGCTGGAACACAACCGGGCCTATGCGGCCAAGGTTGCGCTCAGCATCAACCAGAGCCTCGCCTCGTCCCTGGACCGCCTGGCCTATAGCGCGACTGTCCTCGGGCGTGATTTCGCCGATGCGGCGGTCCGCGGCGCCGAGGTGGAACGCCTGGCCCGCCAGGACGGCAGCTTCAATACAGTGGTCATCGTCGACGCGACCGGGCGGATCCTCAGCGCCCTGCCCCAGTGGCTCAGTGCCAATGGCCGCAAGATCCTCTCCAAGCGCCCCCTGGAAATGCGCCAGGCGATGATCAGCCCGGCCTTCCATTCGCAGTCCGGCGAGCGGGTGGTGTTCGTCTCCCATCCGGTGTGGAACGCCCGCGGCGACTACCTCGGCCTGGTCGGCGGGACCATCTACCTGAACCGCGCCAATTCGCTGAACCACATCGTCAGCCGGCACTTCCAGAAGGACACCTCCTTCGTCTACCTGGTGGACGAGCAGCGCCAGTTGCTCTACCACCCCGAGCGCGAACGCATCGGCCAGACGATCGGCGTCAACGCCGCGGTGGACGCCGCGCTGCGCGGCGAAAGCGGCGCCATGCAGGTCACCAATCACGAGGGCCTGGAGATGCTCGCCGGCTACGCGGCGGTGCCGGACAGCGGCTGGGGCGTGGTCTCGCAGCAGCCGCTGAGCGTCACCCTCGGCGCCGTGCGCGCGCTGATGCTGCAGGTGCTGGCGGGGATAGTGCCGATGATCCTGCTCGGCTTCCCGCTGCTGTGGTGGATAGCCGCGCGGATCAGCCATCCCCTGCGCCGGCTGGCCGACTACGCGGCGCAGCTGGACAACACCGAGCGCATCGAAGGGGTGCGCGCCTGGTACTTCGAGGCCTGGCGCATCCGCCGGGCGCTGATCATCGGCGGGCAGATGACCCAGGAGCGCATCGGCCAGCTCAACCGCCAGGCCCAGAGCGACCCGCTGACCGGCCTGGCGAACCGCCGCGCGCTGGAGGCGACCCTGGCGAGCTGGGTGGCGCGCGGCGAGCCCTTCGCGGTTATCAGCATGGACATCGACCATTTCAAGCAGGTCAACGACACCTTCGGCCATGCCGCCGGCGACCAGGTGCTGCAGGCCTTCGCCGAGGTGCTGCGGTGCAACTCGCGCAGCGGCGACCTGCCGTGCCGCGCCGGCGGCGAGGAGTTCATCCTGCTGCTGCCGGCCACCTCGCTCGGCGTGGCGGCGGAAGTCGCCGAACGCATCCGCCTGACGACGGAACGCACGGACTTCCCGCAGGTGGGCCGGGTGACCCTGTCGCTGGGCGTGGCCTTCAGCAGCGAGGGACGGACGGACGTCGGCGCGGTGCTAGCGACCGCCGACGCCCTGCTCTACCAGGCCAAGCAGGCCGGCCGCAACCGCGTCATGGTGGCGGACGAGCGGCCGGCTGGCGTGGCGCAGCCTCATCCGTCCTGAGGGCCCGGCCCGGAGCATCCGGCGGTAGCGCGCCAGAACGTAGGGCGCATAACCGTTCGCGGTTATGCGCCGTTGCCCATTGGCTATTTCAGGCGGGTTCGTGGTTGAGCATCACACCGAACAGTCCCCTCTCCCGCTCGCGGGGGAGGGTTAGGGAGGGGGAGCGGAGTTACAAGTTTGGTAGCGGAGTGTTGGTGGAGTCCGTTGCCCTCACCCCAGCCCTCTCCCGGAGGGAGAGGGGGCTGTTCGGCGTGGGTGGATAACGCAGTGTCAGCCGGCAGGTTCGTAGGGCGTATAACCGTTCGCGGTTATACGCCGTTGGCCGATACACCGATGCCATCATGACTGTAGGAGCGAGCTTGCTCGCGAACGGGGTTTGCCGGTGGCGTAGGCGCTGGCTTCAAGAGCGCCCTCTCCCCAACCCTCTCCCTGAAGGGAGAGGGGCTGTCCTCAGCGAAGGGAGAATCCAGAGTTATCCTGAAGCACCTATCTATCCCCGTCATTCCCGCGAACGCGGGAGCCCAGTGACTGCGGGGTTCGCGAGCAAGCTCGCTCCTACGAAGAGCAGGATTTCCAGAGGAATATCCGAGCGCACCGGAGTGCCCCTTCAGAAGGCCGAACGAAACCCGCGCTCAGGAGGTCATGCGACATGGATGTCGCGAGAGCCCCG
>Ga0180223_1001258_pt1 | contig 20460 bp, 18 predicted proteins | sample eDN5th30CKraftOP_FD_151337 | JGI IMG/M metagenome (GOLD analysis project Ga0180223, IMG submission 151337) | Enriched Organic Plus compost microbial communities from Emeryville, California, USA - eDNA 5th pass 30_C Kraft OP (version 2) (version 2) ...
CTCGAGGAATGCGGCCTTCACCTCGTCGCGCAGGGCGGCGATCTTCGTGACGTCCGCCTCGACGACCGTCGTGAGCTGCGCGGTCGTGTTGAGCGAGACGACCGCACGCTCCGCGACGACCTTGCGTAGACGCGTCATCGGCACCGTCGTGCCGCGCAACGGCGAGACCTCCGGGGTCGCGACAGCGGCGGGGCTCGCGGCCGGTGCGGCCTGAGCGGCAGGTGCCGCGGCGGCGAGCACGTCCTGCTTGCGGATCCGGCCGCCGACGCCCGTGCCGGTGACCTCCTCGAGCGCGACACCCTTCTCATTCGCGAGCTTGCGCACGATCGGGGTCACGTAGCCCGCGTGCGAACCGGCGGCGGGAGCCGCGGGCGCAGCAGGGGCCGCGGGAGCGGCAGGGGCAGGAGCGGCGGCAGGCGCAGGCACGGCCGCCGACGGCGCGTCCGCGGGAGCCTGGGGAGCCGGAGCAGCCGGGGGCGCCGCGGGAGCAGCAGGAGCGGGAGCCGGCGTCGGCGCGGGCGCCTCCGCGGCCGGAGCAGCGGGAGCCTCCGCGGCGGGCTCCGCCGGAGCGGCGGGCGCGGCACCGCCGCCCGATCCATCGCCGATCCGCACGAGCGGGGCGCCGACCTCGACGGTCTCGTCTTCCGCGACGAGGATCTCCTCGATGACGCCCGCGATGGGGGACGGGATCTCGGTGTCGACCTTGTCGGTCGAGACCTCGAGCAGAGGCTCGTCGACCTCCACGCGGTCGCCGACCTTCTTGAGCCAGCGGGTCACCGTACCCTCCGTGACACTCTCGCCGAGTGCCGGGAGGCTGACGGATTCACTCATCGGTGATGCTCCTTATAACCGTGTCGTTCTAGCTTATGCCGCGCTCAGCCGTGGAGGGGCTTGCCGGCGAGGGCCAGGAAGGCCTCGCCGAGCGCCTCGTTCTGAGTCGGGTGGGCGTGGATGTAGGGCGCGATGTCCTCGGGGTAGGCGTCCCAGTCGACGACGAGCTGCGCCTCGCCGATGAGCTCGCCGACGCGCGCGCCGATCATGTGCACGCCGACGACCGGGCCGTCGTTGACCCGGATGGCCTTGATGACGCCCGAGGTGCCGATGATGTGGCTCTTGCCGTTGCCGGCGAGGTTGTACTCGACAGCCGTGATGTTCTCGGCGCCGTACTTCTCCGCGGCCTTCGCTTCCGTGAGGCCGACCGAGGCGACCTCGGGGTCGGAGTAGGTGACCTTCGGGATGTTGACGTCCTCGACGCGGATGGGATCGAGTCCCGCGAGCACCTCGGCGACGTAGATGCCCTGCTGGAACCCGCGGTGCGCGAGCTGCAGGCCGGGGACGATGTCGCCAACGGCGTAGACGCCCGGCACGGTCGTCTGGAGCTTCTCGTCGACGACGACGAACCCGCGGTCGAGCTGCACGCCGACCTCTTCATAGCCCATGTTGGCCGTGAGCGGACCGCGGCCGACCGCGACGAGCAGGATGTCGGCCTCGACGGTCTCGCCGTTCTCGAGCGACACGACGACGCCCGACTCGTTCTGCGTGACGCCCGCGAAGCGCACGCCGAGCTTGAACTCGATGCCGCGGCGGCGGAAGGCGCGCTCGAAGTGCTTCGAGATCGACTCGTCCTCGTTCGGCACGAGGTGGGGGAGCGCCTCGATGATCGTCACGTCGGCGCCCCAGCTCTTCCAGACGCTCGAGAACTCGACGCCGATGACGCCGCCGCCGAGCACCGCGACCTTCTGGGGCACGAAGTCGAGGGCGAGCGCTTGCTCCGAGGTGATGACCCGGCCGCCGATCTCGAGGCCGGGAAGCGTGCGCGAGTAGGAGCCCGTCGCGAGGATGACGTTCGTACCGCGGATGGTCTGGTCGCCCACCTGCACCGTGGTGGGAGAGGTGAGGCGCCCCTCGCCCTCGATCGTCGTGATACCACGGCCCTTGATGAGGCCCTGCAGGCCCTTCCACTTGCCGGCCACGATGCCCTCGCGGTACGCCGTCACAGCGGCGATGTCGATGCCGCCGAACTGCGTCGTGACGCCGTACTTCGCCGACTCGCGTGCGACATCCGCGACCTCGGCGGAGTGCAGGAGGGCCTTGGTGGGGATGCAGCCGACGTGCAGGCAGGTGCCGCCGACCTTGTCCTTCTCGATGAGGGCCACGGTCTTGCCGAGCTGGGCGTAGCGCAGGGCGGCGGCGTAACCACCGCTTCCCGCTCCCAGGACGACGAGGTCGAAGGTCTGCTCGGACACTGGAGAAACTCCCTTGCGCTTCGCGTGTCGGAGCCCCGCGTCATCGGTGGTGTCGCGGAGCGGGAAGAGGCAAGGCGTTCCTTGCCGAAACGACCCTACTACGCTCCTGCGAGGTCCGCCGTCAGGGCGATGAGCGTGCGCACGGCGACCGCGGTGGGGCCCTTGCCGGTGCCGCCGTAGGGGCTTCCCGTGTTGTAGGCGGGGCCCGCGATGTCGAGGTGGGCCCAGCCGATGCGCGCCCCGGGGCCCTCGCCGCCCGCCTCGCCGACGAAGGCACGGAGGAAGTGCCCTGCAAGGAGCATCCCGCCCGCCGTATGCCCCGGCTTCGCGTTCGCGAGGTCGGCGACGTCGGAGTCGAGCACGGCACGCAACTCGGGCGGCAGGGGCATCGCCCACATGGCCTCGTCGGCGTCCTCGGCCGCCGCGAGCACGCGGTCGACGGCCGCGCGGTCGCCCATGACGGCCGTCGTGCGCTCGCCCATGGCCACGCGCGCGGCGCCCGTGAGGGTCGCGACGTCGACGAGCAGATCGGGGCGCTCGACGGCTGCCGCAGCGAGGCCGTCGGCGAGCACGAGGCGACCCTCGGCATCCGTGTTGGTGACCTCGACGGTCGTGCCGTTCCACATCCGCAGCACGTCGCCCGGACGGATGGCCGTGCCCGAGGGCATGTTCTCGGCGAGGCACAACCAGGCGGAGACCCGCACGGAGACTCCCCGCCGGGCCGCGTCGAGCACGGCGGCGAGCGCCGTCGCGGCGCCCGTCATGTCGTACTTCATGGTCGGCATCGATGCAGGGGGCTTGAGCGAGAGCCCGCCGGAGTCGAAGGTGATGCCCTTGCCCACGACGGCGAGATGTCGCTCGGCGTCGTCGGGCGCGTAGCGCACGACGACGAGACGCGGGCCACGGCTCGATCCACTGCCGACGCCGAGGATGCCGCCGTAGCCCTCGGCCGCGAGCCGCTCGGGGTCGAGCACGTCGATCTCCACAGGCAGCCCCGCCGCGAGCTCGCGGACGCGCTCGACGAAGGTCTCGGGATAGAGGTCGGAGGCCGGCTCATTGACGAGGTCGCGCACGAGGTGCGTCGCGACGGCGCTCGCGTGCGCCCCCGCGACGACGCGCTCGCCGTCGATCCCCTCGCCGACGCGCAGCGCGATGCGGGAGACGGGTCGCTTCGCGGCCAGGTCGGATGCCGTGCGGTACGCGAGGTAGGCGTACGCCCCGCTCGCCGCGGCGTCGAGCACGACCTCGGCTGTCTCATCGTCGCGAACGGGCAGGGCGAGGGCTATGGACTCGAGCCCTGTCGCGAGGCGTCCTGCTGTTCCCGCAGCGGAGCGCAGCGACGATCGTGTCGCCTCGGCGCCGAGGCCGACGAATGCGACGGGGGACGCCCACCCCGAGGGCACGGGACCCCGGCGGAACTCGTCTGTCGCGCCTGTCACGCCGAGGGGTGCGAGCAAGGCGATGAGCTCGTCGTGCACGTCGTCGAGTGCGAGCGCGGGGCCGTCGGGACCCCGCGTGACGCCGACGACGACGAGGGATGCGGCGATGTCGGGCAGGGGAAGGGGGGTGACGGAGAGTTCGGGGGCGGCCATGCCGTCAGGCTAGTCGCCCGGGGGTGCGCGTGTTCGCTGTCAGCATCACGCGCGACCTCGCGTGCTCCGGCGGCGCGCACGACCCTGCTCCTAGACTCGATCGCATGGATCGGAACCCGCTTTACGAGGTCGTCGGCGACATCGCCGAGGTGCCGGCCGGACTGCATCTCGTGGCCGGTCTCACGGGCTTCACGGACTCCGGATCCGCCGTCTCGCAGATCACCGAGGTCCTGCGCGGCATGCCGGTCGTGCGCGATCTCGTCGTCTTCGACAACGACCTCCTGCTCGACTACCGCGCACGGCGCCCGATCATGTACTTCGACGAGGATCACCTCTCGTCGTACGAGCCCGCGAAGCTCGTGCTCTCGCTCGTGGAAGACGAGCTTCATCGGCCGTTCCTGCTGCTCACGGGGTACGAGCCGGACTTCCGTTGGGAGGCCTTCACGCGTGCGGTCGTCGAGCTCGTGGATCGCCTCCAGGTGGCCGACACGACGTGGATCCACTCGATCCCCATGCCGACGCCGCACACGCGCCCGATCGGGGTGACCGTGAGCGGCAACCGCGCCGACCTCACGGATGCCTACTCGATCTGGCGTCCGCGCACCCAGGTGCCCGGAAACGCGCTGCACCTCGTGGAGTACCGCCTGCAGGAGTCGGGGCATCCGACGGCCGGATTCGTGCTGCTCGTCCCGCACTATCTCGCCGACACCGAGTTCCCCCTCGCGGCCGTCGCGGCCCTCGAGTCGATCAGCGCCGCCACGGGCCTCATCTTCCCGACCGACGAGCTGCGCGAAGAGGGTCGCGAGTTCATCCAGAAGGTCGAGGAGCAGGTCGCGGGCAACCCCGAGCTCGAGCGGCTCGTGCGCACGCTCGAGGAGCGGCACGACAGCTATATGCAGGAGAACCCGCTCCCGTCGCCGCTTGTCGACGAGTCGGGCGAGCTTCCGAGCGCCGACACGATCGCCGCGGAGCTCGAGAGGTTCCTCGCATCGCGGCGTGACGAACCCCGCGCGTAGCCTGAGGGAGTGAACTCCGCGCGATCCTGGGTCGTCTTCGCGGGCGCGGCATTCGCCTACCTCGTGAGCGTGACGCAGCGCACCTCGTTCGGGGTCGCGGGGGTCGACGCGACCGATCGCCTCGCCGTGAGCGCGTCGGTCATCTCCGTGATCGCGGTCGTGCAGATCGTCGTGTACGCGGCGCTCCAGATCCCCGTGGGCGTGCTGGCCGACCGCGTCGGGGCGCGACCGCTCATCGTCGTCGGCGCTGTCGTCATGGCGCTCGGCCAGGTGGTCCTCGCGCTGTCCGACGGGATCGCGCTCGCGCTCGTCGCACGCGTGCTCGTCGGCATGGGCGACGCCCTGACCTTCGTGAGCGTCATCCGCCTGCTCCCCGGCTGGTTCGAGGGTCCGATCCTGCCCCAACTGTCGCAATGGGTCGGGATGACGGGGCAGCTCGGGCAGGTCGTCTCCGCCTTCCCGTTCGCGTTCCTCCTGCACGTCGAGGGGTGGACCCCGGCCTTCCTCGTAGCAGCGGGGGTCGGCGTCCTGGCCGCGTGCGTCGTGCTCGCGACCGTGAGGGCCGGTGAGGAACGCGTGACGACAGCCGAGATCCGCATGATCGAGCCGTCCGAGCTCGGCCTGCGCGCGAGCTTCGGGCGGCCGGGCACCCAGCTCGGCTTTTGGGCGCACTTGCTCGCGGGCACGGGGCCGACGATGCTCAGCATCCTGTGGGGGTACCCGTTCCTCACAGCGGGCCTCGGCTACGACCCCGGCACGGCGTCGGGCATCTTCACCCTCATGGTCGTCGGCACGCTCGTCTCGGGCCCCATCGTGGGACTCGCCATCGCGCGGCATCCGCTGCGTCGCAGCGATCTGGTGCTCGGCGTCACGTGGGCGAGCCTCGTGATCTGGGCGGCCGTGCTCCTGTGGCGTCCGGACCCGCCCGTCTGGCTCGTCGCGATGCTGTTCTTGAGCGTGGGTGTCTGCGGCCCCGCCTCGCTCGTGGGCCTCGACCTCGCACGAAGCCACAACCCGCGACACGCCCACGGATCCGCGACGGGAATCGCGAACTCGGGCGGATTCGTCGGCGGGTTCATCGGGATGCTGGTCGTTGGCATCCTGCTCGACATCGTCGACGAGGTGCGTATCGCGGGCGGCGCGCCGTCCCAGCTCTACAGTCTCGACGGCTTCCGTATCGCCTTCGTCGCGGTGTACGTCATCGCGCTCGTCGGAACGGGCGGCCTGCTGTGGAAGCGCCGCCATACGCGACGCCGTCTCCAGGCCGAGGAGGGAATAAACATCGCCCCCTTGTGGGTTGCACTCTTCGGCGCACGCGGCAGGAGGCGTCCTCCACGTGTGCGAGAATAGACAACCGAGACCCGGTCGATTCCCCGTCTCGCGTTCGTCTGGCAGGTTCCACCCGGCCGGATGACGTGGGGGACTTGACACGGGTCTACGTACTGCCCAGACGCACCTCCCCACTCGCGAAAGGGGTCAGCATGGCCACCCCCCGATCCAGCACGAAGGACGCGGTCAAGGACGACCGTTCGTCCGACACCACGACTAAGACCGCGACGTCGTCGAAGAACACGAGCGCCGCCAAGCCCGCGGCGAAGAGCGCGAGCACGGCGAAGGCCGCTGCCGCGAAGAAGCCTGCCGCGAAGTCCGCGGGCAAGGCTGCCGCCGCGCCCGCCGCGAAGAAGCCCGCCGCGAGCAAGGCGTCGCCCGCGAAGGCCAAGGCCGCCGACGACGAGCTCGACGAGGAGCTCGACGACGACCCCGAGCTCGTGGCCGAGCTCGACGAGGCCGACGAGGAGACCGACGACGCCGTCGAGGTCGTCGAGGAGGCCGACGAGGAGGCGGAGACCCCCGAGGCCAAGGACGACGACTCCGATGAGGAGTCGGACGACGAAGAGGAGAGCACGGGGCGCGACGAGCCCCTGCCGACGGGCGCCCTGCGCCTCTCGATGACCGACGAAGACGACGAGGTGCCGGTCTACTCGGCCGCCATCACGGGCGCCACGGCCGACCCCGTCAAGGACTACCTCAAGCAGATCGGAAAGGTCGCCCTCCTCAACGCAGAGCAGGAGGTCGAGCTCGCGATGCGCATCGAGGCCGGCCTCTTCGCGGAGGAGAAGCTGTCGCAGATGAGCGACCAGGAGAAGCGCAGCCAGCTCGGCCGCGAGCTCGCCTGGGTCGCGCGCGACGGCCAGCGCGCCAAGAACCATCTGCTCGGAGCGAACCTACGTCTCGTCGTGTCGCTCGCCAAGCGCTACACGGGGCGCGGTATGCAGTTCCTGGACCTCATCCAGGAGGGCAACCTGGGCCTCATCCGCGCCGTCGAGAAGTTCGACTACACCAAGGGCTTCAAGTTCTCGACCTATGCCACCTGGTGGATCCGTCAGGCGATCACGCGCGCGATGGCCGACCAGGCGCGCACCATCCGCATCCCCGTGCACATGGTCGAGGTCATCAACAAGCTCGCGCGCGTGCAGCGCCAGATGCTGCAAGACCTCGGCCGCGAGCCCACGCCCGAGGAGCTCTCGCGCGAGCTCGACATGACCCCCGAGAAGGTCATCGAGGTGCAGAAGTACGGCCGCGAGCCGATCTCGCTCCACACGCCTCTCGGCGAGGACGGCGACAGCGAGTTCGGCGACCTCATCGAGGACACCGAGGCCGTCGTCCCGGCGGATGCCGTGGGCTTCACGATGCTGCAGAAGCAGCTCGAGTCGCTCCTCGACTCGCTCTCCGAGCGCGAGGCGGGCGTCATCCGCATGCGGTTCGGACTCGGCGACGGGATGCCGAAGACGCTCGACCAGATCGGCGACACCTTCGGCGTCACGCGCGAGCGCATCCGCCAGATCGAGTCGAAGACGATGGCGAAGCTGCGCCATCCGTCCCGCTCGCAGTCGCTGCGCGACTACCTCGAGTAGGCAGCGGCGTGGCTCACGACGATCTGCACGTCCCCTACGACGAGAACCGCACGCGGCCGCGCGAGGTCGAGGTCGACGGCGTGCGCTATGAGCGCCTGCCGATCAAGACGCACGTCGTGCTGCCGGGCGAGCCGCTCGACCCGGTCATCGAGAAGTACGCCCTCGGCGAGCTGCGTGACGGCGACTGGCTCTTCATGACCGAGAAGATGGTGGCGGGCTCGCAGGGCCGCGCCTACCCGGTCGCCGAGGTGAAGGCTCGTCCGCTCGCGGTGTGGCTCTCGAAGCGCGTCGTGCGCACGCCGTGGGGCATCGGCCTCGGCATCCCCGAGACGATGGAGATGGCGATCCGCGAGGTCGGCACGCTGCGGATCCTGTTCGCGGCGGCCGTCTCGGTCGTCTCGAAGAAGCTCTTCCGCCGCTCGGGCGACTTCTACCGCATCGCGGGTCCCAAGGCGCGCGGCATCGACGGCCCGGGGTACCCGACGATCCCGCCGTACGACGAGATGGTCGTGCTCACGGCCGCGAGGCCGCGGGAGACCTCGCACCACGTGCGCGACGTCATCGCGGGGCACGGCATCCGTGCCGAGGTGCTGCTCGTCGACATCAACGACATCGGGGGCAACGTGCTGGGCTCGACGCTCGCGCGCGCCGAGGAGGAGCTCGTGCGCCGCATCCTCAAGGACAACCCGATCGGGCAGGGGCACGAGTCCACACCGCTCGGCATCATCCGACGCGTCGGCTGAGTCGCGGGCTCAACCAGTTGACTCTCGAGCTGGTTGAGGAGCGCTGAAGGAGCGTCTCGAAAGCTGCGTCACGGCTCGTATACGCGAGGGATGCGGCGAGAGGCGCGCGCGAGGATCTCGTCGCCGATCGTGCCGGCCCATGCCGCCCAGTCCTCGACGGTGGGCTCGCCCGCGTCGCCCGGCCCGTAGACGATCGCCTCGTCGCCGACGACCGTGTGCGGCGCCTCGACGACGAGTGTGTCGATCGCGACCTCGAGCACGTGCGCCCGGCGCCCGCCGAGCAGCACCTCGGCACCGGATCCGGACGCCCCGAGCACCGACGGGGGGATGCCGTCGGCCGATCCGACGTCGAGCACGGCGCGGTCGCCGTCGCGCCCGACGACCGCTGCACGCAGCGTCATGGTGCCGCGCAGGCCGAGGCCGCGGCCGTCGACGTCGTCGAAGGGCGACACGCCGTACGCCGCGATCCCGAAGCGCACGAGATCGAAACGGGCCTCCGGCTCCCGGATGCCGGCGGAGCTCGCCGCGAGGTGCAGCACCGGCCGGTCCGCACCGCTGAGGGGCACGCCGAGCGCGCCCGCGACCTCGATCGCGCGACGGAACTCGCCGAGCGCCGCGGCATCCGCCTCGGGCGACGCGTCGGCGAGATGCGACCACAGGCCCGCGATGCGCACGGCGCCACGATCCCGAGCCGCGAGGGCGTCGCTCACGAGCGCCGGCCACTCCTCGGGCGATGCCCCGTTGCGATGCAGGCCCGTGTCGATCTTGAGGTGCACGGCCGCGGGCCGACGGGAGCCGACGGCCGCGATGCGGCGCAGCTCGTCGCGAGAAGACACGCCGAGCTCGACATCGTGTTCGACGGCCGCGGCGAAGTCGGTGTCGGCTCCGTGCAGCCACGCGAAGAGCGGCGCGCGGATGCCGGCGTCCCGCAATGCGAGGGCCGCGGGAACCTCGAGGACGGCGAGCGACTCGGCGCCCGACTCGAGGGCGGCGCGCGCGAACGGCAGCATCCCATGACCGTAGGCGTCGGCCTTGACGGCGAGCATCGTGCGCGCGGGAGCCGCGATCGCGGCGAGCATGCGAACGTTGTGGCGGAACGCGTCGAGATGAATGCGCAGCTCGCTCATCGCGCCTCCCGGTGGATGCGCGGGCCGAGGCCCGCCGTGAGGGCGAGCGGATCGCGCTCGGTCCACGCCGCCCACTCGAGGGCAGAGGGCTCGCCGCGTTCGGGGTCGCCGAAGACGACGACGGGCGCCCCGGCCCGGACGGGAGCGTCACCCAGGTCGATCACAAGCTGATCCATCGCGATGCGCCCCACGAGCGGGAACCGCGCGCCCTCGATCGAGAGCATGGCGCGGTTGGAGGCGAGCCGGGGGACGCCGTCGGCATAGCCGAGGCCCACGAGCCCGAGCGTCGTCGGCGTCGTCGTGCGGTAGGTGTAGCCATAGGAGACACCGGAGCCCGCGGGCACGCGCTTGACCGCGATGAGCTCGGCCTCGAGCGTCATGACGGGTCGATGCTCGCCATCGAGCCCGTAGGCCGCCGTGCCCGCCGCGTCATGCTGACGGTCGACGAGCGCCTCGAGACCGTAGGCGCGCGCGACGGCTGCATCGCGCTCGTCGGAGACGACGAGTCGCGCGACACCCGCGGCGCGTGCTGCCGGGGCGATGAGGGCGATGCCGTGACCGTACGCGTCGGCACGCGCATCCAGTTCGGGTGAGACGCCGAGTTGCGCCGTGAAGGCGTCGAGATCGATCCGGGCGCGACGCCGCAGTCCGCGCGACGTCGCGGGAGACGCGTCAGCCAGCGACGGACTCCGCGAGACGATCCGACTCGTCGTGCCACTCGAGGGCCGTCTCGATGAGCTTCGGCTTGTACTCCGTGCCGTGGTGCGCGCAGAACAGCAGCTCGCCCGAGGCGAGCGTCGCACGGACGTATGCCTGGGCGCCGCACAGGTCGCAGCGGTCGAGGGCCGTGAGGGCGGGGCGCTCCAGCTCGACGGTGTCGTCGGTCGTGATCTGAGACATGTCCTGCTCCTTCCCTCGGGTCGCGGTGTGGTGCGTGCCTCCATGTAAGCACGCGCAGCCTGAAGATTCCGGATGCGGCGGGGTATTTCGCTGTCCGCGTACCGCATCCGTCCCGTATCCGTCCCGCGGCCTCCCAGGTGCGTTGCCTACCGTCGATGGCATGGGTCGACATGCCATCCGCTTGCGTGACCGGTTGCGCTCGCGCGCCGGTCTCATCGTGACCGCCGCTGCCGCGGCGAGCACCGCCGTCGCCGCCGTCGGCGCCGCCGTGCTCGTCGACGAGCCGGATGTCGTGCGCACGACGGCCGCGGCGCCGTGGTCCTCGAGCGGCGAGGTCCACGACGAGGACGAGTGGAGCGCCCCGACGGCGGACGCCGCGTCGCAAACCGGCGACGATGAAGCGACCCCGCCGCCCGCCGAGCCCGACGAGGATGCGCCCGGCGGCGAGGCGAGCCGCTCGGGCACCGCGACGCCGGAGGGGGCCGCATCGTCGCCGTCCGCGTCGGGGGAGGCCCCGGCTCCGCCCGCGCAGCGGCCCGCTCCCACTCCGACGCCGACGACGCCCGCGCCGACACCGCCCGCGCCCTCCGCGATCGTGCAGCGCGGGGTGCTCGACGAGACGAACGCGGTACGTGCGACAGCCGGGCTGCCCGCCCTCGGCTGGAGCGACGAGCTCGCGGCGCGAGCCTGCGCATGGGCCGTCGAGCTCGCCGCGGCGGACGCGGGCCTCGAGCACAGCAGCGACGGGAGCGGCTTCTCGTCATGGGCGGAGAACGTGGCGTCCGGGTATCCGAGCGTCACGGCCGTCGTCGCGGGATGGCTCGGCTCCGACGGGCATCGCGCGAACCTGCTCGGCGGATACGCGGTCATGGGAGCGTGCTCCTCGACCTCTGCGAGCGGCACGAGCTACTGGGTGCAGCAGTTCGGCGCCTGAAGACCCGGTCGCGGGTGCGCCTCCGCGGCTGCGTGGGCGGCCGCGGTTAGGCTCGTGCGGTGACCGACTACTCCGCTCGCCATCTCTCCGTTCTCGAGGGTCTCGAGGCGGTCCGCAAGCGTCCCGGCATGTACATCGGCTCGACCGACTCGCGCGGCCTCATGCACTGCCTGTGGGAGATCATCGACAACTCCGTCGACGAGGCCCTCGCGGGGTACGGCCGCGAGATCGAGGTCGTGCTGCACGCCGACGAGTCGGTCGAGGTGCGCGACCACGCGCGCGGCATCCCCGTCGACATCGAACCCAAGACGGGGCTCTCGGGCGTCGAGGTCGTCTTCACGAAGCTCCACGCGGGCGGCAAGTTCGGCACGGGGTCGTACACGGCATCCGGCGGCCTCCACGGCGTGGGCGCCTCGGTCGTCAATGCGCTCTCCGAGCGGCTCGACGTCGAGGTGGACCGCGACGGCAAGACGTGGGCGATGTCGTTCCACCGGGGCGAGCCGGGCGTCTTCGCGGACGCCGGAGCGCCGAGCCCGGATGCCCCCTTCACGCCGTTCGTCTCGGGGAGCGAACTGCGCGTCGTCGGCAAGGTCGCGAAGGGCGTTACGGGCACCCGCATCCGCTACTGGGCCGACCGGCAGATCTTCACGAAGGGCGCGGGCTTCCAGACCGAGGAGCTGCTCGGTCGCGCGCGTCAGACGGCCTTCCTCGTGCCGGGACTCGGGATCGAGATCCGCGACGAGCGCGGCGAGGAACCGACAACGACGTCCTTCCGCTTCGAGGGCGGAATCAGCGAGTTCGTCGAGCACCTCGCGCCCGACGCGCCCCTCACCGAGGTGTGGCGCATCCAGGGCTCGGGCGCCTACAGCGAGACCGTGCCGGTGTTGCAGGAGAACGGCCACATGGTGCCGACCGAGCTGCAACGGGAGTGCGAGGTCGATCTCGCCTTGCGCTGGGGCACGGGCTACGACACGGTCTTCCGCAGCTTCGTCAACATCATCGCGACGCCCAAGGGCGGAACGCATCAGGCGGGCTTCGAGCAGGGGCTGCTCAAGTTCCTGCGCGCCGAGGTCGAGAAGAACGCGCGCCGTCTCAAGGCCGGTTCCGACAAGCTCGAGAAGGACGATGTGCTCGCGGGCCTCACGGCCGTGCTCACGGTGCGCCTGCCCGAGCCGCAGTTCGAGGGGCAGACGAAGGAGGTGCTCGGCACCCCCGCCGTGCGTGCGATCGTCGCGAACGCCGTCGCGAAGGGCCTGCAGGCGCGGTTCGCGAGCACGAAGCGCGACGACAAGGCGCAGTCGGCGCTCGTGCTCGACAAGGTCGTCGCCGAGATGAAATCGCGCATCTCCGCGCGGGCGCACAAGGAGACGCAGCGTCGCAAGAACGCGCTCGAGAGCTCGTCGCTCCCGGCTAAGCTCGTGGACTGCCGCTCGAACGACGTGGCCGACACCGAGCTCTTCATCGTCGAGGGCGATTCGGCGCTCGGAACGGCGAAGCTCGCCCGCGACTCGGAGCACCAGGCGCTCCTGCCGATCCGCGGCAAGATCCTCAACGTCCAGAAGGCATCCGTGGCCGACATGCTCGGCAACGCGGAGTGCGCCTCGATCATCCAGGTCATCGGCGCCGGCTCCGGGCGGTCGTTCGACCTCGAGGCGGCGCGCTACGGCAAGGTCATCATCATGAGCGATGCGGATGTCGACGGCGCCCACATCCGCACGCTCCTGCTCACGCTCTTCTTCCGCTATATGCGGCCCATGATCGAGGAGGGCCGCGTCTTCGCAGCCGTTCCGCCGCTGCATCGCGTCGTCGTCATGAACCCCGGGTCGAAGCCCAACGACGTCATCTACACCTACTCCGAGCAGGAGCTGCAGAACGTGCTCGCGACCCTCAAGAAGCAGGGCAAGCGCTACCAGGATCCGATCCAGCGCTACAAGGGTCTCGGTGAGATGGACGCGGATCAGCTCGCCGAGACGACGATGAGCCGCGCGCACCGCACGCTGCGGCGCGTGCGTGTCGAGGACGCCGACGCGGCGAACCGCGTGTTCGAGCTGCTCATGGGCAACGACGTCGCGCCGCGCAAGGACTTCATCATCGCGGGGCAGGGTCTCGACCGCTCGCGCGTCGACGTGTAGCGCGGCCGCCGCCTCGTCGGTGGTTTCGAGACGCGTCCGCTGCGCGGTCGCTCCTCAACCACCTCGACGGTCAGCTGGTTGAGGAGCGCCGCGCCACCTCGACGGTCAGCTGGTTGAGGAGCGCCGCGCCACCTCGACGGTCAGCTGGTTGAGGAGCGCCGCGCGAGGCGCGCGACGCGTCTCGAAACCAGCGTCCCCTACAAGGCCCGACCGACCGACCCGACGACCGCGTCAAGGGGCGCGCCCGAGGCGTCACGCTTCGCGCCCGCCTCGGGGAGGGTGCGCGCCGCACCGTCGTTCGCGACCGCGAGTGCGGGTGCGGGACCGACCCACGCGAGTGCGAGCGCGTTCTCGCCCTTGAGGAAGCTGTGCGAGCGCACGCCTCCCGTCGCGCGGCCCTTGCCCGGGAACTCGGAGAAGTACGACACCTTGCCCCGCCCGGCATCGGCGCCCGCGAGCGTCTCGGCGGGCGTCGAGATCGTGACGACCACGGCATCCGCGGGATCGACGGCGCCGAAGAAGACGACGCTCGCGTCCTTCGAGAGGTTGATGCCCGCCATGCCGCCCGCCGCGACGCCCTGCGGGCGCACCTGCGCGGCGGGGAAGTGCAGCAGCTGGGAATCGGACGCCACGAACACGAGCTCGTCGGCATCCGTTCCCTGGCCGACGCCCACGACCTCGTCGCCGGGCTTGAGGGCGATGACATCGAAGTCGGGCTTGCCGGGGTAGCCACCGGGCGAGATGCGCTTCACGACGCCCTGCCGCGTGCCGAGGGCGATGGGTTCGTCCGAGGTGAGCGAGACGAGGCCGAGCACGCGCTCCTTCTTGTCGGTGATGCCGAGATAGTCGGCGATGCGCGCACCCGCGGCGAGTTGCACGGAGTTCGCAGGCACCGACGGAAGGTCGACGGGCGTGAAGCGGATGAGGCGCCCCCGCGAGGTGATCGCGCCCAGCTCACCGCGCGTCGTGCCGCGCACCGACGACAGGATGGCGTCGTGCTTGGATCGCCGCGATGACGGCACCGGGCCCTCGACGCCCTCCGGCAGATCGACGCGCACGGCGCGCCCCGTCGTCGAGAGCACGACGAGCGTCGGCGCATCCGGGATCTCGAGCGAGACGCCGGATGCCGCCTTACGCGACGATGCCGTCGCAGCGACGTTCGCGCCCGCCTCCGTGAGGAGCGTGCGCCGAGGGGTTCCGAAGCGCTCGGCGACCTCGTCGAGCTCCTCGCCGACCTTCGCCCGGATGCGCGCGGGGTCCGCGAGCAGCGACTCGAGCTCGGCGATCTCGGCCTGCAGCTTGTCGCGCTCGGTCTCGAGCTCGAGGCGGCTGAACTTCGTGAGGCGCCGCAGCTGCAGCTCGAGGATGTAATCGGCCTGCAACTGCGAGAGGTCGAAGACCTCCATGAGGCGCGTGCGCGCCTGCGCGGTGTCGTCGCTCGTGCGGATGACCTGGATGACCTCATCGATGTCGAGGATCGCGATGAGCAGGCCCTCGACGAGGTGCAGGCGCTCCTGCCGGCGGGCGAGGCGGAAACGCGAGCGCCGCGTGACGACCTGGATGCGGTGGTCGAGGTAGACACGCAGGAGCTCGCGCAGCCCGAGTGTCTGGGGGCGTCCGTCGACGAGCGCGACGTTGTTGATCGAGAAGCCGTCCTCGAGCGGCGTGAGGCGATACAGCTGCTCGAGCACGGCCTCGGGGGAGAACCCGGTCTTGATGCCGATGACGAGTCGCAGGCCGTTCTTGCGGTCGGTCAGATCGGTGACATCCGCGATGCCCGTGATCTTCTTGGAGCCCACCCCGTCCTTGATCTTCTCGATGACCTTCTCGGGGCCCACGAGGTAGGGGAGCTCGGTCACGACGAGTCCCGTGCGGCGTGCCGAGAGCTGCTCGATCGACACCTTCGCGCGCGTCTTGAACGAGCCGCGGCCCGTCGCGTACGCCTCGCGGATGCCGTCGAGGCCTACGATCGTGCCGCCCGTCGGCAGGTCGGGACCCGGCACGTACGCCATGAGCTCCTCGAGCGTCGCATCGGGGTTCTCGAGAAGGTGACGCGCGGCTCCCGCGACCTCGATGAGGTTGTGCGGCGCCATGTTGGTCGCCATGCCGACCGCGATGCCCGATGCCCCGTTCACCAGCAGGTTGGGGAACGCCGCCGGCAGCACTTCGGGCTGCGTGAGCTGGTTGTCGTAGTTGGGCACGAAATCGACGACGTCCTCGTCGAGCGATTCGACGAGCGCGAGCGCCGCCGCCTGCATGCGCGCCTCGGTGTAGCGGGGCGCGGCGGGGCCGTCGTCGAGCGAGCCGAAGTTGCCGTGGCCGTCGACGAGGGGCACGCGCATCGTGAAGTCCTGCGCGAGGCGCACGAGAGCGTCGTAGATCGCGGTGTCGCCGTGGGGGTGCAGACGTCCCATGACGTCGCCCACGACACGCGCCGACTTGACGTGGCCGCGATCGGGCCGCAGCCCCATCTCGTTCATCTGGAACAGGATGCGGCGCTGCACGGGCTTGAGCCCGTCGCGCGCATCCGGCAGCGCGCGCGAGTAGATGACGGAGTACGCGTACTCGAGGAAGGAACCCTGCATCTCGGTCGAGACGTCGATGTCCTCGATGCGCTCGCCGGCAGGGATGACGGGGGTGGATTCGGGTGGAGTCATAGGATCGTCGCCATGCTACCGGCGGCGAAAACGCACAGGCTGAGCCTCGCGGATGTCGCGCCGAATTGTCTCGCGGCGATCGCGGGGGAGCGTGGACGGATGGCTCTCCCGCCCGTCGAGAAGGCCGTCATCGTCGTCGTCGACGGGCTCGGGCACGGCCCGCTGCGCGCACACGCGGGCCACGCGCGCGAGCTCGCCCGCAGGCTCCCGCACGACCCGGCCATCGCATCCGGCTTCCCGAGCACGACCGTCGCGGCCCTCGCGACTCTCACGACGGGTGAGCCGAGCGGTCGGCACGGGCTCGTCGGCTACCGCAGCTACGATCCCGAGCACGATCGCGTCGTCAACCAGCTGAGCGGCTGGGAGGGGCTCGACCCGGCGACGTGGCAGCGGATGCCGACGCTCTTCGAACGCGCGGAGGAGTCCGGCGTCCGGTCGGTGGCGATCCTGCATCCGCGGTATCGCGACTCCGAGTTCACGCGGGCCGTCCTGCGTGGTGCCTCGTTCACGGGAGCCGCGGATGCCGGGGCACGCGGCACCGCGCTTGCGCACGTGCTCGCCGACCCCGGCCCCGCGCTCATCTACTACTACGTGCCCGACCTCGATGTCGCGGGGCACGCGAAGGGCATGGCGTCGGCGGAGTGGATCGCGGCGCTCGAGGCCTTCGATGCCGAGCTCGCCGCCGCCGCGGCACTCCTCGGCCCGCGTGACGGGCTCCTCGTGACGGCGGACCACGGCATGGTCGACGTGCCGAGCCACGCCCACCGCATCCCGCGGGCGGAGCTGCTCGACGGAGTGCGACACGTCGCGGGGGAGCCGCGGTGCCTGCAGCTCCACCTCGAGCCGGGCACGGATGCCGATGGTCTCGCCGAGCGGTGGCGGGCTTCGGAGGGACGCCGGGCGTGGATCGCGACGCGTGCCCAGGCCGTCGCGGCGGGATGGTTCGGCAGCGTCGACGCGGAGGTTCTGCCACGCATCGGCGAGATGCTCGTCGCGGCGCGCGGCGACCACGCCTACTATGCCGATCCCGACGACCGGGCGCGCGGCATGATCGGCCAGCACGGCTCGCTCACGAGCGCGGAGCTCGCCGTGCCGCTCTTGCGATACGGGGCGTTCGCCGCCTGAATTCGCCTAGAGGTCGTCGTCGCTGCGCGCGCCGAACACGATCTCGTCCCAGCTCGGCATCGAGGCGCGGCCACGGCGCTTGCCGAGCGGTCCCGTCGCGCCCGACGATCCGGATGCCTTGGCGGTCGGAGCCGAGGTGAACGCAGCGGGCGCCGGCTCATCCGGAACACTCTCGAGCGGCACGTCGACGAGCTTGACGACGCCCGTCGACGGGTGCGAGGCGAGCCCCGGGTCGGCATCGTCGAGGTCGAGGGGCTCGCGTTCGCCGCGGCGGCGACGCAGCGCCTCGAGCAGATCGGCCGTGTGGTGGGTGCCGCCCTGCTCGTCGGCCGGGGCGGGCCGGGCGCCGAACTCGAGCTGCGTGAACTCGACCTCCGTGACGCCCGCCCCGTCGCCCGTGGGCTCGACGGCGAACGCCCCCGAGTCGAAGCGCGCGTCGTCGCGCTCGTCGAGCGGCACCGCGCGCAGGCGCGGGATGAGGCTCGCGGGGAGCTCGCCCTGTTGAGAGAGCTGCACGGCCTCCTGGTTGAGAGGCTGAAGCGACTGCTTCTTGGGGTCGAAGCCCCAACGCGCGTCGCGCGCGATGTCGGCGGCCGTGAAGGTGAGCTTGACGATCCAGCCGCCGCCCTGCTCCTTCCAGCTCGCCCAGCGCTCACCCGAGGCGCCGGCCTCGGCGAGACGCTCGCGGATGACCGACCCGAAGGTCGCGCCCGAGGCGAGCGGATCGGTTTCGACGGCCATGTGCACGGGCACGTTGAGCGCGGACTCCACGACGTACTCGCGCTCGGCGAGCACAGGGCCCTCGAAGCGCTTGATGTACTCGAGCGAGGCACCCGTGACGCGCGCGACGTCCTCCGCGGTCATGCCCGCCCGGATCTGCGCCTGGATCTCGCGAGGCGCCAGGCGGCGCACGGGTCCGCTCTCCGGCATGGATGCACGCACGCGCGACAGAACGGTCTCGTCGAGCTCGACGCGGAACTGAGCGCCGTCGTCGGAGGCGACGAGGAGCGAGCCGTTCTCGACTCCGATGACCTTGAGCTCTTGCATGCCGAACGACCTCCAGTCGTCATGATCCGAGGTCAGGATGCCATGCAGAGCACGCGGTTCCCGGGAATATCGCGGGCGTGCCGCGAGTTGCACTGGCAGCGATGAGCGGGGTTCCTGGGAGCCGCCTGGGAGGGTTTGCGCTTCGAGAACCGATGATGCAGACTGACGCCGCTTCACCCGCACGTAGCGATGGAAATGGATGGGAATGGCTACCGATTACGACGCCCCGCGGAAGACCGACGACGACACCGAGTCGATCCAGGCCCTCCAGGAGCGTGTCCCCGACAAGCTGTCGGGCGTGGTCGACGTCGATGACGCCGACAACCCGGGTTTCGAGCTCGCCGGACAGGATCTGTCCGACGTCGACCTGGACGTCGTCGTGCTTCCTCCGCAGGAGGACGAGTTCACGTGCGTGAGCTGCTTCCTCGTGAAGCACCAGTCGCAGTTCGACCACAAGACCGACCTGGGGCCGATCTGCATCGAATGCGCGGCCTGAGGACTCAGCGCGCCGTGCCGGCGATCGCGGACGCGAGCGCGTCCGCGCGCCGGCTCGAGATGAGCCAGTAGGGCGTCGGGTCGTCGGGGTCGTCGAGCTCGACGCGGACGACGTCGGGGATCCAGCCTCGGATGAGGAGCCACGCGTCGGCGCGCAGACCCACGCCGCGCTCGTGGACGGCATCCGCGCCATGCGCCGCGCGCACGGACGCGACGAGCTCGAGCGGGAGACGCGCGCGACCCGCGCGCAGCTCGCCGTCCGCGACCTCGACCGTGGGAGTCGTGAGCAGGAGCGTCGCGACGATCGCGCCGTAGAGCACGATCGCGACGACGACGCCCGCGGTCGGCGAGATGGGCAGGAAGACGAGCAGCGACGCGGGGATCACGAGAGCGGTCGCGAGGAAGATCCAGGGGGCCGGCCACAGCCGTTCGCGGTAGGTCATCGTCACCATTCGACCATGGACTACCCTCGTGGAGTGACCGAGTCCGTCGAGGTGCTGTTCCGCGGGGATGCCGTACCCGCCTACGCGCATCCGGGCGACGCGGGGGCCGACCTCCGCTCGACCGACGACGTCGTGCTGGCGCCCGGCGAACGCGCGACGGTCGGCACGGGGGCTGCGATCGCGCTCCCCGACGGGTACGTCGCCTTCGTCGTCCCGCGCAGCGGGCTCGCGGCGAAGCACGGCATCACGATCGTCAACAGCCCCGGCACGATCGACGCGGGATACCGCGGCGAGATCCGGGTGACCCTGCTCAACACCGACGCCCGCGAGAGCTACGCCGTCTCCGCGGGCGACCGCATCGCACAGCTCATCGTCATGCCTGTGAGCCGCGCCCGTTTCATCCCGGTCGAGCGCCTTCCCGGCTCGGACCGCGGCGAGGGCGGATTCGGCTCGACCGGCTACTCGACCCGAGGAGGAACCCCATGAGCGACGCACCCATCGACGACGCTCCCGCCGATCAGCCGAAGTCGGCGCCCGAGGATCGCGAGGTCAACGGCCCGCTCGACGTCGCGGAGGCGAACACCGTGCGTCCGTACGTCGATCTCGGCGGCGTCAAGATCCTGCCGCGTCCCGACCTCGCCCTTCGGCTCGAGATCGAGGAGGGCAGCAAGCGCGTCGTGGCCGTGGCTCTCGACTACGCCGAGTCGACCCTGCAGGTGCAGCCGTTCGCGGCGCCCCGCACGAGCGGTCTCTGGCACGAGATCCGCGAGCAGATCGTCGAGCAGATCGCGCGTCAGGGCGGCCGCACGCAGACCGTCGAGGGCCCCTTCGGTCCCGAGCTGCGCGCCGAGATCCCCGCGCCCGCCGGCAATGCGCCGGGTGTGCGCATCGCACGCTTCATCGGCGTCGACGGCCCGCGCTGGTTCCTGCGCGGGGTCATCAGCGGCAAGGGCGCCGTCGACCCGGAGGCCGCGGCGCAGGTCGAGGACCTGTTCCGCAGCATCGTCGTCGTCCGCGGATCGACGCCCATGCCCCCGCGCGACCTCATCCCGCTCACGGTCCCCGCGAACGTGCAGCCGGGTTCCCCC
>Ga0180223_1001262_pt1 | contig 20435 bp, 15 predicted proteins | sample eDN5th30CKraftOP_FD_151337 | JGI IMG/M metagenome (GOLD analysis project Ga0180223, IMG submission 151337) | Enriched Organic Plus compost microbial communities from Emeryville, California, USA - eDNA 5th pass 30_C Kraft OP (version 2) (version 2) ...
CGGTGCCATCGACAAACCCGAGAAGATCGCGTTCATCGAAGTAACGGAAGCCATGAACCTCGTCGACCACCGAGACGGCGGCGCCGAGCTTCTCCATGATCCTGGTGGCGAGTTCAAAGCAAAGATCGAAAGACTTCGCACGGATGTGGAACAGCAGGTCGCCCGGCGTCGATACCGCGTGACGCGACCCCGCCTGGATTTCGCGAAAGGGATGCAGGTGGGCCGGTCGCGGGTCCCCGAACAGGCGGTCCCAGGCCTCGGAGCCGATTCCCATCACACAGGTGAGGCCAGCCTCCAGGTTGCGAAACTCCACCGCGCGGCACACCGCGGAAAGATCTGCGCAGAATGATCGAACCGCCGCGCGATCATCCGGGCCTGGATTTATTGTCACAATCAGAAAAATCGCCGCGCGGGTCAGCGGCGCCGCAACCGGCTGCGAAACGATCGCATCATCTGCACTTGTGCTGGAAGGAGTCTTCAAGGGAGGGGTCTGCATGGACCTATATTGCCCTGCGCATCGACCGTTGGTAAAGGCAGATGATGACGGACCGCGTGAGCGGCGGCAAAAGACGCGCCACCCAACAAAAATCCGCCTCCTCCCAAAGTCCGGCCGCAGTCATCTGCGAACTCGCTCCCCCGCTGGATTCTCTATTTGATCGCATCTTCTGCGGAAAACCGGTGTCCACTTTTCCGAAAAATGCTTTAGCGCCAATCCCACGTTCCGGAAATGTACCGACCTTGAACATCGTCCGGCAACGCCGAGACCGGTTTGCCGCAACAACCACAATCACGCAAGGATTTTGGAGCGTGACCCGCCTCCATCGGAAGGGCCATGCACCGGCAACCCATGTTGTTTCCGGGCGTGGCAACGACGCTGGTCATGCTTAACTGAGTGTTGCCGACAGCCGCGCCGCGCAACGTGGCGAGAATCGCCCGGTTCTGCTCGGTCAGGCTGACGCCGCGTGTCCCGCCGTCATCGCGTAGCGGCTCACCGGCCGGCGAAGACCCAGATTGCCCCGCAGGGTCGTGCTTTCATACTCGGACCGGAACAGGCCCCGACGCACCAGTTCAGGAACGACAAGGTCCGCAAATGCGTTGAGACCACCCGGCAGATAGGCGGGCTGCACCAGGAAGCCATCCACGCCATCGTTGAGGAACCACTCTTCCATCTCGTCGGCAATTCGTTGCGGGCCGCCGCGCAGCGTCCGCTGCCCGCGCGCGCCGGCATACCAGTTGTAGACCTCACGGATGGTCAGGTTATCGCTCTGCGCCTTTTCGACCACGTTCTTGCCGGCAAAACTGAGTTTGGACTCGTCCGCAAACAAATGCAGCGGGAACGGGCCATCGACCGGATAGGGCGAAAGGTCGATGCCATTCAGCTCCGTCGACAGCAGCAGCCGTCCGACATCTGGATGAATCTGAGACTGCAGAAACTGATAGATCTCCTCCGCCTCTTCGTCTGTACGGCCGACAATCGCGTTCAGTCCCGGCATGATCTTGATGTCTTCGGGGCTACGGCCGTATTTCGCGGCGCGTCCCTTGATATCCGCTGAAAAGGCCTGCGCCTGCGCCAATGTATGCAACGGAGTGAAGACGATTTCGGCGATCTGCGCCGCAAACTCCTTGCCGGTTTCAGATGCGCCGGCCTGGGCGAAGACGGGATAGCCCTGTGGTGGACGCGCCATGTTGAGTGGGCCACGCACGCTGAAATGCTTGCCGTTGTGAGGCACATAATGCAGCTTCGCCGGATCGAAATAGGTGACGGTCGACCGATCCCTGACGAATGCATCATCGTCGTAGCTGTCCCACAACTTACGGCATGTCTCGACAAATTCGAGCGCCCGCTCATAGGCCTCTTCACGCGGGAAATGTTCGCTGCGGCCATAGTTGTAGGCTTCGGACTTGTTTGACGAGGTCACGACGTTCCAGCCTGCCCGTCCGCCGCTGATCATGTCCATCGATCCGAAGCGGCGCGCGATATTGTAAGGCTCGTTGTAGCTCGTCGTCACCGTCGCCACGATGCCGATATTCGTTGTCACGGCCGCGATGGCAGACAGCAGCGTCGTCGGCTCGAAGAAAGCCATATATTGCGGCGAACGGCACAATGCATGAATCGGCCCGTCGCGGGTTGCGTTGTGATCGGCAAGGAAGATCAGATCGAACTTGGCGCGCTCCGCCGTCTGCGCCAGTTCGGCATAGTGCCGAAAGTTCATGCCGGCATCGATCTGGGCATCCGGATGCATCCACGCGGCGACGTGGTTTCCCGTGGGATGAAAGAAGGCCCCAAGTTTGAGATGCCCTTGCCGTCGCGCATTCATCATCACCACCTCTTCCAAATCCAGCCCGCGCCAATCCAGGGATCGTCACGCACGCATGCTGATCACTGTTGGATCGCTCAGCCCGTCGCATTGTCCTGGCTGCGGAACGCCCAAGGCGCGACCCGCTTCTCCAGCGCATCGAAGGTACTGAAGATCAGCATGCCGAGCAGCAGCAGGATGATCAGCGTGGCAAATGCGAGCTCCATCTCCATGCGATTGGTCGCGACCAGCAGCACGTAACCAAGGCCCGCGCCGGCCGCGATCATTTCGCCCACCACATTACCGATGAAGGCGCCAGCCGCCGCGACCTTGAGCGATGCAAAGAAGTACGGAACAGCCCGCGGAATGCCGACTTTCCACAGCACCTGAATGCGGCTGGCCCGCAGCGTGCGCATCATCTCCCAGAACTCAGGCTCGATGGTACGCAAACCGGTAACGACATTCACGGCGATCGGAAAAAAGGCGATCAGCATGCCGGCCAGCACCTTGGGGACGGCGCCGATGCCGAACCAGACCGCGAAAATGGGGATGAAGGCCGACACCGGCACGGCGTGAAATCCACCGAGCAGCGGATACAGCAGCTTGCTGGCGATGGTCGAATAGCCGATCAGGATGCCGAGCACGACACCGAGGATCGCCCCCAACACCAGGCTCGACAGCGTCCCCGAAATCGTCAGCCAGGTGTGATAGGCGAGCACCGGCATGACCGTGCTGGCTTCGGCGAAGACGCTGCTGGGTGGAGGCACCAGATAGCTCGGAACGCCGGTCACGCGCACCAGCACTTCCCAGGCGAGGCCAGCAAGCAGCAAGCTTGCAGCCGTCTCGGTGAGCAGGTTGAGCTGGATGCGCATCGGCTATCTCTCGATCCGTCGGCGGACGTTGCCAACATGGTCGACGAATTCGGGTGTCAGGGCGGTGTCGAGCGTGCGGGGCTTTGGAATGGTGATCCGCTCTTCATGGATCACGTGGCCTGGCCTTTTGCTGAGGACCAGCACCCGATCCGACAGGAACACAGCCTCGCTCAACTGATGGGTGATGAGGACGATCGTGCTGCCTGTCCTGCCGTGCAGCTCCTGCAGCACAAGCCAGAGGTCCTCACGCGTGAAGGCATCCAGCGCGCCGAACGGCTCGTCGAGAAGCAGCACCACGGGATCGGTGATCAGCGCCCGGCAGAGGTTCACGCGCTGGCGCATGCCGCCGGACAATTGCCAGGCGGACTTCTTCTCAAATCCTTCAAGGCCAACGATGGACAGCAATTCCATCGCCTTCGGCAGATATTTTTCGCGCGGACGCCGGAGCACCTCGATCGGCAGCAGGACGTTGTCGATGACATTCCGCCACGGCAGCAGCAGCGGATCCTGGAACGCCATGCCGATGCCTTCCGGCGGCTCTTCCAACTGTTCGCCCTTGAACAGGAAATGGCCGTGGGACGGGACGATGAGGCCGCTGAACATCTTCAGCAGCGTGGTCTTGCCGCATCCGCTCGGACCAATGATGCTGAGGAACTCGCCGACATTGAGATCGAGATCAACGCCCCTCAGGGCTTCGACGCTCTGTCCGTCGGAGCCAGGATATTGCAGGCCAACGTCGCGCGCACGGTAAAGAAGGCCTGGTGTCGAAAACATCAAGCCCGCCCCGCATGCAAACGATATTGATCTTCAAAGATTTGCCAGCCGGAAATCCGGCTGGCCGCAGGCACGATCATCGTCATTTGACCATTCGGTCGGCGACCGGCGGGAGATACTTTGCGGTGTAGATCTCCTCGACGGCGGGGATGCGCTTGAGACCGAAGGGGCCTGCCAGGTTGTCGATGAAACGCTTGACGTCTTCGTCCGTGTGATAGGCCATGCCCTTTTCGAGCACGTCTTTCGTGAAGTAATATTTGGCGGAGGTGAACTCCAGCTCGCTCTGCTCGGTGGGCGCTTTCATCAGCGGCTCACGCGTCACCAGCGACTTGATCGCTGCCGCAGGCTCTTTCCTCGCCTCGATCAGGCCACGGATATAAGCCTTGACGAGTCCCTTGACGGCTTCGGGATTTTTCTCGGCCCAGGACTTCATCACGATGAGACCGTTGCCGTAGAGATTGGGATGATAGTCGCTGTAGTGATACTGCACGATGTCGGACGGCTGATATCCAAGCCGCGACAAGTTCGCGAGCGCACCGCCTCCAAACCCGGCAGCAAGGTCTGCGTCCCCCCGGTTCACGGTCGCATACATCAGCTCCGGGCTGATCTCCGTCCATTTGACCGAGGCGGGATCAATGCCGACAGCCTTGGCGAAAAGCGGAAACGTGATCATGGAGGTGGAATTCGGCTGGGCGACGATGCGGCGGCCCGCGACGTCGGCCGGCTTGGCGATCCCGCTCTTGGTCAGCCCCGTCACCGCATCCGGAATCGCGTCATAGGAGATGACGATAGCAATCGCGTCGAGATCGGGGTTTGCCGCTTTCGCACGGACCAGTTCGGGAAGATAGCCCGTGCCGGCCTGATACGTTCCCGATGCGACTTTCGTGATCACGTCGGCAGAACCGAAGCCGCGGACGATGTTGATCTTCACGCCACCCTGGGTGAAGTAGCCGCGATCGTCAGCCATCATCAGTGGTGCGGCGCTGCCACCCGTGAAGACGAAGCCCGTCGTCAGCGTGACCGGGACGGGCGTCCCCTGTGCGTGCGCACGATCCTTGCCGACAAGCGAAACAGCAACCACCGCACACAGCGCGATGGCGCCAAAACCCAAACGTGTCATTGCAGTCCTCGCGGATGGAAATCACCGAAGCTGTAAGCAAGAGGCGCGCCATCGCCAGGAGACCGATCAGCAGGGCCGCGCCGCGGGGAAAGGCTCCAGCCGGTCACCTGTTATTTGCTGACGGCGTGAGACCCGGCATCGGAGTGCAACGGCAAGGTGTCCATCCACGCCGTGTCGCCAACGGCATGGCAGGCCGCCGACGAACGATCGGATATCGCGCGCAACATCGGTTGCTGCTTGCGGCAAGTCTCGTGCGCGACCGAACACCTCGGATTGAAGCCGCAGCCCGCGGGCGGATTGGCCGGGTCGCCCATTTCACCCGACGGACGCGTGCGCACGCGCCCGGTCATGTCGATGTCCGGAATCGCATCCAGCAGCATGCGCGTATACGGGTGGCGCGGATTGCCGAACAGCTCCGCCGCCGGCGCGAGTTCAACCATGCGCCCCAGATACATCACGCCGACACGGTCCGCCATGTGCTGGACGACCGCAAGATTGTGCGAGATCAGCAGCAGGGTGAGCTTGAGGTCGTCCTGCAGATCTTTCATCAGATTGAGGATCTGCGCCTGGACCGACACATCGAGCGCCGATGTCGGTTCATCACAGACGATGAATTCCGGTTCGGACGCCAGCGCCCGGGCGATCGATATGCGCTGGCGCTGTCCGCCGGAGAATTCATGCGGATAGCGATTGCCATCCATCGATGACAGACCAACCATTTCCAGCAGGGCGTCGACCCGCCGCTTCACGCCACTGCCCACATCCATGCCATGGGTCCGGATCGGCTCGGCGATGATATCAGCCGCCCGCCATCGCGGATTGAGGCTCGCATAGGGATCCTGAAAGATCATCTGGAAGCGCCGCTGCGGGCGCATGGTGAGGACATCATGGCCGTCGAAACGCACCGCACCGCGCGTCGGCCGATAGAGGCCAACGATCATCCGTGCAAGCGTCGACTTGCCGCAACCCGATTCACCGACAACCGCAAAAGTCTCGCCGCGCTGAATCGAAAAACTGACATCGTCGACGGCCTTGAGATCGACGCGGCCGGCGCGTGTGACCATGCGTTCGATCAGGGGCGGAGAGAGATCGAAATGCTGGGAGACGTTTTCGACTTCGACCAGCGGCCGTTCGTCCCGTCCGATGATGTTGACGGTCTCCGGAGCGGGCACGATGGACGGTTGCCAGTTCAGCATCCGTCCCTTGGGCTCGAGCAGCCGCCAGCACGCGGCGACGCCATTGTTGCTCGCTGCAAGCGGCGGCGTCTCCTCGCGGCATCGGCTGATCACATGCCCGCAGCGCGGATGAAACGAACAGCCCGAGGGGACCGCCGACAGCCGCGGCATCGCGCCCTCGATCTGGGTGAGACGCCGCCGGACCTGCCCGAGCCGCGGAATGGAAGCCATCAATCCATGGGTGTAGGGATGGCGCGGCGCCTTGATCACCTGGCCGACAGCGCCCATTTCGACGACCCGTCCCGCATACATCACCGCAACACGGTCAGCCGTCTCTCCGATGACCCCCATGTCGTGGGTGACCAGCATCACAGCGGTGCGGCGTTCGCGGCACAGTGTCTTGAGCAGCTCGATGATCTGCGCCTGGATCGAGACATCGAGCGCGGTCGTCGGCTCGTCAGCAATTACCAATGCCGGATCCGCGCATAACGCCATCGCAATCACCACGCGCTGGCGCATGCCCCCGGAGAGTTGGTGAGGATAGTCGGTCAGCCGCCGGGCTGCGGCCGGAAGGCCCACCTGGTCCAGCAGGTCGAGCGCGCGGCGGCGAGCAGCAGCCTGATCCAGGTGAAGATGCGTGCGGATCGTTTCGATCAGCTGATCGCCGATGGTGTAGAGCGGATCGAGCGCGGTCAGAGGATCCTGAAAGATCGCGCCGATCTGCCGGCCGCGAACCTTGCGCAGGTCCGCCTCGGGCAGATTGTCGATCCTCTGCCCATTGAGACGGATCTCGCCGCCGGCGATGCGTCCGGGACGGTCGACAAGACCGATGACGGCGGCCCCTGTCATCGACTTTCCGGCGCCGGATTCACCGACGACACCGAGGATCTCTCCGGCCCCGATCTGAAGCGAAACGTCGTGGACCGGCACCACCACGCCGTCCCATGTCGGGATCTCGATGCGGAGACGATCGACGGCGAGGACAGGTAGCGGCGCGTTGTGGCTCATGTATCGGCGACGTTTGCTCTGATCACTGGCCCCTGCCCGCAACTCCTGCGCAGCAGGCGCCAGCTTCAATCCTCCGGTTCACTGAAACTTCACCCACCGGAGCTGGACCGCATCGTCGGAGCGCTGGATGACCTGGGCCTTCTTGCTCGCCGCATAGGTCAGGGCAGGCTGATAGAGCGGCAGCGTCCCCAATTCCTCGCGATGGATCGAGAGCGCCTTGGTCAGCATCTCACGCCGCTTTTCGAGATCCATTTCCGACGTCGCCGCCGTGATCAGGCGGTCCACCTCCGGGTTCGAATAGCCGCCGACATTCCAGGTGCCGACCCCCTGACCGTAGGAGAACATCGTCAGGTCCATGGTGGCGAGCGCATCGAAGGTCGTCGCGCCCCAGCTGTGAATGTAGAAGTCCGTGTCACGCCGGCCGATCTTGCCGGCATAAGCCGCCTGCTTCTGCAGCAGCACATCGACCTTGACGCCGATCCGCGCCAGCATGCCGGCAATTGCGACGCAGATCGGTTCGCCCATATTCGACAGTCCGTCGCTTGGGCAATCCATCGCCAGGGTGAAGCCGTCGGGATAGCCAGCCTCGGCCAGCAGCTTCTTTGCTGCGGCGAGATCAACCTTCGGGCGCTGCCAGAACGAGTCGTCCCAGCCATCGGCGACGGGAGGCACCATCGCGAACAACGGCTTTCCATTCCCCAGCAGCACCTTGTCGCGGATCAGGTTGGCGTCGATCGTCTGCGCGAAGGCCTTGCGGACACGCACGTCCTTGAGGGGGTTGCGTCCCTTGATGTTGGACGACAGCAGCTCATCCCGCCACTGGCCAAAGCCGAGGAACACGACGCGCGCATCCAGCCCGCTGAGAATATAGAGCTGGTCGCTGGACTTCACCCGCGGCATGTCCTGCGGCGGCAGCGGCGTGATCAATTCCACCTCACCCGACAGCAGCGCAGCGACACGGGTGGCATCGGACGCGATCGGCGTGATCACCACCTTGGTGAGATTGTGCTCCTTCTTGTCCCACCATTTGTCATTGACGGCGAGCTCCATCCGTCCATCGGCGCCGAAAGATGACACCTTGAACGGACCCGTGCCATTGGCGTTGCGGGTGGCGAAGTTCTCCTTGCCGGTGCGCCGGTTGTCCGCCGGGTCGGCTGCGCCGTTCTTCTCCGCCCAGATTTTGCTGAGCACCGGCATGAAGATCAGCACGCCCTTCGGAAGAATGGGGTTCGGCTTTGCGGTGATCGCATCGACCGTCAGGTCATCGACCTTGCGCATCTCGGTGATGGCGCGCAGCTTGGCGCGAATGTCCGAACTGCTGGACGTGGCCCGCTTGAAGGAGAACACCACGTCATCGGCGGTGAAGGGCGAGCCGTCGTGAAAGGTGACGTTGGGGCGCAGCTTGAAGCGCCAGACCGTCGGCTCGACCGCCTCCCACGACACAGCCAGCTCGCCTTCGAGCTGGGACTTCTGGTTCAAGCGGACCAGCCCTTCGTAAACATTGATCATGATCCCGCGTGTGGTCGTGTCGCCGGAGGCATGCGGATCCATGGTCGCAACGCCCGCCTGCGGCGCCCAGCGGAATGTATTGGCGCAAGCATCCTGAACAAACAACGCAACCAGCGACGCAACAGCCAGGCCCAGGAAGGTCGTACGCATGGGGCTATTCCTCATCATCCAACAGGAAGAAGCGATCTCTGTCAGCAAAGGCACATCGTCAGCGAAGGCACATCCCGCGCCTTGTCTCTTGCTGATCCATGCAAGTCAGACGCCACTTTGCCACCGCAGCTTCGGATTGAGCGCATCTCGCAGCCAGTCCCCCAGCAGGTTGACCGAGAGCACGAACAGAACCAGTACGACGGCGGGCATGAAGAAGACCCACCACTTGCCGGAAAACAGGAAATTTCCGCCGATCCGGATCAGCGTGCCGAGCGAAGGTTCGGTCGGCGGCATGCCGACGCCGAGAAACGACAGCGCGGCTTCAGCCAGCACCGCAAGACCGAGATCAATGGTCGCGATCACCAGCATGGGTGCCATCGCATTCGGCAGGATGTGCCGCAGAATGATGCTGAGATGGCTGACGCCGATGATCTTGGCCGCCTGCACATATTCACGGTTCTTTTCCACCAGGGCGCGGCTGCGGGCGATCCGCGCGAATGTCGGCCAGTTGGACGCGCCGATGGCAAGGATGATGGTGTAGATGGCAAGCTGATTGTGAAGCTCGCGCGGCATCATCACCCGCGCCACGCCGTCGATCATCAGCGCCAGCAGGATGCTCGGCACCGTGAGCTGGATGTCCACGACCCGCATGGCGATCGACTCGAACCATCCACCCACGTAACCGGCGATCAGCCCAACGGTGATGCCAATGACCATCGCCAGCAGGACGGCCGCGGCACCCACGGCCAGCGACACGCGGCTGCCATACATCAGCGTCGACAGGATATCGCGGCCCTGATCATCCGTACCAAGCGGATAGGTCCAGGTGCCGTCCGCCAGCCAGGCCGGCGGCGTCATCGAATCGATCAGGCTGACAGTCGCCGGATCGAATGGCGTGTGCGGCGCAAACCATGGCGCGCCGACTGCAAGGATGACAAAGACCACAAGGAACGCAGCCGCCGCCATCGCGCGCGGCGTCGCCAGAAAACTGCGGACGAGATCACGCTCGCGCCAGGCACGATAGCGACGACTGAGGCCATCCAGCAGTCTGTTGGCTCTTGATGTCCGGACACTGTCGGCCGTGCTCGCCATGTCAATGCGCCCGGCCAAGAGCAGGGCCGCGCCCGAGACGCAGCCGGGGATCGATCACGAAATACAGCAGGTCGACCGTCAGGTTGATGATGACGAAAACAAACGCGACCAGGATGAGATAGCTCGCCATCACGGGAATGTCGCCAAAGCGCACGGAATCGATGAACAGCAGACTCATTCCCGGCCACTGGAAAACGGTTTCGGTGATCGCCGAGAAGGCGATGACGGAGCCGATATTGAGCCCCGCGATGGTGATGACCGGCAGCAGAATGTTGCGCAGCGCATGGCCAAAATGGATGGCACGCTGGGTCAGGCCGCGCGCCCGGGCGAACCGGATGAAGTCCGCCTGCAGCACCTCCAGCATTTCCGCCCGGACCAGGCGCAGGATCAGCGTGAGCTGAAACAGCGCCAGCGTCACCGCCGGCATGATCAGCGATTTGATTCCGCTCCATGTCAGAAAGCCCGTGGTCCATCCGCCGAGATCGACAACCTGTCCGCGCCCGAACGACGGCAGCCAATGCAAGGTGACCGAGAAAATGTAGATGAGGAGGATGCCGTTGACGAAGGTCGGCAGACAGACTCCGAACAGCGATCCCGTCAGGATGAAGCGGCTCACGATACTCGCGGGACGCAGCGCGATGAAAATGCCCAGCGTGATGCCGAGCGTCAGAGCGATCACGGATGCGACGATCACCAGCTCGATCGTTGCCGGCAATCGCTCGGCAATCAGGTCGTGAACCGGCCTCGCCGCCCGATAGGAAAAGCCGAACTCGCCGTGCAGCGCATTGCGCGCGAAATTCCAGAACTGAACCAGAGCCGGATCGTTCAGGCCGAGTTGTTCGCGCAACTCAGCACGATCCTGCTGCGTCGCCTCCGCGCCCGCCATACTGACCACCGGATCGCCCACATAGTGGAACAGGGCAAATGCGATGGCTCCGACCACCAGCATGGTCAGGGCGCCCTCACCCAGCCGGCGGATGACATATCCCGTCATGCTCGGCCAACGCCTTCTGCCCGATCCGACAACCTCCCGCGGCTGCCACCACACGTCGTCCAGCAGAGTGACCAGGTCATGCGCTGACTATTCAAACCGAGGGTCTTTTGGGGCTCTGGAGATTATTTCAGTTCTAATCCGATCAGGGATCGTCTTCACCGGTTACCGCGGATTCAAGCGCCAAATATCATCTGCTGTGCTGCAAAAATTGCACCATTGGCTAATTATTAATCCATCCGCCACCGGCATGCTAACTACGTAAGCAAAGGAATGACGACGCAACGGGAATGTCATCCATATTGTTGAATGCCACGCGCCACATCCACGATGCCCTTGCCTGAATTTCGAAGGCGCACGCATGACATCGCCCAAAGACCGCCCGCAACTTCACTCACATGGGATATCGGCGCCGGCGGGGTCTGCGACGGCGCTACAGACAATGGGACAGCCCTTGTCCTGGAGCTGCCCACGCTGCGGTGAAGTGCACGGCTTGTTGCAAGACATCTCTTCACATCGGCGTCGGGCGTGGCCCACCGTCATGCCGGAAAGGATCGCCGCGAAATCATCAAAGCGATGCTGCTTGCCATGCCGAAAGGCGGCCACCTGGATGATAGCCCCGATGGGCCAGAGCCCCGGAGGCGAATTCAGGGCGTCGACCGCTCAAAAATTCCTGACAACGGACGGGAAGCCGACCGGTGAAGATCCGGCCCACCCTTGGAAAAATAGAACGTACTATGATTATTTTATGTCTGTTCCGGCCCACCTCTATCGCCATAACCGTCCAGAAATAATCACAGTGCGTCCTATTCTCTGTTGCGCGCGACTGCGATGATGATAAGGTCTCGATCGTCAAACCAGCGGTAAAAATGCAAGGGAGCGGAACGTCCATCAGGCTTATGATCCCGATCGATCAGCAGGCACCCGCCCGCACCGAGCGGCGCGCTATCCCAGCTTCAATTCCGAATTGAAAAATTGTCGACCCGCATTCCAGCCGTGACGGAGTGCGGGGCCGCGTGATAGCGGTCTCAGTCCGCTGCCACGGCGCCAAGAACAAACGGGAGGTTTAAATGAAGCGATGGATGATCGCCGCCGCAGTCCTCGTGGGTCTCGCCGATGTTGCGATGGGACAGGCGCTCCCCAAGGTCAAAATCGGCGCCGTGGTGCTCACGGGAATCTCGCCCATCGTGGTGGCCGTCGATAAGGGATATTTCCGCGAGGAAGGTCTCGATGCCGAGATCGTCAACTTCCAGTTCCCGGCCACAATGCCGTCGGCCGTCGTCTCCGGGGATCTCGACTTCGGTGTCCTCTCGCTGGGCGCGGCGTTCTTCAATCTGGCCGGCAAGGGCGGCCTGAAGATCGTCGCCGGCGTGGGAACAGAGCGTCCGGGCTATCGCCAGTTCGGCTATTTCGCAAGCACCAAGGCCTATAACGGTGGCCTGCGCACATTGGCGGACCTCGGCGGCCGCTCGGTCGGCATCAGCGTGCTTGGCACGTCAACGCAATACGCCGTCATCGCCGCGACGCGGAAATTCAATATCCCGCCGGAGACCGTCCGCATCGTCCAGCTCCAGTCCGTGTCCAATCAGGTTGCGGCCATCAAGGGCAACCAGGTCGATATGGCCATACTCCATGCGGGGCAGATTTCGACGCTCGAGCAGGCCGGCGATGGCCAGGCCATTGGCTGGCTGGGCGACGTCGAGAGCCACCTGTTCACGACCATGTTCACCAGCACGCGCAATATCAATTCGAGACGCGATATCGTGGAAAAGGCCGTTCGCGCGCTGCAGAAGGGAGCCGCCGAATACAACCGCATCTTCAACCAGCGCGATGCATCCGGCAACTTCCAGCCTGGCAGGGGCTATGAAGATATGATGAAGCTTCTTGCGCCGAGGTTGCCGCCCGGCGATCCGACCGAGATGGTCCGCGCGCTCGGCTATGCGGACCCTCGGATCGGCATCGACGTCGAAAGCGTCCGCCAGCAGATCACCAGCTGGCAGGATGCCGGAATGGTCGACAAGGGGGTCACTGCGGAAGCCGTGGTCGATCCCTTATTCGTCGCGAGCCTTCCAAAGACTTCACCCTAGGCAGTGCACGGCGCCCACCAGTTGTGACGAAATCGCCGAGGAGACATTTCAATGACTGCAAATTCGGTACGGTTTGTCGACACCACGTTTCGCGATGGATCGCAGAGTCTCTGGGCGATGAATATGCGTGGCGGCATGATGGAGGCCGTGGCGGCCGACCTTGACCGCGCGGGCCTGGACGTCATCGAGGTTCCCGGCAACGCGATCAACTTCAAAAAGCTGATCCGCGATCTGAAAGAGAATCCCTGGGACCTGATGCGGCGGCTGGCGGAGAAAATGCCCAACACGCCGAAGAGCTGCATGGGTGGAGGCTTCAATCTCAATCCGCTTGGAAGCCCAACGCCGCCGGAACTGGGAAAGCTGTTCTGGACGTTGCAGGCGGAAAGCGGCGCGCTCAATCGCATTCAGATGACCTCCAATACCGGTGACCAGATCACGCGGATGTTTCCGGCGCTCCTGCCGTTTTTTCAAAGTCTTGGACTGAAGGTGGCATGCGCGCTGTCCTACTGCATATCTCCCCGTCATACCGATGAGCACTATGCCGAGAAGACACGCGCATTGCTTCCGTTGAAGCCGGACGTGATCTATCTCAAGGATCAGGGCGGCCTGCTGACCATCGACCGGCTTCGAACCCTGATCCCCGTGATCGTGCAGAATGCGGGAGGCGTGCCGATTGAGCTCCACTCTCACTGCACCACCGGCCTTGCGCCCTCGGTCTATATGGAAGCGCTCAAGCTTGGGGTGATGACGCTTCATACCAGCGTGCCGCCATTGGCCGACGGCTCGGCGCAACCGTCTGTCCTGAGCACATTGAGAAACGCCCGGATCCTCGGCTATTCGAGCAATCTCGACGAAAAGCTGCTGATTTCAATTTCCGAGCGCCTCAAGGCATTTGCCATTCAGGACGATATGCCAATCGGGCAGCCGCTGCCGTATGATTGCTATCAGTATGTCCACCAGATCCCGGGCGGCGTGATTTCAAATCTGAGATTTCAACTCAGCGAACTGCGTCTGGAGCATCGGCTCGATGAGGTGATTGCTGAATGCGTCGTGGTCCACCGGGAGCTGGGTTATCCTGTGATGATCACACCGTTCTCGCAGTATGTTGCGACACAGGCGACGATGAACGTCGTCACCGGCGAGAGGTACAAGGTCGTCACCGACGAGATCATCCGGCTTGCCAAGGGAGCTTATGGCGAGGATTCCGGATACCGCTCGATGGACGAAAATCTCAGGGATCGGCTGCTGAGTTCAAGCCGGGCAAAGGAGCTTGCGGAGATCGACAATCGCGCCCAGCAGCCGATATCCCTCAAAGAGCTGCGCGAGAGCCTCGGCGGCCCGGGCGTGTCCGACGAGGAATTGCTGATGCGGGTCATCATGCAGGGCACCAGCGAAATAGACGCGATGCGCGCAAGCGGAGCGCCCAAGCAGTATTACAGCGGCAACACGCCGCTGATCACGCTGCTGGAAGAACTCAAGAAGCACAGCGGCGTGCGCTCGGTTCATATTCAGCGGGGCCGGGATTCAATCTCTCTGCAAAATCGGTCGATCAATTAGGTGACTGTCGTCGCGGATAACGGAGGAGCTTCGAAACGTGAGCAATGATTTGAGTTCGCTGACCGAGGAACATGTTCGGCAATTGGGGCGCATCATCGAGACGCTTGAGCGGTCAACCTTCGATTTTCTTCAGATCGAGGTCGGCGAGCTGAAAGTCACGGTCGGGAAAGGCAACATCAGCGTTCCGGAAACAAAGTCGCCGCCGGCTCAACCTGTTGCCGCCGCGCCACCGGCGGCTCTGCCCCAGGCAACTGCGGCTGTAGCCTCGACTGCAGCGCAGGCTGCTCCAGCAGCCCCTCAGCCGCAGCCATCCCCCGGTGCGCATCAGGGGGCGGTCGATGTCAAATCTCCCATCATGGGGATGTTCTATGCGCAGCCCGAGCCGGGAGCGCCGCCGTTCGTCAAAGTGGGCTCGATCGTGGACGAGACCACGACCGTCGCGCTCGTCGAGGTGATGAAGACCTTCAATGCGGTCAGCGCCGGCGTCCGGGGCAGGATTGCCGAGGTCTGTGTTCAGGATGCGCAGCTTGTCGAATTCGGGCAGGCGCTCTTCCGAGTGGTCCCAGAATAGAATTGAAGGTGCCGACGTGACGATCTCGAGAGTCTTGATCGCCAATCGTGGTGAGATTGCGCTGCGTGTCATCCGAGCCTGCCAGGAGTTGGGCATTGAGACTGTTCTGGCGACGTCCGAAGCCGATCGTGACAGTTTGCCAGCGAAGCTTGCGGACCGAGCAATCTGCATCGGGCCGGCGCGGTCGACCGAGAGCTACCTGAACTATCGTGCGATCGTGGCAGCCGCACTTGGAACAGGGGCCGACGCTGTTCATCCCGGATATGGCTTCCTGGCTGAATCGCCGGATCTGGCTGAAGCGTGCGTATCGGAAGGGCTGCGGTTCGTCGGGCCGACTGCCGACCACATGCGTAAAATGGGAAACAAGATTCAAGCCCGCCTGCTTGCGCGAGAGGCCGGCGTGCCGACGCTGGCGGGATCGGAAAAGATCAGCACGCCCGAAGAAGCAGTGACCATCGCTGAGCGCGTGGGGTTTCCCGTCATCCTGAAAGCAGCGGCCGGGGGTGGCGGGCGTGGCATGAAGGTGGTGACGAATGCCAGGGACCTGCCGCAGGTTTTCACCGCAGCATCCGCCGAGGCAGGATCCGCATTCGGCGATCCGACGCTGTACATCGAGCGATACATACCCAACGCCCGGCACATCGAAGTGCAGGTTCTGGGTGATCGGTCGGGCAATGTCCTCCATGTGGGAGAGCGGGATTGCTCGCTGCAGCGGCGTCATCAGAAGATTGTCGAAGAGGCTCCCGCGCCAAACATTTCAGACGACCTCCGCGAGGAGATTCGGACGGCGGCGGTGATGCTCGCGCGCAATATCGGATACGAAAACGCCGGCACCGTTGAGTTCATCTATGATGAGGACGAGAAACGTTTCTACTTCCTCGAAATGAACACACGCATCCAAGTCGAGCATCCCGTCAGCGAGACGATCACGGGCATCGACCTGGTTCAGGAGCAATTCCGAATCGCGGATGGCCAGCCGTTGCGGGTGTCTCAATCCGATATTGTTTTCCGTGGTCATGCGATCGAGTGCCGCATCAACGCGGAGATTCCAGAGGAAGGCTTTCGTCCCAATGCAGGCCTGATCGAACAATGGGAGCCGCCGGTCGGCCCGAATATCCGAATCGATACCCATTGTTACGCCGGATACAGAGTTCCGATCTTCTATGATTCGATGCTTGCCAAGCTGATCGTCTATGGCTCGACCCGCTCCGAAGCGGTGCAGCGGATGCGACGGTCACTTGAACGGTTTGTCGTGACGGGCATCGGCACGACAATTCCGTTCCTGCGCTTCATGATGCAGCGGGACGAGTTCGAGAAGGGGGCTGTGACGACGCATCTCATCGATGACGTGATGCCGCAATTCTCTGATTTCTCAAGGCGAATACAGGGCTGATATCAGGGCGATAAGCCATTCGGCGCGGCGGGCTCCGTGGTCCGCTCCCGCGACGGCGCGGCCTCAACCTGCAGTCAAACGGACCAGCGGAAAGCCGTAGCGAGGGGTTGCGGCGGCTCGTGTCGCTGGAGTCAGGGCCGGGCCGAGGCGTCCTTTTCAATGAAATCGGTCACGGCGTCGCGGAAGGCCCTGACTTCGCGATTGAGGTCCATCAAGCGCTCCGGCGACATCCGGGCTGCTGCAAACAGGGTCTCACCCAGACAGCGCGACTTTTCGCGCAATGCCGCTCCCCTGACCGTCAGGCTGACAACAACTTGCCGCTCGTCTTCGGGATTCCGTTTCCGCACGACGAAGTGAGCCTGTTCAAGCCGTTTCACGAGGGGTGTGATCGTGCTCGATTCCAGCGCCAGTCGATCGGCGATATTTCCCACGCTTTGCGCGTCGCGTTCCCACAGTGTGCTCAACACCAGATACTGCGGGTAGGTGATCTCCAGGGCGTCCAGCAGCGGCTTGTAAGCCCGGCCGATCGCCATGCTGGCGCCGTACAGCGCGAAGCAGAGTTGATGGTCCAGTGTGACGTCGTCCGTGGCCATCCTCTATCCTTATCACAATAACGTATGTCGCGGCAATTAATTGTGGACTCCCTGCCGCATAAACCGCATATAAATACCGCGATAATCATTATTGCGATATTTATTTGGGCTAGAACTGGTCCCAAGCGGCGATGGAGAACGACATGATGACGACAAGCGACCTGGCGACGACAAGCGACCCGGCGAACGCTGGCGCACAAACGAAATTAGCCGGGAATCTGGCGCGCTACTATTTCGTTCGGGCCGTCGTTGCTGCGGTGTGGGTGGGGGCGGCGATTGCCATCGGCCCTTCAAATGCCACGGCCGCGGCGCTTCTGCTGGTGAGCTATCCCGCCTGGGACGCGCTGGCGAACTGGCTTGATGCCCGCGGCAGCGGCGGTCTCGGATCGAACCCAACGCAGGCGTTCAATATCGCAGTCAGCCTCATCGCCGCAGTCGCGGTGGCCATCGCTCTACAGTTGAGCATGAATGGCGTGCTCGCGGTCTTCGGGGTCTGGGCAATTGCGGCGGGATTGGCCCAACTGATCACCGGCATTCGCCGTTGGCGCGCGTTCGGTGCGCAGTGGGCGATGATCCTGAGCGGCGCCCAGTCGATGCTGGCTGGCGTGTTCTTTGTCGCGCAAGCGCGCCTCCCCAGGATTCCAACGATTGTGGACGTGGCGCCCTACGCGGCCTTCGGTGCATTTTACTTCCTGGTCTCCGCCGTGTTGTTGATGTTCAATCGCCGGCGAGCCACCTGATCGCCCCCTCCCGCGGACGGTGGCGCATCCTGCCGCCCTCAAAGGGACGATCCGCTTCACGACGCCTGCGCGTCCGGGAGAGGCAGAATCCGTCGTCACCCCCGCCGCCCGCCAACAAAATGACATCAAATCTGTTGACAAGCGACGTGCTGGGACGGAACTCCCTAGACTGTGACATTCGCGTTTGGCGGGATGACAGGCCTCGGTGGCGCTTGGCCGGAGTGTGGTCGAGGAGAGTTTGCGGGTGGCGATGGGACGTATGACCAGGGCATCCGAAGGGGTGAAAACGAAGGAAAAAGGACGCCCTTCGGCTACGACCGTTTCCATTCGCCGTTTGGGTACCCTCACCCTGGTCGGTGGCCTCGCCCTGGCCGGTCTTGTCGCGTGGAGCGGCTGGATGGCCTATTCCAGCATCCTGAGCACCGGCATCGACCATTCCGCCACCGCCGAGGCCCCGGCGGCCGCGTCGCAAGTCAGCATCGCCAGCCCGGGCACCGGCACCGCTTCCAATGAACAAGGGGTAGTCCAGCGGGGGAACTCATTCGAGGAGCGGTTTGCGGCTGCCGCCACACCGCCGGTCCCCCGTCCTCCGCTGGTGGTCGCTCTGATCGGGACACCGGCGCTGGACGTCCGGCGGACTGAGACACCCGAGCCATCCGCCGCGGCGCAGATACCGCTGCCACGCCCCGCGCCGCGCGCGGTGAGAGTTGTCGAGACGCCGTCCAGCGCGCCGAAAATCCCCAATGCGTCCAGCGTAGCCAGGGCGGAGGAGCCTACGATCTTCGAAAGGCTCTTCGGCGGGATCAAGACGTCGGCACTCCAGGCCTATGCCTCCGTGGATCCGGGCGCGATGGGACTGGAAGAGAAGATCCCGCTCACAGGACCGCAGCCGTTCATCGATGACATGACCGCCGTCTACGACATTTCAGCCAAGACGGTGTACCTGCCCAACGGAACCAAGCTCGAGGCGCATTCCGGGTTTGGCGACAAGATGGACGATCCGAAATACGTCCACGTTCCCATGCGCGGCGCAACGCCGCCGCATGTCTACGATCTGTCGTTGCGCGAAAATCTCTTCCACGGCGTGCAGGCGATCAGATTGTCCCCGGTGGGCGGCAAAGAGGCAATCCACGGCCGCACCGGATTGCTGGCGCACAGCTATTTGCTGGGGCCGAATGGCGACTCGAACGGCTGTGTTTCAGTCAAGGACTATGACGCCTTCCTGAAAGCCTACCAGGCCGGGGAGATCAAGCGCCTGGCCGTGGTGGAATAACTGGGCCGTTGATCCCCCGCCGCACGTCTTTGCCGGCGGCCTGAAGGAGAGTTGCTCCAGCCACGACCAGACGGCAGCCTCAAGGTCGAAACGGTTCGGAACAGCCGCATCCCGTGACAACCGTCGTGTGAACCTCGCCAAGCCACCAAGGCGCCGGCAGGACGGTGTCGGTTCGGCTCTGTCCCTCAGGTCAGTTCTCCGGAATATCAGCGATCCGCACACACTGCGCCAACTCATCACCTTCTCGCCGATACGGCGCCAGAGGATAAGGCTGGAGCGGATCAGAGCCTTGAACGTCCGTCAGAACAGCGGAGCGGGCCGTATCCATCCAGCCCTGCTCCTGCCGTGCTCTCATCACCTCTGTTACCCTGTCCGACCTACCTGTCCTGCTAGCCGTCGACTTCAGGGCGCCCTTTGGCCCGGTACGCAGGACCAGGCCCTCGCATGTAGTGGCGAGATGGCTCATAGCCTGCTGAACGGCCAACTATGGGCGTTATAATTCTTCTTAGCGCGCACCAGATTGACGCGAGATTCCAGGCCATAACTCGTCCTGATGATGATAAGGACAGCTGCGCCAGAAGCCGGCGATGCTGCCATTTGGTCACACTTTGCCCGGGTTACATTCTTTCGATCTTGGCGAGATCGACATAGCCGACCCAATCCTTGACATCCTGGCGAAGAAGCTCATTCGCTTGATCCGGAGACGTGACCATCGGGTCACCGCCGATCACGTCTTGAACAAAAGTCTTCGCTTCCTCGGTCGTCATGATCTCGCCCAGCCATTTGTTGATCTGGGAAACAACAGGACCAGGAGTCGCTGACGGCACAAAAAGTCCGAACCACGCCATGAAAGAAATATCGTATCCGGATTCTTTCATAGTTGGAAAATCGGGCATGGCATTCATGCGGGTTGGCGTGCTGACGCCGAGAACGCGCAATTTTCCGTCTCGGTGCTGCTTGCTGGCAAAAATGGAATCCACCACCACAAAGTCCAGGTGTCCGGACTGAATTTCGTTCAGCATTGCGTTCGATGTCTGGTAAACGACCTGAACACCATTAAGATCAGCCTTCGACTGATAAAGTTCGCCAAGAATGCGGGACGCGACCGTGGAGGCGCCATAGGTTGCCTTCTGTCCACGCTCCTTGAGATACCGGGTGAGTTCCGGAAGCGTCTTCCATGGACGATCAGCCCTGACAGCGATCGTGATCGCCTGGCGGTTGAGTGTACCAGCG
>Ga0180223_1001263_pt1 | contig 20434 bp, 19 predicted proteins | sample eDN5th30CKraftOP_FD_151337 | JGI IMG/M metagenome (GOLD analysis project Ga0180223, IMG submission 151337) | Enriched Organic Plus compost microbial communities from Emeryville, California, USA - eDNA 5th pass 30_C Kraft OP (version 2) (version 2) ...
TCACGCCCCGCGAAGCATTGGATCGCGGCGCATCGATCCTCGTCGTGGGCCGCCCGATCAGCCTTGCCGAAGATCCGGACATGGCCGCGCGGGAAATCGAAGCGACGCTTTAACCGGGGATGGTGACGGGGCCGCTGATCGGCCCCGCCCCTCTTTTGCATCAGAAGCGATAGCCGACGCTGGCGACCACCTGATGGCGGTCGGTGTCGACATTGAATTCGCTACTGGTCGCACCATCGGCAAACCGGATCTTGCCATCATTATAGTTGGAATAGCGATATTCCACCTTGGCGAAGGTGTTGGTGTTGATGGCGCGCTCCACGCCCGCGCCGATGCGCCAGCCGTCCAGCTTGAACGCGGTATTGGTGGGCTCGTCGGTGACGCCCGCCAGCACCTTGAGCTTGCTGTTGGTGTAACCGCCCTTCACATAAACCAGCGTCGCCGGGTCCGCCAGGATACCGGCCCGCGCGCCGATATAAAGGTCGCGGCCCTGCTTCACGCGGCCGAAGCCGAAGTCCTCGGTGAGGTCATAGCGGCTGCTCTTGGCGGTGGAATTCGTGAATTCGCCTTCCACGCCAACCACGGCGCTGCCGAGGTTCACGTCATAGCCCGCGCCGACACCATAAAGCAGGCCGTCGATCGACTGGTCGTCGCGGCCATTGTCATTGTCGACGTCGCTACCCGCGCCGACATGGTCATAGCCCAGGATCGCTTCGACGCGCGGGCCGGTGAAGGTCGGGCCGACGTCCTGCGCGAGAGCCGGGGAGGCGACCGCGCCGCCGGCGAGAAGGGTTGCGACGATTATCTTTCGCATAAAAATACTCCGTTTTCCTTATTCTTTCCGCCCCGCAGGCGGTGAGAGTGTGAAAGCGGAGCAACGCCGTTGGTTGCATGAACCTAAGATAAACAACAACTTATGTGGCCCATATGCCACAGTTGGGGACGGCCTGTCGTGGAACCGTTCCGTAATCGGGATCAGGCGAACCGGGCGGCGCGCCTGTCAATAATCCTTCGACACGCGCACATTCGCGCTTTCGCGGCCCAGCGTGGAGATCGCCCCCAGCAACGACAGCCACCGCGTCACCTGATATTCGATGCGTGTGGCGGAATAGCCCTGCCCATCGGTAATCAGTTCCACATAGGTCTTGCGCGTCAGATATTTGCCCGCCGCGATGGACGTCCCCTGTCCCTGCGTCGGATCGGCGGCCAGGATACGCAAGCGATCCAACCCCGCCGCCCTGCGCACCGCATTGATGGGATCAAGCCCGCCCCCGCCCTGCAGCGACCCCACCGCCGAAGCGAGTTGCAACGCTTCGGGCGCGGACAGGTTGGTGATCGACGTGCCGAACAGGATGCGGGACAGCAGTTCATCCTGCGGCAGGGCGGGAACGCTGGTGAAGCCGATGTCCGGCGACAGGCCGGTCCCGCCGACATGGATCGACGCGCTGAGGTCCGCCACATCCGCCTCCGCCGTGATATCGAGCGTGGGATTGACGGGCGTGCGGCCGTCGAACTGGATCAGCCCTTCGCGAAGCTCGAACCGGCGGCCCGCAAATTCATAGCCGCCGCGCACCAGTTGCGCCGTCCCGGCGATGGCGGGATTCGTCACCGTGCCGCCCAGGTCCAGATTGGCCCGCCATTCGCTGTCCAGACCAAGGCCGGTCACCATCAGGCGATTGCGCGCCTGCGCCTTGACCGCCAGCGTCCAGGGCGCATCGTTGCGCGGACGGTCGATCTCCTCGCCCCGGCGGTTGATCTCCACCACCTTGAGTTGCGGAAGCTGGGCCACCGCAGCCGCCCGGCCCAGCGTGAAGCGGCTCTTGATCAGCTTGAGGTTGCCGCCAATCGTGCCGCCCGAACCGTCCGACCGCAGCGTGATCGGTCCCGTCACCGTCGCGCCCAGATCGTCGCGATCGAGCAGCGTGGCATTGTCCGCCTGCAAGTTGAGGTCCATGCCGACGCCCGCCGTGCCCTTGAAGGTGAAGCTGCCGGTCCCCACCACCGATCCGCCGTTGCGCGCCGCCGCGGCGAAGCTGGAGATGACGAGCCGGTCCCCCGAAAAGCGGCCCCGCGCCTTGACCCCGCTCAGCCGCATTCCCGTGACGGGACTGTTGATCGCGACATTGTCGGTGGACAGCGTCCCCGCGATCGCCGGCTGGCCCAGCGTGCCCCTGACGTCGGCGGCCACGCTCACCGGCCCCGCTATGTCGACGATCTCCACGCCCGTCAGCCGCCAGAGCGTATCGGCCGCGCCGGCGTAGCGGAGCTGCGCGAACAGGGGCGCGCGGTTCAGCCGCTCGGCGAGGCTGCCCTCGCGTCCCAGCGGAGCCAGCAACGCCTGCGCCCGGCCGATGGTGCGCCCGTCCGACACGAAGATCATGCGCGTCGCCAGCCGATCCTGATCGAGCACGCCGTTGACGCCCACATCGACCGGACGGGAACTGAGCGACAGGCCGGAACGCGACAGCCCGCGGACGCGCAATTCGACCTTGCCCGTGGACATGCCGCCGCGCGGCTTGGCATAGCTGAGCGTGCCGGTCGCCACGCCGCCAAGGCCCAGATTGTCATAGGCGATGTCCAGCAAGGACAGCGGCAGCGTCTGCATCCGCGCCTCTATGGCGACCATCTCGCCGCCCAGGTCGCCGGCAAGCTGCAACGATCCCCCGGCATAACGGATGGTGGCGGGCGACAGATGCCAGCCCCCCTCCGCCCGCGTCAGCAGGGCCGCGCGGGCCAGCCGGATCGGCTTGCGGTCGATGGTCCCGCTGGCGGACAGGCCGATCCGGTCCTGTTCCACCTGCGCTTCGCCTTGCAGATCGAACAGGCGTCCGCGTTGCCCCGAAAGACTGCCGCGCACCGTGCCCCTGCCGTCCACCAGCTTCGCCGTGCCCGCCATGCGGCCCAGCAATATTCCGCCCATGCGCAAGCCCTGCGCCTGCACCGTCGCGTCGATGGACGTGCCGTCCGGGTCGAGCAATATGGCCGCATCCAGCTTGCCCCGCCCTACCGCGATAGCGGTCGGCCCGTCGAAGCTCGCGCGGTTGGCGGCAAGGTGCAGCAGCAACTGCTGGACTCCGTTCACGGGCCGGAAGCCGACCGTGCCCGTCACCGGCCCCGCCACCACAAGCTGTCCGTCCAGCCCGCCGGTTACGGGGCGGATATCGCCGCCGGCCGTCGCGCCCGAAACGGCGAGCCGGGCCACGCGCACGACCGCCTGCCCATTAGGGGGCAGCAGGATCGCGCCGTTGCCGGTGAACCGTCCCAGCGTCGATCCGCCTTCCGCCGTGAAGGCATAGCCCGTCTCGTCGGGATCGAAGCGCGCCTTCACCTCCCGCAGGCCCAGCGCATCCATGGGGCGATGCAGCAGCAGGTCCACCGCCGGCCGGTCGATCTTGCCATCCAGCACGAGATCGAGCGGCCCATATTGGCCGTGCCGCCCGCCTCCTTCGAAATGGAACGTCCCGTCGCGGCGGCGATAGCCGTCGGCATTCAGCGTCAGCAGCGGCGATTCCAGGCGCAACGCGCTGAAACGCAACTGCCCGTCCGGTCCCAGCGCGAGCGCGCTCCGGACCGTCGGCAGGCCGCCGCCCAGCGTGCGAAGAAAGCTGTTGTCCAGCCGCCGCATCCGCGCCAGCGCATGACCGCCGAGGCTGAAGGCGCCCTTCGGTCCCGGCACGGCGCGCAGCTTCGACGTCAGGTCGATCAGCCCCAGCCCACGGATCAGCAGCCCGTTGATCTGCCCGTCCAGCCCGAAATCGTAACGCCCGCTCTTGAGGTCCGCCACCATCACCAGCCGCCCGCGCAGCCGGTCGGAGCGGATCTGCATGGGATTGCTGACGATCTGCTGCCCCTTCAATTGCAGCACGCCGTCCAGCGCGAAGTTGCGGAAGATGCCTTCGACCAGTTCCCCCTGCCCGTCCAGCCGCCGCGCCCGCAGGCGCACGGGGACCAGCGCCGGCCCCTTCGCCGCCTTGCGCCCCTTCCCATCGGCGCGCAGGTCGCTGATGACGGTCTTGTCGAACGCCAACTGCCGCGCCGTCAGCAGATATTCATAGCCGGGAGTGGCGAAGGGGCCGTCCAGACGGATGCGCGCCGCCACGTCGCGTCCCCGCATGTTCCGCAGCAGCGCTTCGGGCCGCGCCAGCTTCATGTCCACCAGCATATTGTCGAGCGCGTTGTTCCGCAGGTCGATGGCGCCGTCCGCATGGAGGTCGATGGCGGCGGAGCGCAACGACAGCGTGCCGTCGATCACCCGATCCTCCATGCTGCCGTCCGCCTTCACCGCAAGGCGCGGGGTGGCCAATCTTTCGAACAGGCCGTTGCCCGCCAGCGCAGGCCCCTGGATGGAGCCGGTCGCGCCATAGCGCCCCTTGCGCGCCGTCAAGGCAAGGTCGATCACCGGCTGGCCGTCCAGCGTTCCGGCAAGCTGCCCGTCCCAGCGCGTCCAGCTTCCCTTGCCGTGAACGCGCAGATTGGCGTCCTGCTTCAAGCCCGCCATCGCCGCCAGCACGCCGCCCCTGGGCGCGTTCATCGTGACTTCCAGGTCGAACCTGTCGTCGTCCGGGCGGCTGTCGAGCGCGACGTTGAGCGCATCGTCCCCGTTCAGCACGCGCGCGGACAGGTCGATGACCGCGCGCCCGCCGCGAATGTCCGCGTCGCCGTTCAGCGTCGCTTCCTGCGCCCGGCCCGTGATGGAGGGGTCTATCGCCAATCGGCCGACCGACAACTGCATCAGGCGGATGTCGAAGCCCGGCAATATCGGCCCCTCGCGCTTGCCGGGGTTGAGCCTGGGCAATTTGTGCAGCGTGGCACGCGGAATCGCCAGCCGGTCGATATCCAGCCGGTTTGAGAGCCAGGCGAAGGGCCACCAGTCCAACTCCACGCGGGGCGCATCGAAGAAGCGTCCCTTGGGGTCGGAAAGCTCCAACCCGTGCAGCACCGCCCGGCGATAGATGCTGCCGTCGATCCGCTCGACCCGGATGCGCAGGCCCGAAGGCGGGCTGATGGCGGCGATACGCGACACGAGGAAACGATGCCCCGAAGACGTGTCCAGCCACGCCAGCGCACCCACGACGATCAGCAGCAGCGCCGCGAGGATGGCGGTCGCCCAGCGCTGCCACCGTCCGTCCCACGCCCGGCGGGGCCGAGGCGGCGGGATTGCTTCCACGGGCTGATCGTCGGCCATCAGAAGGCCTGCCCCAGCGACACATAGACCGCGATCTTCGGATCGCCGCTCTGCGGGTTGATCGGCGTGCCGACGTCGACGCGGATCGGCCCGAAGCTGCTGTAGTAGCGCACGCCCATGCCCGCCCCGATCCGCAGGTCGCGGAAGCGCGGCACGAAACTGGTCGAGATATTGCCCGCGTCGATAAAGGGCACGACCCCGAAATTGCCGAAGCGCACCCGCGCCTCCAACGAGAATTCGGCGAGGCTCTTGCCGCCCACCGGATCGTCGTCCGGGCCATAGCGCGGCCCGATCTTCTGATAGCCATAACCGCGCACCGACGCGCCGCCGCCCGCATAGAAACGCCGCGACGGCGCGATCCGGTCCACCGTCGATCCCAATATGGTGCCCAGCCGCGTCCGTGCCGCCAGCACCACCCGCTCGCCGACCGGCTGATAGGCGCTGCCGTCCAGCTGTACCCGCGCATAACCGAAGGTGCCGCTCTGGAAGGACAGTTCCGGGCTGAACCGGCCCCCCAGCCGGAAGCCCTTGGTCGGGTTCAGCAGGTCGTCGCTGCCGTCATAGGTGAGGCTCAATGGCACCGCCCCGATGAAGAAGGTGCGCCGGTCCCCGCCGCTGAAGAAATCCGCCTCATCCGACGCGATGATTTCCGCGCCGATGCGCCACACCCACTTCTTCTGGAACAGGATGTTCGTCTGCCGCTCCAGCCCGCCCGCCACGGTGATGGTGCGCGCATCATAGGCGTCGCGCTTGATGTTGCTGACCGACAGCAGCCCGGTGAGCACATTGTCCCGGCGATGGAAATTGTTGCGGCGATAGAGCACGCTCGCCGTCTGCTCCTGCGTGCCGACGACGCCCCGCAGCGTCACCGCGCCTTCGGGTGGAAACAGGTTGCGATGCTGCCAGCTCACCTCTGCGCGATAGCCTTCGCCCGTGCCGTAGCCCAGTTCGCCCGCAACGGTGCGGAGCGGTGCGGGACGCACCTGCACGTCCAGGTCGACATGCTCGCCATCGCCCGCTTCCTTTGGGGTCAGCGTCACGGTGGAGACAAGGCCCGTCGCCACGATGGCGCGGCGCAGATCCTCCACGTCCGACGCCATATAGATGTCGTCCCGGTCGAACCGCGCGATTTCATAGAGATGCGGGGCCTTGAACAGCGTGTTGTCGTTGAGGATGATATTGCCGAAGGTGCGATAGCCGCCCGGGGTCACGACGATGTCCAGTTCGCCCTTGCGCTCCTCATGGTCGATCCGCACTTCCGGCTCGTCGACCTTGGCGAAGGGGAAGCCGCTTTCGGCCAGCGCCGTGGACAGCGAATCACGCCCCGCCAATATCCGGTCCGCGTCCACCGGATCGCCCGCCTTCACCGGAAAAGCCTCTCGCAGCCTGGGTTCGCGCGGTCCCGTCTCCGCCAAACCGACGAGGTCGACGGAGGACAGCAGATATTGCGTCCCCGGCACGACATCGAACCGCACCTGGAGGCGGTCGGTTCCGGTGGGCGGCGGCGACACGGACCCGCGGATGCGCGCGGCATAATAGCCCTTGGCGCGCAGCAACTGGTCCAGAAGCTCGCCATCCTCCTTCACCCGCCGGTTGATCTGCGCAAGGTTGGCGCGACGGCGTTCGCCCTGCGACAGGGTGGACAATTCCTTGAAGCGCATGTCGAACTGTTCGTCGGCGATGCCGTCCAGGCCGCTCAGCGACACCTTGTAGCGCCGCTCCTCGCCCGCGTCGGTGAAGACGGGATTCTGCTCGGCGGCATCTTCCGTCTCCGGCGCTTCGACCATGGCGTCCCCTTCCGGAACGGCGGCGTCGGCGCGGGGATCGGCAGGCAGAGGCTCGACCGTATCGGGCTGTCCCATGTCGGGCCAGTCGATGCCGATATCAGGCATGGGATCAAGCGCGGGCGCCTCCTCCTGCACGGGCGGAGGCGCGCTTTGCGCGTGAACGGCGCAAGGCGCGACCAGCAGCAGCGGCGCGAGGGCAAGCCGTGCGGCGTGCGGGCAACCTGAATGGCGGCGACGGGTCCGCAAGCCGTTGGTCATGCGCCTGATCTAGACCAGATGCGGTGCACAATGCCAGCCAAGAAGCGCGCCGGAAACATCGTTCATCGCAGCCGCGCACCTTTCAGAAAGACGTGCTGAGCCGTTCCATCAGCGCGCGCGCGGGACTTTCCCGTTCCCCGCCGTCCAGACGCAGCATCAGGTCGATCCGTTCCTGAAGCCGCGCCACGCGGTCATAGAGTTCCTGGCTCGCATCGACCAGCGACCGCGCCGCGAACGGAAAGGCGGCGGACAGGTCCGCGTCGCTTTGCGCCGCCACGCCCAGACGATATTTCTCCTCCCCCAGCTCTCCATCGCCGATCTCGCCCCGCTGCCACGCCCGCTGGCTCAGCAGCCAGGCGATGATGTGCATCAGGCGCGTCGTCACCTTGAGCGATTCACAGGCGAAAGCCACGCGCTGCAACGGATCGTCCATCAGGTCTTCAGGCAATGCGCTGGAATCGAAATAGGAACGCGCCTCATCCGCCATCACCATGGCTTCCAGATAGAGGCCGTCCACCAGACGCCGGTGCAATCCCCGATCAAGCGATGCTGCTTTTCCCATATCGCCTAGCTGGCATAGTCTTCGCGCTTTGTCAGGCCCGCGCGCGCGCCGTGGAACCGCTGTCCCATTCAGGGGCGGTCGGTTCAGGCGATGATATCCGGCACCAGCGCATCTTCCAGCAGCGTCATTTCATCGCGCAGCCGCAGCTTGCGCTTCTTCAGCCGGGCGACCTGCATCTGATCGCCCGCCCCCGAATCGACCAGTGCGGAAATCGCGCTGTCGAGATCGCGATGCTCGACGCGAAGGATTTCCAATCGACGCATGATGTCTTCCCGGCTCACCGCACCCGCTTTCCCGAACCCCTTCCGCAACAGCCGCCCGTTGATAGCCTGCCGCGCCCATGCGGGCCATCGCAAATTTCCGCGCGACCCATCGCAAAGCCTCGATACCCCCGAGACAAGCGGGGCGATTCATGATCTACTTCGTCATCCATCACCCTCGTCAGGAGAATGTCATGGAAAACAGCCACGTTTCCGCTCTTTCAGCCAAGCATGCCGGTCTTGAAGCACGAATCAAGGCCGAGACGAGTCGCCCCATGCCGGACAGTTCGCTCGTCGCTTCGCTCAAGAAGCAGAAATTACGGTTGAAGGAGGAGATGGCGGCGCAACACTGAGCGCAGCCGTCGATCATGGCGGGCTTCATCGGATGGAGATGAAGCCCGGCCAGATAAAGCCCCGTTCGCACGGGGCTTTTTATTTGGCGATTGTGTAGTTTGCAAACCCACGGAGCTACGGCTATGAAAGCACCATGCTTTGGCGAACGACTCACGAATTCCTGCGCTGGCTATGGCCTGCCATTTTCGCTGGTTTGCTGGGCTTCATCGGGCTTGTCATTGCAGCGGCCTCCATATGGAGAGAGGCTAAAGACTTCGGGCGCTCAGCAGCTATTTGGATCGCCTCCATGCTAAACACGCCTTGGCCATATGTGATTACCATAGTGCTATTTCTGGCTTGGCTGGCGGCATTTATATGGTCGGGTCAAAAGCTGGCGCAAATAGAAGCGATGCGGGACCATGGGCCTTTCACGCCAGACAAAGACGGTTTCATCATACTGGACGGTGGCAGCGCCCGCGACACTGCGGAACGATGATGCAGCTTATTCCGGCTTCTCCGGCACCGGCTTATGCTTCACGACGTTCGCCAGCTTCTCCTTGAAGTGCTGTGGATCGTCGTCCGTCTCTAGCTCGCGGGCGGCTTGCTTGAACTTGTCGAGTTGACTCTGATCCATAGTAGGTGGCTTTCTCTCGGGCATGGCACACAGTTTCATAGCTTATATTGACGAGTCTGGCGATGATGGTCTGCCCGGCGCGTATAGACAACCAGGCGTCGGAGGCGGCGCGTCGCATTGGCTGACCATCGGCGCGGTCGTTTGGCGGCTATCTCGTGATTTAGACGCTGTTAGGTGGGCCAAGGAGATAGCCGCCCAGATGCCAGTGCAGCGGAGAGGTAAAACGCTTCACTTCGCGGACATGAAGCATGAGCAAAGGATCATGGCGATCAACGGTATATGCCGCCGCAGCATGCGGATGACCGCCGTCATCGCGAACAAGCCAATTATCCCGGAAGGAATATACGGTAAGAAAAATCAGCTTTACCATTACATGTCGCGCTATTTGATCGAGCGTATCTCTTGGCTTTGTCGCGACCTTCGTCCGAACGTCCCTGAGGGGGATGGCCGTGTTAAGATAATTTTTGCCCGGCGCGGCGGGATGTCTACGGATGACTTTAAGACCTACCTTCGCCTGCTGGCCGACACCGACAACACTCAAATAAACTGGTCGGTCATCGATATTGATGGGATAGAGGCCCACGATCAGGCGGCAAGGTTTGGCCTTCAACTTGCCGACATCGCCGTGTCAGGGCTGACATGGGCACTAGAACCAGATTTCTACGGAAACTGCGAACCCCGCTTCGCTCGCGCGCTCAAGCCTGTCATCTACCATAGGGGCAGCAACTACATGAGTTACGGCACGAAAATGGTGCCATCCCACGACACGCTCGATTTCTCGCAAGAGCAGCAGCCGTTCATTGATTTATTCGCAGGTTGAGGCGGTCCCCCGGCCCATAATTGCGATCTCTCGCCTGCAACCTTTCGGATGCTCTGGGGTGTCCCGGCGTTGACCGCCTCAACTTCCTATATAGCTGATTCAAAACGGAAATTCAAGCTGAACTAGCAATCTGCCAACCTCTTGTTCCGACAAGTTATTTCCTATTTCTCGGGAAATAATGCGTGCCGCCAAAAGGATTTTTTCAGGCGACTTCGTTAGGTGCTGCATAAGTCAGGCGCTTGCCCACAATACCCTTCAAACCCTCCACGGCGCGCTGGCGGTCGTCAAAGCCGTTCTTCGTGCGGGTGTTATAGCGGAACTCAAATTCAGCCAGATAGCGGTGCAGATGCTGCTCCCCGCAATGCTGATAAACGCCCTTCATGCCGCGCTTGAAGATCGAGAAGTAACCTTCCACGGTGTTGCTGTGGATGGTGCGGTCGGCCAGATCAACATACTGGCCCTTGCCGTGGCTGGTGGTGCCGTGGCTGATGAAGTGATCCTTCATCAAACGATAGCCGCTATGCTCATCGGTCATGACGCGGGTTTCGCGCGCGACGTTCTCTAGCACGATCGGCATGAGGGTTTCGGCCTTCACATCGTCAATGACCATCGTGCGGGCTTTGCCGGTTTCACGATCAACCAGCGCCAGCACCTTCATCTTGTGATGGAAGGCGCGCTTCTTCTCGACGCCCTTCAACTTACCGATGAAAGTCTCGTCCACCTCAACAATGCCGCCGTTGCCGCCGAAAGGGGCAAGGTCGCCCGAACGCATGGCTTCGCGGATACGGTGAGCGAGAAACCACGCGCTCTTATACTGGACTTCCAGAACGCGGCTAAGCTGGTGGGCGCTTATACCCTTCTTGCTCGACACGATCAGGTGAACGGCCTGGAGCATCTTGTAGAGCGGCATGCGGGCATGCTCGAACACGGTGCCGACCTTGACGGTGAACTGCTTGCGGCACTCGCCGCACTTCTTGAGGCCGTGGCGGATAGCGCCTTCCGGGTTCTTCACGCTCTTGGAGCCGCGAACACCCGACAGGTCATAGACGCGACCACCAACAACACCGCAGTGCGGGCAGGTCACGCCGTCTGCCCAGATGACGCTTTCCAGATACTCGAAAGCCTTGGCTTCGTCGTGAAAGTGCGGGGCGGACAGAACGGACATGACGGCTTAACTCCTTGCCATCATTCCTACAGTTTCAGCGTGGGTTTGTAAAGTGCATAATCGCCTTTTATTTGCATTATGCGGCTTGCGCACCTGCGCTGATAGGCAGGTAAGGGTGGAAAGCAGCCGCCGACAGACCGAAGGCCTTAAAAGCCAACCGCGTCTCAGCGGGCGCGCATGGGATAGCTGCGCAGATAATCGGGGATCACATGCCTTTCGCCATTGGACACCGGCCGCCGGACCAGATGGGGATCGATCGGCTTGTCGAAAGCGATGCCGATTCTTTCGCCATGGGACCAGGCGACCTGCCCGGCCACGCGGCCCAGGCCCCGCAATTCCAGGATCAGGCGGGTTTCCGCCGCAACCCGCCGTTCGCACTCGGCCATCAGCCCGGTGGCAGACAGGTTGCGGACCCGCGCCTGGCAAAGCGGCACGCCATCGTCCCTGACAAGATTCGTCAGCAGAAAAAGGCTGTCGCGCGGCGACGTCCTGGCCGGGCCGCGCTCCAAACCGTCCTGATCCCTGTCCATCGACCGATCCGCCACATATATCCGTTGAGGGGCCGGATCATTGCCAGCGGCACATGGACAAAGCGTTAATCGTCAGTCGTCGCGCGAAATCTTTTCCTGCCGCTCATGGCGTTCCTGCGCTTCCACCGTCATGGTCGCGATCGGTCGGGCCTCCAGACGGCCCAGCGAGATCGGCTCGCCGGTCACTTCGCAATAGCCATATTCGCCCTCGTCGATACGGCGCAGCGCGGCGTCGATCTTGGAAATGAGCTTGCGCTGGCGGTCGCGGGTGCGCAGTTCGATCGACCAGTCCGTCTCGCTCGACGCGCGGTCGTTGAGGTCCGGTTCGCGCAGCGGCTCATTCTGGAGAACGGCGAGCGTTCCTTCCGCCTCCGTGAGGATCTGCTTCTTCCAGTCCCACAGGCGCTGCCGGAAATATTCCAGTTGCAGCGGGTTCATGAAGTCCTCGTCCGGAGAAGGACGATAGTCGGGGGGGAGTGTTACAGCCGATTTCGGCGGCTTGTCGCCGTCTTTATCGGAATTCAAAACCGATGCCATCTGGCTCTCCGACTCGATTGGCCCCGGCGCTGAAAGGACCGGGCGGCCATTCCTTATGATTGGGCGCCCTAATAACCATCGGCGTCAGGCGACACAAGCGAACATTCTCCGTTCCTTACCGCCCTTCGCCTGTCCATTTCCCCGCGGGGAAAAAGGATGCGCCGAGTCTCGCGGAGACCAGGACGGGAACCCTGGATTAATTTCACGCCGTCGTCCTGTTCCATAGTGGGACGTTAACCATATCCGCCCATGCAAATGCGTAAATCTCCTCGACTCCAGGACGACAATCAGGGTTAACGGCGTTGCAGTTAACGCTTTATTTTGCGTTCCTGCCCATAGGGGAAACCCCGCCGCGCCCTTCACTGGGCCATGCCAGCGACGGGGGGACCAGGGGATAAAGGAAAAGAGCAAACCTATGTCGGTACGGATGGCATTGGCAAAATTATGCGCCTGCACTTGCGGCGGAGCGATCATTGGCGGGGGAGCCGTCCATGTCGCGGAAAGCGCGCGTCCAGCGGTGGTGCACAGCACCAAGAGCGTCAAAGCCGCGCCCAAGAAACGCTATGCGGTCCGCACGGTGAAGCGCAAGGTCGTGAAGACCGTGACCGCCTGTGCGCCCTCGACCGTCACGGTGACGACGCAGGCCGCGCCCATCCCCCTGCCCGCCCCCATGCCGCCGGCTGAAATGCCGATGATCTCGGGCGGTTCGGCCGTTCCGGTCGTCATGGGCGGCGGCTTCGGCGGATTTGGCGGCGGCGGTTTCATCGGCGGCTTCTTTGGCGGCGGCGGCAGCGGCGGCGGTTCCGTCGTCATTTCCTCCACCACCAGCTCGACCGGCGGGCCGGTCACATCCACAAGCACGTCAACGGGCGGCCCGATCACATCGACCAGCACCTCGACCGGCGGCCCGATTATCAGCACGTCATCATCGTCGTCGTCCTCTTCATCCTCTTCGTCGTCATCTTCCAGCTCATCGAGCAGTTCGAGCGGCGGCAAGGGATCGAGCGGAGGTCACCACCATGGTTCGAACGGCGGATCGTCCAGCTCCTCCAGTTCCTCCTCCAGTTCATCGAGCAGCAGCTCCTCATCGAGCTTCGGCACCAACAGCAGCGGCAGTTCAAGTTCCTCCAGTTCCTCGTCGAGCAGTTCGTCCTCCTCCTCCAGCAGTTCGGGCGGCAGCTCCGGCAGCACCGGAGGCACGGACGTTCCCGCGCCGCCGATGATCCTGCTGTTCGGCGCGGGCGCGGTGGCGCTGGTGGCGCGCCGCCGCTTCGCCGACCGGAAGGCGAAGGCCGCGGCCTGATCATGCAATGATCGCTTGCGGCCATTTTCCGCCATTCCATATCCGTCATCGGGGGGAATGACCGCAAACCGCCAATAACCACCGTTCGGCGCAGAGGTTTGCGACCTGCGCAATCGCCCAAAGAAAGGCCAGAGCCGGTCGACAGCCCGCCCTTTCCCTGTTTTGCGCGATAACGGATCAGCTTTCGGAGATGATCCTTTCGATCTCCGGCACGGGATGGTTGGACAGGTCTTTTGCGATCTCTCCGGCCAGGCGGCTCTGGACCTCCTTGTGATAATGTTTCCGCATTTCGCCCAAGGCGGTGGGCGGCGCGACCACGATCAGCTTCTGATATTCATTGGCCAGCGCACGGCGCTTGAGCATATCGGCCGCTTCCGCCGCGAAACGGCTTTCCTCCAGATCGTGAAAATCCGTCTGCTCCATGGCGCTGCGATGGCTGCCGACGGAATTGAAGGCCCGCCCCGGCGCGTCCGAAGCCTGATCGCGGTCGGCGGGATTGTCCTGTTCCTTCACCACCTCTGTTTCCAGATGGGGGAAATCGCCATCCCCTTTGTTACGGAACAACAATATCTTCCGCCCGTCCGCCACGAGCACCATCGCGTCATGATCGATCCGCATCGCCATCTCCTCTTGCCGATTCCTGTCACCAACGGATGGCGGCGCCCAGGGTTGCGCGGCTGATCGCGGAACGGCATAGGCGGTCCCATGCACGACATCCGCTTCATCCGCGAAAACCCCGCCGCCTTCGACGCCGCACTCGCCCGCCGGGGCCTCGATCCGCTCTCCGCCGGGATACTGGCGGTCGATGAGCGCAGCCGGGCGATCAAGACCGAATTGCAGCAGGGCCAGGCCCGCCGCAACGAAGCGAGCAAGGCCATCGGTCAGGCCATGGCCGCCAAGGACGTGGACAAGGCCGAAAGCCTGAAGGCCGAGGTTGCCGCGCTCAAGGACCGGATGCCCGCTCTGGAGGCGGAGGACCGGGAAACCGGCGAGGCGCTTCAGGCAATGCTGGCCGCCATCCCCAACCTTCCCGCCAACGACGTGCCGGATGGGGACGATGAAGCGTGCAATGTGGAAATCGGCCGCTGGGGCGAGCCGCGCCACTTCCCCTTCACCCCGCAGGACCATGCCGATTTCGGCCCAGCGCTGGGGCTGGATTTCGAGGGCGCGGCGGCATTGTCGGGCGCCCGTTTCGCCGCGCTGCGCGGCCAGATGGCGCGGCTGCACCGGGCGCTGGCGCAATTCATGCTCGACCGCCAGTCGGGCGAAAATGGCTATGAGGAAGTGAACCCGCCGCTGCTGGTCCGCGACGAAGCGCTGTTCGGCACGGGGCAGCTTCCCAAGTTCGCCGAAGACCTGTTCCGCACCACCGACGGCCGCTGGCTGATCCCCACGGCGGAGGTCAGCCTGACCAATCTCGTGCGCGAGCAGATCGTGGCGGCGGAAAGCCTGCCGATGCGCCTCACCGCGCTCACCCCCTGCTTCCGCTCCGAAGCGGGATCGGCGGGCCGCGACACGCGCGGCTTCATCCGCCAGCACCAGTTCGAGAAGGTGGAGTTGGTCGCGATCTGCAAGCCCGAAGACTCCGGCGCCGAACATGAACGCATGTGCGCGGCGGCGGAGGGCATATTGCAGGCGCTGAACCTGCCTTATCGCAAGATGCTGCTGTGCACCGGCGACATGGGCTTTTCCGCGCGCAAGACCTATGACCTTGAAGTCTGGCTGCCCAGCCAGCAGACCTATCGCGAGATCAGTTCCGTATCGAACTGCGGCGATTTCCAGGCGCGGCGCATGAACGCCCGCTTCAAGCCGGAGGGGGAGAAGCAGACTCGCTTCCTCCACACGCTGAACGGATCGGGGCTGGCGGTCGGCCGCACGCTGGTTGCCGTGCTGGAAAATTACCAGCAGGAGGACGGCAGCGTCATCGTGCCGGAAACGCTCGCGCCCTATATGGGCGGCATCACCCGGCTGCGGCCGAGATGAGGATTTGAAGCGGTAGATAGTCGATGCGTATCCTGCTCACCAACGACGATGGCGTTCATGCTCCGGGCCTCAAGGTGCTGGAGGAGATCGCGCGCACGCTGTCCGACGACATCTGGATCGTCGCCCCGCATGAGGAACAGTCGGGCGCGGGCCACAGCCTGACGCTCACCCGCCCCTTGCGCATCCGCAAGCATGGCGAGAGGCATTACAGCGTCACCGGCACGCCCACCGACGCCGTGATGCTGGCGGTCGGCCATCTGATGAAGGACTGCAAACCCGATCTGGTGCTGTCGGGCGTCAATCGCGGCGCCAACCTGGCCGAGGACGTGACCTATTCGGGCACCGTCTCCGCCGCGATGGAAGGGGCGATTTCCGGCATCCGCTCCATCGCGCTCAGTCAGGTCTATTCGCGCGAGGGCATGGGCGACGCGGTCCCCTTCGCCGCCGCGCGCGCCTGGGGGGAAAAGGTGCTGCGGCCGCTGATCGCCCTGCCCGCCTCTCCCCGGATGCTGTTCAACGTCAACTTCCCCGCAATCGGGCCGGAAGAGGTCAAGGGCATCCGCGTGGTGCGGCAGGGCTTCCACGATGTAGACCGCACAGCCATCGTCGAAGGCGTCGATCCGCGCGGCTATCGCTATTACTGGTTCGGGCTTGGCACCAGCGACGCCGTGCCCGAAGGCACCGACCTTGCGGCCATCGCGGAGGGGTATGTGACGGTGACGCCGCTGCATTACGACCTGACGCAGGACAGCGCCATGGCCGCCGCCGCCGAAGCCTTTGCGGGCTGATCGTCCGGCGGGGATGACAAGGCGGCGGCGGCACGGCTAGAAAGAAAGCGATGCCGCGCACGCCGATGCTCCTTCCCTGTGGCTTTTTCCTGGCGGCGGGCCTTGCGGCCACGGCGGCCGCGCGCGAAACAGGCGAAGCGCCCGTCCGCCTGATCGAAAGCCAGCCCGTGTGGAAAGCGCAGCAGGTGCTGCCCGACGCCGTGACGGTCGCGCCGTCCACCTATGTCGTGAAAGCGGGGGAAACGCTGCGCGGAATCGGCCATCGCAGCGGCGCGGGATCGGAAAGCATCGCGCGCGCCAATGGCCTGCGCTATCCCTATGTCATCCGCGAGGGGCAGAGGCTCGCCATTCCGGGCGGGCGCTATCATCGGGTGTCGGAAGGGGAAACCGGCATCGCCATCGCCGCCGCCTATGGCGTGGCATGGAGCCGGATCGTGGAGATGAATGCGCTGGCGGAACCCTTTATGCTGCGGAACGGACAGCGCCTGCTGCTGCCCGACGATGGCCCGCACAAGCCGCGCACGATGGAGGAACGTGCCGCCGCCTTCCGCATCGACATCGACGATGTGCTGACCGGCGGCCAGCCCGCGAGCGGCAAGGGCAAGCCGCCGCCTGCGTCAAGGCAGCCGCGTCCCCTGCCCTCCAACATGCCGATCGCAGAGCCGGCGCACTTTTCCGGCAGCTTTGCGTGGCCGGTTCGGGGGGCTTTGCTGTCGCGCTTCGGACCGGGCGCGGGCGGCGCGCGCAACAACGGGATCGATATCGCCATTCCCGCCGGCACCCCGATCCGGGCGGCCGCCGATGGCGTGGTCGCCTATGCGGGGGACAAGGTGGCGGTGTTCGGCGGCCTGATGCTCGTCAACCATGGCGGCGGCTGGGTCAGCGCCTATGGCCATGCCAGCCGGGTCGACGTGGTGCGCGGGCAGAAGGTGCGCAAAGGCCAGATCATCGGCCTGACCGGCGACAGCGGCTATGCCAGCCATCCGAAACTCCATTTCGAATTGCGTAAGGACAGGATACCGGTCAATCCCGTCGATCATCTGCCGGGACAAGAGCCATGAGGATCAAGCCCCTCCCCTCGCGGTCGCCCACGGCCGGATTCCTGCGGCGGCGCTCGTCCATGCCCGTCTGGGCGGACCTGGCGTGGCGGGTGGCGCTGGTATTCGGGCTGATCGGGCTGGTGCTGCTGATCCATTGGGTCGGGCGCGACGGGCTGAGGGACAGTCTAGACAATAATATCAGCTTTGTGGACGTGCTCTATTTCACCACCGTCACGATGATGACGGTGGGCTATGGCGATATCGTTCCGGTCAGTCCGGAAGCCCGGCTGTTCGAAGCGATACTGGTCACGCCGCTCCGATTGTTCGTATGGCTGATCTTCCTGGGAACAGCCTATCATCTCTTTTTCCGCAACATCCTCTACAGGTGGCGCATGGCACGCATTCAGGCCGATCTACGCAACCATATCGTCGTCGCCGGATTTGGCACATCGGGCAGCGAAGCCGTGCGCGAGCTGTTGGCGCGGGGAACCGACGCGCGCGAGATCGTGGTGATCGATCCGTCCGAACGGGCGCTGGCCGAAGCGGAGGATATGGGCTGCAACGTGATGTGCGGCGATTCCACGCGGGACAGGACCCTGAAGGACGTCGCGATCCATCGCGCGCGCAGCATGATCGTTTCGGCGGGGCGGGACGATACGTCGATCCTCATCACGCTGACGGCCCGGCATCTGGCGCCGCGCCTGCCGATCAGCATCGTGGTGCGGAACGAGGATAATGAACTGCCCGCGCGGCAGGCGGGGGCCACCACCGTCATCAATCCGGTGAGCTTTGCCGGGCTGCTGCTGGCAGGGAGCACCAGCGGGCGGCATATCGCGGATTATATGGCTGATCTGGCGGCGTCGGGCGGGCGGGTGAAGCTGAACGAGCGATTCGTGCTGCCCGAGGAGATCGGCAAGCCGCTGTCGGCGATCGCCACGGGCCTGGGCGTGCGGATTTATCGCGGGGATCGGCCCATCGGTTCCGGGGAAGAGGCCGCGCAGCAGCTCCAGACCGGCGACATGATCATCGAAATCGTCGGCAACGTCGGCGAAGAAGAAAGCCCCGATTCGACTCCATTTTAAGCAGGCCGTGACATTTGGCGCAAAAATCCCTATGTGCGCGCCGATCATGGCAACCAAAATCCCCTCGCCGCCCAAGGTCGGCATGGTTTCGCTCGGCTGTCCCAAGGCATTGGTGGACAGCGAGCGCATCCTGACGAAGCTGCGTTCCGACGGCTATCAGATGTCCGCCGACTATTCCGGCGCGGACGTCGTGCTGGTCAATACCTGCGGCTTTCTCGATTCGGCGAAGGAGGAGTCGCTGGAGGCCATCGGCGAAGCCATCGCGGAAAACGGCCGCGTCATCGTCACCGGCTGCATGGGCAATGAGGCGGACCTGATTCGCGCGAAATTCCCGCAGGTGCTGGCCGTCACCGGCGCGCATCAATATGAGGCGGTGGTGAACGCGGTCCACGACGCATCGCCGCCCGTACCCAATGCCTTCGTAGACCTGGTGCCCGAAGGCGGGCTGAAGCTGACGCCGCGCCATTACAGCTATGTGAAGATCAGCGAGGGGTGCAATCATCGCTGCTCCTTCTGCATCATTCCGTCCCTGCGCGGCGATCTGGCGAGCCGCCGCGTGGACGCTGTGCTGCGCGAGGCGGAAAAGCTGGTTGCGGCGGGCACGAAGGAACTGCTCATCATCAGTCAGGACACGTCGGCCTATGGCGTCGACACCCGGCATGAAGCGCGCCAGTGGAAGGGCCGCGAAGTGCGCGCGCACATGACCGATCTGGCCCGCGAACTGGGCCAGCTTCGCACCGGGGACGGCGCGCCGCCATGGGTGCGGCTGCACTATGTCTATCCCTATCCCCATGTGGATCAGGTGATCCCGCTGATGGCCGACGGGCTGCTGACCCCCTATCTGGACATTCCGTTCCAGCACGCGTCGCCCAATGTGCTGAAAGCCATGAAGCGCCCGGCCAATGAGGCCAAGGTGCTGGACCGCATCCGCAATTGGCGCGACATCTGCCCGGATATCGCGATCCGTTCGTCCTTCGTCATCGGCTTCCCCGGCGAGACGGAGGCCGACTTCCAATATCTGCTGGACTGGCTGGACGAGGCGCAACTCGACCGCGTGGGCGCTTTCCGGTTCGAGCCTGTCGAAGGCGCGGCGGCCAATGCCCTGCCCGGCGCCGTGCCCGAAGAGGTGAAGGAAGAACGCTACCAGCGGATCATGGAGCGGACCGCCGCCATTTCCGCCGCGAAGCTGGCGGGCAAGGTCGGGCGCGCGATGCCCGTCATCATCGACGAGGTCGGCGAGCCGGACGAGGACGGCTCCATCGGCGCGACCGCGCGCAGCCAGGCGGATGCGCCGGAGATCGACGGCAATGTCTTCCTGCGCGATGTGGGCGAAGGGCGGCAGGCCGGCGATGTGCTGACCGCGCTGATCGAGGATGCGGACGAACATGACCTGTATGGCGTGCCGCGCGATTCGGCGTCTATCTGAAGTGCAGCGCGTCCAAATGCATGGGTTCAAGCCGGGATGAAGGCGTCCTGATACTCCGTCTTGATGGCCTTGCGAATCGCAGCGTCGACCGGAATCGCTACCTCATAGGTGCCCTCCGCATAGGGTCCGGCGCTGTAGGGGCCGACCACGACCGTCACGCTGTCGATCAGCTTGCCGTCTTTCGACGTCAGTGCCAGCACTTCCTTCATCGGATCGATGCATTTGGTGAAGTCGTCATCGCCCCGCACGACGGACGCGCCGCGCTTTTTCGCGCGCTGCCGGTCGAGTTCCTTGCAGAAGCCGTCATGAATCGCCGCCGCGAACGCCGTGGGAGACGTCATCATCGCGGCAAGGCTCGTTTCCCTCTTGCGGCGACGATCCCAGAATAAGGTGTCATAGCCCGTCATGCCGTGCGCGCCGCCGGTGAAGATGTAGGTCTGCGATTGCAGCGCCAGAAGCCGGGGCGTGTCGGCCGTCACCGTCCAGCGCGTTTCTAGGCTGTGCGGACGGAAGGGATAGCCCGCCTCGCGGGCCGATTTCTGATCCTCCCGCGCCATTTTGAGCGCATTGGCCTTTGCCTCCGTCATACCCTTGCCGAGTTTCGACACCAAAGCGGGAACCGCCGCCGCCTGACCCGGATAGGCATAGACAAATTCCAGCAGATCCGTCTTTTCCGAAAGCGCAAAGGGTTTGCCTTCCGGAACCGGCGGGTCTTCGCCCGTCATGCGGTTGACGAAGCTG
>Ga0180223_1001265_pt1 | contig 20419 bp, 20 predicted proteins | sample eDN5th30CKraftOP_FD_151337 | JGI IMG/M metagenome (GOLD analysis project Ga0180223, IMG submission 151337) | Enriched Organic Plus compost microbial communities from Emeryville, California, USA - eDNA 5th pass 30_C Kraft OP (version 2) (version 2) ...
CGTGGGCTTCATCGCCCTGTCGGGCGTGGCGGTGCTGAATGGCCTGGTGATGATCAGCCGCATCCGCCAGCTGGCGGAGGAGGGCGCGCCCGTGCGCGAGGCGGTGTGGGAGGGGGCGCTCACCCGTTTCCGGCCGGTGGTGATGACGGCGCTGGTCGCCTCGCTGGGCTTCCTGCCCATGGCGCTGGCGACAGGCGCGGGAGCCGAGGTGCAGAAGCCGCTGGCCACCGTGGTGATCGGCGGCCTGGTCAGCGCCACCCTGCTGACCCTGCTAGCGTTGCCGACGCTTTACGTCCTGTTGGGCGCGGCCGGACGCAAGGCCGAAGCGCCGGCCACGGGCTGAGCCATGCTCCGGGCGGGCGACAAGGCCCGCCCGGAATGTTTCTGTCGTTCAGACTTAACGTCCCAGCAGATTGGTTTTGACCAGATCAACCACCTCATCGCCGCGCCCGCTCATCACCGCGCGCAGCATCCACAGGCCAAAGCCCTTTGCCTGCTCCAGCGCGATGGTCGGCGGAATCGACAGTTCCTGCTTCGCCGTCACCACATCCAGCAGCGCCGGGCCCTCGTGGGCGAGGATTTTCGCCAGGGCTTCGGGCAGGTCGCCGGGGTCTTCGACGCGCAGCGCCATGATGCCCATGGCCCGGGCCATCGCGGCGAAGTCCGGGTTTTCCAGATCAACGCCGGTCTCGACGAAACCCGCCGCCTTCATCTCCATGGCGACGAAGCCGAGCACGCCATTGTTGAAGATGACGACCTTCACCGGCAGTTTTTCCTGGGCCAGCGTGATCAGGTCGCCCATCAGCATGGTGAAGCCGCCATCGCCCGAGAGCGAGATCACCTGCCGTCCCGGCTGCGCCGCCTGGGCGCCGATGGCCTGGGGCAGGGCGTTGGCCATGGAGCCATGAACGAGCGAGCCGAGCAGCCGGCGGCGGCCATTCATCTTCAGGTAGCGCGCCGCCCAGATCGTCGGCGTGCCCACGTCGAAACTGAACGCCGCGTCGTCCGCCGCCAGTTCGCTGACCAGCCGCGCCACATATTGCGGATGGATCGGTTTGCGGCCCGGCGTTCCTTCGGCCAGGGCGTCGAGCCCGGCGCGGGATTTCGCATAACGGGCGAGGCTGTCGTCCAGATGCTGGCGATCCTGCTTCGCCGCCAGGCGCGGCAAGAGGGCGGCGATCGTCGCTCTCACGTCGCCGACCACGCCAAGATCCAGCTTGCAGCGGCGGCCGAGATTGGCCGGGCGAATGTCCACCTGGGCGATCACCGCGTCGTCGGGCAGAAACTGCTTGTAGGGAAAATCCGTTCCCAGCATCAGCAGCATGTCGCAGGACTGCATCGCCTCATAACCGGAGGCGAAGCCGATCAACCCGGTCATGCCAACATCATACGGATTGTCGTACTCCACGTGCTCCTTGCCGCCCAGCGCATGGACGATGGGGCTCTTCAGCGTTTCAGCCAGCGCCATCAGTTCGGCGTGGGCGCCGGCGCAGCCGCGCCCGCAGAACAGCGTCACGCGTCTTGCCTCGTTCAGCAGGCCCGCCAGCCGGTCGAGTTCCGCTGGCGCAGGGGTGACGACGGGCGCCGGCGGCAGCAATCCGGCCTTCGGCGACACGGCGCGCGCGGGCGCCTCCTGCAGGGCGACGTCGCCGGGGATGACCACGACGGCGACGCCGCGTTGGCCAATGGCGGCGCGCACGGCGTTTTCCATGACATAAGGCATCTGCCGGGGGTCGGAGACCAGCTCGCAATAGACGCTGCATGCGCGGAACAGGTCCTGGGGATGCGTCTCCTGAAAATAGCCGCCGCCGATCTCTGATGACGGGATCTGCGCCGCGATGGCCAGCACCGGCGTGCGGCTGCGCTGGGCGTCGAACAGACCGTTGATCAGGTGCAGGTTGCCCGGCCCGCACGAGCCGGCGCAAACGGCAAGCTGGCCGGTGATCTGGGATTCGCCCGCCGCCGCAAAGGCCGCGACCTCCTCGTGTCGCACATGCACCCAGCGGATGCGCGCCCTGCGGCGCAGGGTCTCGGTGAGCCCGTTGAGGCTGTCGCCGACCACGCCATAGATGCGCGCGACGCCCGCCTGTTCGAGAGTTTCCACCATGAGGTCGGCGATGTTTCGGGTGGCCATCCGTATCAGTCCAGCAGGTTGGTGGGCGGATTGGCCCGTCAGGGGCCTGGCTGTTCCACAGACGTGGCTGCGCCCCGGGGGGCAAAGGCGCGCCTGAAGGGGCCAATGCGCCACCGCCGCGCGGCCGTGGCGCGTCCGCAGAAGGCTGCCGGGCCAGTCAAACCCATTTCCGCGTCTCCGTCACGTCACGAAGCCGACGGACGGTCAGCCGCCCGCGGGGCCGGCGTTGCCTGCATCGCATAAATATGATCGAACGGACTTTAACTGTCCGATCGGTAACTTTAAGCTGCCTGAACGAAGCTGCGGCAATCCGCCAGGCGGGACGCCAACAGATTGGGGAGAGAGGCGCATGACCGGGCAGGCCGCATTGACGCGGGCGGATAACGACCAGTTCCAGCAACTGGCCGTCCGCGTGCAGGACATGATCCGGCGCGCCATGAACGCGGACGTGAGCATCAGTGATTTTGGCGTGATGGAGGATGGTCACGCCGGCCTGACCTACGGATTTGACGTGCGCGGGTCTGACGGCGCCATGCGCGGCGGCCATATCCTGAAAATGGCGCCGGCCGGCGTCACCCGGCGCGGCAACACCGACGTCTACCGCCAGTACCCGCTGCTCCAGGCTTTGAAAGCGGAGGGGCTTCTGGTTCCTGAGGTTCCGTGGGCTTCGGCGGGCGAGGATTTGCTGGGCGCGCCGTTCATCGTCATGGAAAAGCTGCCAGGCCGCGTCTTTGTCGTCTGGGAGCCGCACGCCGCGTTTGCGGATGACCCGGCGATGGCGCGCTCCGTCTGGCTGCAGACCGCGAGGCTGCTGGCCAGCGTCCACCGGATCGACTGGCGCGCGGCGCTGCCGGACTGGGAGGCGCCGCGCCTGCTGCTGGAGGAGATCGACCGCTGGAAATCGGTGCTGCGCCATGCGGACAATCCGGCCTGGGCGGCGGCCGGGCAGGCGCTCGACGCCGCCCTGCGCGCCAGCCTGCCGGACCCGGCGCCCATCGGCCTGGTGCATGGCGACTACCAGCCGGGCAACATCCTGTTCGACAACGGCCAGGCGACCGGCATTATCGACTGGGAGCTGGCCTCCATCGGCGCCCAGGGGCTCGATGTGGGCTGGATGCTGATGATGTCGGACGGGCGGGCCTGGGACGCGGGCTGGCAGCCGGTGGCGCCGGTTTCCGGCGAGGACATCGTCGCCGCCTACGCCGCGGCAGGGGGGCCGGCGCTCGGAAATCTGGCCTGGCATCAGGCGCTCGCCCAGTATCGCCTCGGCGCCATTGCCTGCCTTAACGTCAAGCTGCATCGCACCGGCAGGCGTCGCGATGACCTGTGGGAGCGTTTCGCCCCCTCCATTGCAACCCTGTTCGGCCATGGCCTTCGCCTGGTGGAAGGCAGGGATGGATGAACGCCTGCTTCGCGTGGAGTGAATTCCCAGGGGCGCGTCAGCGCCCTGGCGTCGGGTTGGATATCGTATGGATTGTTTGCAGGAGGAGAGGATGACGCCGCGTCAGACCGTGGAGCGCTGGGTCGCGATGTTCAATGCTGGCGACGCCGCTGGCCTGGCCGGATTGTACCATCCGCAGGCGATCAATCATCAGGTGACGCAGGAGCCGGTTGAGGGTCGGGAGGCTATCCACGCCATGTTTTTGCGGGAATTCGCGACAGCCGGAATGCACTGCATTGTCGAGGCGATTCATGAGGCCGGCGAGGTCGTGGCGCTCGAATGGCGCGATCCGGTGGGCCTGCGCGGCTGTGGCTTCTTCACGGTGCGTGACGGGCGCATAATCTTTCAGCGGGGATATTGGGACAGGCTGACCTTTCTCAGGATGCATGGCCTGCCTTTGGAGTAGCTTTGCGGGCGAAGCGTAAAGCGCATCTGGTTCCCGGTCCGCTGCCCATGGCGCGGCCCGGCTGCGCTCCCGACAAGGCAACGCGGGTCAGGCCCGCTGGACCTTGCCGCCAGAAAACCCCGGCGTCGCCGCCGGGGCTCCCGATAGCAGGCTTTGTACCTCAGCCTCAGGCGACGTTGCGCTCGCGGTTGTCCCAATAGGGCTTGCGCAGGTCGCGTTTCAGGATCTTGCCAGCGCCGGACATCGGCAGTTCCGTGCGGATTTCAACGCTGCGCGGGCACTTGTAGCCGGCGATCCGCGCCTTGCAGAAGGCGATGACGTCGTCCTGGGTGGTTTCGGCGCCCGGCTTCAGCACGATCACCGCGTGCACCGTCTCGCCCCAGTGGTCGTGGGGAATGCCGATCACCGCGCACTGCAACACGGCGGGGTGCTGGGCCACCGTATTCTCCACTTCGGTCGAATAGATGTTTTCGCCGCCGGAGATGATCATGTCCTTGATGCGGTCGACAACGAAGACGAAGCCGTCCGCGTCCATGTAGCCGCCGTCGCCGGTGTGCATCCAGCCGTCGATCACCGCCTTCGCGGTTTCCTCGGGGCGCTGCCAGTAGCCCATCATCACCGTGTCGCCGCGCACGATGATCTCGCCGATTTCGCCGCGCGGCAGCTCCTGGTTGTTATCGTCGACGATACGGACGTCGACGCCAAGGGTGGCGCGGCCGGCCGAGCGATGCCGGCCGATTTCGCGCGCCGGGCCGATGTGGTTGGCCGAGGAGTTGAAGGTGGCGATCGGCGACAGTTCGGTCATGCCGTAAACCTGCACGAAACCGACGCCGGGCAGGCGCGCCGCGGCGCGGTCCAGCACGGCCTCGCTGATCGGCGAGGCGCCATAAACGATGCGGCGCACGCTGGAGAGGTCGAAGCCGGCGATGGCCGGGCTGTCGACCAGCATCTGGATCATGGTCGGCACCAGCAGCAGTTCCGTCGCCTTGTGACGCTGGATGACGCCGGCCAGACCCTCCGGGCTGAACGCCTTCAGGATGACGTTGCAGCCGCCGCTGATCAGCAGCGAATACATGGCGGCGCCGTTGGCCAGGTGGAACATCGGCGCGGCGTGAACATAAACAGTGTCCGACGCGAACAGGCCCTCGGCCAGGGCGTTCATGGCGTTGGCCACCAGATTGCCGTGGCTGAGCATGACGCCCTTGGAGCGGCCGGTGGTGCCGCCGGTATAGAAAATGCCGGCCAGCGCATCGCGATCACACATGGCGTCGTCCACCGGCGCGGCCCCGGCCAGCAGGGCCTCATAGCCGGGGATGTCGGCGGGGGCGGGCGCGTCGTCGGCCCAGACCAGCGCGACGCCAGGAACCTGCGCCGCCAGTTCGCGCGCCGGCTGCTCAAACGCGGCGTCGATGAACATGATCTTCGCGCCGCAATCCTCCAGCGCGTCGCGGTTCTCGGCGACGCTCCAGCGGATGTTGAGCGGCACGATCACCGCGCCAGCCCAGGCGGTGGCGAGGTAAAGCTCAAGGTAGCGGCCGCTGTTCAGCGACAGCACGGCGACGCGGTCGCCCCGCTGCACGCCCTGTTGCTGCAACACGCCGGCGAGTCTGGCGACGCGGTCGCCAACCTCGCCCCAGGTCCAGGAGCGGTCGCCGTCGATGACGGCGGTCCCGTTGCGGTTGACCTGAAGCGCCCGGCGCAGGCCGTGGGTGATGTTCATGATGCTTTCTCCCTCAGGCGGCCCAGGCTGTTTTTGCGGGCCGTTATTCTTGCCGGTCGCTGGTTGGGCTACAGGCCGCGACCCTGTCAGGCGGTGTTGGCGATGCCCTCCGTCAGGCGCAGCGCCATTTCGTCGGCGATCTGCTCCGGCGAGCGGTCGCCGTCTGGCTGGAGCCAGTGTCCGATCCAGTTCAGCGCGCCGGCGATGGCGAAGGCGGTGAGCTTGACGTCGCAGGGGCGGATCGAGCCATCGGCGATGCCCTCGCTGATGAAGGCGCGGAAACCGGCGTCGATCAGCCGCTTGCCAGCGCGCACCTCGCGCCGGGCCTCGGGCGACAGCACCCGGTCATCAATGCGCACCAGGCACTGGCCGAAGTCCTGGGCCATGGTCAGGGCGTGACCGCGGATCAGCCCGCGCAGGCGGAACAGGCCATCGCCGTCCTGCTCCCGCATCCGGGTCAGCGCGCCTTCGGACAGTTCCTGACCGAGGCTGTAACACTCGACGAGGATTTCTTCCTTGTTGGCGAAATAGTTATAGAGCGCCGGCTTGGTGATGTTCAGCCGCTCCGCCACCTCGTTCAGCGAGGTGCGGTCATAACCCTGTTCCAGAAACAGATGCACCGCGACGCGCAGCACCGCCTCGCGTTTGATGTCCCGGGCGCGACGCCGGTCCTCGAAAGGCTCCCATGGCGACGTGATGTCTGGGACTTTCCTGCTCCTGGACCTGGTCATGTCAAGCGCCCGTTTCCTCTCTGCTGAATGGCGGGCCGACCGGAGGCCGCCGGTGGCAGAGTCAATATATTACCATCCGGTCATGTCAAGACTTCACGATAACACGGCCGCCGGGATGGGGTGGGCCATGCGATCTGTCGCCTGCCGTAGCGGCATATCTGGACTTCGTAACGGCATCCTTGCCATGTTTGCTCCAGCGCCAGTTTCCCGGGCCATCTGCCGCAGGGCAGGGTGTGGATGACGGCGGGCGCATGGGTGGTGCGCCGGCGCGGTGCGCCAGAAAAACTGGGGAGGGCTGACAATGAAACGGCTGTTGCGGATCATTCCAGCGGTTGCGCTCGGGCTTGGATTGGCCGCCGTCCCGGCTGACGCCCGGAACTATCCCTGCTCGAAGGGCAAGGGCGGCGTCTCGCATTGCAAGGGCGGCAAATTCGTCTGCAAGGATGGCTCCATCAGCCAGTCGAAGCGCATATGCAGCCGCTAGATCCGCGCAGCCGCCAGATGCGTGGGCCAGGCGCAACGCCAGCGCCAGGCACAACGCCAGCGCCAGGATAGAAACAGCAATTAGCCGACGGAGCACGGGAGTCGACCCGATCTGCCGGACTGGATGCTGTCAAGGCAGGTCTGCCAGCTGCAAGGATCGCCTGCGGCGTTTGCGCCTCTGGCGTGGAAGCGAAGCGCGTGGAGGCGTCAGCCTGTTGCCTGGGCGACCGGCAGGCCTCCGCGCCGCTGGCCGGGGCCTGGATGGAGATAGCCCGGAAACAGAAGGGAGTTTTCCGGGCGCCCCTGCCGGACTGGCTGCTTTCCAAGCGGGTTTGCCAACTGCAGGGATGCCTCAACGTCGCTGGCGCAGGGGCGGGGCAAAGGCGTCAGGTTGCTGACGCGGGGCGGCCAGCCAGGCTCTGCCCGGTCGTCTCACGCCAGTATGGGCCCGGCCCCAAAGCACCGGAATTGGCTCCATTCGCCGCGCCGGCCTGCCGGGCTGGTTGCAGTCAGGCCAGCCTGCCATTTGTGGGGAGCGGGACTGCGGCGACGCCTGCGCCCGTGACGCAGGAACCGGTCGCGCGGTTCGGGTTGCGCCGCCGCTTTTGCCGATCATGAATGGCGGTGGAGGAGGTAAGCTTTAAGGCGGGCCATGCTCTCAATCCTGAAGCGCCTTGCGCCGCCCGACAAAACGGCCCCGTGCGCGCGACCCACCCTGACCCCGCGCGAACCCCAAGCTGGCCCGTCACCCCCGCCAGGTTCGCGACCATGATAAGTCCATGATTTGCAAATCATTTCCAGCGCATAACCCGCGCAAGGGTCGCCTCCCGGAACCATCCCGGCGTTGTTCGCGCAACCGGAAACAATTGCAACCTGCGCCCAGCAGAATAGTACTGGAGCAGTCGCCCCCCACGCGGGGGCGTGGATCGAAACATCAACACTTTCACACATCTGAATGAAATTCATTGTCGCCCCCCACGCGGGGGCGTGGATCGAAACAAGGCAAAGCTGCCGGTCGGCAGCGGCGTCACCGGTCGCCCCCCACGCGGGGGCGTGGATCGAAACCTGGAAAGCATTTGCACCAAGGAAAAGGAAACTGGTCGCCCCCCACGCGGGGGCGTGGATCGAAACTCGCCCGCATTTGCTGCGCGCGAGCCGCGAGTGTGTCGCCCCCCACGCGGGGGCGTGGATCGAAACATCTCGCCAACGTGGATCGTCTTCGGCGCCTCGTCGCCCCCCACGCGGGGGCGTGGATCGAAACCGTCGATCAGCTTGGACAGCATGACCATGTCGTCGGTCGCCCCCCACGCGGGGGCGTGGATCGAAACACGCAGGCGGCAACCCACGCCGGCAGCACGACCCGTCGCCCCCCACGCGGGGGCGTGGATCGAAACCTCCTGCGCATCATCCTGTCGATACAGGGGCGTTGTCGCCCCCCACGCGGGGGCGTGGATCGAAACTACGACGGATGGCGCGGGCAGCGGGTCCATGGGCGTCGCCCCCCACGCGGGGGCGTGGATCGAAACACCGGAGAGGCCCGCCCGAAGAACAAGAAGGCGGGTCGCCCCCCACGCGGGGGCGTGGATCGAAACGCGTTGACCTTGAGGACCTTCCGGCGTCCGTAGTGGTCGCCCCCCACGCGGGGGCGTGGATCGAAACATTTCAGCGGCAGGTTTGATTTCGATCAATTCCTTGGTCGCCCCCCACGCGGGGGCGTGGATCGAAACTGGCCGTTGAGGTCGCGCAGGGCGTCGAGGCCCGGTCGCCCCCCACGCGGGGGCGTGGATCGAAACGTTGACGACGATGCGGGCGAAGCAACCGACCGCTGGTCGCCCCCCACGCGGGGGGCGTGGCTGATCCTGGCAGCGATCCTCAGGTCATTTCGGAGCGGTCATGGTTCAGGCTGGATTCGGCGCAGTCTGGCTGCCCAGGCCAGGGCCAGGCTGGCGAGGGCAATCGGGATGAACGACAGCCAGAGCACCGTGTTCCAGCCATAGGTCGTCAGCAACCCACCGGAAAGAAATGAGCCAAACGCCATCGTGCCGAAGACCAGGAAGTCGTTGAGGGACTGGACCCGGGTTTTTTCTTCCGGACGGTGACATTCAAGCACAAGCGCCGAGGCGCCGACGAAACCGAAGTTCCAGCCAACGCCAAGCAGCACCAGGGTGAGCCAGAAGTGGCCGACGTCAACGCCCGTCAGGCCGGTGGCCGCGGCGGCCGCTATCAGCAGCATGCCGGCGGCGACAACGCGGGCGACGCCAAATCGCGTGATGAGCTGGCCGGTGAAGAAGCTTGGCCCATACATGGCGATGACGTGCCACTGCAGGCCCAGATTGGCGTCTGTCTGGGAGAGGCCGCACATCTGCATCGCCAGCGGCGCCGCCGTCATGAGAAAATTCATCAGCAGATAGGAAACCACGCCGCAGACAACGGCGACGATGAAGCGCGGCTGCCGCGCGATCACGGCGAGCGGCCGCCCGCCTGAGGCTTCTTCCGCTGTTGCCGCCGGCAGCCGGACGCTGGACAGCAGAAGCGCTGACAGGGCCGCCACAAGCGCCTGCGCCAGGTAGGTGGCCGCGAACATGTAAGGCGCCCAGATATTCATCGTGTAGGTGACGAGTTGCGGGCCGATCACGCCGGCGAACACGCCCCCGGCCATGACGGTGGACAGGGCGCGCGGCCGACGCGCGGGCGGGGCGCAGTCGGCGGCCGCGAAGCGGAACGACAGCACGACAGCGGCGTAGCCGCCGCCCAGGAATGTGGCGGCGCAAAACAGCCAGAACGATCCATAGGTCACCGCCAGCGCGGCGATGAGGCCGGCGAGGACGCCGCATCCCGTCCCCGTCAGGAACGCCGTAATGCGGCCGTGGCGGCGGGCAATGACGCCCGCCGGCAGGGTGCAGATCGCCATGCCCACGACGAAAATGGAAATCGGCAGCGTCGCCAGCAGCGGGCTGGGCGCCAGCGTATGGCCGACAATCGCGCCGGTCGCATAGACGACGATGGCGTTGGCCCCGGCCAGCGCCTGGGCGATCGCCAGCTTCAGGACATTGCTTCGCTCAAAGCGATACGGGGAAGCCTCCATCAGATCGGCGGGAGAGCTGCTTTTCGCGTGTGTCATGGGATTCCGGACAATGACCAGCCAAAACGCGCCTCACGCGGGCATCGCGACACGGGGAGGCGCTGGCCGTATGGGCGTTGCGCGACGATAGCTGCTGACGGCGGAGACTGTATTTCGATGGGGCGTCATTCTATCGGGAATCCGCCAACAAGGAACGCCTGTCCTGGAAGACAATCGCGCCGCCGCCAGCAGCGCTGCCGCCCGACCCGATAACGGTTCGGGCCCAGACCATCCCACCCCGTCATATTTTCCCGGGCATTTCCACCTCTGGCATCAGCTGGTCTATGCGATAGACGGCGTGCTCGCGGTGCATGCGGAGGAGCGATCGTTTGTGATTTCGCCGGAGCAGGCGGTCTGGCGGCCGGCCGGCGTCGTGCAGCGGCTTGGTTCGCCGCAAGGCGCCGAGTTCCGCAGCCTGTGGATTGCCGGTCGCGCTGGCGCCGTTGACTGAGCCTGCCTCAAATCCACGCCAGTTAAAACTGGAACTTTGGGGTCATCGTGCTCATGCTGGCCGTGCCGCCGATGAGCCATTCAATAGCGATATCGGCGGTTTGTTGCCGATGTCGCTGTGCGGCCGGACCTCATTGTAATCCTTACGCCAAGCCTCCAGTTTTGCGCGCACGTCGTCAAGGCTCATGAACCAGTGCGTGTTCAGGCATTCCGCCCGGAGCTTGCCGTTGAACGACTCGATGAAGCTGTTGTCCGTTGGCTTTCCGGGACGGGAGAAGTCGAGGATCACGCCCTTCTGGCATGCCCACAGATCAAGGTCCCGGGAGACAAATTCCGGCCCCTGATCCACCCGGATGCTCTGCGGATAGCGCGTGTGTCGCGACACACGCGCTCAAGGGTATGAACCACGTCCTGCCCCTGTAGCTGAACCGCACATCTACCGCGGGAGCGGCCCGCTTGAAGGTGTCGGTGATCGTCAGGATCCACAACTTCCGGCCTGTCGCCAGTTGATCATGCACAAAATCCATCGCCCAGGTCTCGTTGAGGCGTGAGGCGTGAGGCGTGAGGCGGTCTTGCGGTCATCGCGCAGCTTCGCCCGCACCCGCGGTTTGGGCGTCTTGTTGCGCAGCTGAAGGTCCATCTCCTTGTAGAACCGGCTCCTTGTAGAGCCGGTAGATTCGCTCTGCGCTTCCGTGAATTTCGACGTCTTCATGGAACTCTCCTTGGTCCCGCATCCGGGATCATAAGTGGAAAATTCCAGTTCTGAATGGACCGATTTTCGGGGATCCAGGCTGTTGAAGAGGTCTCTCGTTTTGCCTTGAGGATGGCCTCGTCGCCATTGTGATAGGCGAACGTGATCTCGATCGTGCCGTCATCGAGCAACTCGGCATGTCCGTCGCCGGAGACTTCGTCCATTTCTTCAAATCCGGCCCACGTGAAGTGGACCAGGGCTTGACTGTAGCCGAGATCAAGGCCTGCCTGCAGGGCGCCGAAGGCGATCTCGCCGTGACCATCGGTTCCGATGGTGATCATGGCGGGCTCGACCAGGTCGAGATGGGCGCGCCCCCAAAGATCGGCTTCCACGATCCGCCAGCGGCCGATCAGGCGGCAGGCAGTCCCGGCGCTCATGGCGACGCCGCCATCAGTTTCGACAACCGAACCAGATCATAGGCGGCGGCGAAGGTGAAGGCCCATCCGACGCGGTCGTGGCCCCGGAACTTCGTCCTGTCCTGCCCGGCGATGGTCTTGATCCAGCCGAACGCCTCCTCGATTTGCTTGCGGATGCGCAGGCTGACCCCATAGCCGGGATGACGCGTCGTGCGGCGATCGATCGCCGAACTTCGACCGTTGGTGTTCTGCGCCACATGCGGCGTCACCCGCATCGAGCGCAGTTCGTTGACGAAGTCCTTCGTGTCATAGGCCTTGTCGTCTCCCAGGGTGATCGCGTGTGGCCGGTCGGCGCGGGGCTCGATCATATGCATGCCCGCCAGCCTCGGTCAGGCAGGCATCGACCAGAAGACCATGGCGGTTCTCCATCAATCCGTGCTCCATGAAGCACAGCTTCGTCTCCTTGCCCTTGCCTTTCCTGTAGAGCCTGGCGTCCGGGTCGGTCGTCGAGGCATGCGTCTCGTTGGACCGCTTCTCGCCATGGAAGTCTGCATCCGCATTCCGGCCATCGCCTCCGGCCGGCGGCGCGCCCGAACCGTCCTTCGGCTTGACGCTCTTCATCGACGCCCAGGCCTCGATCAGCGTGCCGTCGACGGAGAAGTGGTCGGTGGACAGGAGCCGCTTGACCTTGGGCTGCGCCAGGATCGCGCTCAGGAACTTCGCGGCGATGTCGCCTTCGAGCAGCCGGTCCCGGTTCTTCGAGAAGACCGAATGGTCCCAGGCCGCATCGTCAATGCCGATGCCGACAAACCACCGGAACAGGAGGTCGTATTCCAGACGCTCCATCAAAAGGCGTTCCGAGCGGATCGAATAGAAGGCCTGCAGCAGCATGGCCCGCAGCAACTTCTCCGGCGCGATCGAGGGCCGCCCGATCGGCGAATAGAGCGCCGCAAACTCTCGCTCCAGCGAAGCAAGCGCCTCGTTCACGATCAACCGGATCGCCCGCAGCGGATGATCCCGCCGCACCCGATCCTCAAGATCGACATAGCTGAAAAGCTCACCCGTCCTCACGTCGCCGCCGCGCATTCCATCATCCCCGAATCCCGTCGAGCTCAGTGAATCATGCGCGAGCAAATGAAGCGAGACGCTTTTTCAACGGCCTGTCAGATCAAAGCGAGAGGCCGAACTTAAACGCCCGATAATTGATGAACACGCTCTCGCATTTTCGCAGAAATTCGCTCGAACGTGAACTCATCTGCCCATAGCTTGGCAAGCTGATCAAATTCGTAAACGGAGGTGTACCCTCTATCGAGCGGTAGAACGGGGTCATAAGGGGATAAAAGGCCGCGCGAAATGCTCCTCGATAAATCCATTAACTTTGAGCCCAGAGCATCAATATCGCCAGTAGGAACGATGCATCCAAGCCGGTTGACGATGTTTGGAAGATTATAAGCGTCATAGGCCAATGGGATGCACCCAGCTCGGAAACCTTCAACTACTGGGCGACAAAAACCCTCATGATAGGAGGGCATTATGAGAATATGAGCGGAATGGAACAACCGATCTTTTTCAGTGTCGTCGATTGTGCCGCTAAAGATGACTATATCCTCAAGCCGATGTTTGAGTATTAGCGATTTCAAATGGAGCACGTAGTTAGGATCAGACCATTGCATGTTGCCTGCGATGGTCACCCTGAGGATATCACGTGCGCCTGGAGAGCGCGCGACAGCTTCAATGAGATCGTGGATGCCTTTGGCAGGTGCTATGCGGCCAATGTAAAGAACAGATATCGGAACACGTCTCTTGCTGGTAAGCTTTAAATGCTTAGGGTCGTCAACAATCAGTGGAATGATTCGAATCATTTCAGGATAGAAGCCACGCGCAAGTAAGAATTCTGCATTGGTTGAGCTAGTCGCCCAAATTTCATCTACTAATCGGAAACAGTCGATCTGTCGCAACGAACGCTCGAGTATAGCTTGATCGGATGGAGACACGAGGTGAGGAGGTGTCACATTGTGAAAACGAATGACTTTCTTGCGAGGGCCTCCTGCAACCAATGTATCAAATATTCCACTATAAATTCCGAAGTGGTAGATGGCAATATCTGAAGAGTTATAGAAAGGGTCACGCAGGATGTCGGCTGAGCTCTGGCAATGACGGTGCTTTATATCTGAAAACTCGCAGCACATACCTAGATGGTGCGTATCAAATCCTTGGTTTAACGCCAGGCCACGTATGGTATCCCTCACTTCCATCGAAATGGCATCACGCTGTATCATGATGGGGGCAACGACGGCGACGCGGACAGGTCTGGTGTTACAGTTCATCTGTTGTTTCACTTTGTTCAGCTGATTTTGTGGTTTTTGGCCGTGTTACGGAGTAGGGCCGCGACACTATTCGCAGCGGCTTCAATCGAGAACAGTTGCTCGTAGCGATGCCGACCGTTCTCGCCGAACGACGCTCGGAGAGATGGACTGGAAATGAGGCGATCGAGACATGAGGACAGAGAGACTGGATCACCGGGTTCAGCCAATAGGCCGGTCTTATCTGGCTCGATGACCTCCATCATGCCGCCCGCTCGACAACCCAGCGTCGGCTTTCCAAAAATCATTGCTTCCACAAATATCTGTCCAAATGACTCAAAGCGGCTTGGAGCCACAAAAATATCGCATGATCTGTAGAACCCGCGTAGTTGCTCCTCTGTGACCTCTCCATAGAACCTGACGCGGGTTCGAACTTCTTCAGATGAAGCGGCTTCGAAAGCGGCTCGATAGGTGGTTACGCCATCCGGCCCTGGAATTGCATCGTTCCCGACTATATCAAAGTGCAAGAAGGGATGGCGCGTAAGTAGGCTCGGAATGATATCGAGCAGCACGTCTATACCTTTGCGTCGTTCAAGTCTGCCGACAAAAAGGATCCGCAAGTCACCGTTCTGTACTGGCGGGGGCGGTAAATATGCGAGGGTTGAGAAATCCTCCAAGCCGAGCGGAATCATGGATGTTCGCGTGTCATCCAAAACCACGTTGTAAGCCTCCGAAATGTCACTGCGTATCGCTGCGCTGATGGCATGAATCGCATTTGATTCCTGCAGTATACGCGCTTCGAGCGCCAGAATAGGCTTTGCGAAGCCATTCATAAATTCGGGATCAGCCGCAAAGTGAGGATGACTGATAAGCCAAAAATGCAAAGTGGTCTGGAGTCCGGTCACCATGGGATACTGGCCATCCAACAAAATGGCAACACCTTCGCAGTCCCATATAGGTGCGTAGACGGCGTCAATTTTTTGCCGCTCCGAGAGAAGATGTAACTCATCCAGCATTAAACTCGAGTATTCCCAAATGTGACTGGGAACTTGGATCCCATAAGGAGCCGGAGCTACCCGATCCTGGGACGCGAGGCGATGGACCCACACTCCATCCTCGAAGTCAACACGATCATGGCCGCTGCCACGCGTAAGCACATGAACAATGTGTCCCATGCTCGCAATGGCGCGTGCGAGTTGGTTAATGTAACGCCCAACACCGCCAACTGTTTCAGGTGGGTATTCTTGGCTCAGGAAAGCAAACGTGTTTCTACCGCCCTCGGGCATCCTACGCGGAAAGGGCAGAAACGAGCTTTCCATGAGGCTCGCCAGTTGGACATCCATCATTCGAGTCCGACCAGCGAAGCCGCGCTTGAGGCCATCCTCCCAAGCCCGTTCGGCGTCACGCTCAAATGCCTCTAAATCGCCGGCGGAGAGCATGCCGGTCACGTCAATATGATAACGTACGTCAGCAGCGTGCGCGCTAACAAACGACGCCATATCCTCCACCGCTCGCTGTGTAGTGTAATGGCCCCGATTGTTTACAAGTGAGAAGTATAGCTTATTCTTCAATACGGAGTATCGAACGCGTGTGACACGATCAGCCGTCCTGATCTCGCTAGGTAGGAATTTGTGGTGCACCACGGCATCCGGCAGTTGCCGAATTAGCCATCCATCATCATTGATGCGGCAGCACAGGTCGGTTTCGTCTAAATAAAATTCGTATTCTTCGTCAAATCCTCCGATAGCCAGCAGAATATCGCGACGGAACGCCGAGTTGGTTCCCTGCAGATAGGGGAAGTTGTACGAGAATGGAAAATTAAATACATCCGCTGGTGTGCTACGCTGCCAATCCGCATTTCCCAAGCGGTTCGCTGAGGAGTAGAGGTATTGCGCCCGCGTTCCCGTGTGGTCCATCACAATACCACCAGCTGCGCCTACTCGAGGGTCCTCAAACGCTCGAAGTAGGTCTACCAGCCACTTGTGCTCCGGCATTCCATCGTCGTCAATGAATGCAACGATTTCTCCCGATGAAAGTGCAATGCCAAGATTGCGTGATACAGACAGATTGCGCTCAGGGTTCTTCGCTACTTTGATGTGTCCCTCCCATGCCTTCAACACATCCTCAATACCATCTTCAGTTGGTCCGCGAACTACGCAAACTTCGTAGTCCATCCCGTCAAGAAACTGTAGGCACTGTAGAGTCTTTTCAAGTGCTTTTGGTCGGCCGTCAGTACATATTACTATCGACACGCGCGCATATTCATGCTGTGAGTGAATGGAATGGTGTGCTGTATATGAGGGCATATATGTTCTTCCACGATCGCCGGTCATGCGCGTTTCCAGCGCAGGGCCTTTTCTCGAATAAGGGGCTCAAAAATGTCGCCCTTTATGCCCTAACAAGACATATATCGCAGAAAAGGTTATTCTGAAGTGCGATGTAGTGCACTCTCCACCCCAAATTGGCGCAATACCAATTGACAACCTGGACAACTCCATAGGGTGAGTTTGTAATGTGATCCGCCATTACATAGTCGTTGAATATTAGAAAGCCGCCACGAGATAGTTTTCTTGCTGCGACATCGGCATCCCGAAGCACCCCCTCGAGTGTATGGTCGCCGTCTATATAGATTATATCATAGTACTCATTTGGCATTGATTCCATCAAAAGGCTGCTATCTCCCTCAAAGGTTCGCACTCGTTTGTCGGAAATATCCTGAGCAAATCGATTCTCATAGTATTCAAGATGTGTGTTCCTGCCGAATGTTTCAGCAGATGGTCGTCCCCAAATGGTTTCGACTTGATGTAGCCGAAAGATATCGAAAGCATCAAATTGTGAAGGGCAGAGTGTGTCGAGGATAAATCTAGTAAAATCTCCGTAGGCTACGCCAATCTCTGCGACTTTGCAGCCTGTCGGTAGTGTCGAAATTGCGTCGTCGCGATTAGCAAAAATCTGTGCTTTTGCTATGTGTTCCCGCGATAAGGGCACTGGAATTTCCGGTATCAGCTTCGCGGTGCTTGGGTTGGTGGCTGTTTGGCGATCATCAGCCGGTAATGTGTCGGGGATGTTCGGGTTTTTGCACGTATGAGCCTTGGCTTTCACAGTGTTTGACATCTCCGCCGCCGCTAAGGCAAGGCCTTGATCGTTAGATATGCGAACGACGTCCATCTCTAATCGTCGAAGCCGCTCCAGAATTTCGGCTGCAATATGTGGAAGATAGAGCAACCTTTTCAGGTAGCGTGAGGCTTTGCCGTTTCTCGGAGGGTCAGTAATCACGGTGCTTTTCCTATGATTTCAAATTCGAAGCATTTTCCATTTCTGCGACCTGCAAGGGGAACGGAAATGTCGCTGAAGCCCGCTTCGCGTAGGAGTTCCGTAAAGGCCTGCGGGGTGAATAGATTGAAATGATAGTCGCCGTCATAATCTTGGGCGCCATAGGCTACTTCCCGGAAGTCGTCGAGCGACACGGATCCATCTGCTACTCCCTTGATCATGGCGTCCAGATCTGGAGTTACTGCTTTGAACAAACCGCCAGGCCGCAGTCTACTCCGCCAGTATGGGACAAGCTTTCTGCGCAAAGTTTCAATCGGAAAATGCTCGACTAGATGCGCGGAAAAAATTTCATCCACACTTCCTCTTTCGAGTGGTAGGGCGCCAACGTCTGCCACAATGTCAACGCCCGGAAGTTCTCGCGCGTCAACATTCAGATAGTCGCTTAATGGAATGTGACCACAGCCGAGGTTTAGGCGCAGCAGTCCATTCTTCTGGGCTTTACTAAATTTTTCCGTGGATACGATTCGACTTTCTGTCGCGCTTCCGGTGTTCCGCGCTGTATTTTTTGCGCCGTGCTTCATCTCAAATAGAATTTCCCTACGAACAAATTCTATTCGTTCCCAGAGTGCCATAATGCTTGCATCGGCATTATTACTCTGTGCCTCTGCGTGGTTGATGCGGTAGTTCAATTGCTGGGTAGAATTCTGAATTTGTAGAGATTGCTCATTTATTTGGCGAAGAGCTGCTGGAACAGTAGCTACCGCATTTAAGAAAGACGGAATATGAGTTTGCCACGCTTGTTCCAATTGACTTGTGCTGGCGGTTAACTGCTTAATATCTTCGCATTGGGATCTGATGATCAACTCAGTTTGTCCAAGGCGTGCATCAGTTTCCCTAATGCGGGCCTCAACGCGATACCAAACTCGGTGCCACAGCGGTCGAAGGATTGGAAGTGTGACTGATCTTATGGTCTGCTTCATCTTGACTCATTTCCTCAACCTAATGGAACCCGTCCCTGAGGTCTGATTGACGTGGATAAAGGCTGCTCCGAGTTCGCGGCCGAGGTATCCACTGCGACCCTTTTTTATCGGCTTAATTTCGTACATCGGATCGATTATTTTATATCAAATTGGTCATTTTTGAGGAGCGCGTCAAGGGACGCGCCTTCCTTTCTCGAGTGCTATATGTGTGGGATTGGATTGCGTGCGATCCCGGTGCGGGTGGGGCTACATTCCAATCTCGGTGCTTGGTTGCGCTTGTCACAAGGTTCGGGGGCAGGAACTTCGGAAAGGCGCTGCCTTAGGAAGTGGCCCCATAAATTTGCAGATGAGACTGTGCCGTGATTCAATCCCTCGCGTGCAGGAGGGGCTGATGCGTCGCCATGAACTGACAGATGAAGAGTGGGCAATCATTTCGCCGCTTCTGCCGAACAAGCAGCGCGGGGTGGCGCGGGTGGATGACCGGCGGGTGATTAATGGCATCCTGTGGCGCTTCCGGACCGGCTCTTCCTGGCGGGATGTGCCGGAGCGTTACGGTCCGCGGACGACACTCTACAACCGTTTTGTACGTTGGCGCTCTGCCGGGGTCTGGGACAGGCTGCTGGCGGCCGTATCCGCCGCCTGCGATGATGATCTGGTGATGATCGACAGTTCCTGTGTCCGGGTCCACCAGCACGGCGCAGCGATCCAAAAGGGGGCGCTGGAGATCGTTGCATGGGACGCTCCCGGGGTGGTCTGACCACGAAGATCCATGCCCTTGTCGATGCCGCAGGTCGTCCCATAAGGCTTGCCCTCACTGCCGGACAAGCCGGGGATGCGCCTGTTGCCCGGGAGCTTCTGTCAGAATTACGGGCGGGAAGCATTCTGCTCGCTGACAAGGCCTATGACACGGATGCGATAAGGGCCGGGACCATCGCGCGCGGCGCATTCCCGAACATTCCACCGCGCGCCATCCGCAAAAAGGCTTTTGCCTTTAGCCCATGGCTCCACAGGCAACACAACGCCGTCGAGCGATTCTTTAACCGTATCAAACAGATGCGCGGCCTCGCAACACGCTATGACCGCCTGCCTGAAAACTATCTGGCCGCACTCAAACTCGCCGCAGCCCGAATATGGATCAAAACGTTATGAGTCCGCTGCCTAGGTCACACTTAGGTGTTACCTAAGAGACACTATGGTGTACACTTAAGTGTTACCTATATAATATCTTCAGCCGGGGCATAGGGTGGGGCTATTCTTATAATGGGCGTTATTATTATCAATGATTTAGTGGCTGGTGTAGTCCGCTACACATTTGGCCGGAGTCGGCCCATCACCACTGGATGTAGGGAGTTTTCCGGCGTTCCGCTGAAGCAACGATCTCAACACGGCCAAGGTATGCGAAGACGGACCTGTTGCGGAACTCCATTCCCCATCCTGATCCCAGTCCACGCGGCGCATGGAAGAAGTGAATTGAAAGGAACCTGTTCGGGAGGAAGACACTCATGGCTGTTTTCTGTCATTTGTCCGCCATCTGGAAGCATTGAAGCTCCGGGCGGGGTCTCATTCAGTAGACAAAGGATACCGGCAGCAGATGTTTGGTCAAATGTTTAATTATTCCGCAAAAGAGACTTTCTATTAGCCGGGAATGTCTCAAATGTAACCCGAGTCACAGCCTTGAATTCCTGTGCCGCCAACTGCGCCTCCAGACAGATTTGTCCTGTGGATAGCGTGGGTGTTGCCCCGCATGGGCAAGGATGCGCTGTGGGGCTCAAGGGGGGCTATTGGCGGTTGTTGCAGCATCTGGGCCAAGGAAAAGCTTGATGCCCGCCCTTGGCTGCGAGAGGCGATCCTTGGGCGGTGCGATTGGCCGATGCGTAGTCCGTAGGGATGGACGGCTGATCCGGCTTGAGGTGCCCCTTCCGCCACGCCTGATAGACCGTGACGATCTGCTTGCGGATTTCTTCGGCCTTCTCAGCGCCAGAGAACATGCAGAGAAGCAGGGCCTGCTCTTCGTTTAGGCAGCGGACTCATAACGTTTTGATCCATATTCGGGCTGCGGCGAGTTTGAGTGCGGCCAGATCGTTTTCAGGCAGGCGGTCATAGCGTGTTGCGAGGCCGCGCATCTGTTTGATACGGTTGAAGAAGCGTTCGACGGCGTTGCGTTGCCTGTAGAGCCATGGGCTAAAGGCAAAAGCCTTTTTGCGGATGGCGCGCGGTGGAATGTTCGGGAATGCGCCGCGCGCGATGGTCCCGGCCCTTATCGCATCCGT
>Ga0180223_1001269_pt1 | contig 20394 bp, 7 predicted proteins | sample eDN5th30CKraftOP_FD_151337 | JGI IMG/M metagenome (GOLD analysis project Ga0180223, IMG submission 151337) | Enriched Organic Plus compost microbial communities from Emeryville, California, USA - eDNA 5th pass 30_C Kraft OP (version 2) (version 2) ...
TGCTTGCGATGCCGGGGGGCAAAACGGTGCTGAAATGGGGCGTAGAGCGCCGGCTCGAATTCATTGAGTTTCGTCTTTATTGGGAAGGCGGGGTCAACCGATCCGATATCGTCGAGGCCTTCGACGTGTCGGTACCGCAAGCATCGAAAGATTTGACGCTTTATCAGGAACGCGCCCCGCAGAACGCGGTCTACGACAAAAGCGCCAAACGGTACGTGGCGAGCGAGACGTTCCAGCCCTGCTTTTTGAAACCTGACGCCGCCCATTATCTCACGCAGCTGCGATCTGTCGCCGAAGGCATATTGCCGGCCGCGGCATCATGGATCGCACATTTCCCGCCCTTTAGCGGCCCGCCTGTTCCCGCGCGCGATGTCACGAACGAGACGCTGCGGACCGTGCTCGGCGCCATTCGCGACAATCTCGCCATTGAGATCAAATATCAGTCGCTTTCGCGGCCGGAGCCCCGCTGGCGCTGGATCGCGCCGCACGCCATCGGGTTTGATGGCTTTCGTTGGCACGCGCGGGCCTTCTGCCAGATCGACCAAACCTACAAGGATTTCCTCCTCGCTCGGATTGTCGAAACGCGTGCTTCCAAACCCAGTGGGGTAGAGCCCGGCGCCGACACCGATTGGAACGAGGAAATCACGCTGGAGATCGGACCGCATCCAGAGCTGTCCGATACGCAGCAGAGGGTTGTCGCTCTCGACTACGGAATGCGCGGCCGGAAAGCCAAGATCCCGGTCCGGAAGGCGCTTCTCTATTACGCGCTCAAGCGCCTGGGTCTGGATACAGACCCTGCTGCGAGACGGCCCCAGGACCAGCAGATCGTACTTCTGAACAGAAGTTCGATCGAAGCAGCTCACCCTTCTCTTAGCCGTACCTGGAACGAGGATGCGAGCACTATCAATGAGTGAGGGGGCCAATTTTGTAACAGACTACCATGCGAAACTTTTCGCCTATGAGCTGAGTAGGCGGCATTCGGTCGGGGACGCCGAGAAGCTTGCGGGCGCCCTTCTCGATGCGCAAGTGGACCTTAATCCGCATCAGGTGGAAGCCGCCCTGTTTGCATTCAAGTCACCGCTCTCGAAAGGAGCTATCCTCGCTGACGAGGTTGGCCTCGGCAAAACCATCGAGGCGGGGCTGGTCTTGGCGCAGAAATGGACAGAAGGCAGGCGCCGAATCCTCGTCATCACTCCGGCAAATCTGCGCAAGCAGTGGTCGCAGGAGATTGAGGAAAAGTTCTTTCTGCCAACCGTAATCCTGGAAGCCAAGAACTACAATAGAATGGCCCAGGAAGGGGCTCGACGGCCATTCGAGCAGAAGAAGCTCGTCATCTGCTCGCTCCAGTTCGCCGCGCGGCATACCGAAGAGTTGATGGTCATTCCGTGGGACCTGGTAGTCATTGATGAAGCTCACCGGCTCAGAAATGTTTATAGGCAGGATAACCGGATCGGCCGAGCACTGAAGGGCGCGCTTGCAAATGTTCCGAAGGTACTCCTGACTGCGACCCCGCTTCAGAACTCACTGATGGAGTTGTACGGTCTCGTCAGCCTGATCGATGACTACACGTTTGGCGATGCGAAGAGCTTCAGATCCCAATATGCGCGTTTGACCGGTGAAGGCCAGTTTGAAGAATTGAAGCATCGCCTACAGCCCGTTTGCCACCGGACTCTGCGCCGACAGGTGCTGGAATACATCCGCTACACCAATCGGATCCCCATCACTCAAGAGTTCGTTCCAAGCGAGGCCGAACAATCGCTCTACGACATGGTGTCGGACTACCTTCGGCGACCATCTCTGCAGGCACTGCCATCTAGCCAACGGACGCTGATGACCCTGATCATGCGCAAGCTGTTGGCTTCTTCCACGTTCGCCATTGCGGGCGCCCTCGACTCCCTGGCCCGGAAGCTGGAACGCCAGCTCAAGGATGACACGAACCTTCGGGAGAAGCTCGCAGAAGAGCTGTCCGAGGACTACGAGGAATACGAAGAGGTCGCCGACGAATGGTCGGACAGCGACGAGGGGCCAGAGCTCCTTACGGCCGAAGATGTTGCGGTCATCCGGCAGGAAATCGCTGATCTTCGCGAGTTCCGGGACCTTGCTGTTTCAATCTCCGAGAATGCCAAAGGGCAGGCGCTGGTGAGCGCATTGAAAGCCGGCTTCGCCAAGACGCAAGAGCTTGGTGCAGCACAGAAGGCCATCATATTCACGGAGTCGCGCCGGACGCAGGAGTATCTCGTACGCTTGCTTTCGGAAAATGGGTACGCCGGCAAGCTTGTGCTTTTTAACGGCTCCAACAGCGATCCTCACTCGAAAACTATTTACGAAAATTGGTTGCAGAAGCACGCTGGGACTGATCGTGTCACTGGTTCCCGCACCGCCGACATTCGCGCCGCACTGGTGGAATATTTCCGCGAGCAAGCGTCAATCATGATCGCAACCGAGGCCGCGGCCGAAGGTATCAACCTGCAATTCTGTTCCATCGTCGTGAACTACGACCTGCCGTGGAACCCGCAGCGAATTGAGCAACGGATCGGGCGCTGCCATCGGTATGGCCAGCTTCACGATGTTGTCGTGATTAACTTCCTCAACAAGAACAACGCGGCAGATCAGCGCGTCTACGAGCTGTTGGCTGAGAAGTTTCAGATTTTCTCCGGGGTATTCGGCGCTTCGGACGAGGTGCTCGGTGCCGTCGAATCTGGCGTCGACTTTGAGAAGCGGATCGTAACCATCTACCAAAACTGCCGATCCACGGAGGAGATTGAGGCTGAGTTCGAGCGCCTACGCGCCGAGATGGACGAGAACATCAATGCTGCCATGGAGGATACGCGTCGCAAGTTGCTGGAGAACTTCGATGCCGAGGTCCACGATCGCCTCAAGTTCAATCTGGACAAGAGCAGAGAGTATATCGGGCGATACGAGCGAATGTTGTGGGCAGTAACCCAGCATGAACTGCGGCAGCAAGCCAACTTCGATGATGAATACCTCACCTTCACCTTGAAGCGCGCGCCCGACGGTTTGGACGTCCCGACCGGGGGCTACGGTATCGCCAAGAATGGCCTTAGCGAGCACAGATATCGCTTGGGACACCCGCTCGCACAGCACGTGATTGCCAGGGCACGCGAGCGCAATGTGAACGGTGCAGCCCTCGTGTTCGATTATTCCGGATGGCCAGCCAAGGCGGTCAACATCGAGCCGTTGGTGGGGCAGTCAGGCATCCTCGCCGCCCGATGCCTCAGCTTCTCCGGATTTGACGAGCAGGACCACATCCTGCTCGCGGCCAAGACGGATGATGGGCGCGATATCGACCCTGACATTGTTCGACGCTTGTTTGAGATGCCATGCCGGCAAGCCGGTGCCGAGATTGGGCATGATCGGGTGCCGCTGGATCCCATACTGGCGCAACGTGAACAGGACGTCATCGAGGCGCTGAAGCGGCAGAACGCCCAGTGGTTTTCCGAGGAAAGTCGGAAGCTGGAAAAATGGGCCGAGGACAAGGTGTTTGCCGCCGAAAAGGAATTGCAGGACGCGAAGGCGCGGATTCTTGAGCTCAAGCGCGAAGCGCGAACGGCCGAATCTCCCGAGCCGCAGCATCGCATCCAGACGCAGATCCAGGAGCTAGAAAAGTCCAAGCGCCGGCTGCGCCAGCGAATCTTTGAGGTGGAGGACGAGATCATCGAGGAACGAGATCAGATGATCTCCGACCTGGAAGCCCGCCTTAAACAAGACATCAGCAAACAAGAGCTCTTCACTGTCCGCTGGGCGGTGGTGTGAGCCAACAGAACGCAGGAGAAACCCGTCACATGCCGAACGTCGAGAAACAGAGGGAGCGCCTGATCAACCTGCTGAAGGAGCTGTTCCAGCTCGACCAGCCTGACCTGGACTTCGGCTTCTATCGCATCATGCATGCGAAGGCGGGTCAGGTGACCAAGTTTCTCGAAAACGACCTGCTGAGCATCATCAGCGATGCGTTCGGCGAGGCGGACGGTGGCCGCGTCGAGCAGGCGAAGGCCGCCTATGAGGCCGCGCGCAAGCAGGCCGAGGAATTTGGTGCCCCCGATCCTGATGCCGCTCCGAAAGTGAAGGAAGCCAAGGCGGCCTGGGATGCGGCCAAAGAGAGCGGCAGCAACGAAGGCGACGTCTACGACCACCTCTACCGCTTCTTCGAACGCTACTACGACAACGGCGACTTCATGAGCCGTCGCTACTTCGCGCGTGAGACGGACGGCAAGGCGGCCCCCTATGCCGTCCCCTATGACGGGCGCGAGGTCTATATGCACTGGGCCAACCGCGACCAGTACTACATCAAGACGTCCGAGTACCTGACCAACTTCACCTTCGATCCGGCGCAGGCGAAAGAATTCCAGGCCCGTCACGGTGCGCTGTTGGAGCAGAAGCCGCTCAAGGTTCACTGCCGGATCGTGTCGGCGTCCGAGGGCGAGCACAACAACGTCAAGGCGTCCGAGCAGACCGAACGCTATTTCATCATCCACGAGCCGGAGCCGGTGAAGATCGAGGTGGGCGACACCGGCGGGCCGGAGCTGGTGATCCAGTTCCAGTACCGCCCAGACCCCGAGAAGACTGGCCAGGAAGGCACGTGGCGCAAGACGCGCCTGGCGGAGGCAGCTCAGAAGATCAAAGCGCTGCTGCCCAAGCTGGAGGGCGCAGGCGACTATGTGACCGCGCTGATGACCCCGGCGCCGACCGAGGCCGAGAAGGACCGGACGCTGCTTGAGAAGTACCTGACCCAGTACACGGGCCGGAACACGATGGACTACTTCATCCACAAGGACCTGGGCGGTTTCCTGCGGCGCGAGCTGGATTTCTACATCAAGAACGAGGTCATGCGGCTGGACGACATCGAGTCCGCCGATGCGCCGCGGGTGGAAGCCTACCTGGCCAAGGTCAAGGTGCTGCGCCGCATCGCGCAGCACCTGATCGACTTCCTCGCCCAGCTCGAGGACTTCCAGAAGCGGTTGTGGCTGAAGAAGAAGTTCATCGTCGACACCCAGTACTGCATCACGCTCGATCGCATCCCGGAAAAATTCTATCCGGAGATCGCGGCGAATGACGCGCAGCGCGAGGATTGGGTTACTCTGTTCGCCGCGCACGAATTGGAGGGATATAGCAATCCACTTTCGGTGCAATTTCTCCGCCTCCATCAGCAATTGATCGTTGATACAGGACTATTTCCGGAAACGCTGCGCGATCAAATTGTTGCAGGCATTGAGGAGCTGGATCAATCTCTCCACGGTATACTGCTACACTCGGACAATTCCCAAGCCCTGCGCCTCCTATCGCCAAAGTATCAAAACAGCGTTCAAACAACATATATTGATCCGCCATACAACACAGGCTCCGATGGATTTGTTTACAAGGATTCTTTGAAATCGTCATCGTGGACCTCGATGATGCATGAACGGCTGGCGGCGTATGCTTGTCTCATGTCAGATAAAGGCGTCATTTTTTGCAGCATCAACGAAGTTCAGCGCGCTGAGCTGGATTGGTGCATGAGAAGTGTTTTTGGGACTGAGAATCGCGTTGAGGAGCTCATTTGGGCGCGTGACACAGTCAGCAACAACTCGCCAGCATACTCTACGAACCACGAGTACATCGAAGTTTTTGCGAAATGTAAGGCGCGCGTCGAAGCTGAGAAGTCGATGTTTCGCGAAGAGCGACCAGGCTATTTCGAAGTTCGAGAGCTGATTGATCGAATTGGGAACGAGTTCCCTCCCATCGATGAGGTAGAGGGCGCTCTGAAGGCTTTGTACACGGAACATCGAGACCAGTTCATCTTAGAAGCTCAAGAACTAGGGCTCTCAAAAGAAGAGGCGAAGAAGGCAGACCCGTGGAAGGGCTTGTATCCTTACAGATTTGCTGAGTACCGGGACGCAGACGGGAAGCTCCTCGAGGAGGTCGATGCGAAGAAAATAATGGCCAGCATTTGGGTCTACCGCGAGGTTGAGCCGTCGATGCCCTCTGGGAAACAAGCATCCGATATTCGCGATTCTAATTCGGATAACTTTCGGTTCTACGCTCCACCTCACCCGATTACAGAAAAGCCCTGCAAGCCACCGAAGCGCGGATGGGCATTCCCTCAGAAGTCTATTGGTGCCCGTCCTTCTTTTGAGGGGTATCGAGACGACCACAGGATCGTCTTCAAAGCGGATGAAAACTCAATTCCGCAGCTCAAGTATTTTCTGCATGAGGTCGGATCGGTGGTGTCGACTTCTGTTATCCGACAGTATTCGGATGGCGAACCAAAGCTGGAAGCGTTGTTCGGTGAAAAAGGTTTTATCGACAACCCAAAGCCGCCAGCGCTGGTGGAAAAGCTTGTCAGACAAACAACTGACAAGAGTTCGTGGGTAATGGATTTTTTTGCAGGCTCAGGCACGACCGCTAGCGCGGTCTTTGATGCAAACCGCGCTGACAACGGACAGCGCCGGCACATCTTATGCGAAGTCGGAAGCTACTTCGACGCCGTACTCAAGCCTCGGGCTATCAAGTCGGCCTACAGTTCATCGTGGAGTGAAGGTGCGCCCACTGAGAGAGATGGCGTATCGACACTGATTAAGTATCATCGACTCGAGTCCTACGAAGATGCACTAAACAACTTATCGCTGACCCCGAGCCCTGACCTTGCGCAAGCGGGCGGTGACTTTGCGCGGGGCTACATGCTCCGCTACTGGCTCGACTTCGAGACCAAGGGCAGCCCGTCGCTCCTGAACATCGAATGGTTCGACGATCCGACGGCCTACAAGCTGAAGATCAAGAAGCCCGGCACGGACGAGTATGTCGAGAAAGCCGTTGACCTGGTCGAGACGTTCAACTGGCTGATCGGCCTGCATGTCGAGCATCTGGACCGCTGGCGCGGCTATGACGCCGCCTTCAAGCGCGAGGTCGATCCCGAGCTGCCGGAGGACACGAACACCCGGCTGATGCTCGACGGCGCGCTGAAGGAGACGGACGACGGCGCCTGGCGCTTCCGTAAGGTCGAGGGCTACACCCTGCGCACCCCGGGCGATCACAACGACCGGGAGAAGGCCCTGGTCGTCTGGCGCAAGCTGACCGGCGATCTCGAACAGGACAACCTGATGCTGGACGAGTGGTTCCGGAAGTACCGCCTCGCCGCGCAGGACACCGAATTCGACGTGATCTATGTGAACGGCTCCAACAACCTGCCCAACCTCCGCAAGGACGAGGAGACCTGGAAGGTACGCCTGATCGAGGAAGCTTTCCATCAGGCCATGTGGAACGTGGAGGGCTGAGCGATGGCGAGAAAGCCCAAATCCAAGGTCAAGCCGCTCCCCTTCGGCCACAAGCTGGTGCTGAACCAGTGGATCGTCAGCCTGTTCGGCTTCGATCCGCTGAAGGACTACAAGGACGGCAAGCGCACCCTGCGGCCGGTGCAGCCGCTGGCCAAGACGGTGAAGGATGCGCCCGAAGGCATGACGTCCGAGAACCTGCACCATTTCTACAAGGCGCTGGACGTCCACCTGCAGGCGGGTGCCCAGATCACGCGGGCCGACCTGCTGCGCTACGAGCACAACATCGTCAGCCACACGCTGGCTATCAACGAAAAGCGCGACCGTCCGATCGTCTGGAAGTACTACCAGTGGCTCTCGCTGCTGTTCGCCGAGATCTATCTCGACCGGTTCTTCGCAGACCGCGCCGCGCTGCTCGATGCGCTGAACGCCTATGTCGATGCCTTCAACAAGTACTGGACCGATGAGGGCTATGAGACGGGAATCACGCCCTACGAGCTCGACGACCTGAACAAGCTCTGCCTGCAGAACGCCACGGGCTCGGGGAAGACGTTGCTGATGCACGTCAACTTCCTGCAATTCCGGCATTACGCCTCTAAATCGTCGCTCAAGCACGATCTGACGCGGACGGTGCTGATCACGCCGAACGAGCAGCTTTCTCTGCAGCACGCGCGCGAGATGAAGGGCAGCAACATCGTAGCGTCGCGCCTGCTGACGGACAGCGGCGACCTGCTGTCGTCGGGGAAGAACGGGCTGCGCCAGGTGGACTACACCGAGGTGACCAAGCTCGGAGACACCGACGGGCCCAACGTCATCGCGACGCGGAATCTCGGCGACCAAAACCTGCTGCTTGTTGACGAAGCCCATCGCGGGATGGGAAGCCAGGAAGAGCGCGGCTGGTTCCGAAGCCGTGCCCGCCTATCGGAGAAGGGTTTCGTCTTCGAGTACTCGGCGACGTTGAAAGAGGCCGTTACGGCAGCGAAGCGCCCGGAAATCGAAGCATCCTACGCGAAGACGATCCTGTTCGACTATTCGTATCGGTATTTCTACGAGGACGGCTACGGCAAGGATTACCGCATCTTCAACCTGCCGAGGACCTTCTCTCAGCTTGAATTCTCATACCTGACGGCGTGTCTTCTGAGCTTCTACCAGCAGCTGAAGCTCTACGAGGACAAGCAGACACTCTACACCCCTTACAACATCGAAAAGCCGCTATGGGTTTTCGTCGGTTCCAGCGTGACCAAGGCCACCGGATCCAAGGCCGAGAAGGCCACGGTTTCCGACGTAGGCAAGATCCTTGCCTTCATCGCGAAGTTCCTTAAGAGCGAGGGTACGTCAGCCGCCGAAATCGAGCGGATCCTCACCGGTAACGCTCAGGAGACCGGTCTCCTCGATGAGAACGGCGGCGACATCTTCGCCGGCGGGTTCGTCTACCTTCAGCAGCTCATGCTTCGGGAGGGCTGGAAGCCCGGCGACCTGTTCCGCGACATCCTCGAAAAGCTCTTTCAGAACCGGGCCGGTGGTGAGTTGTCGATTGCCCGGATCAAGGGCGACGAGAACGAGATCATGCTGCGTGTCGGTCAGGCCGAAAGGCCTTTCGGACTCATCAACGTTGGCGATGCATCCGGCTTGGCGACCCATATCGCTGAACAGGGGTTCGACAACGTCGCGGTCCTGGAATCCGAGTTTGCCGAGACAATGTTCGGGCAGATCAACCTGTCCAGTTCCCCGGTCAATCTGCTCATCGGTTCCAAGCGTTTTGTCGAGGGCTGGGATTGCTGGCGCGTCAGCACCCTTGGTCTCATGCATGTCGGCAAGAGCGAAGGCGCGCAAATCATCCAGCTTTTCGGGCGCGGCGTTCGTCTCAAGGGGTATGACTGGTCGCTCCAGCGCAGCGGCTTTGCCACCCCCACCCATCAACCGGAACTCATACAGTACGTCGAGACCCTGAATGTTTTCGGGATCGAGGCCGACTTCATGGAGCGGTTCCGGAAGTTCCTCGAAGAGGAAGAGCTGCCTCGCAACGATCAGAAGCAGGTCTTCACAATTCCGCTGACGGTCACATACGACTTCGGGCAACGCCTCAAGGTGCTGCGCCCCCGAAAAAAGCGCGGTGACGGTCGCGAGTACGATTTCAAGAGAGACGGCGCTGTGCCGGCCCTGACGTTGATCCCAGAAAAGATACGCCAAAAGGGCGTCGCGATAGATTGGTATCCCCGCATCCAGTCTCTTGAGTCCAAGAAGGGCACCAAGCTGGGCACCAAGGAGGAGACCGTTTTCGAGGATGGTCACCTGGACTTCCTGGACTACGATGACCTTTTCTTCCGGCTTGAGAAATTCAAGCGTGAGCGTACCTGGCACAATCTCAACATTTCCAAGTCTATGATCAGGACGCTGCTCGCTGACCGGACCTGGTATAAGGTCGTCGTGCCTTCGGGGAAGATGGAGTTCTCGGATTTTGGGAACGTTGCGCTTTGGCAGGAGATGGCGGCGGAACTCCTGCAGAGATTCTCGGAGGAATACTACAACTACTGCAAGGCGGCCTTTATCGAGCCACGCCTTGAGCTCCGTGAGATCGAGGCCGGCGATGGAAGCCTACCTGAAGCGGACGAATACCAGCTAATCGTCGATGCCAGCGAAACAGCGCTCATTAACGACATCCAGAACCTCACCAGCGAGATATCCGCTCGAAAAGCGGGGGTGTTGCGTGCTGGCGACTTGAAAGGCTGCCTGTTTGGCACGCATCTCTACGAGCCCGTGCTTCATGCGGCCAAGGGAAGCAAAATCCAGATTGCGCCGGTTTCATTGAATGAGAGCGAATTCCAGTTCCTGGATGATCTGCGCCTCTTCATCGAAAAGGATCAAGCACGGCTGACGGCGGAGGGAATTGAACTATTCTTGCTTCGCAATGAGAGCCGCGGGCGCGGGGTGGGCTTCTTTGAGGCAGGAAATTTCTATCCCGACTTCCTTCTATGGCTTGTGAAGGACGGCAGGCAGCACTTGGCTTTCGTCGAGCCTCATGGCCTCCAGCATGAGGGACCGGGTCACAAGAAGGTCGAATTCCATCGTGTCATCAAGGACATCCAGGCACGGCTGGCCGGTGAGAACGTTGTTCTGAACAGCTTTATTGTCACCCCCACACGCTTCGGCAAGCTGAACTGGGGTAAGACGATCCAGGAGTTGGAGTCCATGCATGTGCTGTTCATGGAGGATCAACGGGACACGTACATCGCATCAATCATCCACAAAATGGCGGCATAATCAAACTATCCAACTTCGCCAGCCGCTACACTTAATCGGGAAGGTGGATTGCAGGAAAGTCTGTCTTATTGGGGGGTATCTTGAATATTCGTGTCTTGGTCGGCGGATTGAAATGATCGACCTTCTTAAGGAAGCGACCTATGAGATCGCTGCGTTCCTCGATGAGCATCTGCCAAGGCTCTCTGCCGATTGGTGGCGTGCCCACGTCGTTGAACGGTTAAGTTTTCAACAGCAACGAATGGCCGCAGAGCGCGGCATCGCTTCGCTGGAACAGTTGGACCTTGCTGCGCTGCTGCGCGTGATGGATCAGAACTGGTACGAGCTTTCAGAATTGCGCCAGTGGCCGCGAGAAGGTCGTAACTGGATCAAGGAGCTCCAAACGATCCGGAACAAATGGGCGCACCTATCCACCATAGAACCTGCTTCCGATGAAATATATCGTGACGCAGACACGCTCGAACGCCTGCTTACATTGACCGGAGCGCGAGCCGAAACGCTTGAGAGCGTGGCAGCCGAAAAGCGGCGTGCGCTGACGAACATGGCCCCTGCTAATGCGGCCGCGCCGTCACTTCCTGAAATGTTGTCAGGTTCCACGACCGCTTTTAAGGCAGGAGATATCGTGGCGCTGCGCGCCGACCCCGCAAAGCTCCTGCCCGTGGTAGAAGTGCTGCCCGGGGGCGGTGAATGCCGTTATCATGTCTTCGAGAACGGTACGAAAGCACTCTACTATGAAAGCCAGCTGCAGCCTCTGGCAGCGGCACCGGGTGATGAGGCCTTGCTCGAGGCAGATGAGTTACGAGCGCACCTGACGAGTCTTCAGATCCTTTCTCCATCCACGGCCAACTTGTTTTCGTTGCGCTCCGGGCGCGTACAGTTCGTGCCTTACCAGTACCGTCCCGTCCTGAAGCTGATCCGGGCTGATCGGCCACGCATTCTCATCGCCGACGAAGTCGGTGTGGGGAAGACCATCGAAGCCGGCCTGATCGTCAAGGAACTGCGAGCGCGGATGGACATCTCATCGGTGCTGGTGATCTGCCCAAAGGCGCTGGTTGCCGAGCGCAAGTGGTACAACGAGATGAAGCGTTTCGACGAGAGCTTCTCGGCACTCGACGGCGCTCTCCTGCGCCATTGCCTCAAGGAAACCGAACTCGAAGGCGAGTGGCCCGAACAGTATGCGAAAGCAATCCTGCCGTTTTCGCTGTTCGATTCCGATCTGGTGCTGGGTGCGAGTACCGGACGCCGAAAGGATCAGGGCTTGCTGGGGCTTGATCCCCCGCCGAAATTCGATCTCGTCATCGTCGATGAAGCCCATCACATCCGGAATTCGGAGACGTACCTGCATCAGGGTATTCGATATTTCTGTGACAATGCCCAGGCCGTCGTGTTGATGACGGCCACTCCGGTTCAGCTTGGCAGTAAAGATCTCTATACGCTTCTAAACGTCCTTCGCCCCGATCTTGTCATTGATCCCCCAAGCTTCCAGCAGATGGCGGAGCCGAACGGGTTCATCAATGAGGCCGTGAAGCATTGTCGCGTGGCTGCCCCCGATTGGCAGGAAGCGGCGCGGGCCTGCCTTGATAGCGTCGCGCGGACCGACTGGGGGCGCCTCTTTATTCGTGAGACACCGGAATTTCAGGACATATACGATCGTCTTGGCTCAGGGGCGTTGAGCGATGATGAACGCATCCAGGCCATCTACAGCATCGAACAGATGTATACGTTCAGTAGCCTGATCAATCGGACGCGCAGGCGCGACATCGGAGAGTTTACGAGCCGGAAACCGGAGACGCTCACGGTCGAATTTACGTCTGCTCAACAACAGCTGCATGATGATCTTCTCGCGGTCATTGCCAGAATTCTGGGATATGCACACGGCCAGCAGAACGTCGCGTTCATGATGACAACCATTCGGCGTCAGGCGGCCAGCTGCCTTTATGGCCTCGCGCCACTGCTCTCGGGCATGCTCAACGGAAAACTCGACCAACTCGAGCTGATGGAAGCGAGTGACAGCGACGGCAACAGTGACCTGCGCTTTGTGGAGCAGATCAGGCCTGATATCGAGGCTGTGCTTGCGCAGGCCGAAGTGCTTGATGAGGATGACCCCAAAGCTGATGCTTTCCTGAAAATTCTGAAGGATAAGAGCGCTCGCGAGAACAACAAGGTCCTCGTGTTCAGTACATTCAGGCACACGCTGCACTATCTGCAGCAGCGCACTGCTGACACAGGGCTACGCGTGGGCCTTGTGCATGGCGACGTACCGGACGATGAGCGCGCCGAACTGCGCCGCCGCTTTGCATTGCCAAAGGCTGACAGCGATGCGCTCGATGTGCTGCTCTCGTCGGAAGTCGGCTGCGAGGGGCTCGACTTCCAGTTCTGCGATTTTCTCGTGAACTACGATTTGCCTTGGAATCCGATGCGCATCGAGCAGCGTATCGGACGTATCGATCGCTATGGTCAGGAAAGTGAGACCGTCGCCATCGTGAACTTTGTGACCCCCGGCACAGTCGACGCAGACATCTATGATCGCTGTCTGTGGCGAATAGGGGTGTTTCACCACGCGGTGGGTGGCAGTGAAGAAATTCTGGGCGCCGTCACAAAAGATCTGCACGACATCGCCGAAAGCTTCACTCTGACGCCGGAAGAGCGGGCTGCACGGCTGCAGCAGCTGGCGGACAATGGCATTCGCCAGATTCAGGAAGAGCAGGAACTGGAAGCTCGCCAGGCGGAGTTGTTCGGCCTCAGTGTTCCAAAACAGTCGTGGAAGGACGAGATAGATGCCGCAGAATCCTTTTGGCTGTCACCGCATTCGATAGAGGCTTGCGTTAGGACCTACTTGGTCAAACGCCTTGGTACGGACACAGAGCATCTGCTCGGCGAAAAAAAGCTGAGGACGCTCCGTGTCAATCAATCCGCCCGTGCGTCACTGCTCGACGACTTCCGCCGCTTGCCGAAGTCGAGCGAGCCCGTCGCGCGCGAATGGGAAAAATGGCTTAGGGGAACACAGTCCACGATCCCGGTGACGTTTGATCAGCAGACCGCCGCGGAGAATCCGAAATCGCTGCACCTCACCGTCGTGCATCCGCTCGTTCGGCAAGCTGCGTATGCTTTGGAGGCAACTGATGCACAGGCCTGCGCAGTAACCGTCGAATCCGCCGATTTGGACCCCGGAAGTTATCCCTTTGCGATTTATCGCTGGTCCATGCATGGCGTAAAGCCGGACCGGATGTTGATAGCGGTAGCACTGAGTCCCGCACTTGAATCCGCGTTGCTAGACGCTTTGCCGGAAGCACGGACAGCGGATGGCGGTGGTTCCCTTGGTCCCACCGACAAAGATGCTCTTGATGCACGACATCACGCGAAATGGGCCGAGGCGCAGGCACTCCATATTGCTAACAATGAGCAGCTAGTCGCGTTGCGTATCCAAAGTCTGACCGTCAGCAATCGCGCCCGTTGCAAGGCTATCGAGGACCAACTCGCGCGAGCGACCAACAGCAAAATTCGCTTGATGAAGGAAAGTGAATTGGCCCGAGCACAGGCGGATTTCGAGCGGCGTATGAACGATTTGAAGCGTGCGGCCGCTACCGGTGACATTCGGGTTTCTCCGGTAGTCGTAGGCACGGTCACCATCACGAGGCCGTCTGCATGAGTTCCTTCTTGCAAACGTTAATGGAGCAACGGCGCAAGTTTCTCGACGGACTTGATGCCAATGAGGACGATATCAATCTCGATATCTTCGAAGATTTCTATCCTGACCAGGCTCACTTTGTCTTTGAATTGCTCCAGAATGCTGAGGATACGGGCGCAACTGAAGCTTCCTTTAAGCTAACACGGAGCGGCTGCTGGTTCGAACACAACGGGAAAAGGACCTTCACTGAAGCGGACGTACGCGCGATTACCGGTATTCACAACAGCACGAAAACGAAATCGTCGGACCAGATTGGAAAATTTGGCGTCGGCTTCAAGTCCGTATTCGTCTACACGCAGACGCCAACCATCTATGCTGCCGAGTTCTCATTCAAAATCGTAAAATACGTCATGCCAGAGCCGGTTGTCGGCGACGCGGACATTGGTACCCGAACGCGATTCTGGCTGCCGTTCAATAACCCGAAGAAAACACCAGCCGCCGCCTACGAGGAGATCGCTGCGGGCCTCAACGAGCTTGTCGAAACAACTCTTCTATTCCTGCCGAACATCGAATCGATCCAATGGGAGGTCGAGGACACACTCGTGGGCGAAATCCTTCGAATTGGCCATACGCCCATTCATGTCGAGGTGCTCAAGCAGATCGGCGGCCAAACGACGACAAGCTCCCACTTTTTGAAGTTCGATCAGATGGTGGCAGGACTGGAAAAGCAACGGGTCGCCATCGCTTTCGCTTTGGATTTTCTTCCCAATGTAAAGGCATTTACCCCAGAAAGGCCGCTCTCACAGCAGTTGAAGATCGTGCCGGTGCCAGGAAAGGTCTGCGTGTTCTTCCCTGCGCATAAAGAGGTGTCCGGGCTGAGGTTTCATCTGCATGCACCATTTGTTCCTGAATTAAGTCGAGCCAGCATCAAGGCCACTCCCGCGAACAACCCGCTGTACGATCAACTTGCTGAACTTTCGGCTTCGGCGCTTCACGAAATACGAGATCAAGATCTTCTGACGACCGAGTTCCTAGGGGTTTTGCCTAATCCTCAAGATCAGCTGGGCGAGGGGTATGGTTACGGTCTAATTCGGGATGCAATCTGCGGAGCGATGAAGACGGAGCCGCTGTTTCCGACCTATGGCAAAGGACATGCACCCGCTGACAATCTCGTGCAGGCGAAGGCGTCGCTTAAGGACCTCCTGAATGAGGACGACCTCGAATACCTGGTCGATTATGAGACCGATCCGCCCCTTTGGGCCGCCAGTCGAGCATTGCAGGGGACCAATGTTGAGCGCTTCATGACCGGCCTCGAGATTCGCGATTGGGATATCGAAGCCTTTGTCGATTGCCTCGATGAAAATGCTGATAAGAACAATTGGGGCGGCGTCGACGAAGAGTTCATGGCATGGCTTGGGCGGAAGAGCGTCGAGTGGCATCAGCAGTTTTATTCGCTTCTCGATCGGGAAAGTGAAGCGAAAGACGAAATTTACCGCTTGAAGCGCTGCCAGATCGTTCGTCTTGCAGATGGCGGCTATGCCGTCGGTTCAGCGTGTCATTTCTTAGAGGAGCAACAGGCGCAAACTGACGGTCTCCATTATGTTGATCGCGCCGTGTACACTTCAGGCAAGAGCAAGGCACAGCAAGAAAGTGCGCGGCGCTTTCTTGAGACGGTCGGTGTGACGGCAGTCGGCGAGCGCCAATTGGTCGAAGCCGTCCTGAAGAGCAAGTATACTCGTGGACACCTCGCGCTCAACGAACGGACCTACCTTGCCGACCTCCGCCGCTTTATGAAGCTTCTCGATGAGGACGCTTCGGCTGCCTCGATTCTCGCCAGCTATCCCCTTTTCGTAGGGAAGGATAACAAGTGGCGGAAGGCCTCGGAAATCTACCTTGATGCGCCGTATCTCGACACGGGGTTCGCAGAGTATCTGGAGTTAGGAGGTGAAACTACTCAGTTATCCCCTCTTGCGGATTTCTATGCTTCACTGAAGATCGATACCGTGAAGATTACGCGGTTCGTTGAAAAGCTCGGCGCCCGTACAAAGCTTGCGGTAACGAAGGCCAACTGCCGCACGAACCCGGAATGGAAATGGCTGAGCTCGGTCTCCGGCGAGAGATACACCAACCCAATTGACCAAGACTTTGTCCTCAGAGGTTTTAATCGTCTGGCGGCAAAAAAATCTGAAAAGCTTGCCAGGCTCGTTTGGGAAACGATGCGCACGCTAGCAGGCACCAGCAACGATGAAATCTCGAGACAGAATCCGTTATGGGCGGTGTATCGAAAGAACATGGCGGGTGGTGCACACAAAGCTCGTTCGCAACTGGTGCACCAGCTGCGCCGGGAGGCGTGGATCCCGCAGAAAGGAGGCCAGTTCGTAAAGCCTTCCCAAGCTCGAGCGGAGCTTCTTCCTGAGGGTTTTACCTTTGATGCCGGCTGGCCGTGGATCAAGGCAATTGAATTCGGCAAGAACATTGAGCTTCAGAACCAGAAGGCTCTTCAGGAAGCCGCTGCTGCCAATGAGCGCAAGCGCAGAGATCTGGAGGCGGCCAAAGCACTCGGCTTTGCCGACGCCGATACCGCGCGGAAATTCGCGACGATGCCCGTAGAAGAACAAGTGCGGATCCTTGCGGAGTACGAGCGTCGTGCGAGTGTTGTTCTTCCGGAGCATGAACCGGGAAACCCAGTACGCCGACGTGAACGTGTGCTCGCTCGCTCATCGGATGCACCGGTGCGCCGTACAGAGGAGCGAACCCGTTCTGTGTCGGTTGGACGCGATGAGGTGAAGGATGAGGCCAAGCAGTATCTGCGGCAGCAGTACACCAACGCGGATGCCGACCAAATTTGCCAAGTCTGCAAGGATGTTCTGCCGTTCAAACGTGACGATGGGTCGTACTATTTCGAAGCAGTGGAGTTGCTACCAGAATTGAAGCGGCATCACGACCAAAATTATCTGTGTCTCTGTCCCAACCACGCGGCCATGTTCAGGCATGCAAACGGCTCGCGTGAGGTATTGAGAGACGGTATTGCCGGGCAAACAACAAACGAACTAGGCGTGGTGCTCGCACAAATAGACGAGACGATCTATTTCACCAAAACCCATCTTGCTGACTTGCAGGCAATTATCGAAGCCGATCAACATCCAGAAGTAGATGAGGTGCTGCGTCAGCAGGACGCTGTGGCCAAATAGGTTCTTCAGCCTTTGGCCCGCGGGTCAGGGAACAACGGGGTAGAAGGGCTTGCCCCAGTCCTTCTCGGGATTGTCCATCATCAGATCGGTGAAGACGGGCATCAGGAAGCCGAGGATCGCCGCGCCATCGCGGACCTGGGTGCGGTTGATGCCGCTGTTCCAGGTCGAGCCGCCATGAACGAGCTGGTTGCGCAACACATATAGCCGGTCGAAGACGAAGCTGAGCACGCGCTTTGTGTCGCCGCTCTGGATGGCCTGCGCGAAGGCGCGGGAGGAGGCTTCGAAACGCTCTTCCCAATCCTCGAAGCCGGCAATCCCGTTATGGTGCTGCCAGAACGGATTGAAGACGTAGCGGTTGTCCATCAGCAGCCGTACGGGTCCCGAAAAGCGCTGCCAGATCGCACCATAGATGCGGCGCTGCTCGTCGAGCGTGATCAACTTTCCGAAGAAATCGGCGAAGGCGGCGCGTTCGCCCGGCTGGATGGTCTGGAATTCGCCCTCGTCGGCATAAGCGGCGTTGAACGCGATCCACAGGAAGATGAATTTCGCGTCGTCGTCGGTCCCGCAGGCCTCGGCGCGGCCGATCCAGCTGATGGCGCGATGGACGCGCAGACCCATCGTTTGCGGAAAGCCTTCGCGGATCGCGCGCTGCTTGGTTTTCAGTTCTGCATGGGTAAGGCCCGTCTTTGTGGTCATTCCGCCTTGTTCCTGTAGCCTTATGGCAGGGCGCCAAAATCGCTCCTGCGGTGATTTTCGACCAGCGTGCGCAGCCCCTCGGGCGCGATAACCTCAACCGCATCGCCCCATTGATAGAGATGCCACGCCATCTCGAGCCAGCCCGCCGCATGAAAGCGCACGATGAGCCCGCCATCTTCTTGCACCTCAACAGTTTGCTTTGGGTGAAAGCAGAACTCGGCCGCCCTTGCTGCGGCGTGCGGCGCAAAACGCCAGATGACCTCGTCGTATTGCGCCGGGTCCTGATAGACGCCGAAGGATTGCGCTGCATATTCCTCCAGCGAAAAACCGGGCATCAGGCTGAAGCTCTCATCCAGGGTCTGGGCGCTTAGAATCTGGTCCATCCGGAAGTTCAGCATGTCCTCGCCGCGCGCCGGCTGGCGCGCCACCAGATAGCTGCGATGCCCCAGCAGGAGCCCGTGCGGCTCGATGATCCGTTCGGGCGCATCCTCGTCCCGGTAGCGCAGCCGCAGACGAAACGGGCCGCGCAGTCCCTCGATCACGGCATCGAGCACCGCCGGCGCCAGATTGACGCGCGGGCCGGGGCGCGTCACCGAGCCCATTGCCAGCAGGACCGCCTCGACGTCGGCTTCGGTACGCAGCGCATCCTTTGGTGTCAGGCGCGCCAGCAATCCGTCGCGCAGATCTTCAATGGCCGCCGCGTGGCGTAGCCGGCCATCGCCGCGCGCCGTTCGGCCGGCGATCTCCAGCGCTTCGACCGCCGTTTCCTGGCGGGTCTGAAGCCGGTTGAGCATGGGGTCGGCAACACGCCAGCGCCGCCGGCGGTCGTCACCATCCACCGCTTCGACATTGGTGAACACGGTTTCCAGCGCATCAGTCATGCGCTGCGCCGTGCGATGCGAAACGCCGAATTCCTCGCAGATCTCGTCGAGGCCGATGCCCGTCCGCCGCGTGGCGGCCAGACGCGCCAGCCTGATCAGGTCCTGAGCCTTGGCGAACGACATGATGCAAATCCTGGTCACAGACTATGTCAGATATTGACACCCACACACGCTATGGCTGAACGTGCAATCTGTCGAGATGCAAGTCTTGTTGCGGGTTGCATTCGACGAGGGGGCAACAATGCGAACTATTGAGGGGGATCGGATACTCTTATCCGCATCGGATCTGATGCGGTTCATGGGTTGCGTTCACGCGACCGCGCTCGATATCGCCTATATGCGTGGCAAGGGGCCAGTGCCGCGCGAAGATACCGAGGATGCGGCGCTGCTCCAGAAGCAGGGCGATGCCCACGAAGCTGCCCATCTGGCCAAACTCAAAGCGTCAGGTGTGACGGTGATCGAGATCGATCGCTCCGACCTTGCCAAGAATGCGCAGACAACTCGGGAGGCTTTGGCAAGCGGGCCGCAGATCGTCTTTCAGGGCGCGCTGCTGGGCGACAATTGGGGCGGTTGGTCGGATTTTCTCGAGCGCGTCGAGCGCCCGTCGGATCTCGGTCCCTTCAGCTACGAAGTCACCGACACCAAGCTCAAGCGCCGGCCCCATCCCAAACATGTGCTGCAGCTGGTGCTCTATTCGGATTTGCTGACCGAGATTCAGGGCGTCGCCCCTGAATTTGCCCATGTCGAACTGGGTGATGGCAGCCGGGCGCAGCTACGGCTCGCGGACTATCAGGCCTATGCGCGCATGGCGCGTCAGCGGCTCGAGGCTTTCCTGGAAAACCCGGCGCCGACCCGGCCGATCCCCTGTGCCGATTGTGGGCTTTGCCGCTGGGGCGATCACTGCGAAAGCCAGTGGCAGGCCGAAGACAGCCTGTTCAACGTTGCCAATATTACGCGGACCCAGGTCAAGAAGCTCGAGGCGGCTGGTATCACCACCATGGAGCGGTTGGCCGGGCTCGATCATCCCATTCGCGGCATGGCAGAGACCACCCGGGCGCGGCTGGTGACACAGGCGCGCCTGCAGCACGCCCGCAAGACCGAGGCGCCGGCCTTTGAGCTGCGTGAGGCTGAACCGGGCAAGGGCTTTGATCTTTTTCCCGCGCCGCAACCGGGCGATCTTTTCTACGATATCGAGGGCGATCCGCATTACGAAGGCGGGCTCGAATATCTCCACGGCGTCTGGTTCGACGGCCAGTTCAAGGCTTTCTGGGCGCATGATCACGGCGCCGAAGCACGGGCCTTGGCAGACCTTCTGGAATTTTTCCGGCAAAGGCTCGCGGCCTATCCTGAAGCGCGCATCTATCACTATGCACCCTATGAGATTACCGCCTTGCGGCGGCTGACCGCACAGTATGGAATCGGCGAGGCCTTTCTCGATCGCCTGCTGCGCGAGCGGCGCTTTGTCGATCTTTTCG
>Ga0180223_1001270_pt1 | contig 20384 bp, 18 predicted proteins | sample eDN5th30CKraftOP_FD_151337 | JGI IMG/M metagenome (GOLD analysis project Ga0180223, IMG submission 151337) | Enriched Organic Plus compost microbial communities from Emeryville, California, USA - eDNA 5th pass 30_C Kraft OP (version 2) (version 2) ...
GCCCAGAAGATCGGCGTCAGTTCCTCCTGGGTCAGCCTGGTGCTGTCGTTGCTGGAGCGCGGCGAGGAGCGCCTGCTCGCAGCCGTAGAGACAGGCCTGATTCCGATCACGCTTGCCATGGAGATCGCCCGCTCCGAAGCCGATGATGCGCAGGATGTGCTTCTGGACGCATACGATAAAGGGAATCTTCGCGGAAAGAAGCTCGCGGCGATGCGCCGGCTTCTCGACTTGCGGGCCCGTAACCGAAACAAAGGATTACCCCGAGGTCGGCTTGGGCAGAAGGGCGGCAATCGGCGCCTGACCGCCAACGACCTGATGGAAATCTATCAGCGCGAGGCAGAGAAGCAGCGCCTTCTCGTCAAGAAGTCGGATTATGCGCAGACCCAGCTGCTCTTCATCGTTGAAGCGATGAAGGACCTTCTTGCCGATGATGGGTTCAGCACATTGCTGCGGGCGGAAAGACTCGAGAAGATGCCGCGAGCCCTGCAATCACGGATGGCCGGTCATGTCGATGAGTGACTGGCCCACGCGCACCGAAGGAGACGGTGCCGCCGTTGCCAACGGGCAAGTGGCGCTTGCATTCGACCGCGAATGCATAACGGTCCCCGTTGAAGCCATCGTGCCGCTCAAAAAGCTCCGCGAAGGGGTTCATCAAAGCAGGAAATATGCGCAGATCGTCAGTTCCATAAAGGCTGTCGGCTTAGTGGAAGCTCCGGTGGTCATCCCCGATCCGCAGAACTCCGGAAGCTATTTTCTTCTCGACGGCCATTTGCGTATCGAGGTGCTCAAGGAACTCGGCGTTCCCACGGTCGAATGCCTGATCGGCCGAGACGAGGAAACCTATACCTACAACAAGCGCGTCAACCGCCTGCCTCCCGTTCAGGAGCATCGCATGATCGCCCGCGCGATGGAGCGAGGCGTGCCTCAGGAGAGGATAGCCGAAGCGCTGGGAATCGAGGTCCAGTCGGTTCGCAAAAAGTTTCGACTGCTCGACGGCATTTGCGGTGAAGTCGTGGAAACCTTGAAGGACACCAATTGCTCCATGAAGGTGTTCGACGTGCTGCGGCGCATGTCCACGCGTCGCCAGATAGAGGCCGCCGATCTGATGATCGGACAGAATAATTTCACGGTCATATTCGCTCGGGCTCTGCTCGCTGCAACACCGGAAGATCAGTTAGCCAAGCCACCTCCGAGAAAGAACGGCGCAGCGCCAAATCCAAACCGGCAGCAGATAGCCCGCATGGAACGGGAATTGGCGGTTCTGCAAACACGCATAAAGTCGGTCGAGGACAGCTACGGTATCGACAATCTGCATTTGACGCTTGCTCGCGGATATCTTGCGAAGTTGCTTGGCAACGCTGCCATCGTTCGCTGGCTGTCACATCATCGACAGGAATATCTCGCTGAGTTCCAGCGGGTAGCGGAGATCGATACCCTCGCCGGAGCATCCGAACCGGCTTGACGAGTTGATGGGGACCCGGACCCGATAAGCGCGGGGACCATGGGAGACGCCGCACTGTGGGGCGGATCGAGCATGGCGGTGGGGATGGCGGCGAACCCGCACGGAGCCCACCAGGCTGGCCGCTATCAGGTCCAGCCGCATGCGGAAGCATTACGGCTCCCGCGTCTTGGACCGGTGTGCCGGCTTAGCCAACCGGCACACCGGTAACAAACACCGCCAATCGAAGCCCCGTCTTTTATCACGGCTGCCTGCGGGTCATTGTCCCCAGGCAGCTGGTTCTTTGCCCAAAATCAAGCGGCGAAGCCGTCCGAATATGTCAGTGGTACGGGGATGCCGGAGCCGGGCGCTCGGCGCCGGACAACGACGACATCTCGCCCGAGGCGCGATCATACGCTGGAGCGCGGAGCCTTCCATCCTCAAGAAGATATCATCGCGCTCCAGGCGATGATTAAAAGCGGTAGGCGGCGCCGACAAGAACTTGATGACGATCGAATTTGTCCGAGCCTTCTCCAAGGTCGGCGTATCGGTATTCGAGGCGCGCGGAAATATGCTCGGTGATCATCCTCTCCGCACCGCCGCCGATCATCCAGCCGTCCCGGTTGTCGGACGACGACATCCGCGCCGCATCCGTCATGACCGTCGTACGAACGCGCGCATTGCTGTAGCCGCCCCGGACATAGACAAGAGTCTTCGGAGTTACGAGATAACCGGCGCGCGCGGTCAGATCGAAAGAATATCGGGGGTCGACCCGAAGCGCGCCCGCACCGCCCGCTACTCCAAAATCATCGGACGCAGCGACATTGAATTCGGCCTGCGCACCCAGCACGATGCGCGGTGTGACTTCATGGTCATAGGCCAAAAACGCCCCTCCAACGAACGCATCCTTCGATTGATCGATGCCGGGGATTTCCTTGCCTCCGGCCGGAAGGCGGACATCGCTATTGTTCCACCCCGCCTGAACACCGACCGACGGTCCGTTGAAATCCTGCGCGGAAGCCTGGACCGACCAGCCAGCCAGGACAGTAGCAATAATAAAGCGGGTTTTCATCACAATCTCCAAGGTCATCGAGTTTCACGGCAACACCTGCGCGTGCCGGGAAGATTGTCGGGCCTGCCGTCCATTCTCGGGATTGTTCCATCGGCTGGGCTGCGTCAGTATTCCGCCACACCGGACGTAGACTTCGGCATAGGTGCCAATCGACGAACCGGCATGCCCGGCGCCTCAATGCGTTCGGCAACAATGCCGGTTCCGCGCGAAGCTCCATAGTCTCGTCAACCCTGAGGCTGGCGACCGCATACGTTCGCGCAGGTGAAGCCTGTGCGTCAGCAGGATGGTTGAGGTGGGTTCTGAGCGCCAGTTTGCCCGGATCAACCAGGCAGATCCGATGAAACCCAAGCATCACACCACCCCCCGCGATGGGCCAAAGATTGCCAGGGAGCGCATGCATGGTACCGTCCGGGGCCAGGCGCCCGCCCTCATATGCCCGACGGTGGTCGCAATCGTCGTAGGATGGCGCATATTTGCCTTGCTCGACGATTTGCCTTTGTCACTGGTTCTGGGTTGCGTGGCATTCATCACCCTGACGCCGCTGGTGGCTGCTATGAGCGATCGGGATCGCGCGCGCAGGCGGCAGAACAAATGAACGCTCGGCGCATCGCATTGGATGGAGTGATCATGATCGCGACGATCGCCATGCGACTTTCGCCTCTTGAGCGTGATCTGCTGGCGGCAAGTCTGTTCGTGCTGCAGCAGAGATTTTGGCCGCGTGACGTTCCGGAAACCGACGACCTGGCTGGCCCGTAGGCAATGTCGGGTGCCGTCCGGATTATGGCGGCACTGGGAACGGCGAGATCGGAGCCGCCCTTGATCTTCCTTCGCCTCAAGCATCTCTATCCCAAGGCATAGAGATGCATAGCCATTGGCGTACCACGGCTATTCTCCCGCATGGTAGCCGCGGCGCGCCACGTTCGCGATCCTCAACCCCGCCTCCAGGTCCTGTAGCAGCGGTCCCGCGGGGGCACGGCACTCATACATGCTGCCCACCGAGGAGATAATCGCATGGCACAGCACATTGTTATCATAGGAGCCGGATTTGCCGGGCTCATGGCAGCGCTTTCGGCAGCGCGCCTGCGCGATGAAAAGGGCGTGTCGCCCGAGGATCTCAAGATCACCGTCGTGTCGCCCGAGCCGGCTCTCATTGTCCGGCCGCGTCTCTACGAACCGCATCCGGACACGATGGTGGCGCCGTTGGGCGAGCTGTTCGCGGTGACGGACATAGCCTTCCATGCCGGCTGCGTCGACGCGCTCGATGCTGAGCGCGAAATGGTGACGGTTGTCGGGACCGATGGAACGCCGGCTAGCCTGTTCTACGATCGATTGATTATTGCTGCGGGAAGCCACGGCTTCCAACCGCCCATTCCCGGGCTTTCGGAATTCGGGCACAGCGTGACGGACCGCGATGGGGCAGTAGAACTCCACAAGCATCTGCATGGACTTTCAAAGAGGCCCTCTTCAGCGGCGCGCAATACGGTCGTGGTCGGGGGCGGTGGCTTCACCGGAATAGAGGTGGCGACGGAAATGCCGGGGAGACTGCGAGACATTCTCGGGCAAAACGAAGCGGTCCGCGTCGTCATCGTCGAGAGGGGGCCGTTCGTTGCTCCGGACATGGGGGCTGAACCGCGCCCCTATATCGAAGCGCGGCTGCGCGACCTGGACATTGAAACGATGCTCGGTTCGGGAATCGCCCGGCTCGACGAAGGCAGCGTCACTCTCGAAAACGGCGAACGGATCGAAACCGAGACCGTGATCTGGTCGGCAGGCATGCGCGCCTCGCCGCTAACCGCCCAATTGCCGGCCGATCGCGACAATCTCGGGCGAATTCTCGTAGAGCCCAACCTGCGCGTGCCCGGCTGTCCGCGCATTTTCGCCACGGGCGATACCGCGAAGGCGGCGACTGACGACAAAGGCAATTTCTCGCTCATGTCGTGCCAGCACGCGCGGCGCCTCGGGTCGTTCGCCGGCCACAATGCCGCGGCCGACCTGCTTGGCGAACCCACGCTGCCCTATGACCAGCCTGCTTATGTCGTGTGTCTCGATCTCGGTCCCGACACGGCCATTTTTGCCCGCGGCTGGTCTCCCCGCACGGTCGAACTGACCGGCGCCGATGCGAAGAAGGTCAAGATGGATATCAACGCGGTGTGGATCTATCCGCCGGCGGCAGATCGGCAAGCGGCATTCCAGAATGCCCTTGAGGCTCGGACAATCGACTTTTGAGAATGCACGGCCGGTCGGATGGAAGCTCCGGCCGGTACGCTGCCTTGCATCCAGGCTGGAGCCTTCATGCGAATTTGCGTCTTTTCCGGATCGAGCCAGGGTTATTCGCCGGAATATCGGGCCGCAGCCGCGGCCCTGGGCGGGCTACTGGCGCGCAGTTCCGTCGAGCTTGTCTACGGTGGAGCCGCGGTCGGATTAATGGGTGCCGTTGCCGATGCCGTGCTTGCCGAGGGTGGTCGGGTGACAGGCATCATTCCGCAGGCGCTGGTGGACAAGGAAGTCGCGCATCTTGGTCTGACCAACCTGCGTATCGTCGGGTCCATGCACGAGCGGAAGGCCCAGATGGCGACCCTTTCGGACGGGTTCATCGCCCTGCCCGGCGGCATTGGCACATTCGAGGAGTTGTTCGAGGTCTGGACATGGGCCCAGTTGGGAAGTCACTCCAAGCCCTGCGGCCTGCTCAACGTCCTCGGCTTTTATGATCGGCTCCTGGAATTCCTGGACCATGTCACTGAGCAGGGATTCCTGAAAAGCGTGCATCGCGAGATGTTGCTCGTGACGGAAGACCCTGCGTCCCTGATGAGTGCCATGACCCATTATCGCGCGCCCATGGAGACCAAATAGCTGAGACCGGCCGAAACCTGACATGCGATCGCCTGTGGTTCGATAGAGTGCGGGCCGGGCGAAACCGTGGCGCCATCCTTTTGCGCAATCAGCCATTTTTCTGAGCCTGGCGCGGCGTCACGCCCGTAATCCGGCGGAAGGCAAAGCCGAATGCGCTTTCCGAGCTGTAGCCGGCGCGCGCGGCAATCGCCGCGACCGTCGCGCCCGGTTGCGCAAGCGCCTTCCGGGCGAGCGCGATTCGCAGCCTTAGCAGATAATCCATCGGGGGGTAGCCGACAGCCGTTCGGAACCGCGTCGAGAAGCGCGAACGCGAGAGGTGCGCGATGCCTGCGAAATCTTCAATCCGCCAATCATTTTCCGGATTTCGGTGCATTGCGCCGAGCGCAGCGCCGATCCGCGGATCGGCTAGCGCCGCAAGCCAGCTACCGGCATGTCCCTCGGGAAGGTTCCGGATGAGTTCGATGAAGACCATCTGCATGATCTGAGCAGCCATCGCCGATGAACCGGGTGCTTGCGAAGCGAGTTCCGCTTCCAATCGATCGACAAGCCAGTGCAGCCGCCCGGCAACCGGCTCGTCTGCGCGTATCACGACCACCGACGGCATGGCATCGACCAGGAAATCAGCTGTGTCGGGCAGTTCCATGCGGCCAGCGAGGCACTGAAAGTCGCGACCAGGACCCGCATCGAGCAAGGCGCAATCACTCCCTTTTGTCCCGGCGAAGACCTCCTCGGCAGGTCGCGGAACGCGATTCAGATCTGTTCCGATGATAAAGGGAAGGTCGGCGGCGATGAGAAAGCAGCTGCCTTCTTCAAGCGTCCACTGCTCATCGCCGACCTTCAGCTGGCAAGCACCCTGTTTGATGACGTTGCATTTGAGCGCACGTACCGGCGCGACGTGAACGGCCCAATTCCCGCGAGCCTTCAATCCGGTCGATACGACGGCGCGCGCATCGACGAGGGACAGGATCTGCGACAAGGGGTCTTCAGAGGATTCAGGACGATCTCTATATAAATTGGCATTTTCAGGCATAGATTCACCTACATCGGCTTTCCACATTGCCTGTCAATTGAACAGGAGATTGTACATGCCTTCTTCTCAACGGCCGCTCGGAACCGGCTTTGGACCTTTCACCACGGCCAAGGAGGTTGCGAACGGCCTGGGCCTTTCCGGAATGACAGCCGTCGTGACCGGTGGTGCCTCCAATCTCGGCCGAGAAACCGTCAGGATCCTCTCTTCGAAAGGCGCGCGCGTCGTCGTGCCGGCGCGTGATCCGGGCTCGGCGCTCCAGGCCCTTGCAGGCCTCTCGAATGTCGAGATATTGCCGATGGACCTGCTCGATCCTGCATCGATCGCCGGCTTCGCGGCGCGTTTCAAGGACAGCACGCAATCGCTCGACCTGCTGGTTCTCAGCGCCGGCGTGATGGCGAGCTCGTTGTTTCGCGATGCGGAGGGCCATGAGGGGCAGTTCGCCACCAATCATCTCGGCCATTTCCGGCTGACGGCGGCGCTGTGGCCGGCACTGCTGCGTGCCGGCGGCGCGCGGGTCGTCATTCTCTCTTCGCGCGCCCATCAACTCGGCGGCCTTGACCTGTCCGACCTCGATTTCAGGCGCCGCGCCTATGACAAATGGCTCGCTTATGGTCAGGCGAAAACGGCCAATGCCCTCTTCGCCGTCGCGCTCGACGCTCGGGGTGCCGAGCATAGCGTTCGTGCTTTCTCGGTCCATCCCGGCTCCATCCTCGGCCCGCTCGCGCGGCACCTCACGCGCGAGGAGATTGAGCAATTCGGAGCCGTGGATGCGGACGGTTCCGCCATTGTCGATCCCGGCCGCGATCTCAAAAGTCCGCAGCAAGGCGCCGCGACGACGATATGGTGCGCCACGTCGCCCGGCTTGAACGGGATCGGCGGGGTCTATTGCGAGGATTGCGACATTGCGGCTGTCGCTCCGGACGGTCAGCGCGGGGGACCTGGCGTGCGTCCGTTCGCCATCGACCCTGCGATGGCGGAAGCGCTCTGGACCGAGAGCGTCCGGCTGACCGGCTGCGATGTCCCATGAACTGCCGGTCGCCCGCACGCATGCCACATTCCTATGACCAGCCCGCCATCCTGTCGGCGTCGACGATCGCGCGTGCGAATGCTTCCGGTGCTTCCTGGGGGAGATTATGGCCTATGCCGCCTTCGACCAGCCGGTGCTCATATGCCGAAGTGAAGCGCGCTCGATAGTCTCTGGCGCGCGGATGGGGTGCGCCATTCGCATCCCCCTCCAGCGTCACGGCGGGAACCGTCACCGGAGGAAAGGATGCGAGCTGCTCCTCCATTGCCGCGTAACGCGGCTCGCCCTCCGCGGCACCGAGCCGCCAGCGATAATTGTGGATCGCATTGCGACATGATCCGGATTGTCGAGGGCGACGGCCGACCGCACGAAGGTGGGTTCGTCGAAGGTCCAGCGGGGCGATGCGGTTTGTCATATCAGCCGCGCGAAATCGTGCGTGTGCAATGTGTAGCCTTGCCGCCCGCGCTCCGTCGCGAAATAATATTGATACCACCAGCTGCGCTCTGCTTCGGGCGCGAGCGGCGTTGCGCCCGCGGCCTGGCTGCCGATGAGATAGCCGCTCACCGAGACGAGTGCGCGGACCCGTGCGGGATAGAGGGCCGCGAGAATGCACGCCGTTCGCGCGCCCCAGTCGCAACCGCCGACGATGGGGCGTTCGAGATCCAGCGCTTCGATGAGTTCGATCGCATCACTTGCCAGCGCGGCCTGCTGACCATTGCGAGGACAAGCCTCGGTGAGGAAACGAGTCGCGCCGAAACCACGCAGATAGGGGATGATCACCCGGAAGCCCGTAGCGGCAAGCAGCGGCGCGGCGTCGGCATAGGTGTGAATGTCGTAGGGCCAGCCATGAAGCAGCAAGACGGGCCGGCCGCCGGGCGGCCCTGCTTCGGCATAGGCTATGTCGAGCACGCTCGTGCGCACCCGCTTCAGGGGGCCGAAACAGCATGATGGCGTTGGCGTGTATTCGCCTGCCGGCGCTGTTCGCGCCGGTTTCGCAGGCGTTCCGAGATATGCCACCCCCCCGAGCGCCGACACAAGAAAACCGCGCCGCTCGACGCGCCCACCCGCCGGGCCGATCGAGCCCAGCGCACGGGATCCGTGCTCGGGCGTGTGCATGGAGATCGGCGAGGTCGAAGGGTGGGTGTTGTGCCACGGGTCTTGCCGGTGGTCTTCGCCAAGCGTGCCCATCTTGCTTTCCTTCCGACAAGGTCGCGGCGATTGCGCCGTGCCGGGACGAACGGGCTCGTCCGTCCCGGCGCCAGGCATCAGCTGCGAATGAAGGCCAGCATATCCGCGTTGATCACGTCGGCATTCGTAGCCGCCATGCCGTGCGGATAACCGTCATATGCCTTGAGCACTCCGTTCGCGAGCAGCTTGACCGACAACGGCGCGGAATCGGCGAAGGGCACGACCTGGTCGTCGGTCCCATGCATGACGAGCGTCGGCACCTTTATCTTCTTCAGGTCCTCGGTGAAATCCGTCTCCGAAAACGCCTTGATGCAGTCGTAGTGAGCCTTGGCGCTTCCGACCATGCCCTGCCGCCACCAGTTCTGGACGAGCCCCTGGCTGACCTTCGCTCCCTCGCGGTTGAAGCCGTAGAACGGCCCGGCGGCGATATCGAGATAGAATTGGGAGCGATCCTCGGCGAGCGCCTTGCGAAATCCGTCGAACACCTCGATCGGCAGCCCACCCGGATTGCCCGCCTTCTTGACCATGACCGGTGGCACGGCGCCAACGAGGACAAGCTTCGAAAGCGCCCCCGGCGTGGCGCGCGCTGCGTAATGCGCCGCCTCGCCGCCACCGGTTGAATGCCCGATATGCACGGCGTCCTTGAGGCCGAGCGCAGCGACCAGCGCCGCGACGTCCGCAGCATATGTATCCATGTCGTTGCCGCCGTCGGTCTGGGACGAGCGGCCATGCCCACGGCGGTCATGGGCAATGACACGATAGCCTTGCGAAAGGAAGAACAGCAGCTGGTTATCCCACTCGTCAGCCGTGAGCGGCCAGCCATGATGGAAAACGAGCGGTTGCGCGTTGCGGGGACCCCAGTCCTTGTAGAAGATCTGGGCTCCGTCATTTGCGGAAATAAAATTCATCGGATGAGCTCCTTGATTTGCGCTAGGGTGAGATGCGCCGAGGCTTGCGACCGGCCAGGCCAGGCTCGCGAATATAGCAACGCCGCCGGCGACGCAGAATTCCCGGCGATCGATCATGAAATCCCTGAGTGGCGGCATTTTGTGCTCCTCTGCACGACGCCAACTCCGCACGGGTTCGAATTTCGACGGAGCGGCACCTTTCGAGATAGCGAAATCCCGTGATTTCACGACCATACGGGAGACGCGGCCGGACTATGCGAAGGTCGAGTATCCCCCGGCAAACAGATCAGGACATGCTGGCGACCCGTCCGGAAAGCATGGCATCCCCGCTTGCTCCCGGCCTGTCCCTTGCCGAACGGACTGGCCCCCTACCGCCCAGGTACGATCGCAGGCCGGTGTCTGGGGCCAAGTTTTCCTGCATCAACGGCAAGGAGACGGCGGCGAAGCCCGCCGCCTGCATCCACCCCATCACTTCTGCGATCGGGCATTCATCGTCATCACCTATCCGCTGCGGCTGATGCCTGTCGGGTCGCAGGGGCTTCCCCGATCGGCAGCGAAAAGGTGAAAGTCGCGCCGTTCGGTTCATTGTTTTCGGCCCACAATTGTCCGCCATGCGCTTCGACGATGGACCGGCAAATGGCGAGGCCTATTCCCATGCCGTGCGGCTTGGTCGTGTAAAATGGTTCGAACATCCTGTTGGGCAATTCGATGCCGGGACCGCTGTCGCTAACCCCCGTCCTGACGACGTCGTCAACGCGACGCACGCGCAGCCGGAGCACTCGGTGCGTTGCTACAGCGTCCATCGCTTCCATTCCGTTACGCATGAGGTTGATCAATACCTGTTGGATCTGGACGCGATCGAACGCGAGAGTGGGAATATTGCTCGCAATGTCGAGGTCTACGCAAACATGCCGTCGCGCTGCCTCGTCCGCCAGAAGTTCGCGCGTCTCGGCGATGACGCCATCCAGCGAATGGATGGTTCGCGTCTCCGTCGATTGACTGAACAGGGCGCGGATACGGCTCACGATGTCGGCCGCGGCGTTGGCGTTCCGGATGATACGCTCTGCGGTGACTTTCGCGCGCTCGATGTTCGCCGGCTGGGTCGAAAGCCAGCGATGGCAGGCATGGGAATTCGCCACGATTGCCGCCAGAGGCTGGTTTACCTCATGCGCGATCGAGGCCGAGAGTTCCGCGAGGCTCGCCGCTTGGCTTGCGCGTGCAAGACGCTCTTGTGCGAGTTGCAAGTCCTGCTGGGCCCTGACTTCAGGGTCGATATCGAGGCAGATAACGTTCCACTGTACGATTGCGCCCCTGGCATCGCGCATGGGCGCGGCGCGCGTTTCAACCCAGCGATATTCACCATTTGAACGTCTTAGGCGGTGTCTTCGAGCATAAGGCTCACCGGTCGCCAGCGAATGGCCATAGTTTGCTTTTACGCCCGCCAGGTCGTCGGGATGAACGCTGGCCTCCAGCGTGCCGTTCAGGCGAGACTTTGCCGACGAGTCCAGATGCTCGAAGTCAAAGCCGAGATACTCACTCATCTGCTGGCTGCGATAGATAGGTTCCCCGTCTGGCGTCGCACAATCGATCATCGCCGGCAGCGTTTCGACCAGATGGTGAAGCATGCGCTCCCTTTCGCGCAAGGCTTCCTGGGCGCGCATCTCGTCTTGGATGTCTATGGACGCGACATACCATTGCACGATCGTGCCATCGGAAGCGCGCAGCGGCTGGGCGCGTGCTTCTATCCAGCGGTAGTCTCCATCCTTCTCCCGCCGGCGAAATCGGTTCACGAAGGCGCAACCGGTCGCAAAACCGTCCGACGCCCTGCGAAACATAGCCGGGAAGTCGTCGGGGTGAGCCGCGTCGACGGCCAGGGCGTCGAAATCTTCAATATGCAGTGGCGGCGGACCGACCTCATCCACGTAGCGCTTACTGGCATAGGTCATCATGCCGGAGGGATCGAAGCTCAGGATATTGACCGGTACGGCGTCTATCATTTGCTCAAGCTGCTGCTTGCTCGATCGCAACGCCTCTTCGGCCTGCAACTGGTCTTCTATGTCATGGCACAGACCATACCAGTTGACGATCCGGCCATCTGCATCGCGCATCGGTTCGGCGCTCGCCGCCATCCAGCGATACACACCATCGGCCCGACGCATGCGCCATTTCATGGACAGGGCATCGCCGCTGGCCAGCGATCGCTCGAATGCGTCGGCCACGCCGACGGCGTCGTCCGGATGAATAATGGCCTCGATGAAGGCCGTGAGCCGGTTGCTGCCCGGCTTGTTCACGCCAGCTACGTCCAGTCCCAGGAAATCGACCAGCCGCTTGTTGAAAAACTCCGGCACGCCTTGTGGCGTGACCCGCCACAAGTAGCTCGGGATCATGTCGACGAGCTGGGACAACTCACGCTTCTGGTCATGCAAAGCCTCTTCGGCTCGCTTGCGTTCGGTCAGATCGAGAATGTAGGCGACACCCTGCCTGGGCTGCCCATCGAAGCAGGCGGCCCCGATCAGCACTGGCACCCGGCTGCCATCCTTGCGAAAGAACGCCTTCTCGCGGGGCTTCATCTTTCCCGTCGCGACAAGTTCCTCAACTTCCTCGCGACCATGGACTTCCTGCCATTCCGGCGGCGTCATATCGAACCACCGCAGTCCGGCCTTCACATCCTCCCGGTCATATTGGACCATACGGAGAAACGCGTCATTGGCGTCGATGAGGGTGCCATTCAGATCCCAAATGACGATTCCAATGATATCCGAGTCTACGAGCCGGCGTATTCTGGCTTCTCGTTCCGCGATTTCACTGCAAAGCCTGACCTGGTCGTCGATGTCGATCGTCGTCCCGAACCATTCGGTGATGGTCCCCTGTTCGTCCCGGCACGGCCGACCCGAGTTTCGGAACCAGCGATAGCTGCCGTCCGCACGACGCAGACGATGTTCCGTGTCATAATGATCGCCGGTCTGCAGGCAATGTCGCCATCTGGCCGCGACGCGCTCATAGTCGTCCGGATGAATGACCTGTCGCCATCCGAATTCGTCATCGGCGTCGGATGCATTGAGATCCTCGCCGGCAACGCCAAGGAAGCTCAATGTGTTGGGCGTGACATATGTGAATTGTCCTGCGACGTTGGCCGACCAGCCGAACCCCGGCATGGTTTCCAGGATGCGCAGCTTTCGCTGAACCTCGCAAAGGTTTTCCGTGGTCATCGGAACAGCTCTCCCCAGCACTGACCAGACAAAACCTTTCTCGCGAGACGCCTTATGGCCACACCTTGTGCCGACGGCTTGCCGATGCGATCGGGGCCGCCGGCGCTGCCGCCGTTGCCCCGGCAAGCAGTTGGGGCTTTGCCCAACATGTCGATCAGCGATGCGGGTTCTCCACGCACCGCTGCTATCGCGCCGATAGCCACGAGAACAATCGTGATGGCCAGCCAATTTTGCGAGACGGGATTCGTCGTTGAACGTTCTGCATCAGGTCGCCTAGCATAGGACGAGGTCATCACGATCGCACCTGTGCCAAGGTATAGCGTCGCCGCGTCAGCGATCGGCCCGACCGTCTGCTGTCTGCCACCCGCCGCCAAGTGCCTTGTACAGGGCGGCAAGTTGGCGCAACTCGGTCGACTGCGCCTCGATACTCGCCCGATCCGCCGCATGCTGCGCAAGCTGTGCCTGAAGGAGCGCGGTCAAATCCTCTTCGCCAGCTCGGTAACGGCTTTTCGTAAGCTCGACAGCTTCAGAGGCCGATGCGCGTGCGGCATCGCGCTCGGTCCGGATCTCTCCCGTCGCGGTAAAGCGATTGATCGCGGTCTCGCTGTCGGCAAGGGCGGCGAGCACCGCCCGCTCATAGCGCGCAAGCGCAGCATCTGTGCGCGCATCGGCCGCCCTTATCTGCGCCCGGATGCGGCCGCCGGAGAAGAGCGGCCAGCGCAGCGCCGGACCGAATTGGAAGCGCAGGCTGTCGCCCGAGAAAAGATCGCCCACCTCACGCGCCTGAAACCCGACACCCCCGAGCAGCGAAAAACGCGGAAAAAGCTCGGCAATGGCAATCCCCACGTCCGCAGTCGCGGCGGCGAGCTCACGTTCTGCACGGCGGATGTCTGGCCTGCGACGGAGCAGATCGGAGCGGAGTCCTGCTCGCACCTCCCGGCGAGCAGCCGGCAGGGGACGGGACATCCGCAGGCGATCATAGTAGGTTTCGGGCGGTTCTCCGATGAGCAGCGCCAGCCGGAAGGCGGCGGCATCGGCTTCGGCGCGGAATTGCGGAACGTTCGCCGCTGCGGCGTGCGCGAGCGTTTCGGCGCGGGTCACATCCGCGCGCGAGGCAAGGCCCGCACGGAACCGGTCGGCAACGAGGCGTGCAATTTGCTCCTGCGCCGCTGCGTCGGCCGTCGCGGTCGCGCCCAAAGCCTGTGCCGCGCGCAGGTCGATGTAGGTGCGCACCACTTCGGCGATGACCTGGATCACTGCGCCACGCCGCGCTTCCTCCACCGCCTGGGCGCGTGCCTCTGCGCTTTCTATGGCGCGGCGCGTGCCGCCCCATAGGTCGATTTCCCATGACGCGTCGAAGCCTCCATCGAAGATAGAAAGATCGCGCCCGAGTCCGGGAACTTTGCCGACAGGAAGCTGTCCATTCTCGCTGAGTCGGCTCTGCGTCGCGGCAGCCGCGACACCCGCCTGCGGCAGTGCCCGACCACGAACCGCATCCCGTAACGCACGCGCTTCGCGAAGTCGCGCTTCGGCCTCGGCCAAGTCCTTGTTCCCCGCGATCGCGCGATCGACCAGATCGCTGAGCATCGGATCATTGAAGGCTCGCCACCAGGCCGCGTCCACCGCGCGTGGATCAACCGCACCGACCCAGGTCTCGCTGATCGCGGTCGCTGGGGGCCTGTAGTCAGGGCCGACGGTACAACCGGCGAGGGTAAGCCCTCCCAGGATCGCGAGCAGCCGCCAGCCACCTGGTTCGGAGAGCGTCATGATGGTGACCCTGCGGCAAATCGCCGCGACGCCTGGCGCGCAAGCACGACCTTCACGGCGACGATGATGGGAACGGCAGCGACGAACATCAGCGCTACAGCGATAAAGGCGGTGTTGAAGGCGATGACGGTTCCCTGTCCGCCGAGGGTACGCGCAAGCAAGGCGCGGGCCGCGGACGCGGCGGTTCCCGGGTCCATGCCGCGACCCACCAGCAATGCGGAATATTCGCCAATGCGCTCGGTCAGTGCATGCGATCCTGGCGTGAGCACTGCTCCGAGCATGGTGCGGTTGATCGCCGCCTGATGGTCGATCAATGTCTGGAGCCCGGCGACTCCGATCAAACCGCCAAGCTGCCGCCCAATATTGAAGAGGCCGATGCCGAAAGCGAGATGCGACGGCCCTAGGCGACTGAAGGCAATCAGTGTGATCGACAGGAAGAGACAGCCGAGGCCAAAGCCGCGCAGCAGCAGCGCGGCCATCATATCATCCGATCCGCTCTCGAGCGTGGAGCCCGAGAGCATCCACATGGCGATCATCATCGAAAGGATCCCGAAAGGAACGGATGCAACGGGCGGAATGCGCCGAAACCGGATGAGAAGCGCCACGACAAAGAGCGTCGCGGCGAAAACCAGGCCGCTTGGCAGAAGCAACGCACCGGCCTCGGTCGGTGTCATCCCAAGCACCGAGAGGGCGAATGTCGGGATGAGAAATGCGCTGCCGAACAGCGCAGCCCCGGCCACGAAGCTGACAGCAAATGCAAAGGCGAAATCGTCATTCCGGAACAGCGCAAGGTCAAGGAGCGGCGTGCGCGCCCGACGCTGGCGATCTGCCACGAAGAGGAAGGCGATCACGGCAAGCCCGAGCACCTTCGCGACGCGCCCGTTCTCGAGCCAGTCCCAGCGGTTCCCTTGCGAAAGCAGCCACGCTGCGCTGGACAGTGCGAGCGTTAGCGCGGCCAGACCCACCCCATCGAGGGCACGTCGATCGAGTAACGGCAATTGGATGGGCCCGGCCATCAGCATGAGACCGATCGCAGCCAGCGCAAGCGGCAAGACGAGGAAGAAGATCCATGTCCAGTCATGCGTATCGATCAGCCACCCCTGGAGCATGGGCGCGAGCGTGGCCGGCGCCACGACCGCACCCATCGCGAAAATCGCCTGCAGAACCGGCTGCCGCTCCGGTGCATAGCGCCAGAAGAGAATGGCTTGCCCGGTCACGAGCAGAATTGCGCCGGCCAGGCCCTGGACAAGACGCAAGGCGACAAGCACGCCGAGTTGCACGGATAAGGCCGCAAGCATTGCCGCAAGTCCCATCGACGCGGTCGCGCCGAGCAATGCGCGCCGAGGCTCGATGCGCGTAAGAAGCCACGGTGCAACGGCAAAGCCCGTCAGCTTCATGGCGGTATAGCAGACATCCAGCCAGGCGAACTCATCCGGGGTTGAATGGATATCGCCCATGATGTCGCTGCGCCCGATTGCGAGCAATGTGCCGGCGAGCGCTTCCGTCAGGCTCGCGACGACGATGCCGGCGACAAGCCAGCCCCCGTCTGCGGATTCGCGCGCGGCGGCATTGGCGGCGACACTCACGACGTGCCGCCGCGCCGGATTTCGACGCGCGCGGAGAGGCCCGGCACGAGCCGCCCGGGAAACGGGTTCCGGACGAGACGAATCTTGACCGGGACACGCTGGACGACACGGACGAAATTGCCGGTCGCATTGTCGGACGGTATCAGGCTGAAGGCTGCGCCACTGCCCGGAGCGAAGCTGTCGACGACCCCTTCGATCGCCTCGTCCGAATAACCGTCGACCTGTATCAGCGCTCGCTGGCCCCGGCGGATATCCTTAAGCTGCGTTTCCTTGAAATTGGCAATCACATAGACTGATGCGACCGGCACGATATCGAGAAGGGGCGTCCCGGGTGCGACGAGCCGCCCGACGCGGACTTGCCGGTTACCGATCACCCCGTCGATCGGCGCACGCACTTCGGTACTCTCGAGATCGATCCGGGCGAGGTCACGAAGAGCTTCGGCTTGCGCGAGCGCGGCGGCGGCAATGTCTCGCTGGGCGTTGAGCACGCCGAGCTTCTGGCGCTGCGCATCGGCGCTCGCCCTCGACGCGGCAACCCCCGCCTCAGCGCGACTTTGCCCCGCGTCTGCTTCGTCGAACTGGGTCTGGCTGACAGCGCCGCCCTCAACGAGGCCGCTGCGCCTCGCGCGCGCCTTCCTTGCGAGCGCAAGGTCAGCAAATGCCGATCGTCGCTGGGCATCGGCCTGGCGGATCAACGCGTGCTGGAGCGCCGTTTCCTCAGCGATGTTAGCCAGGCGCGCCCGCGCCGCCTCGACATTCGCTTCAGCCTGCGCGAGCTTGGCGCGATAATCGCGATCATCGATGCGAAAGAGGAGGTCTCCAGCCTTCACAGCCTGGTTGTCAGCGACAGCAACGGCGGTGACATAGCCTGCGACCCTCGGCGCAAGAGACGTGATATCGCCGCGCACATAGGCATTGTCGGTCGACGCCGCCGCACCCACACCAGACCATGCCCACCAGCCTGCGAAGATAAGGACTGCCGTGAGCACGAGCAGGGCACCGGTCGTCTTGCGTCGGTTTAAGCCCGATCTGGTCGATGTTACCTCGGCGCTCACTGTCCTGCCCTCTGTCTATCGGGTGAGAGCGAGTTCATGCCGGGAGGCCTCGCCAGCGACTATTGAGTCAAAGCATCTCCCTTCCCAGACTTTCGTTTGGGTCACCCTCGACCAAAGGTGAGCAGACTCGGAAATCGCGGTGTAGGATAGGGCCGCAGCGATGCGCTTCAGCCGCAAGGGCACCACGCCCGGCTCTCTTCCGATCAGTGCGCGCGGCACACACGCAACATCTGCTCGGCCGTTCAGTCAGCTTGCGTTCGATATGTCGTCGGCAAGTGCACGGGCCGGGCTCGCCACGATTTGAGCCCCTTCCGCGAAACGCCCGGCTCGGGGTAGAATGACGCGGAATTCCGCGCCGCCTCCGGGACGGTTCGATGCGGATAGTTCCCCGCCATGGGCCGTGACAATCGATTGGCAGATGGCCAGGCCGATGCCCATGCCATGGGCCTTTGTCGTGAAGAAGCCATCGAATATGTGCTCGATATGATCGAGGGCTATGCCCGGCCCGCGATCACGCAGCGTGAAAAGAAGATCACCCTTTTCGTCGATCCCGGTAGAAATGGCGATTTCTCGCAGTGCTTCATCGCACCCCTCGACGGCCTGTATCGCGTTGATGAGCATGTTCACGATCACCTGCTGGAGCTGTATTCGGTCACCAATCACCGAAGGCAATCCACGGGCGTAGGCACTCGCCACTCGGACTGAGCGTGTTTCGATCTCGTGACGTACAAAGAGCAGGCTTTCCTGGATGATCTCGTTGAATGCGAGCTCGACCGGGGCAGGCGCCTGCTTGACGGCCATGCCGCGCACGCGTTGCACAATCTCATCGGCACGCCGTGCGCTTGCGGCAATCCTCGCGGTGAGTTGTCCGACCTTTTCGATGTCCGGTTTATCACGCCCCAGCCAACGCAGGCTCGTCTCTGCGTTCGTGACGATCGCGGCAAGCGGTTGGTTGACTTCATGGGCAATCGAGCTGGCGAGTTCGCCGAGCATCGAAACGCGTGCAGCGTGACTGAAATCAGCCTGAAGCTGGCGCAATTGCGTTTCCATACGCAATTGGTCCGTCACGTCCTCCAGACTGAAGATGGTGGCGTCGAGCTCAAGGCGCGGTTCCGGATATGTAACGGAAAAGCGCACATCGAGCACCCGATTGTCGAGGGTCCGAAGCTTCATGAGTTCGCTGTAGTTCTTCCGCCCGGTGAACCGGCCGATCATCACGCGCCGCAACGCAGCAGGATCTGCGGCAAACAAGTATCCGACGGGCCGGATCAGGTCCTGCACGCCTGCGCCGCCGACCAGCTCGATCGCTCGGCGATTGACGTCGGTGACATTGACCGTGGCCGCCGCAAGCTCGACCAGTTCGGGATGCTCCTCCAGGTATCGCTCGAAATCGACGACGCCATCCGCTCTCAATTGCGCGTAGATCTTGCCCATGTGGCTGGCGTCGACCTGCCAGAGCGCGACCGGCATATAGTCGATCAGCTTGCGATAGCGCGCCTCGCTTGCTCGCAGGAACAGATAGGAACGATCGTCATCGGCGGCACCGTTCACCGCGATGAACAGGCGGTCGGGATGCGCGCGCGCCGCCCGCCAGACGGTGACGAGGGGATCGCGCAATATCCCGTCCGAGGCGAGCTGGCGGCGGCAGACCTTTCCCTCCCGGCCACGCAAAGCCTCGAGAACCAGCTCGGCAAGTATACCGCGGCTGCCCACCGGCCAGAATGCCGCCACCGATTGGCCGGCCAGCAGAGCGGGTCCGCGATTGCCGCCGACCAGGCGTGCGGTCCGCTCATTGACCTCGACAATCAGCGCCAGCTCGACGAGACGGCTGTAAAGATCCCGCAAGTCCTCTTTGGACGCGGAGCCGGCCCGCGCGCCGATCTGCGCGATGATCTCAGCAGCGGGCGAGACGTCAATCTCCCAGCTCGCGGCCGTCATGCGGTCGGGAACCGGCCCTGCTTCATAGTGCGCGTCCCCGTTATCCCCTATCGAGCACGCAAACTCGATGACGTCGCGGCGCATGCCCGTGCCGTCATAGCGCAGATGGCGCCGCACATCGGCGCGGACGATCCCGCCATCGCGCGTGTATCGGCTGATGCGCCCATGCCAGGATCCTTCCTGCAGCAGATGCGCCCAGGCACGTTTTTCGTCGGCAGGCGATGGGGAGAGATCCGGAATCCGCGTCCCCCGCACGGCAAGCGCGGGCCAGCCGAAGATGCGCTCGGCAGCCGGGTTCCAGCCGCGCACCCTGCCAGCCTCATCGAGAATGATGATACTTTCCGACGCGAACTCCGCGATGCCGGCTTCATAATGATCGCGCGGCTCACGTAGCGGGGTTGTCATCGTCCGCCGCCCCGGCCATCGTCGATGGCCGCCGCGATCGCGCCCAATAACTGTTCGTCGGAGACGGGCTTGGTAAACCAGGCTCTGGCGCCGAGCGAGATCGCATAGGCGCGGGCCTGCTCATCCAGGACCGATGAAAGGACGATCACCGGCAGCCCGGCGCCCTCTTCATGGAGGTGCTCGATCAGTTCCATCCCGGTCATTCCCGGCATACGGATATCGGTGACCAGGCAGTCGAAACTGCGCCCGGTCCTCGCCACGAGGAAGGAAGCTGCACCCGCGAATGTGTGGCAGGTGAGCCCCGAAACCATCAGCAGGTCTCCAAGAGCTTCACGGACAGCCTCGTCATCGTCCACGATGGCGACGGTCGGCAGTTCAGGCAAGGGGCGACATCCTCTTTAACGCAGACTCCGGAGCAGGAGTCATCTTTGTCGCGCAGCTTGCAAAGCATTGTTACCATACCAAAGACTAGGCTGGGACGGTTTCGCGTATATCGGTCGGCAGCTTTTCCCAGGCGCGTATCAGCTCGCCGACAGAGGCGGCTTGCATCTTGCGCATCACATTGCTCCGATGCAGCTTCACGGTGATCTCGGTGATGCCGAGGTCGAAGGCGATCTGCTTGTTTAGCCGACCCAGCGCGACTTCGCGCATCACCTGGCATTCGCGCGGCGTCAGCGTCTCGAAATGCTCGACATGCCGCTGCACGGCACGCGCATGCGCCCGTCCCGCGATGTCGCGCTCGATGCCGGCCGTCACCGCGTCCAGCAGCGTCTGATCGCGGACCGGTTTGGTGAGAAAGTCTACCGCGCCCGCCTTCATCGCCTGAACGGACATGGGAATATCGCCATGGCCGGTCAGGAATATGATCGGCTTGAAGATGCCCGCCGAGGCAAAATGCTGCTGGAGATCAAGAC
>Ga0180223_1001276_pt1 | contig 20324 bp, 17 predicted proteins | sample eDN5th30CKraftOP_FD_151337 | JGI IMG/M metagenome (GOLD analysis project Ga0180223, IMG submission 151337) | Enriched Organic Plus compost microbial communities from Emeryville, California, USA - eDNA 5th pass 30_C Kraft OP (version 2) (version 2) ...
TGGTTGGCGAGCACCGGCTCGTCGAGGAAGGGCTGCACGTCCTTCTCGGTGGCGCGCAGCAGGAAGACGGTGTCCCCGGCGATGGCGGCGGACAGGTTCTCGCGCGAGAAGAACTCGAAATCCGAGGGGCGCGCGGTCTCGGACCTGAGCGCGGGCGGCAGGCCGACGATCTCGAAACCCAGTCCCGAGAGAAGCTTGGCGACCGGGCTCGACGTGCGCGCTACCGAATAGCTGCCGGCGATGTTGTACCCGACGATGCTCGCCCTGGTGCCGCGGCCGGTGAGGGTGCGCGCCACGGCGGCGAGATCCGTGTCGAAGCGCGCGATCGCGGCGGCGGCTTCGTTTTCGAGGCCCGCGGCCCTGCCGAGCTCGGTCGCGAGCTCCTGCCAGCTCCGGCTGGAATAGTCGACGATCATCGTCGGAACGCCCAGCGCCTCCAGCTCGTGGCGATGCTGCAGGATGCTGTCGGCGCCGGTCGTCGAGCCGATCACCAGGTCGGGCTTCCAGCCGAGCACCGCCTCGATGTCGAATTTCAGGTTGGGATAGAGCACCTTGACGCCCTTGCGGTCGGCGTCCCCGGCCCATTGCGAGAAGAAGCCCTTGGCGTCGGTGAGCGCGCTCGGCGTGGTCGCGGTGCTGGCGAGCAGGGGCGCCTCGATCGCCAGCAGGATCCCGGTCACGCTCGGCGTGGTCGAGACGATCCGTTTCGGCTGGGCGGCCAGCGTCAATTCGCCGCCTGCGTGCCGGATCGTGCGCGGCCAGCCCGAATCCTGGCTGCGGGACGGCTCAGGCGCGCCCAGCGCGGCCAGGACGGCGATGATGGCGATGAAGAGCTTGGCGAAGGGCATCGTCGTTCCGGCCGGATTGTCCTGTCGAGCGCGCGGCCTGCCCCGCGAAGCGGCGGAAACGCGGCCCGGATCGCTGAGAGGCGCCCGCATGAGCGCTGGACATTCCTCATGGCGGATCGCATCCTGCAATGCAATATGGACGCGAAGCGATCGGTCGGTTATCGCATGTAAAGCGATCCTTGCGTGCGAAATTGCAACAGATCAGATCGATCGTCCGACGACTTCGAAAGCATAATGCGGATCGATGACTTCCTGTTTGAAGGAATTAAAAAGTACTGGAATGCCTGACGTGCCGAAGATGCCGGATGGAAGCCCGCTCCGTCGCGCCATCCCTCCCGGCGCGGCGCCGGCCGGGGCCGTGCCGGCGCCGCGGCTGCGGGCCGAGAGCGTCACGCTTCGCTACGACGCGCGCACGATCTCGACAGATCTGTCGGTCGCGGTCGCCGACGGCTCCTTCACCGTGATCGTCGGGCCCAATGCCTGCGGCAAGTCGACCCTGCTGCGCGCCCTGTCGCGGCTGCTGGCCCCGGCATCGGGGCAGGTCATCCTCGACGGCCGGCAGATCGGCGACCACCGGGCCAAGGAGGTGGCGCGGCGGCTCGGCCTGCTGCCGCAGAGCGCGGTCGCGCCCGACGGCATCACCGTCGCGGACCTCGTCGCCCGCGGCCGCTATCCGCACCAGTCCTTCCTGCGGCAATGGTCGAAGGCCGATGCGGAGGCGGTCTCGGACGCGATGCTGGCGACGCGCGTCGAGGCGCTGGCGGACCGGCCCGTCGCCGAGCTTTCCGGCGGGCAGCGCCAGCGCGTCTGGATCGCCATGGTGCTGGCGCAGGAGACGCCGATCCTGCTTCTCGACGAGCCCACCACCTTCCTCGATATCGCCCACCAGATCGAACTGCTCGACCTGCTGGCGGAACTGAACGCGCAGGGCCGGACCATCGTGGCCGTGCTGCACGACCTGAACCAGGCCTGCCGCTACGCCTCCCATCTCGTGGCGATGAAGGACGGTGCGGTCATTGCCGAAGGGCCTCCCGGCCGGATCGTCTCGGCGGAGCTGGTCGAGCGGGTTTTCGGCCTGTCCTGCATCGTCGTTCCCGATCCCGTCGCCGGCACGCCCTTGGTGGTGCCCAGGGCGAGGGGCGGGGCCTGCCGGAACGCGGCGACGGATGGACGCGGCGCCTCCGCAGCCGGCGCCTGAGAGCGCTGCCGCGCCGCATTGCGATCACGAACGAACAGCGAGAGACGGACCGATGGCCGAGGCCGGGCAATTTCCCATGGGCAGGCAGCTCCATATCGGGCTCAGCCTGTCGCCGACCTGGCTGAAGGGCAGGCCGGCGGACGATCCCGAAGGCGGTTCGGGGGAAGATCCGACGGCGTTCTATCTCGCGCTGACCCGCATGGCGGAGCGGGCGAAGCTCGATTTCGTCTTCAAGGCCGACTATCTGGTGATGTATCCGGGCATGGGCGGCGGCGCGGTCGGGCTCGACCCGACGCTGATGATGGCCGCCATCGCGCGGGGCACCGACAGGATCGGGCTCGTCACCACGGTTTCGACCAGCTTCAACCCGCCTTTCGTGGTGGCGCGCCAGATCCAGTCGCTGCACTGGATCAGCCGGGGCCGCGCGGGGCTCAACATCGTCACCTCGATCGAGGGCGCGGAGAATTTCGGCGATGAGCCGATGCCGCCGCCCGAGACCCGCTATCGCAAGGCGGCCGAATTCACGGACGTCATGCGCCGGCTCTGGCGAAGCTATCCGCATGAGGCGCTGACCGGCGCGGCCGCCGCCGCGGCGATCGATCACCGCGGTTCCTTCTTCAGCGTCAGGGGGCCGCTCAACATTCCCGCCCATGCGGCGGGGCAGCCGCCGCTCTTCCAGGCGGGAGCCTCCGAGATTGGGCGCGACTTCTCGTCCTCGATCGCCGACGCCACCTTCGCCGCGGCGCCGGATCGCGAGGCCGCGATCGAGCTGCGCGGCGACCTGCGCCGGCGCGCGCAGGGGCATGGCCGCAGCGCCGACTCGGTGCGTGTGCTGCCTGGGCTCTATTTCTTCCTGGCCGCGACGCGCGAGGAAGCCTGGGCGCTGCACGCGCGCGCCCATGCCCATCTCACGCCGGAGCAGCGCCGCAAATCGGTGAAGACCGTCCTCGGGCTCGATCTCGGCGATCTCGTGCCCACGGCGCGGGTGACGGCGACGATGCTGCCACCGCGGGACGCGCCGGTTCGCAGCCGTACCCATGCCGAATTGCTGCGGCGCTTCGTCGAGGCCAAGGAGCCGACGGTGGCCGAGCTGCTGGCGCGGCCCGAGGTGGTGGGCTCGGCCCATTGGGTTTCCGTCGGGACGGTGGACGATGTCCTCGCCGATATCGTGGACTGGTTCGAGGCCGGCGCATTGGACGGCATCATCGCCCTGCCTGGCGGCTCGCTGGAATCCCTGCGGCTGTTCCTGGACGAGCTCGTCCCCGCTCTCGTGCGGCGCGGCCTGTTTCGGGCCGAATATCAGGGCGCGACGCTGCGCGAGCATCTGCGGCTCGCCGAAGAAGAGTAGCGATACGCCAGCTCTTTGATTTTGCATCGGCTTGTCCCGAAAACCGCGTCCCACTTTCGGGGCCGATGCTCTAGTCGCGCGATTCCGGCGGCGTTCGGTCCGGCCGCCCTTGCCGGTCTTGCGATGTGTGGAGCAGCGGCTGGAAGCGGCTATGGGTAGTCCGGCCTCGACGGCGCGAGGCCGGACGGCCGGCGCATGACGGCCGGAGCGCCCGAGGGCGGTGTTCCTGGCTTTCAACAGGCTCAAGAAATGCCGGAGCGGAGCTGCTGCGGTTAGATCTGAGGCGTTGTGAAGACTGGAGCTAAGAGAGGGCTGTGACGCCACCGGAAAGTGGCTGGGGGACTAGGAGCCCCATTTTCGGTTTTCGAAAGCGGCTTACAGCATTGTAAATTCTAGGCTTTTTGCCCTTGCTATGGGCTACCAGATTGGGCTACCAGTGAGCTACCGATCTGGATAGAAGTAACGTCATGGCATTTGATCGCCGCTACCTCAAGAAGCACGGCAACCAGTGGCTTGTCGTCATCAAAGTCCCCGAGCGGCTCCGTAAGGCCATCGGCAAGGCGCACCTGAAGCACCCGCTGCACACCGATAGCCTCGCTGTGGCGAACCGGGAGAAGTTCCGCGTCGTCGCCATGCTCAAAGACGAGCTGTTGAAGGTCGAGGCCGAGCTTCGCCGTAAGGCCAAGGAGGCTCCCGACCCGCTGGCGGATGAAGCCATGCAGTGGCGGGAGGCGGTGCAGAAGTCGGAGGAGGACCCGAGCTTCTATGCCTACGAGGACGACGAAGGGAACCTGATTGAGGACGGCCACAGCCTCACCCTGTCCCTCGTCCGCGACCGCGCGGAAGAGATTGCGGTGAAGGAAGGCGTCGTCCGGGCCAAGGACTTCCATGATGTTGCCGTTGGACAGGCCACCCCCATCACCCGGTTGATAGACAAGTGGCTGGCCGAGCGCCCAATGAAGCCCCGTCAGCAAGTGGACTATCGCCGCGCGGTGGAGAAGTTCTCCGGCTGGCTCGCGGCCCAGCGGCTGCCCGCTTCGATTGAGGCCGTGACCCGCAAGGTTGCCGGGCGATACGTCACGGATGTTTTCGTGGAAGCCGGCGCCCATCCCAAGACGGCCAACAAGGACATCTCCTGCCTGTCCAGCCTATGGAAATGGGCGGAGCGAAAGGGCTTTGTCCCGGAGAACATCTGGCGTGGACAGTCGCTGGCGAAGCCGGAGCCGGACAAGGATACGCAGAAGCGGCCCTATACCGACGCCGAGATGAAGAAGCTGTTCGGCGGCGAGCCGGGCGAACTGCTTTCCGATTTCATGCACATCGCCGCGCTGTCCGGCATGCGCGTGGATGAGATTGCCCGTTTGAACGCCGAGAACATCATGGACGATTGCTTCGACATCACCGTGGCAAAGACGAAGGCGGGTATCCGCATGGTCCCGATACACTCCAGTCTGAAGGGCATCATCGCCCGCCGCGTCGAAGGCAAGGAGGCGAAGGACCCGCTCTTCCCCGAGCTGCCCGTGCCGAAGAAGGGCTCGGCTGTCGAACGCTCGCAGAAGGTTGTGAAGACGTTCACCGCCTATCGCCGGAAGCTGGAGCTTGACGATGTCCCCGAAGGAGCGCGGCAGTCCCGAGTGGACTTCCACAGCTTCCGCCGCTGGTTCATCACGAAGGCAGAGCAGGCCGAGCAACCGCCCCACTTCATTGAGGCGCTTGTGGGCCATAAGCGCACTGGCATGACCCTAGGGCGTTACTCGGCGGGCCCGTTGAAGGAGCAGTTCAGGGCCGTTGTCGAGGCGGTGAAGCTGCCTGCCGCGAGCGATGAGGACGAGGCGGATCAGTCGAAGGGCCAAGCGGCTTAGCTGGCGCCGTATGCAAGTTCATCAAGCCTGCAAATGCCGCGCCTGACGAAGCTCATTGACGGCGTCCCCTCGGCAACGTCGCGGCACGTTTTCAGCAAACCTAGCAATGTGGCGAAATCGAAATTCGTATCCCGTGGGATGCCGACTATCGCTTGGGCTGCATGGGAGGCTTCCGTGGGCGTAGTAACGCTGGGCGTTGCTCCGGCCAGAATGCCGTCGAGGATCGCCTTGGGACTGCCGACGGCGCGGCGGAATGCTGCATGGGGGCTGAGCCAATTAACATACTTTTGCTTGCGAGCCGGCGGCCCACCCGAGGAGTTGATGAATTTGACTAATTCCTCCTGTGAAAGCCCGGCCAAGCGAGCGAAGTAATGAAGTGGAAGGCGCTCTCCCTGACCGACTTCAATTGCAAAACGAATATACTCTTTGGGATCGACCGGCTTTACTTGTTCAAGGAAGGCAGAAATGATGTCAGCCCGAGTGAGTATCCCGAGACGTGACGTTCTCTTTCCATCCTCGCTTACAGCCGAAACATCGCCCACGAGTCGAAGTGTCGGCGCTCCGTCAGTTTCGCTGAATTCTCCCTCCTTGATGAAGGTGAGTTTATCAACAAGAGACTGGTCGATGTGAATTGATCTGTTCCCGTCCTGCAATACACCAAGGTCGAGATCAGCGACCATTGCTCTCGCTGGGCCTAGTTTCAGTAGTCGTTCAACCATCGGCAATATCTGCGCCCTGGCTTCAGCATCCCGCGCATCTAACATCGCTCTCAGGTCGCTGTACTTAATTCGCGAAGACTGTCCGGGGTAGCGGTAAAAGATGTCGCCTTCCTTGATTGAACCCTCCTGCTTAACGGCGATAACTGGCCGGCTCTCGTGCCTCCTGACATGGATTACGCCAATAGTTTTGCCACCTATTTCTACGGTGCCGGCCTGAAACACCGGAGTGGGATCAAACATAGCTTTAACGCGAGCAGAGAAATTCGCCGGATCGGCCGACCCAAACTCGTCGTTATCCAGACCGACGACCGCGTGGCTCCAATCCTCTCCTAACGGTCCCTTACCGTCTTTGTCATGCACTCCGAAGAAAACGTATCCTCCGGCATTATTCGCGAGGGCTGCGATCGGCCTCAGCCATTTGTCCTGATACCGGAAGCCAAAGCCGGCCTTGCATTCGCAACGCTCTGTCTCTCCCGCAGATAGACGCCACAGCCCGTCGGCTCCAACCTTGAAATGCTTTTCAATGTGGACGGGTGAAAGTGGATCCTCTGGCTCGGAAGGGCTGTTCGTATGAGGGGAGGAAGAAGAGCCCGTCCCGGATCTTGAATTCGCAGCTATGAAGGCATCAAGCGCTGCGGCAGAAGCGGCAGCGATATGGGCCGAGTTTGCGTAGCTACCTGTACGGATACCTGTAATTCGACCGCTGTTCACGGAGCGGTCCGGTCGATTGAAGAAGAATTGAATGTCTTTGTTCTTCATGCCTTTTGCGAGCATTGCCTTAATCAGGGCAATCTCTTCGTCAGTGATACTACGTTTTGCCATTCTTGAGTCGTCCCCGCCTTTCGCTGTCATGCAATGGGCAATCGCGTCAGGCAAGATGGCCCCGCCAGCCATCGGGTAGTATTTCCCCGATGTTTGGGTCGAAAATCCGAGCCGCTTCCCCCGTGGAGGCGAGCCCGAAATTCCCCCCTTGGCCCGGCAGGCCCGCGCAATCGCCCGTGCCGTTACCGTAACGCGGCCCGAGCGGGGACCGTTGAGGGCCGTCGCTGTGTCAGCCCGTCCGCAGGAGCATGCGCTGCGCTACCGGCTCCGGCCGGCCGCTTACAAAGTGATAGAGCACGCGGTCTGCACAGCACCACGCCCGCGCGTAGAGCCTTCCCGGCGTGTCGGGCGCGTCCCCGAGCGTCTCGCTCACCGCTGCTGCGGCGTCCTCTCCAAAGATCGTGTAGATGGTTCCAGCCGTAAACGACGGGTGCTCGGGGTTGAGCGACTGGACCCGGATTTTCTTCCCGTTCATCTTCATGCCCTCCTTCACGGTTCACGCGAACGGTACGGCAAGATGGTTGTCCCGCTCTGCTGGCTCCCTTCATGGCCCTTTCCCGTGGTGAGGGGTGAACCGTGCAGGTCCGTCGCGGATGCCTCCGCTACATCTCTACCTCCGCACGCTTCCGGCCGTCCTTGCTGAGACGCACGCGGCAAGGTCGTTCCGCAGGGCTTGCCCTAGTGGACCGGTCCGCGAGGAGTCGACTTCGTTCCACACAAATGGTCCATTGACATAGAGCGGAACATCTAAGAGGCTATCGGAACGATAGCGCCGTTGGAGACCGCCATGCTCATCGGATACGCCAGAACCTCGACCCTCGACCAGACAGCCGGCTTAGACGCCCAGCAGCGCGACCTAGCAGCGGCAGGATGCGAACGGGTCTATGTAGAGCAAGTGTCGTCGGTAGATGTAGGGGAGCGGCAGGAGCTTGCCCGTGCCCTCGACAACCTCCGCTCGGGGGATGCGCTCGTGGTCACGAAGCTGGACCGTCTCGCCCGCTCTATGGCTCACCTGATGGGGCTTCTCGGGACCATTGAGGGCAAGGGCGCAACGCTCCGCATCCTGTCCATGAACCTCGATACGGGGACACCGACAGGCCGCCTCATGCTCAACGTGCTGGGGAGCGTGGCGCAATTCGAGCGGGAAATCATGCTGGAACGCCAGCGGGAGGGCATCGCCAAGGCGAAGGCTGCCGGGAAGTACAGGGGCCGGGCTCCGACTGCGAAGGCGAAAGAGGCCCAGGTTGCCGAGCTGGCGGCTCAGGAGGTCAGCCTATCGGAGATTGCCCGTCGGCTCGGGATCGGCAAGGCGAGCGTACATCGCATTCTGAAGGCCCGGAAGGAAGCGAACGGGACTTCGTCCACTTAAAGCGATCTCACGGTTTCACACCGTCATAACCATTCCCGGTTACGGGCATCTCCGTCCGCCCAATGATGGAGGTTCGGTTGCGGCTGGAATATGCGGTTCTGATCGCAGGCGGCATGATCGCCCTCGCCACATGGGACAAGAGCGGCAACGCGCGGCGGTCAGAGCTGTGTGGACGGCTGATAGACAAGCTGCCCGTTGAGTTCATTGTGGAGATAGCGAAGGGCGAGGATGCTCTGCACAGAGTTAAATCGGCCGTCAGCGGCATTGAGGAACAGCTTGGGGTGACGCTCGCCGAGTGTCGCAAATAGTCTTCTGTTCCGACCACCAACAGCCGCGACGTGGCGGCCGAATACATCGACGGCAAGGGAGCGGCGGCGATCCATCGACATGACCAAGGACGGCTTCACGTTCCTCGTCATGGGCTTCACGGGGGGCGTAGGGCCGCCGCGTTCACCGGGACGCTCGTGAACGACGTGTCGCAGTTCCTCATGGGAATGGGCATCGCCGGCAAGGCCCTCAAGGCGGTAGGCGTTGCGGGTGCAGCGACTGCACGTGGCTCGGCGCCATGACGGAGCCGGGCCGCAAGGGCGAGCTGTTCTTCAAGGGCATCGCTGGCGGCTTCGTCCCGTCCGCTCTTCAGCAGGTCGCTGGGGACCCGACCATGCGCGAGGCGCGTTCCGTCGTGGACGCGATGCGCCGGAAGATGCCGGGCTACGCGGAGGGGCTTGACCCGCAGAGGAACATCCTCGGCGAGAAGCAGTACATCCCGCCCGCGCTCGGCCCCGACTGGATCAGCCCCGTCACGCAGACGGTCCACCGCGACGGCCCCCAGCCGCTGACGGAGGAGTGGAAGCGGACCCCGCAGGCCGACCTCTATGACGAGCTGGCGCGGCAGATGATGCTGCACAACTCGGCCATGAAGGTGTCCCCGGACAAGCTGGATGGCGTGGACCTGACGAAGCACCGCAGCCCTGTCTCGGGCTTCACCGCAAGCGACCGCTACCGGGAGCTGACGGGGACCGTGACGATCCACGGGAAGAACCTGAAGGAGACCCTGACGGACTTCATCCGGTCGCCCGCGTATCGGGAGGGGTTGTCGGACGGCGACTACGACCGCAACGGCTCCCGCATCGACCAGCTCCGCGTGATCGTGCAGGCGTTCCGTGATGCGGCCAAGGCCGAGCTTCGCGCTGAAATCCCCGTGCTCGATGCCGAGCTGATGGAAGCTCAGCGGCAGGGCGCCTTCATCAAACTCCCGCCCGAACGGCGTCCCCTTGAGGTGACAGTCCGACCGCAGCGGTAAGGGTGCAGTGACTGCACCTATCCGAACCACACATAGCCCCGCTGAGCATCCGCTTGGCGGGGTTTTTTGGTTTCTCACCATCACAATCATGACGAAAGAAAACAGCGATCAAATCCACATCACCGTCCGGCCCGCTAAGCTGACCCCGAGCGGGCAGCGTTACGAGGCCCGTTGCGGTAAAGACATCATCGCGACTTCCCGCACCCCGTTCCTAGCCGCCGCGCGTGCTCTCATTGATCGCGGCCATTCACCCGATATGGTTCTCACCATGAGCCATGAGGGCCACGATACGGTCGCCTTGCGGTCCACGCTCAGGGCCGCTGCCAGTCTTCGGGTTGTCGAGAATGACACTGCCGGTCCCCGCTTCGGCCGCTATCGACCCCCTCCGGCTGAAGGGCGCTTTCCCGTGGTGACGGGCCGGGCAAAAACAGCCGGGAGTGGGTCGGCCTGTGTCGTGCCACACGAGACCGCCGGAGCCGCTCAATGAGCGAAATTGCAGCAAAAGAACCTTCGTCCGACGTTCCGGTCCCCGATCCGACCGCCATTGCAGAAATCCAGCGCCAGCTCGTGAAGCTCCGTGACGCCGGAATGCTCTCGCCAGAAGGACGCCGGCTGTTGGCACAGGCGGAAGCCGTAGAGGTCGCAAATCGGGAGATGGCAGAGGTGAAGGGGCGGCTTGAGGCACGACTACGGCAGATTGAGAAGGAGGCAGACGAGGCCCGGAAGCAGTTGCAGTAACCGCTTCCTGCGTCCCTCGTTGACTCCGCGTCCCGGCGTCGTAGGCTGCCGCTGAAGTTGTGGCGTCGGGGGGAAGTTATGCGTTTGCGAGCAGCCGCTTTTGGGCTGTCTTTGTTGCTGGCTCCTGCCGCCGCACACGCGCAATATCCCGACCCTTACTTTCCGCCTGCGCAGGAAGCCTTCCTCAGCCTGAAGCCGGACACCCGCCTCTGGTTTCAGATATTCCTGACGAGCGCCGGCCATTGGCCCGCCGTGCCCAACGTCGGTTACTCTCGGCGGCTCTTTGAGGCGACAAAACAGTATCAGCTTTCGCGCGGCGAACTGCCCACGGGCGTCCTCACCGAGGCCCAGGTCAGCAGCATGCTTGGCTCCGCCGCTTCCGTGCTTCAGGGGTGGCGGCTCCGTTGGGTGCCGCATCCGGTACGCGGGCGGCAGCTTTGGGTGCCCATGGGGCTGGACCTTGAGGTGAGGCGAACGGACCTCGGCGTTGAGATGAAGGAGCCGGCCAATCGGTTCCGCATGAAGTTCAACTTCACCCCAGCCGCTGATGTTCGTTCCGCCTATGAGACCACCCTTCGGGAGATGGTCGGTAGCGGAGACCACATCAATTACAAGGTGCTGAAGCGGGACTTCTTCGTCATCACCGGCAATCAGGGCCGCTACAATCGATATGTTCGCTATCACGCAGATGGCGACGGCATTCTCGGCTTTGACATGGGATGGTCCAGCGATGACGCTCCGGTATACGGGAGCCGGCTCGTCACGATCATTTCGGGTTCGCTCTGGGCCAGCATGACGGGGGCGCCGTTCCCGACGACACCACGGGCAAGCTACCCATGGGAGCGCAGCGATCCCGAGGTTGCGAAGGTTCCCTCTCCAGTGCCATCCCCGACCACTCCGGCATCAGCACCAGCAGAGCCGCCGAAGACAACCTTCTCCACGGGCTCCGGCTTCTTCGTGTCGAAGGCGGGGCACATCGTCACCAACGCCCATGTGGTCAAGGACTGCACCACCATCACGGCTCGGCCGGATGGGACCACAGCGGTTCCCGCTCAGGTTCTCGCTCGGGACACGGTAAACGACCTCGCGGTGCTGAAGGTCGCTGGCCCGGTGGAAAAGACGCTATCGCTGCGGCCAAGCATTCGGCTTGGCGAGGGGATTGCGGCCTTCGGTTTCCCGCACACCGACCTCCTGGCGACGACCGGCAATTTCACGCTCGGCAACGTCACTGCGCTGGCGGGACTGAAGGACGACAGCCGATACCTTCAGGTATCTGCTCCGGTGCAGTCGGGGAACTCCGGCGGGCCGCTTCTGGACAATTCGGGGAACGTTGTCGGCGTCGTCTCTGCCAAGCTCGACGCCATCAAAATGGCGGCTGCGCAGGGGGACCTTCCGCAGAACGTAAACTTTGCTGTGAAGGCTGCCTTGGCAACCAGCTTTCTCGACGCGAACCAGATTGCTTATGAGACGGGGACGCTGGGAGATAAGCTCGACCCTGCGGACTTGGCCGAAAAGGCGAAGAAGGCGAGCGTGTTCATCACCTGCCGGTAGTTCGCTGGATCAAGAGAAAGGGCGGATGGCATGGATCGCACCGGCTCTGTCGTTCCCCTTATTCCGCTTCGGGACATTGGCGAGGTTATCCGCCGTATCGAGGACCTGAAGGCTTTCGTAGATCGGGCCGGCTTCGGCTCCATCGGCTATTTCCTTGAAATCGCGCTCAGCGAAGCCCGTCATCAGCAGGAGCAGGAAGAGCACAGCCGTAGGGCGAAGGGAGCAAAGCCCTCTGACTTGTGGTTGCCGGAAGGCTGACTTAGCGTCATTCCATGAGGGAGGGCACTGGGCTGGGTAGATGGGGCGAAGGAACTCCGGTGGCTTGCTGATATTGGGGTTGATCGGGTTAGGTCTCTTCAAGTGCGGGGAGACGAAGAGTCCGGCTCCGCCCCCGGCAGCCTATTCTCCGCCACCCGCCATCCCTCAAAGCGCCCCGGTACAGTCGGTCTATAGTCCTCCGCCAGCGCAGCCGCTGACGGCTTCTCGGAGCCTCTTTGCCGAACCGACCACGAATGGTTACAGGGGAGAGTCGGCGGACGACGCGAGGCCCGTCCAGCGCAGTCTTTATGTACGCGGCAAGGAGGTCCCGATGCGGGCCGCTCCGAACGCGAAAGCGAAAATCCTCAACAGGCTGCCCAATGGAATGCAGGTCGGGGAGCTGTCGCGCCGCGAAGGCTGGGTTGAGATACGTCACCCCATCTCAGCAGTTTCGGGGTGGGTTAGCGCGAGGCGGCTGAGCGAGGCTGCGCCGCAGACCGAAGAGACAAAGACCGAAGAGCAGCCCAAGCCGAAGCGGAAAGAGCCACCGGGCATTGAGGTGTTGTCCGATGCGGCGATCATCGCCAAGCTCATCGCACTCGACGCGGCCGCATATTCGGGGAACTGCCGCTGTCCAGAAAACCGCGACCGGGCAGGCAGGCGTTGCGGAGCGAGAAGCGCCTATTCCAAGCCCGGCGGCTGGGCTCCGCTCTGTTATCCCGGCGATGTGAGTCGCGAAGCGATTGCGGAATTCAGGGCCAGCGGAGGACGGTAGGGACGATAATCCATGATAGGGGCGGCATCAGTCGGGATACCAAAATGGGCTACCGCTGGGCTACCAGGCCGAAAATCGCCCTACGTAAGTTGTTGATTTTATTGGATTTTGCGGCGCCACTGAGAAGTGGCTGGGGGACTAGGATTCGAACCTAGACAACCAGAGTCAGAGTCTGGGGTCCTACCGTTAGACGATCCCCCAACGGGGCGGCGCGTGCGGCTCGCCGTTGGTGAGCCGGGGTCTAATCAATGCGCTTCGGCTTGGCAAGAGCAGAAATGCGTCTTGGCAGTGGAAGATTGCATGAGACCATGACGAAGCCATGTCGCGGCGCCCGGCTAGGAGCCGCCGCGTTGCCGCTCGCTCCGCCCATGCGTCTCGCGGGCTGTACCGTGAATGGCCGCCGACTCCGCGCTTCAGCTCGGGCTCGCTCGCGCGCGGCCGGGGCGCGCCGGCCGGATGGTTGTGCGAAAAGACCGGGCTGTCGGGTGGGACGGGGCAGGGTTTCATCGGCGGCGGCGGCCCGGTCGGGCTGGAAGGGCGATCGCAGGGCGAAGCGGCGTTTGCCATGACTCATCGCCGGGACGCGCGCTCGCAAAACGCACTTGTCCCGTGGCGGCCTCTTCGGCGAACATCGCGACATGACACAAGCCGATGCCGCCGCCGCGCTCTCCGTCTGGGTTGCGCTCGAGAGTCCCACCAACCATCCCGCCGGAGTCAACGGCATGATGGACCTGGTCGCCAGCGAGGTCGCAGGCCTGCCGATCGCCCTCGAGCGGATCGCAGGCCGCGACGGGCTCGGCGACATGGTCCTGCTGCGGGCGGGGCGCGAGAACGGCCAGCCGGGCGTGGCGCTGATGTCCCATCTCGACACGGTGCATCCGGTCGGGACCAGCGACAAGGACCTGCCGGTCCGCGTCGAGGGCGACCGGCTCTACGGTCCCGGCGTCTACGACATGAAGGGCGGCGCCTGGCTCGCGCTGCAGGCTTTCAAGGCGGTGGCGAAGGCCGGCACGGCCAAGCGGCCGATGGCGTTCCTGTTCACGCCGGACGAGGAGATCGGCTCGCCGACCAGCCGCGGCCTGATCGAGGAGATCGGCCGGGGCTCGGCGGCCGTGCTGGTGACCGAGCCGGCGCGCGCCGGCGGCAGGATCGTGACGGCGCGCAAGGGCGTCGGGCGCTTCGACGTCAGGCTGGAGGGCCGGCCGGCCCATGCCGGCTCGCGCCATGCCGACGGGCGCAGCGCCATCCGCGAGGCGGCGCACCAGATCCTCGCCGTCGAGGCCATGACCGACTATGCGCGCGGCATCACCACCAGCGTCGCGCTGATGGGCGGCGGCACGGCGGCGAACGTCATTCCGCAGCATGCCTGGTTCAGCGTCGATTGCCGCGTCACCACGCTCGCCGACGGGACGATGATGGAGAACCGCATCCTCAGCCTGAAGGCGCATGACCCGGACGTCGCGATTCGCGTCAGCGGTGGCATGAACCGGCCGCCTTATGAGAAATCCCCGGCGGTGGCGGCGCTGTTCGAGCAGGCGCGCGGGGTCGCCGCCAAGGTCGGATTCGACCTGCAGGACTGCCCGATGACCGGCGGCGGTTCGGACGGGAACTTCACCGCCGCGCTCGGCGTGCCGACCCTGGACGGGCTCGGCATCGACGGCGACGGCGCCCACACCTTGCAGGAATACGGGCTGATCTCCTCGATCGCGCCGCGCCAGGGACTGATCAAGGGGTTGCTGGAGACGATCTGAGGCGCTCGCGCCTCATGCGCCGGGTCTTCAAGGCGATAGGGGTTCTCGCGGAACCACGCCTGAACCTTGCCTGGAAGCGCTCTTGCATGGGTGCCTGACCTGCGCGCCACTTCGCCCGGGATGAGCGGCGATCGTCGATGTCGAAGATGAGCGAACAAGAAAGGCCCCTCGCGCCGCGAGGGGCCTTTCGCATGTTCAGGAGGTCGGCCGGGCGCTCAGGCCTCGGGCTCGTCCATCCCGCCGGCGGCGAGGAATTTTTCGAGCCAGTGGATGTTGTAGTCGCCGTTCAGGATGTCCGGGTTGCGCACCAGGGTGCGGAACAGCGGCAGCGTGGTGTCGACGCCGTCGACGACGAATTCGTCGAGCGAGCGGCGCAGGCGCATCAGGCATTCGTCGCGGTTGCGGCCATGGACGATCAACTTGCCGACGAGCGAATCGTAGTTCGGCGGGATCATGTAGCCCTGATAGGCCGCCGAATCGACGCGCACGCCGAGGCCGCCCGGCGTATGAAACGAGGTGATCCGGCCGGGAGAAGGGCGGAAGGTCGCGGGGTGCTCGGCATTGACCCGGCATTCGATGGCGTGGCCCTCGATGACGATGTCCGATTGCTTCAGCGAAAGCGGCGCGCCGGCGGCGATGCGGATCTGCTCGTTGACGAGGTCGATGCCGGTGATCATCTCGGTGACTGGATGCTCGACCTGGATGCGGGTGTTCATCTCGATGAAGTAGAACTCGCCATCCTCGTAGAGGAACTCGATCGTGCCGGCGCCGAGATAGCCGAGCTCCGACATCGCCTTGGCGCAGATATCGCCGATGCGGTCGCGCTCGCCGGCGTTGAGGGCGGGCGAGGGGCCTTCCTCCCAGACCTTCTGGTGGCGGCGCTGCAACGAGCAGTCGCGCTCGCCGAGATGGATCGCGTTGCCGCGCCCGTCGCCGAGGACCTGGATCTCGATATGGCGCGGCTTCTCAAGATATTTCTCGATATAGACCGCGTCGTCGCCGAAATTGGCCTTGGCCTCGCTGCGGGCGGTGGCGAGCAGGACGGAGAGCTCTTCCTCGTGGCGCACCACCTTCATGCCCTTGCCGCCGCCGCCGGAAGCTGCCTTGATGATGACCGGGAAGCCGATCTCGCGGACGATCTTCAGCGCCTCGGCGTCGTCGGAGACGCCGCCTTCGGAACCGGGCACGCAGGGGATGCCGAGGCGCTTGGCGGTGCGCTTGGCCTCGATCTTGTCGCCCATGGAGCGGATATGCTCGGCCTTGGGGCCGATGAAGGTGATGTTGTGGCGCTCCAGGATCTCGGCGAAGCGGGCGTTCTCGGAGAGGAAGCCGTAGCCGGGATGGACCGCGTCGGCGCCGGTGATCTCGCAGGCGGCGATCAGGGCCGGGATGTTGAGATAGCTCTCGCGGGCGGCCGGCGGCCCGATGCAGACGCTCTCGTCGGCAAGGCGCACATGCATGGCGTTGGCGTCGGCCGTGGAGTGGACCGCGACGGTGGCGATGCCGAGCTCCTTCGCCGCGCGCAGCACGCGCAACGCGATCTCTCCGCGGTTGGCGATCAGGATCTTGTCGAACATCTTGAACTCGCCGTCCTTGCGCCCGGCCGTCACTCGATCACCAGCAGCGGCTCGCCATATTCCACCGGCTGGCCGTCCTCGACGAGGATCGCGGTGACCGTGCCGGCGCGCGGCGCGACGATGTCGTTGAAGGTCTTCATCGCCTCGACGAGGAGGATGCGCTCGCCCTGCTTCACGACGCTGCCGATCTCGACGAAGGGCTTGGCCTCGGGCGAGGGGCGCCGATAGGCGGTGCCGACCATCGGCGAGTTGACGGCGCCGGGATGGCCCGCGCCGGGCTTGGCGTCGGCGACCGGTGCGGCAGGCGCAGGGGCCGCCGGAGCGGCGGCGACGGCCGGCGGAGCCGCGGCCGGGACGTGCACGGTCGTCGCGAGGCTGCGGGCGACGCGAACGCGCAGGTCGCCCTTCTCGACCTCGATCTCGGTGAGGTCGGTCTGGTTCAAAAGTTCGGCAAGCTCGCGGACGAGGTCCGGATCGATCGGGCTCTTGGTCGCCATGGCGGTATCACCGTCTTCTTCGAATTAGCGCTTGGGACGGTGGTCTTCCGCCATCCCGCTCGTGTCGTTCAGGCGGCCGAGGCCGCAGGCTCCATCCCGGAGGGCGCGCCGATCCTCCGCTGCGTCCGGAGGGGCGCGGCAGGGGAGACCCCGCTGCCGGACCCCGCCGGCAGAACGAAGGAGTGACCTTGATCGGGCTTGGCGACCATGAAGGATGTGGATTCCAGGGACCGCGCGAAGCGGCGGACGCGTCCTCTTAAACGCTGCGGGCCGGCAGGGGAAGCCTGAAGGCTCCCTCGCCGGCCCGTCGAGCACGGTGGCGGCGCGCCGGATCAGCCGGCGCAGTCGGTCTTGCCGCAGCGGCGCACCGATTCGAGCTTCTGCTTGAGGGCGGCCTCGCCGACGGCGCCGAAGACGACCTCGTCGCCGATGATGAAGGCCGGCGTGCCCGTCAGGCCCAGCCGGTCGCCGAGCGCCACGGTGTCCTCGATCGAGGCCTTGGTAGCGGGGGTGTCCATGTCCTTGCGCACGCGCTCGATGTCGATGCCGAAATCCTTGGCGACCTCGATCGCCTTGGCGCCGTTGATGCGGCCCTTCACGCTCATCAGCTTGTTGTGGAAATCGAAGTATTTCGGGCCCTGGAGCTGATTCTTGACCGCGATCGCGACGCGGCTGGCCTCGACCGAGTCGGGGCCGAGGATCGGGAAGTCCTTGAGCACCACCTTGAGCTTCGGATCGGACTTGGACAGGGCGGTGACGTCCTGCATCGCCCTTTTGCAGTAGCCGCAATTGTAATCCATGAACTCGACGAGGGTGAGGTCGCCTTCCGGGTTGCCGATGATGATCGAGGTCGCCGGGTCGACGAGGCGCGCCTTCTCGGCCGCGACCGCGCCGCGCTGCGCCTCGGCCTGGGCGACGGTGTTGCGCCGCTCGAGCTCGACCAGCGCGTCCTGGATGATCTCGGGATTCTTGACGATGGTTTCGCGGACCAGATCGACGATGGCCTTGCGCTGCTCCGGCGTCAGCGGCGCCTTGTCCTGGGCGAGCGCGGGGGCGGCAACCGTCGCGAGCCAGACGCCGAGCGCGAGGCCGGCCGGCCTCAGGCAGGAGCGCACCAGGCCGGTGAAGGTCGGGAAAGCCATATCGTCATCCTTTCGCTGTCGGCGCCCCGATGAACGGGGGCCGGCACAGAAGCGTGTCAGCCTGTGCTTGTGGTTGCTCGGCCGCCAGGCGTCAAATCACAGCTTTGCCAGTGGTTGCGGGCGAGGGCGGCCTCGGCTACGCCCGCTGACGGAGCGCCGCAACCGGACAGGACGATGCAGAAGCCACCCCTTCCACCCGCCGAATCGCCGCTTTCCGGCCATCCTGCCGTCGCGGAGCGGGCCGAGCGCGTCGCCCCCTTCATCGTCATGGACGTGATGAGCCAGGCGGCGGCCATCGAGCGCCGGGGCGGCTCGGTGGTGCATATGGAGGTCGGCCAGCCCTCGGCGCCGACGCCGCGCTCGATCCGCACCGCCGTCTCCCATGCGCTGGAGGACGGACGGATCGGGTACACCCAGGCGCTGGGGACGGATTCTTTGAGGGCCCGCATCTCCCGCCATTATCGCGAGGCTTATGGCGTCGCCGTGGCGGCCGAGCGCGTCGTTGTGACGACCGGCTCCTCCGGCGGCTTCATCCTCGCTTTTCTCGCTTGTTTCCAGCCGGGCGCGCGCGTCGCGATCACGGCGCCGGGCTATCCGGCCTATCGCAACATCCTGATCGCGCTCGGGCTGGAGCCGGTGGCGATCGAGGTCGGGCCCGAGACCCGCTTCGCGCTGACGCCGGAACTGATCGAGCGGGCGCATCGCGAGAAGCCGCTCGCCGGCGTGCTGACGATGAGCCCGGCCAATCCGACCGGCGTGGTGATGCGCCCGGAGGCCATCGCCGACGTCGCCGCCTGCTGCCGCAGGCTCGGGCTCTGGTACATCTCCGACGAGATCTACCACGGCCTGACCTACGAGGCGCCGGCGACCACGGCCCTCGCCGCCGATCCCGACGCGATCATCGTCAACTCCTTCTCGAAATACTATTGCATGACCGGCTGGCGCGTCGGCTGGCTGGTGGTGCCGGAACGGCTGGTGCGCCCGATCGAGCGGCTGCAGCAGAATTTCTCGATCTCGGTGCCCTATCTCAGCCAGGTCGCCGGCGAGGCGGCCTTCGACGCGACGGCGGAATGCGAGGCGATCAAGGCCGGCTACGCTGCGAACCGGGCCTTCCTGCTCGAGGCTCTGCCGGCGATCGGGCTCGGCGATTTCCTGCCCGTCGACGGGGCTTTCTACATCTATCTCGACATCGGCCGATATTCGAACGATTCGATGAGCTTCTGCCGCAATGCCCTCGAAGAAGCCGGGGTCGCGATCACCCCCGGACTCGATTTCGACGAAGGGCGCGGCGGGCGCACGGTGCGTCTGTCCTTCGCCGGCTCGCTTGCCGAATGCGAGGAGGCGGTCTCGCGTCTCGAAACCTGGCTCGGGCGGCGCTGAGCGGCCGGCCCGCAAGGCTCTTGCCAGAATTTGCGGAAGATCAGCATTCTGCTGCAGTCGCAGCGGAGCGGAGACGGGCCATGGATGACGCAGCGGTCGGCCGGGCGCGGGCGCGATGGTTCATGGCCTGGCTCCTGGCGGTCCCGGTGCTCGCGGCCGCGGCCTGGTTTCCGGCGCAGGGGCAGGCCCGGCCGCCGGTCGTGCTGACCTTGCGCGGCGACGAGACTCCCGAGACGGTCCGCAAGCTGGTCGACGCCCTGTCGGGGGCGGGGCGGCAGGTCGAGGTCCGGCTCGGCGCCGCGGCGCCCGCTCCGGCGCCGGCCGCCGCCCCGCCGCGGCCTGCTGCCGAAGCGCCGGCGCCGTCGATGGCGGAGGAGGAGGGTTTTCAGGGCCAGCTCAACATGCTCGTCGACCGGGTCGTCGGCGGGCTCGACTATGGCGGCATGGCGATTCCGAGCATCGTGCAACTGCCTGCCGACTGGGAACAGGCCTGGGAGGCCAATCGCAACGGCCGCAGCGGCCCCTCGGCCGGCTGGCGCGGCCTCGGTATCCTCTGCCTGGCGCTCGCCGCCGCCATCGCCTTCCGGCTGGCGAGCGCGCGCTGGTTCGCGCGCCGGCGCCGGCCGGCCGGGCCGGAATTCACGCCGCGCCTCGTCGCCGCCGGCTGGGGCCTGCTGCAGGACGTCGCCACGATCATGCTGGCGCTGTTCACGGCACGGCTCGCCCGCAATGCCTGGCTGCCGGAAAGCGACCTCGCCATGTTCGCCCTGACGACGGTCTGCAACGGCGCGGCGATCGGGGCGCTCTATGTGGCGGTCGGGCGCTTCCTGCTCGCCCCCGACAGACCGGAGCGGCGCCTGATGCCGCTGCCGCGCGCCGAACGGCACTACCGCTCGGTCGTCGTCTATGCGGTCGCGACGCCGCTGGTGGTGACCAGCATCGTGCTGGCGCATCATGTCGGCTCCGGTCCGCTGCCGGCGACCGGGCTGATCGCCGTGACCGGCTTCGCGCTGATGCTGTTCAAGCTGTGGTTCTTCAACGATGTCAGGGGCGACCTCGCCACGTTGATCCTGAGCGGGGCCGAGCAGCCGGGCCTGCTGCGGCGCCTCGCCGCCGGGGGCGCCGGATGGTTCTACATCGCACTGACCATCGTGCTCTGGCTGGTGAGCTGCGCGGCGGCGATGAT
>Ga0180223_1001278_pt1 | contig 20282 bp, 26 predicted proteins | sample eDN5th30CKraftOP_FD_151337 | JGI IMG/M metagenome (GOLD analysis project Ga0180223, IMG submission 151337) | Enriched Organic Plus compost microbial communities from Emeryville, California, USA - eDNA 5th pass 30_C Kraft OP (version 2) (version 2) ...
ATCGGTGATGTAGATATTCGATAGATGCCGGAGATACTTGGAGCCAGCTTCAATATTGCGCTCGGCGCTCTCCGCAATACCCTTGATGCCGATCGCCTTGTCGGCAGCAGTCGTGGGCAGGAGCTGCATAATGCCCACCGCACCACGAGGACTGCGCCGCTCCTGATTCAGTTGCGATTCCTGAAAGCCCTGCGCCGCGAGTAGAATCGCGTCGAACTCATACTTTTTTCCGTACCTCTGGAAAAGCATTAGCAGAGCATCGAATCTGGCGATCTCCGCCGGGGCATATGCGGCGCGGACCATCTTGTCGCTTTGATAGTACCGCTTCTTCAGGATGTTGCCGAAAGCCGTTCCGACCCTGTGCTCCTTGACGAAGGCGTTGAGAACCTCCTTCAATTTCGGGCTTCCCTGGCGAATGCCAAAGGCGATATCACCATCCGTGGATATGGCGATATCATCGTGCACCACCAGCTTGTCGAAGACTTGGCTCCAGATATTGGCGTTAAACCGATCGGCCACACACCACATCAGCAGGCCGGCATTCACCATTTCCAGTATATCTTCGTCCTCGAGGTTCTCATCGATCTCCTTGACGATGATTTCGGGCTTTCCCGCTGTTTTGCGCTGCTTGTTCAGGGTGAGAAGGTGCTCGTAGTAACTGCTGGTCTTGCGCACATGAATTTCCTTCCCTCCGAGATCATCCAGTGACGTCACCGGTGGGGTTGCCGGCCCGGTGATCAGCACCTCCCTGACTCCGCTGGCGAGCGGGTCCGTAAAATCTATGATCGTCTGTCGGGCCGGCGTGATCGTCAGATCAGCGTAAACGACGTCACCGCGCCCTTCCACGAGCGCGTTCAACAGCTCCGACCGGGGCACTGGCACATAGGCAACGTGAAGGCGCTCCACTTCCTTCTTCTTGCTTCGGTTGAGCCATTTTTCAAGGGCGCGCCCAAGCTCGACGGCGGTGCCCAACTGCTCCCCCCGATCAATGAAGTAGATCGTTTTGCTATATGGCACGAGGATGCGGATGGCCCGCCTCTTTTCGATGTCTCCAAAATCGCCAGTTCGGTTCGAGATTTTGGCCAGAGCATTTGTGTTCTGCGCGACAGCTTTCCCGAGCGCACCAAAAGCGATCGCGGGAATCAGCAATATCAAAAGCGCTACAGTACGGATCTCAGCAGAACGGCCCCGACTCCACCATGCGCCCATTGTACCCCCCAACCATCGTCGATGGCTTAAATTCTACGGCAAAAATCACGTAGCATGCTCAAAATCGAGCGATCAGACCAATGATCGGTCCTTGCTGAACAGCATCGAATACGAAGCCACCAGTGCGGTAGTTCACACCGAGCGCCCGGTAGCCGGCAATGGCTGAGATTCGATTGTTGATCTGATAGCCAAGCGCCGCGGCGACATCCCAATCAAGCTTGGCGCCACCACCGCCGACCAGACCCCACCCTGTCAGATAGAAGCTTCCAGTGAGGTTGTATTTTCCGCGAAAGCCAACGAGGCCGTCCACCCAGGTGCGGCCATCGGTGACGCTCGCGCCGTCGAACAGGCCACCCTTCAGAGAGATTTCAGTATTGACGCTCCAGATCCTCGCGCTTGCGACAATGTCAAGATAACCCGCGTCGGCTCTGACGATCGAATAGCCTGCGCCAAAGAGTCCGGCGAAGGTCTCGGCCGTGATCTCCGCGCCATCGGCGATGATCCCCCGTGGCGTTCCAGAATCAACCGACACCTTCGTGTAGATGATATCGCCAAAAAGCGAGAAACGATCATTGCGTGCTTCGCCGACGACCATCGCAGCAAACTTGAGGTTCTTGAGAATATCGCCGAAATCGGGACTGATGTGGACGGTGGTCGGCAGTCCGAACTGGGCAACGTCGCCCGAAAGGCCAGCCGCCCATAAATATGGGCTGATAGCGAAGGTCCACCCGGATTCGGTCTTGATCTCTACAAGCGTCGGAGTGACGGGTGATACAATGTCGGCCGCACGGGCCGATGCAGACGACAACAGGCCCAAGATGATCGCCGTCAGAAACCACTTGAATCGGTTCATCATATTCCTCTTTGGCCGGTGTCGGATCGCGGCTCTGCTGCACCGGAATGGTGTTGTTGCAAGGGTGTAAGGACGGACGGAGCCCGGCGTGGCACTTGGCATATGCCGGGCTCCGTCGCACACAGGCTGGGAGGATCCCTGTCCGGGGCAGCCTGTGAAATGGATATCGGCTCTCCAGCGCCCGGCAAACAATTCGGTTTGACCTGGTTTTGCCCACGCATGCTGGTCCACATCTGATTGAGCTGTGCCATTCAGCGTGACTCTGGTTGAGGATCAGCCGGCTTCCATTTGTCGAACTCCGTCCGGTTCCTGGCTCCGAGTGACGCGAGAAGATCTTCCATCGGCGTCTGGAATTGACGTGCGCCGCGAGCAGATGGACGATCAATATCGATGATCAGAATGATTGACAGCGTGAGGAGCAGCAGAAGGAAGCCCGCGGAGATGCGCCCTTGCCGTCCCGACAGAACATATCCCAGAACACCTGCCGTAACGATAACGTAGACGAACAGAACCAGGAAGACCTGCGGCGGCACATGCGCGCCAATAGCAGTTTTCCGCGCGGCATCGAGATCGATGACCGTATTCATGCTGTCGAGGAATGAACTGGAGAAATCTATTCCCTTGATCGAGTCGAACGCACCTGACGTCGCTGCCCAAAGATCCACGATATACTGGTCATTCTTGGCCACGAGTGAATCAGCCGGCGCATTTGGATTCTCGGCAAGCGCAACTCGATTGGCAGTGTATCCGAGAAGCAAGTCGCTGATGCGGTTGCGGTGAGGCTCCTGCAGCAATTGCGCCCGCAAATAAGTTGTTCCAATCGCATTTGCTTCTTCAAGAACAAGCCGTCGCCGGGTCTCATATCTGTCAACTGCGAGCGAGAACGTGAATCCAAGCAAGAGCGCAAGAAGACCCAGCACCGCGGAAACGAGATACCACGGAACTGGCACAGAGGCCCAACGGGAGTAAGTGCTTTGCCAGCACTGACGGTTCCTGGCGCGCCGGCTTGTTAACATTGTTAAATGCCAAGTGCTGCAATTTTGGCATCCTCTGAAAATCATGATTGACGAATCACGGTCCAGGCTGCATCAGCCGGTAGGTCCTGAAGGAACTCCGCTGACGATGGCGGATCTTCCGCCGCCTCGCAACATTCGCTAGGTCGTGCGCCGCAAGGCTGAACTCGTATCTGCGATCGAGAGCGGGATTTTAACCCTCGAAGAAGCTTGCGCTCGTTACCAGCTCACTGCTGATGAATTTTTCGCGTGGCAAGAGGCACTTGAGCACCACGGTCGAAGAGGGCTGAGCGTTCTGCGTTTACAGACTAATCGACGCAAGAGCCGAATATTCGCAAGATAGTCTCCTCTTTATCTCTTAGGGGGAGGCAAGGTCTCCCCGGGACGAGAGCGTCCTTGCTCTCGGCTTTATTGGGAATGAAAGTGGATATTGGATATTGGTTCGAGTGCAGCGACCTCGTTGACAACGCCAGTTCGCCAGTTATCGGCTCCCGATACCCGCCAAACGGTGCTTCCGACGTCATCAGCGATGAGAAGAGCACCGGTTTTGTCGAAATCACACCAACCGGACGGCCTCGCGCCTTTCCATCATTTGGAAGAAACCGGTCACCACATCTTCGGCCTGCCACTTGGGTGGCCATCCTTCCAGGCGCATCATGGACGAACCCTGGTCCGTTTATCTGGTGACAGCCTGGACCAAGTGAAAGCGTTGCAGCCTAAGATTTAAGGGACAGAATTCACTTACCGAAGGCTGAAAGCTGGGCGAGCGAGCACCAAGCGCCTGACTGCATGTGCCTGTCGGTCGGAAAATTTAGACAAACTTAACGCCGATACGTTTTGAGCTGCGCCAGACGATCTGATACGCCCGTGATGGTGTCGCGGCATCTCCGCGGACCAGCAGATCGAACGTGTCAGGAATTCCGATAGGGCTCTCAACCTCGAGAAGTGCCCCAGTCTCGGAGATATTCCGAAGCAGACAATCGATCGCAGCCCCGTGTGCGAACGAAATCGTTCCGGCCTTCAATACTCTGCGTCGTGGCTTCCCGCGGACGTCCTCGATCGACTGCTCACCCATCTTGCTTCGATTCAGGGAGAAGATGCCCCCGCATTCTGCAGGGGCCAAGGGTCCACGTGAGGAAGTTCGTCCGGGAGGAAGTCAAGTTGAACTTGCGGAGCCTAGACCCCCATTCCGTCCGACCGCCATTACATTTGTTATAGCCTTCGCAGCCAAGTCTAAATGTCAGGAAAATGGCCGGCAGAAATCTTGCCTGTGGCATCTCAGCAGATGCTACGAGCCCCCTGATAAGGTGCGCCATAGCCAACGATCTGCCCCTCGAACCCGTTGAGGTGCGAGTTCCCTCTTCAAGAAAATCCGGCTTAAAGGATTTTCACCGAACCTCGCCGGCGAGATAAATCCTCTTAGATATTCGGAGCCACATCTAGATCGGCTGACTTGCGGAAGCGGCGAGAACAGTAAACTGAGAACACCATCCGCACGTCTCCAGCGCGACGGCTCTCTTCCAACTCGATTGCGTCCCTAGCTTATGCAGCTTTCGCGAAGATCGCCTTGATCTTTGTCGGCCGTTTGAGGCGATTCATCAGCATCGCCAAAATAGCCGCCTCTTCCGGGAACATTCCGGCAAGCTTGCTTCGTAACTGTGCTTCGGCCTCCAACTTGATGTCCTGGACAAGGCTTCCATCCAGATAGGCATTGAGTATTTCCGGATGGACGTAGCATTTGCGGCAGATCGTTGGGGTATTGCCGAGGCGGGCCGCGACCCGTTCGATCGCCGTGCGGAGATTGGCTTTGGCCATCGCCTGGGAATCAAACCCGTGCAATTCCTGCAGCGCCATGCTGGCCAGCACCGTTCCGGCCCAGGTCCGGAAATCCTTGGCGGTGAAATCATGGCCGGAGAGTTCGCGAAGATAGTCATTGACGTCGGTCGATGAGATTCCCTGGCATCCACCATCCGCATCCACATACTGCAACAGCGCCTGTCCGGGCAGTTCCTGACAGACTTTGATAATCCTGGCGATACGGCGATCGTTGATCCGCAGCGACCAAAGCCGGCCGCTCTTGCCGGTGAACCGGAAACGGATTTCCGCTCCGGACACGACGACATGCCGGCTCTTCAAGGTTGTGAGGCCATAGCTGTTGTTGTCTTTTGCGTAGGCCTCGTTGCCGATCCGGATCAACGTGGTGTCGAGAAGATGCACCACGGCGGCCAGGATCTTGTTTCTCGGCATTCCCCTCAGAGCCAAGTCGCATTGAACCTTTTGGCGCAGGCGCGGGAGCGCACAACCGAATGCGACGACGTGCTCGAATTTGGCGCCCTCGCGGATCTCACGAAACCGCGGGTGGTAACGGTACTGTTTGCGTCCTCGCGCGTCGCGCCCCGTCGCCTGGATATGACCATTGGCGCTCGGGCAAATCCAAACGGAGGTCCAGGCCGGCGGGATGGCGAGCGATTTGATCCGGGCCAGCGTTCCCCCTTCACGCAGTAAGGCCCCGCCCCTATCGCGATAAGCGAAACCCTTGCCGGCTCGGTGACGTGTGATGCCCGGCTGATCGTCGGATACATAGTTCAATCCGACCGAGATCGCGGCATCCTGCGGATCGACAATCGTCTGGACGGGATCGGAGGCAAGCACTGAAGTAGCTCCAGGGATATGCGGGGACATAACGGAGCGCGGATCGCCAGGTTCCAACCGCGAGCTACAATGATGCGTCGGCTCACTTCCGCCGGGACTCCTCCAACGCCGCACCTGCGGCAATCAATTGACCCGCTCGCCCGGCTTTCACAGCTTCCAGCAGGGTCAGCGCGGCATTCATCACTTCGTTTTGGATGGCTGTATCTTTGTCCAGATGACGGTGGCTTTCGGCGTAGGGCTTCCAGTAGCCGATGTAGCGATCAACCAGCGCTTTGGCCCCCGCCGGGATCAAAGACATCGCTGCGAGCCAGTCTTCGATCGACCGCCTGACACCTTCAACTCCCTCGGCGTCACCGTGGACCACCGAAAAAACGGCCGCTCAGGTGCTGTGGATAGTCCCAGCCCTGGAACTCCAGTTGCTGCGCTTTGGCAGCATCTTTTCCGTGGGTCAGCGTCGGATCCGGGTTGCCGCCGTCCGCGCAGACGAGCCGATCGATCATGAGTTTGAGCGGTGAGGACGCCTGGTACCAGTTCACTGGCGTGACGATCATGATCCCGTGAGCCGCCACCCACATCGGATAGATGTCGTTCATCCAATCCTGAGTTTGTCCCAGGGAGTGATTGGGATAACAGGAGCATGGCCAATGGCAAAGCGCGGGGGACGTGGAGAAGCAGTTCTTGCACGGATAGATGTGACGGCCATATTCGGATGCCAGCCGCGACAGGTCGAGGATTTCGACCTCCGCTTCGGCCAAGGCTTGCTGGGCAATCTTGACCAAGCGCCAGCTTTTCGACATTTCGCTCGGACAGGTGTGTTCGCTGCGCGGCGAGCAATTCACTAGCAGGATGCGAGGCGGCAAGGCAGGATCATTGTGCCGCCGCATCGCTGTCTCGATCGCCTTACTCGCATCAATCCAGTCGACCGACAGATCATAATCCGGATCGTGAAGCCCATGACCTGCTTTGCGCGTCAATGGCGCCTTTCGCGAATTGCTGTAGGCATCGAATGCCGCCAAAGCCACGCGCTCGAGATGGTCGCGCATCGGATCGAAGGCCAGGTCGACGAACTGTTGCAGATATCTCCTGCGGAACTCCTCCCACTGCAGCCGGGGCGAGGGCATTCCTCGACGTGGGCTTGTGGTCATGTGATGCCTCCTCCCACTGGTGATGCACCGTCGAAATCCTAGCCAATGCAAAAAGGCAGGACCGCAGCCAGTTTGCGGCCTCGCAACACGCAAGGGCTTTAAAACACCAGCATTCCCAATGAGGCGACCGCCATGACGGCCGTCGTCGCCCATCCCAGAACAAGGATCGGCAGGCTGACCGTAAAGCGTCCCATCTGAGAGCGCTGGCTGGCGACCCACATCATCGCAGCCATGATCGGAACCGCGACAAAGCCATTGATCACGGCACTCCATACCAGTGCCCGGACGGGAATCGAGAGCGGAGAAATCGATGCCGATCCCCAGCAGGGTCGCAGCGGCGATGACGCCATAGAATCCCGTCGCTTCCCAGGGCTTGTGCTCCAGTCCGCACTTCCAGCCCTGGGATTCTCCAAGCGCATAAGCTGCCGATCCGGCGAGAACGGGAACGGACAGCAATCCGGTGCCGATGATCCCCAGGCTGAAGATCACAAAGGCAAATTGCCCTGCAATCGGTCGCAACGCTTCCGCCGCGTCGGCCGCAGACGCGATGTTGGTCTTACCCTGGGCATGCAGCGTGGCTGCTGTGCTCAGAATGATCGCGACCAGATTGGAGACCGCCATGCCGATGAAAATATCCCAGCGAATACGTTGGAGCTGTTCTGGGGCTTCGTCCGGGTGCTTCTTGACTGGATGCGCGTGCTCATCGTGCTCGACTTCCTCCACCTCCTGGCTGCTTGCCAGAACAGCAGGTAGGGACTGATCGTCGTGCCGAAAATCGCCACCACCATGGTGAAGGTCTCGGACGTCAGGCCGATCTCTGGAGCGACGAAGCCCCACATCGCGGCGCTCCAGTCGACTTTGACCATGAACACGACGGCGACATAGGCCAGCAGAACCAGCGTCAGCCATTTCAGGTAATGCGCGTAGCGCCGGTAGGGAATGAACAGCTGAAGGGTCAGCGACAGCAGCGCGAAACCGATAGTGAAGGCGTGCCCTCCCCATCCGAGAACAAGCTGCGCGGAGGCTCCCATCGCGGCAAGATTGGCGCCGATGTTGATTGTGTTGGCGACAAACAAAAGCCCGACCAGGCTGAGCACAACGGGCTTTGGGAATACGTCGCCGATATTCCGAGCAAGGCCGCAGCCGGTGACCCGACCGATCTGGGCACTGACCAGTTGCACCGCTGACATCAACGGATACGTCAGCAACATGGTCCACAGCAAGCCGTAGCCGAACTGCGCGCCGGCCTGGGAATAGGTCGCGATCCCGCTCGGATCGTCATCCGCGGCCCCGGTAATCAGCCCTGGCCCCAGTTGTTCGAAGACAGCCGCCCTGCGCCAACGACCGCCTCGCTTCCCGGCGGCAGAATGCGTCATCGGAGGATTGATGTTCTCGACCGTCACAGTATCGGCTTTCCGCCGGTGACCGCGATGGTCGCCCCCGAAACATAACTCGAACGCGGATCGGCCAGCATGACATACGCCGTCGCGAGTTCCGCTGGCTGGCCCGGGCGTTTCATCGGCACCTGCTTGCCGAAATTGACCACGGCTTCTTCCGGGAGTGTCGAAGGAATAAGCGGAGTCCAGATCGGCCCCGGCGCCACCGCATTGGCGCGGATACCTTTTCCGCGAGTAATTGCGCCAGGCCCGCCGTGAAGTTCTGGATGGCGCCCTTGGTTGTGGCATAAGCGAGCAGGGTCGGATTGGGGTGGTCCGAGTTGATTGAGGCTGTGTTGATGATGGAGCCTCCTGACTTCATGTGCGGGATCGCCGCCTTGGTCAGATAGAACATCGCATGGATGTTGACCCTGAAGGTCAGTTCCCACTCCTCATCCGTAATATCCTCAATCGCCTTAAAGCTCGCCTGGTGCGCGGCGTTGTTGACCAGGATGTCAATCCGGCCGAACTCCCCCACGGCGATCTCCACGATCTTGCGGCAATGCTCCGGGTCCTGAATGTCCCCCGACACCAGGATCGCCCTGCGACCAGCGAGCTCGACCAGCCTGGCAGTCTCCTGGGCATCCCGTTCTTCAATCAGATAGGACAGCACGAGATCGGCACCCTCGCGGGCATATGCGATCGCCACAGCACGGCCGATACCACTGTCGCCGCCGGTGATGATCGCGCGCAGCCCTTCAAGGCGGCCTGAGCCCGCATACGAGTTTTCGCCGTGGTCGGGATGGGGCTCCATGCGATGGGTCAGCCCGGGCATCGGCTGTTGCCGTTTTGTAAACGGGGGCTGGGGATAGTCGGGCATGGCGATCATTCCATCCGAAGGCCCGGCGGCCTGAGGCGCTTTTTAACCTCTGCTGACGGTATAGCGTTCCGTCAGGATCGGAGTTATTTCCACGGACCAGCGTCTTTCCAGACCAACAAACGACAGTCGCTCACCGTTGAGCAGATTGCAGGACTCCCTTTTGGTCTATGACTCCCCCTCAGTCGCTCCCCTGCTTGTCTGCAAATACCCCCGTCTCGCAGGGACAACTCGCTTCCCCGCCCTGCTCATGTTCCCCCTCCATCAAAATAGTTCAGGCAAGCAGGAACCCCGGCAGGTGAGGCGCGTTCTAGTGAGCCTCGCTGATCCGCGACGGCGCCGCCTTCTAACAATTGTTAGGAAGCACAACCTCGCAATATGGAGATTCCGATGTTGATCAAGTCAAGCGCGGCCGCGCTCGCATTGGCCCTGCTCGCAGCGCCCGCTATGGCACAGACCGCGACGATGATTACGGCCCTGCCATCGGAAGGCAGCACAGTCACCAACTGGTACAAGCAGAATGTGTACGATCCAGCCGAAAAAAAGATCGGCGAGATCGAGGATGTGCTCGTCGACCGCGAAGGCAAGATCTCGGCTCTGATCGTTTCGGTCGGTGGCTTCCTCGGCATTGGAGACAAGGATGTGGCTGTGCCCTTCAATGCCGTAGCCAGTGCTCGTAAGGACGGTAAGTGGTACCTGACGATGAGCACCACAGCGGACGCCCTCAAGGCCGCGCCGGGGTACAAATACGACAAGACTACGACAACCTGGGTGCCGGACACCAAGTAGTCCGGCAGGCATCAGTCATTTCAGAGGAGGAAGGACTATGGCTGAAAAGACCCTCAGCACGTTGTTTCACGATACGCTCAAGGACATCTACTTCGCCGAGAAGAAGATCCTGACGACCCTGCCGAAGATGACAAAAGCCGCGCAGAGCGAGGAACTCAAAGCTGCCTTCGAAAAGCATCACGGCGAGACCGAGAAGCAGATTGAGCGTCTCGAACAGGTCTTCGCGATGATCGACAAGAAGCCGCAGGGGAAGACCTGCGCAGCCATCGTCAGCATCACCGACGAAGGCGCGGAGATCATGCAGGACTACAAGGAAATGCCGGCCTTGGACGCAGGCCTTCTCGCCGCCGCACAAGCCGTCGAGCACTACGAGATCTCTCGCTACGGCACGCTGCGGACCTGGGCGGAGGAACTGGGCTTGAAGGATGCCGCGGCGCTCCTCCAAGCCACGCTGAAGGAAGAAGAAGCAACCGATGCCGCACTGACGAAGCTCGCCAAGAGTGCGGTGAACCAGGCCGCTGAGGCGGCCTGACCCACTTCGTGTCCGATCTCACTCGATCCCGCCCTGCGGGCGGGATCGAGGACAAACCGGCGGCCTCACTTCTCGGTAAAGAACGTCAGCAGCACTTTGCCCTTCTCGCCGACGAGGCAGAGAAAGGTGCGGTGGGTATCTTTCTTGCCTTGTTCAAGATAGGCATCCCCGATGATGATCGTCCGCACCGGGGTATCCTCGACCTTGGTATTGGCCTTGGCGATGGTCATGCTGTCTGGGTCGAAATAAATATCCTTGATCGACGGGCTCCGCTCGCGCAGGGCGATAAGCCCTGTGCTTCGACAGGCATCCAGTTCCGGACCGTCCTGAGCATGGGCGGGAATTGCCGTGAAAGCCTGAGCGGCCGCGAAAGCGACCGCAAGCCAAGTCAGCATCCTCATTCAAACCTCCAAATGCAGACTTACTGAACTAAAAAGCGGCCAGCCGAAGCTGTCCGCCTTGCACAAACACTCAATAGGCGCCCCACGGCACGCCATAGTAATCGTAAACCTTCCGGGCCCGCTCCCGATCGGTCCAGTCCCAATCGCTCTCATCCGCGTATTTTGGAGCACCTTCAAGCTGCCGCTCGGTGATGTTGGTCTTGTAACCGCCGAGTTCGGTGTCATAGGTGAGGCTTGACCACGGGATCGGATAGTGATCGTGCCCGATCCCCAGAAAGCCGCCGAAGCTCAGCACGGCATAAGCCACCTTACCGTCCCGCTTCCCGAGCATGACCCGCTCGATGGAGCCGATCTTCTCGTTTGTTGCCCCATAAACATTGGTGCCCTCGACCTTGTCGCTGCCGATCAGGTCTAGAGTTTCCCGCGCTTCTGTCGCCATGTCTGTACCTCCGGGTTAACTGTGTCCATGCAAGTCCCGGGGGCCGGTCAAGTTCCTCTCCGTATCCCGAAACTCCACTTTTGAACGGTCGCTGTTGCATTGACAGGGCGAGAAACGCCATCGAACCTGATGCGCTATATCGAAATATCGATATCAAATGTTAGATTCCCCCGCCTGAAGTCCCACCTCAGCTGGTTCATAAACCTAACAAATATTATTTTTTCACTTAACCACTAATTTCCTGACGCGTCGCGGGTGCGCTCGGCCCGATCGCGCTTCAACCTCTCATGGCCGGTTCCAAGCTAATCGCCTCAACCGTCCTTTCCGGCCAGGCAAGGGGACCCAGCCTTCTTTGAATGGCGATATCCATTGCGGTGAGTTCACAATGTCCGAATGGAGTTGCGAAGGCCACCTTGGCGCATCTCGACCCGCGCCGATCCTGACGAGATGATCAAGTGTGGCTTGCCGAGTATCATCAAAAGGCCACCAGCGCCCACCAAGATAGGCCTCGAATACCGCGTGGAAATCAGCGGGTGAGAGGCCATAAGTATAACAAGTGAGATATCGAGCGGGTATCCCGATCGCCCAGCAGCCCCTGATCTGCTTCCAGCTCCTTCAACGCGGTGCAGTCCATAATGTCCTCCAAGGGTCGAATGCCTGGACCAATCCACCGGCACATCGTCAGTTCGGGCGTCATCAAACTTTCGCAGAGACACTTGCAGCCCATTTGACGGCACCACTGATGATACGGCGGATCAGATTTGGAGAGACCGCCGAAAGCGGCGTCGGCAATTCCTGAAGGACTTGGCTAATACCTTTATCCGTTGAAGCAAATAGTCTCTCATCAACGACCCAGACGACGACAGGTCCGGACAAAGGGTGACCGATTTTTGCAAGCGCGAATTCGATCCTCGGGAGACCTCGGCGCTCGGAGAAATTGTCTCGCTTCCCGCATCGTGCACACGCCTGCCAGTGCTACCCCTGCCTCCAGGAGCGCTGGAGCAAGATTTGCCTCCAGCCACTCGCGCCCGCGATCGAATGAGTTTCTTTAGTTCAGATTTGACTCTCCTACACGCAGGAAGAAAGCTGGCATCCCCCAAAAAAACTCCGCCGGACCCTCCAGGTAATCGACGGAGCGAGGGCACATTCACCAAGCTATGCGCAATGCAGAGATAGCTTGGTGAGCATAACGCACACTGGGAGCGCGTCATTTACAAATGATAGAGCCCAGCTGGCATTCGTGGGCCGCCAGCTATCAATATTTGCGGCCTTCTGCGATCGCGCATCAAATTCCAACACCACGGAAACAACCTTGGTCCCCGTCATTTGAAGGCATGTTGAGAAGAAAACGCAAGAGGGACTGATTGCATTGCTGGCCCCTTGTGACTTGGCTCCGCTCACTGGCGGGGCCACCTCTTCACCCATTCCTGACTTGGCGAAGTTAGAAGTGTTTTCGACTCCGACACATCAAGATCGGCGAGAACATAATCGGCATGATGTATATCGACTCTCTCCGCGCTGATGCTGCAATGCACAAGCGAGCCACGCGTTCGGAAAAATCCGCCGCCGACGCCTGGATCAGATCTCAAGCGCTTGCGGTGAAAGCCAGCGCCGTACGGCCTATAGCTCGGCTATAGGACATCATGTAGAAATCCCGCGGGCTCGACGCCGGCTCAGCAACATCTGAAGGAAGAGTCGCAAGCCGATGGCGTCTCATAGTTAGTGCGATTTCATCAGTGTGGCTTCAAATCGAGCCATTGCCTTAATCCCATTTGTGTTCACTCACATTAAAGCGTCGTTCCCTCTGGCGAGAGCTCTAGGCTCCCTCGGCTGTAAAACTCCCGCCGCGCCGCAGTCGTGTCGGTTATTTTGCCCACCTACGACGACCTAGCTTAGCACCCATAAGCAGGAAGACCGTCGTGACTGTATAACAACATCAGCGCGAGATCGCTTATTGATTCTGCCTGGGTGCTAACGCTCCAGCAACGGGGATTCGGATGCGTGTCTCACCCTTGGTTTCCTGCCTGCTGTCGACGAGTTTGAGGAACTGCGCCTACCGCGTCTGCTTAGGCGCCCCCGCGGAATCGTCTAATCGCACTGGCAGTCAGGAACTCCATCTGCTCCCCCGTATTGATACCGCACGGGTCGCATAAGCGGCCGTGACATGAAGGAGAATAGCTATGAAAGCGATTGCGGGCTTGGTCGCAGCAACTGCTTTGATCACAGGTATTTCCGTTGCAACTGCACAGACAAGGCCGTCTGAGCGAACGCCGGCTGGCGCGGACAGCACACAGCACACGCAAGGCGCTCCACAACCGACCGCGGGGCCACGGCCAACGAATCCAACAAGTATGGCTCCGCCGGCGACGACCGGCGGGGCAACCGTGGCTCCGGGTACGCCCAAACCCTCGGAGCAACGTCCATTGGGTGCAGATTCCACCGATCGCGCTGCGGGTTCACCACAGCCGATGGATAATCGGATGAAGCAGTGATCCGTAAGCAAGTCGCAGCAATATGTCTCGAGAGCGGCCCCTTGCCGCTCTCTTTTTAAGATCGAGGATGCTGATCCCAGTCGCCTTCCTTGCCAGACCTTTGAGGGGTTCAATGATATTCATGTCTTCGCTCAACAGATTGGACGGGCCGTTACTCGGCTTTTGTCCGTCGTGGAACAACTTGAACGCCGCCAGTCATCTAGTAGGAGGCCTTATCCGCCAAGCCGCTTGAGCCGAAGAGGCTCAGCTTTAGGCCGTTATTCCAGTTCACCGGCGGCGGTGATCAATGTCCCCCCGATGAATCAATGACGTCACGAACCTTGCCAGCAAGCTCACTAAAGCTGAACGGCTTGGTGAGGAGTTGCACGCCCGGATCAAGCCTACCTTGGTGAACAATCGCGTTGCGAGCATAGCCGGTTGTAAAGAGAACCTTGAGGTCAGGGCGCAATGCCCTCGCTTTGGCCGCCAGTTGTGCGCCGGTCATGCCACCTGGGAGAACAACGTCGGTGAACAAAAGATCGATTTTTGTTTGATCCTGCAACCGCCGTAGCGCTGATAAGCCGTCATGAGCTTCGATAACGCGGTAGCCGAGTTCCCTTAGCGCTTCCACCGTACTGGCTCTAACATCGTCATCGTCCTCTACCACCAGAACAATTTCGCCGCTATCCGCCTCTGGTATAATCTCCTCAAACTCCGTACTGGGATTGGCTTCTCCTCCCGACCACCGCGGCAGGTAGATCTTGACAGTCGTTCCCTCTCCAACTTCGGAGTAGATTTTTACATGCCCACCAGACTGCTTTACAAAGCCGTAAACCTGACTTAATCCCAAGCCGGTACCTCGCCCAATCGGCTTGGTCGTAAAAAACGGCTCAAAAACCCGCCCGGCGGTGACAGCGTCCATTCCGCCCCCCGTATCTGAGACTAAAATCGAAACATATTGACCGGGACGAACCTCTACGTGGTTGGCCGCATACGCATCGTCAATGTGCGCGTTAGCGGTTTCAATTGTAAGACGGCCACCATCAGGCATGGCATCGCGGGCGTTTACAGCGAGATTGAGGAGAGTCGCTTCCAGTTCATTGGGGTCCGCCTCGACGCGCCACAATCCAGCACCTCGCACCGTTTCAACCTGGACGGTCTCGCCAAGAGTCCGGTGTAAGAGATCAGACATGCCAGTGACCAGGACGTTGACGTCAATCGGCTTGGGGTCGAGAGGCTGTCGCCTTGAAAAGGCTAATAAACGTTGCGTAAGCGCTGCCGCGCGCTGAGCTCCATTCATGGCCTGGGATGCGGCGCGGCGTAAGCGCTCGGAGTGGTCCGAAAGCCCTCGTTGTAAAAGCTCGAGATTTCCCACGATAACCTGCAGCAGGTTGTTGAAGTCGTGAGCAACTCCTCCTGTCAATTGTCCTACAGCTTCCATTTTCTGAGCTTGACGTAACGCCTCTTCGTTTTTCCGGAGTTGTTCAGTTCGCTCGGCCACCTGTTGCTCGAGCGTCAGATTGAGCTCACGCAATTCGTCTTGTGCCTGCCTGCGCTCGGCGATCTCGCGCTGCGCGGCAGTTGCCAGCCGGGCGTTTTCAATCGCGACTGCGGCTTCCGCGGCAAGCCCGAGTAGGCCACGTTCAGATCGTTCGGTGAAGACGCCGGTTTCTCTGTGCCCGAAAAATAGTCCTCCAATCACTTCGCCATTGCGTGAGACCACGGGTATGGCTAGATAGCTGCGCACCGGAAGATGGCCATCCGGCATGCCTTTCCGAGGAGCATTTCTCCCATATCGTGGGTCTTGAGTGATGTCATCGGAGCGAACGATTCCATCGCCTCGAAAAGTGGGAGCGAAAACGTCGGTATTGCGCGGCATCGGAAATTTGGCGAAGGCTTCCCGAGGCGCTCCAGAGAGCGTGTAGAGCATATAGCTTTCGCCTTGATCGAGAACTTCATTATAGAAAAACGCGCCGAATTCTGCCTTCGTTAGCTCAACTCCCGCATCGGTGACAATCTGAACAAGAAGCTGCAGGTCCGTTTCGAGGGCAAGCGCCGACCCAGCTCTGTTCAATATCTCCAACGCTTGCCGCTCTTCTCGCAACTCCTGCTCAGCTAGTCGCTGAGCAGTTCGATCGCGAATAACTTTGATGAAGCCGACTGTTCTCCCCTGTTCATCGCGAATAGGAGCCATTTCGCCTGCGGCCCATAACAGGCTCCCGTCTTTACGGATGCGCCAACCTTCCGCGCCACCCCCCCGGCCGACCGTGCTGGCTTCAGCCATTTCCGCTGAAAGCAATCCGCGATCGCTCTCAATAAAAAGCCGATCAAGCGTTTGGCCCAGCATTTCACCTTCCGTCCAGCCTAGAATCCGAGACGCGCCGGAGTTCCAGCTGGTCACATGCCCCTGAGGATCGATGCTAATGATGGCAGTATCGTTCGCACTGTTAACGATCTGACGCCATTGCGCAGCCGTAATCAGAGCCGGATAGCGCCGGTTATTTGATTCACCGTCGTTCATTGTCGCCCGATCGGCTAATATTGCGCCTAGCTATTCACAAGTCGTCTGGCGCAACCGGGTTCCGTGCTCTCAGGCAGCCCGCCAGCCGACAAACCGGGTAGCTAGAGGTAAGCGGAACTCAAGCACGGTAGGGGCACGGGAGGCAGCTTGCTGCGCATTCCTGCGAGGGCAAGGCTACGAAGTTAGCTCCTGGAACTTAGTCGCCGGTGCCGCAATGATATTCGCCACAGTCGTGATCGCGGCCATTTGACCAACGGACGGCAGCGGCCAGCCCATTGAGGCTCGGGAGATGATCAATAGCCGGGGAGCATAGGAGGTACCCCTCTCACGTACCGTTTTAGCCACCCGCGCGCTGAACCCTTAGGCCCGGCCACGATTATGGTAAGGCGGAGTTGCAGTGATCCATGCACCACAAATCCCAATATCCCGAGCTCGACAACGGTGACCGCAAGGACGCCGGCGAAATCCTTGTGCGGACATTGAACCACCTCGCTACAGCCACGTCGAAAGCCCCTCCCGCCATTCCTGTTGAACCGAACAGAGCCAGCATGTCTTACATTTTCATCACCTGCCCGGTCACTAAGAGGCCCGTCCAGACTGCGTTTGAAATCTCGCCGAGCGAACTCGAAAGGCATTGGGACAAACACTCGCGGGTTGAATGCCCTCACTGCGGCGAGAACCATACCTTTGTGGTCAGGCAGGCCTTCGTGGCCAGTGTGCTCTCCGACCATGGCTGGGGCGACCCTGGAACCTCAGATTTGATTTCGGAGCTGAAAGCCCAAGCGGAGACACCGCCCAGCCCCTCAGCTTCGGCCAAAACGCCTGCCGAACCCAAGCGCCCACGACCAGGGCGCCAGCGTGACAGCCAGATATTTGGCGGCAGGTAAACGGGCCGGGTTAACGACAAACTCCGTGCGGGTCCAAAAACGGCCCCGTCGCTGAGAGGCTGTGAGAGCGGCATGGCCGTGCGAGCGACTCCCTGTGTCGAATGGCGAGAGAGCCGGCCCGCAGCGGCAACATGGCGGGCGCCTTTGGGCTGTCGAGAAAGCCCCGTAACAGCTCCCGGGGGAAGAATTTCAAACGCCAGCGGCAGGCCATACCGCTGCTACTCTTCCCCAAAGAACAAAAATCCCGCTGCAACTGCGGCGCAGCGGGTGAAGTTTGAGGCGGAGATCTAGGGGGCCGGGATGATCACAGCCTCGTCGCTCCAATGCGCGATCGTGCTAAAGGTTCAGGAGGTCCTGTTGAAATTCAATCGGAGTTCCGCGGCCTTGTTGCTCACTTCCTCCGGGATGCGGCACAGAAACTCCGCAGTCTCCTCCAGCGTGCAACTGCATGAGCACGGAGGCGCAGGTCGTGCACCGATATTCCGCTCCACGGCAGGCCGGTGTTGAGAGGGGGGCGATCTTCAAGCTGGATCATTTAATAACGCCTGAGCCCATTTCTGCGACCTTATCGAAAACCTCTACTTCAGTCCGCTGAAGAAAATCGGCTATTTCTCTGACAGGGAAACCCAGCCTGATGCTCTCTTTCAGGTCCTACAAGGCAAGCTTCGACCAAGGCGTACCGGTATTCACATTGGGACGTTCATGCATGAGACGCGTCCGCTCCACGGCGGCCCGGTTAGATTGAGGCGTTCGGAGCGCATCAAGCATGGCTGTTCAGGTGCTTCCGGACGGCGGCGACGGAGTTGCCGACCTGACCGATCACGTTTCGCAGCCTGCTCTCGCTCACCCCGAGTTCTTGAGTCCAGTACCGGACCTCGTGCTCTTCACTCAGGCTGATGCGGGAGCGGTCGGGTTCCCCGCGTTTCTTCGGATCATCGGCCATGGCGTCCTCCTGCGGGGGCTATAACGCCATCGCCGAGTAACGGGTTCCCGTCGAGAGAGCGGTAAGCTCTTGAGAAGGGTCCGTAACTTCTTCGTTCAGTTGAGATCAAAAAAAGCCCCACGTTATGCGGGGCAACGGAGCGAAGACGTCGGGGGCACGAGGGAGCTTCGCCCTCGGACGGCCATGACACCGCCAGCCCTACAAGCGTCCGCTGTTGGAGTTGTTCCCTTCTGTTCTGCGGCCGATTTCCCGCCAAGCGATCCGACGACAGCGGTCGCACCGGAATAGCCGCCTTCATCCACTCCGAACGGCTGGAGGGTTCCCGTTAACCATCAGACCGAATGTCATATTGCCAGCATTGCGATGCACAATGAATGATCCGATAACCGGCGCGGGGTGGACGTCGTGAGGGATCGCGTCGCGTGAGTTCGCTTACATCAGCAACCGTGTGGGAGATCGATCTCCCTCCCTATCGTGTCGCCCTCCAATCCAGGAGGCCGATCATCCACCGTGGGTGCCACGTCGAGGTTGTCGCCATGAGTAATGCGCCCACGGACGGAGAGGCGCGTAGGGTCCTGCTCAGGGAAGTTCCTCAAATTCCGCGCTGTTGAGGCCTCTCGCTGATCGACCGCATTGCGCGGGGGGACCAGCGGCAGCTATCCAGCGGCGGGTTTCGCCTCTCCGAACGCGTCATCGTTTGAGATAGCCGGCCGCCACTAGGTCATCCCTGATCTGCCGCGACGTAGGCGTTAAGCGGACGCCCCACGGTTTGCGCCATTCGGCCTTGGAAAGCTCTTTCTCGTCCCCGATCGTCAGGCTGCCGACCACCTTCTCCGTGAGAAAGATGGCATCGCTCATGTGCCGGCCGGAGTGCTGGTTCCGGCCCTTGAGAGTCGACCAGCGCTTGAACGGGCCGAGCTTGAGGCGAGGCAGCTCTTCCATGATCTCACGCCGCAAACAGCGCTTGGCACTCTCCCCCGCTTTGAGGCGGCGTCGACCGCCCGGGAACATCCAAAGGCCGTCGCGGCGGCGCTTGACCAGCAAGACCTTACCCCCTCGGGTCACCACCAGCTTTGCCGCCTTGACCATAATGTTCCGAATCACTCCCCGTGCTTGAGAATCGCAGACTTATTATATGAGATAACATGGCGAATATCATTTTGTTTTCCCTCCGAATGGCTACGGTCAGAAGCTCAATGAGATGGACTGGCACGCGAAGCACGGCATCAAATCGTCGCTGGTGATAGGTGAGGCGGAAATCACGCGCCTTGTCTTCGCCTTCGGCGCTCGGGAGCATTTCCAGCAACAAGCAGCAACAAAAAGCCCGGCACTCAGTGCCGGGCGTTCTTCGCCTGTTAAAATCCAACAGTAATATCTATTCGATCACCTCAACGATCCGACGTGTCCTCGGTTCCACGATGACGGGTCGATCGTTGACGTAGGTGTAGCGATAGCCAGGGGCTTTAAATTCGGCCGGCACTTCCCGATAGGTCACGCCCTCTTCCGGCAAAACCACACCGACGCGAACATCGCTATCGTAATGGTATGACGGCACCCGCTCGCGCACAACGTACTCCCGAAAGCGCGGACGGGTATCGATCCCCAAAATGCCGTTTACAGTGCCTGTGGCTGCGCCGACCGTACCGCCAATGATCGCACCAACGGGGCCACCAGCACGCCCACCGGCATCGGCACCTTCAGCAGCACCCCCGATTGTTCCTTGCGCATGACCATTGGAGGATAAAATGAGAGGCAGTGATATTGCCGCGACGACGAGTATTTGGCGCATCTTCCACACTCCTCGATAGGATTTCTAGGTCGTGCAGCACAACGCCAAATGACCATAAGCGTTCCTTTCGAGCAGCGAGGTAACCCGCGGACCGATAATTCCACTGCCGGAGGCGTGAAATTATGCCGCGGCCGGAACTAGAACGTTTATGCCGAGATTAGCTTCATGATGGAGGCCAACCCATGACGCCCGAGATCCTCTACGGAATCGGAGCCCTCGTCCTGCTGGGGGTGCTGGTGTGGGCAACGATGCAATATCCCTGGCGGCAGAACCGGACCCGCGATCGCGCCACGGATTGCCTTTTCAACAAAGAGGGGAGCGCCTTTGATCACAATACCCAAGGGACGAATGAGCCGTGGAAGCGGCCAGGTCAGGCGTCGCAAGA
>Ga0180223_1001279_pt1 | contig 20272 bp, 15 predicted proteins | sample eDN5th30CKraftOP_FD_151337 | JGI IMG/M metagenome (GOLD analysis project Ga0180223, IMG submission 151337) | Enriched Organic Plus compost microbial communities from Emeryville, California, USA - eDNA 5th pass 30_C Kraft OP (version 2) (version 2) ...
TGCGAGCGTCGAGTTCCAGACGCCGCTCTACTTCCTGCCCAAGGAAATCGGCATCAAGGTCGCGGCCTTTGCCGATGCGGGTAACGTCTGGGGTTATGAGGGTCCGACCTCGTGGAGCGTCACCGGTGAAACGATGACGCCGGGTCTCGACAGCGCCAGCAACATCCGCTCGTCGGTGGGTGTCGGCCTGATCTGGGACTCGCCACTCGGTCCGCTGCGCTTCGACTTCGCCTATCCGCTCAAGAAGTACTGCGCGCAAGCGTCGCTTGGCGGCGAGGTCTGCGATCGCACGCAAATGTTCCGGTTCGGCGGCGGCACCAGGTTCTGATCGCCGTCCCGCCGGGCGGGAGCTATCCGGCGTCGTAGCTGGCGTCAGACAAGTGCAGCAAGGTCGGGATGAGCGAGCCGCTGTTCCTCCGCGAGTCAGGGGGTCTGACACTTGACGAGATCGTCAAGCTGACCGGCGCCACCATGGCGGCGGGCAGCGTCGACGGGCGCCGGGTCGTCAATGTCGCGCCGCTCGATCGTGCCTCGCCGCATGACATCGCCTTTTTCGACAACAAGAACTTCGCCGCGGATGCGGCAGCGACCCACGCGGCCGCGTGCCTGACCCGCGCCGAACTCGCGGCGATGCTGCCGGCCCGGACGACAGCGCTGATCGTGCGCGAGCCCTTCAGGGCCTTCGTCCAAGTCTCGCGTGCACTGTTTCCGGACTCGCTGCGCCCGATATCGATGGTGCCCGTCGGCGCGACCGCCGGCGCGCATATCGACGAGACGGCGCGGCTGGAAAGCGGCGCGACCGTCGAACCGGGCGCCGTCATCGGCGCCGGCGCCGAGATCGGCAGCGGCACGGTGATCGGCGCCACCGCGGTGATCGGCACGGGGGTGCGTATCGGCCGCGACTGTTCGATCGGCGCCAGCGCCGTCATCAGCAACTCTCTGATCGGGGATCGCGTCATTATCCATCCCGGCTGCAAGATCGGCCAGGACGGCTTCGGCTATGTGATGGGGGGCGCCGGGCATCTCAAGGTGCCGCAGATCGGTCGCGTCATTATTCAGGACGACGTCGAGATCGGCGCAGGCACGACTGTCGACCGTGGCGCAATCCGCGATACCGTTATCGGCGAGGGCACCAAAATCGACAACCTTGTGCAGATCGGCCACAATGTCTCGATCGGCCGGCATTGCGTTCTGGTCGCTTTTACGGGTATTTCGGGCAGCGCCACGCTTGAGGACTTCGTCGCAATGGGGGCCCGTGCCGGCGCGGTTCCCAACGTCACGATCGGCGAAGGATCGCAGATCGCAGCATCGTCGAACGTGGCCACCGACGTGCCTCCGGGGTCGCGGTGGGGCGGGTCACCGGCCAAGCCGATGAGGCAGTGGCTGCGGGAAATCAAGATGGTCGAGCGAATGGCGCGTCAGAAGGACAGCGCCGCAGCCGATGAGTGAGAGTGTTGTTATGGATGAAATGGTCACGACGCGGGAAGCGGCCGACATCGCGACGGTGATGCAGAGGCTGCCGCATCGCTATCCGTTCCTGCTTGTCGATCGCGTCATCGATATTCGCGGCGATGAGTATGGCTGTGGCATCAAGAACGTCACCATCAACGAACCGCAGTTTCAGGGCCACTTTCCCGGCAACCCGATCTTCCCCGGCGTGCTGATGATCGAGGGCATGGCGCAGACCGCCGGCGTACTCTGCATCGGGGCGACGACGTCGGAGCAGCCGAAGTCGGTGTTCTTCCTGACCATCGACAACGCCAAATTCCGCAAGCCGGTGAGGCCGGGCGACACCCTCGAATACCACATGACGCGCACGGCGCGGCGCAAGAACATGTGGTGGTACCGCGGCGTCGCCAAGGTCGCCGGCAGTGTCGTCGCCGAAGCCGATCTCGGCGCCATGATTTCCGACCGCTAGGGCGCTGAAAGGCCCGCTATGAGCGATCCCGTCATCGATCCGACCGCGCGCATTGCGCCCGGTGCGGTCATCGGTCCCGACGTCGAGATCGGGCCTTATTGCATTGTCGGAGCCCATGTGACGCTGGCGGCCGGCGTTCGGCTTGTCTCGCATGTCAACGTGACCGGCCACACCTCGATCGGCGCGCGGACGGTGGTCTATCCTTTTGCTTCGCTCGGCACGCCGCCGCAGTCGCTCGGCTACAAGGGCGAGCCGACGCGCCTGGAGGTCGGCGAAGATTGCGATATCCGCGAACACGTGACGATGAACACCGGTACTGCAGCCGACCGCGGTGTCACCACCGTCGGCAACAACTGCTTCTTCATGGTCGGCAGCCACGTCGCGCATGACTGCGTCGTCGGCAATAAAGTGGTTTTTGCCAACAACGTGCTGCTCGGCGGCCATTCGCAGATCGGCGACAATGTTGTGTTCGGCGGCGGCGTTGCGGTGCGCCAGTTCGTGCGTATCGGCGAGGGTGCCATGATCGTCGGCCTGTCCGGCGTGCGCGCCGACGTCATTCCGTTCGGCATGGCGCACGGGCCGCTGGCCAATCTCGTCGGCCTCAATGTCGTCGGCATGCGCCGGCGCGGTTTGAGCAAGGCCGAGGTGCACCGCGTCCGCGCCGCCTATCAGGATTTGTTCTTCGGCGACGGCGAGTTCAAGCCGCGCATCGACAAGGTCGCCGCCGATTACGCTGACGAAGCACTGGTGATGCGCATCATCGAGTTTATTCGCGCCGGCAAGCGGCCGCTGACCATGGCCTCGATGCGCAACGAGGCGGAAGACCTGCAATGAATGCCGACCTGGCCGCGCCGTCTGAAGGACCGCTGGCCATGATCTGCGGCGGCGGCGCTCTGCCGATGGCCGTTGCCGACTACGTCGCGGCGCGCGGCCGCAAGGTGGTGCTGTTTCCCTTGACTGGTGCCGCCGACGGGTTACCGGTCGAGCGCTATCCGCATCACCGCATCAGGATCGGGCAGATCGGCAAGTTCATGCGTCTGGCGCGGGCGGAAGGCGCGCGCGATGTCGTGTTCATCGGTTCGCTGGTACGGCCCCGCATTCTGCAGACGATCCCCGATTTCAAGGCGTGGACCATGATGCCGCGCATCATTGCCGCGTTCCGTGGCGGCGACGATCATTTGCTCACCGGCATGGCACGTCTTCTCGAGGAGGAAGGCTTTCACTTGCGCGGCGCGCATGAAGTGGCGCCGGAAATTCTCGCGCCGGAAGGCGTGCTCGGCCGCGTACAGCCGAGCGAGGCCGATCGCGCGGATATCGACTTCGGCATGCATTATCTCGATGCGGCCAGCCCGTTCGACATCGGGCAGGCGGTCGTCGTTGCGAACCGACATGTGCTCGCGGTCGAAGCCGTTGAAGGTACCGATCTGATGCTGGCGCGCGTTGCCGAGTTGCGCACGAACGGCCGCATCCGCGCCGCCAGCGGCCGTGGCGTCATGGTGAAAGCGCCCAAGCGCAATCAGGACCGCCGCTTCGATCTGCCGTCGATCGGCCCGCGGACCGTCGAGGGCATCGTGCAGGCCGGGCTTGCCGGCATAGCCGTAGTCGCCGGAGCGACCGTTATTGCCGAAGCAGAAGCGCTCATCTCCGCCGCCGACCGCGCCGGCATCTTTATCGTCAGCGTGCCGGAACGGCAGCCATGACGGCGGTGGCGCCTGGGCCGCATGTCTATCTGGTCGCCGGCGAGGAGTCGGGCGATCGCCTCGGCGCGGCGCTGATCCGGGCGCTGCGGCGCGAGCGGCCCGATATTCGCTTCTCCGCCGTCGGCGGCAGCCACATGGCGGACGAAGGCGTGCCGAGCCTGTTTCCGCTCGGCGAATTGGCAATCATCGGCTTTGCCGCCATCGTCAAAAGCCTGCCGGCCATCCTCAGGCGCATCAATGAGACGGCGGATGCCGTGGTGGCGGCCAAACCGGATCTCCTCGTCATCATCGACAGTCCGGAGTTTACCCATCGCGTCGCGCGCAAGGTGCGGGCGAAAGCGCCGCAGATCCCGATTGTCGATTACGTTTGTCCATCGGTCTGGGCTTGGCGGCCGGGCCGCGCCAGGCGGATGCGCAAGTATGTCGACCAGGTCCTGGCGCTATTGCCGTTCGAACCCGAGGCCATGGACCGGCTCGGCGGCCCGCCGACCGTGTTCGTCGGCCATCCGCTTGCCGAGCAGGTGGGAAAACTCCGGCCCCAGGGCGGGGCAGCGAGCCGCTTGGAAGGCTCGCCGCTAGTGCTGGCCATGCCCGGCAGCCGCTCAGGCGAAATTCGCCGTATGGCCGGGGTATTCGGAACGACATTGGGCCTGCTGGCGGCCAAAGCGGGGCCAGTCGAGGTGATCGTGCCGACCGTGGAGCGACTGCAGGCGACCGTGCGGGAGGCCGTGGCGCGCTGGCCGGTTCCGGCACTAGTTGTGACGCAACCGGACGAAAAATTCGCTGCATTCCGCCGCGCCAGGGCCGCGCTGGCCAAATCCGGCACGTCGACCCTCGAACTGGCGCTTGCCGGGGTGCCGATGGTTACGGGCTACAAGGTGGCTGGCCTTGAGGCCGTCGTGGCGCGCCTGCTCATCAAGGTACCCTCCGTGATACTGGCCAACCTGGTGCTCGGCCGGAACGTGGTACCCGAGTTCCTTCAGCAGGACTGCACAGCCGAAAACCTATCGGCGGCGCTGGTGCCGCTGATGACCGACACGCCGGAACGGCGGCGTCAGACCGACGCCTTTGCCGAACTGGATCAGATCATGGCTCTGGGCCAGGGCTCGCCGAGCGAGCGGGCGGCGACTGTCGTTTTGGCCACATTGCCGTGAATTTAACCTTCGGCACTGCGAAAAGGTGGCGCCTGGTTCCCGGAACGCGTAATTTGGCGGTCCCGGCCCGCGACTTCGATTCCTGAGGCCCGAGCGGAAAACAACCCAGTGCCTGTGCCCTCCCGTGCATCGATTACCGCCGTCCACGGCTATGTGCCGCCGGACCTGCTGACCAATGCGGACCTCGCGCGCATGGTCGATACCACCGACGCCTGGATCACTGAGCGCACCGGCATCAAGGAGCGCCACATCCTCAAGGGCGAGGGGCTCGGCACGTCTCACATGGGCGCCGAGGCCGTGCGCGGCCTGCTCGCGAAGACGAACACGAAGCCGGAAGAGATCGACCTCCTGATCTGCGCGACGACGACGCCGGACATGCAGTTTCCGTCGACCGCGAACCTCATCTGCGACATGGTCGGCATCAACAATATCGGCTCGTTCGATGTGCAGGCGGCCTGTTCGGGCTTTCTCTATTCGCTGACCATCGCCTCGCAGTTCATCGCTACCGGCACCGCGCGAAAGGTGATCGTGGTCGGCGCCGACAAGATGTCGTCGATCATCGACTACCAGGACCGCGCCACCTGTGTGATCTTCGGCGACGGCGCCGGCGCGGTGCTGCTCGAGCCCAACAATCAGGGCTACGGCATCATGGACGCGCTGATCCGCTCGGACGGGTCCGGCTCCATTCATCTGCATCAGAAGGCCGGTGGCTCGCGCATGCCGGCATCCGCCGATACGGTCGCCAAGCGACTTCACTACGTGCATCAGGAAGGCGCGGCGGTCTACAAGTTCGCCATCGCCAAGATGGCGGAAGTGTCCGGCGAGATCATGACGCGCAACAATCTGCGCGGCGATCAGATCGACTGGCTGGTGCCGCACCAGGCCAACAAGCGCATCATCGAGTCGACGGCCGAGCGCATGGGCTTGTCGATGGACAAGGTGATGGTGACCATCCACAAATACGGGAACACCACCAACGCCACGATTCCGCTGTGCCTGTGGGACTACGAGCCGCAGCTCAAGGCCGGCAACAAGATGGTGTTCGCGGCGTTTGGCGGCGGCTTCACCTGGGCCGGCGTCTATGTGCAGTGGGCCTATGACGGCGCCAAGGCCGCGCAACTGGCGCCGAAGCTCAGCGGCAATGCCGGCCACGCCTAGCGCGTTTTCGAGCGAAGTGGAAACCGGTTCGCGTGAAGAAAACGCGTCAAACAAAAAGCCGTTAAGCCGACAATCTGAACGAAGAGCCAGCGGCGAATAACGCCGCGGCAAGGGGCGAACGTGTGAGGAGGAGGGGCTCGTGGCGAAGCATCGCGTCGGCATCATTGGGCTGGGCATGGCGCTCAAGCCGCATCTGAAAAGCCTCGAAGAACTGCCCCAGCGCGTGGAAATCGCCGCCTGCTACACGCCATCCGTTGAGCGCCGCAAGGCGTTCGCCGCGGCCAGCAGCCATCCGGTCGTCGACAGTCTCGATGCGATCCTCAACGACAAGTCGATCGACGTCGTCTTCGTGCTGACGCCGCCGATGTCGCATCTCGATCTGGTCGAGCAATGCGCCGCCGCCGGCAAGCATGTGCTGCTGGAAAAGCCGATCGACTTCACCAGCGCGCGCGGCGAGCAACAGGTCGCCGCCATGACCAAGGCCGCCCGCACGTTTGCGGTGATGCTGCAGCACCGCTTCCGCGACGCTTCGCGCAAGCTACGCGCCGCGGTCCAAAGCGGCGAACTCGGCGATCTGGTGTCGGCGTCCGCGTCGATCCGCTGGTGGCGCACGCCGGAATATTTCGCGCAGCCCGGGCGCGGCATGAAGGCGCGCGACGGCGGCGGCGTGCTGATCACCCAGGCGATCCACACACTCGATCTGTTCCAGAGCCTCACCGGGTCGATCGCGAAAGTCACCGCCTTCGCCAAGACATCGCCGCTGCGCAGGATCGATACCGAGGACATCGTCGCCGGCGCGGTCGAATTCCGGAACGGCGCCATAGGCACTATCGACGCGACCACCGTGTCCTATCCTGGCTTCCCGGAGAAGCTGGAACTGGCCTGCACCAAGGCGACCGCGGTCCTCAGCGCCGAAACGCTCGACATCTATTTCAAGGATGGCCGCCACATCCACCACGAAGGCGCGGCGTCGAAGAGCGGCGGCGCCGATCCGATGGCGTTCCCGAACGACGCGCACAAAGGCCTGATCGTCGATTTCCTGGATGCTATCGACAACAATCGAGAGCCGGAATCGAGCGGCCGGGAGTCGCTCAAGGTCATGCGGCTGATTGAGGCGATGCTGGCGTCGGCCGAGCAGGGAAAGCCGGTCGTGATCGGCTAGTGCGCGCAGCCAAGTCGTTGCGTTAAGTCAACATCCTCGTAGCCGCCCCGGTCTAACCATCGGTGTGCCAGGCAAGCGAGGCGTTACGGACGTGGACAAGACCAGAAACCTGTTTCTGTGGGCCGTCATTTCGGTCGTGGTCCTTGGCGGCGGCTACGCCACGTGGCACTGGCTCAACGCCTCGCCGCTGCCGCCGGGCATCGCCAGCGCGAACGGCCGCATTGAAGCGACCGAGATCGACATCGCGGCGAAGACGCCGGGCCGACTCAAGGAGGTGATGGTCGACGAGGGCGACTTTGTCACCGCGGGGCAGATCCTCGCCAGGATGGACACCGAAGTGCTCGAGGCCCAGCTGCGCGAGGCACAGGCGCAGGTGAGGCGCGCCACCATCGCGATCGACACGGCGCGGAGCCAGGTGGTGCAGCGCCGGGCCGAGAAGCAGGCCGCGACCGCCGTCATCGCTCAGCGCAACGCGGAGCTCGATGCCACGCAGAAGCGTTTCGAGCGCTCGGAGCAACTCGCCAAGTCCGGCAGCGGCTCCATTGAAAATCTCGACAATGACCGTGCGCGCTATGAAGGCGCCAAGGCCGCGGTCAGCGCGGCGGAAGCGCAGGCGGCCGCGGTCGATTCCGCGATAGGTGCGGCGCAGGCGCAGGTGATCGATGCCGAAGCCGCGGTCGATGCCACCACGGCGACCGTCGATCGTATCAAGGCCGATATCGCCGACGGCACTTTGGTCGCGCCGCGTGACGGCAGGGTTCAGTATCGCGTGGCGCAGCCGGGCGAAGTGCTGGGGGCCGGCGGCAAGGTCCTCAACATGGTCGATCTGAGCGACGTCTACATGACGTTCTTTCTGTCGACCGACGCCGCCGGCCGCGTCGCGATCGGCAGCGAAGTTCATCTGATCATCGACGCCATTCCGCAATACGTCGTGCCGGCTCGCGCGACCTTCGTCGCCGATGTCGCGCAGTTCACGCCGAAGACCGTTGAGACGGCGGAGGAACGGCAGAAGCTGATGTTCCGCATCAAGGCGAGGATCGCGCCGGAGCTGCTGCGGAAATACATCCGTCAGGTCAAGACGGGCCTGCCGGGTACGGCCTATGTGCGGCTGGACGCCGATGCGAAATGGCCGCCCCAGCTTGAGGCCAGGCTGCCGCAATGAACGGGGAAGCCGCCGCCGCGCCGGTCGCCCGGCTGCGCGAAGTGGCGCTGCGATACGGTGCCGTGCAGGCGCTCGGCGGCATCACGCTCGATCTGCCGTCCGGCCGCATGGTGGGCCTGATCGGCCCCGACGGCGTCGGCAAATCCAGTCTGCTGGCCCTGGTTGCCGGGGCCCGGCGCGTGCAAAGCGGCAGCATCGAGGTGCTCGGCGGCGACATGGCGAAGGCCGGCCATCGCGGCGAGGTCTGTCCGCGCATCGCCTACATGCCGCAAGGGCTCGGCAAAAACCTCTACGCCATGCTGTCGGTGAGGGAGAACATCGACTTCTTCGCCAGATTGTTCGGGCAGGGCGCGGCCGAGCGCGAGCGCCGGATCGCCACGCTGACCGAAAGCACAGGCCTGGCGTCATTCGTCGATCGGCCGGCGGGCAAACTCTCCGGTGGTATGAAACAGAAGCTCGGCCTTTGCTGTGCGCTTGTGCATGATCCCGACCTGCTCATTCTCGACGAACCGACGACGGGCATCGATCCCTTGTCGCGACGTCAGTTCTGGGAACTGATCGACCGCATTCGTGTCAGCCGTCCCGGCATGAGCGTCATCGTCGCCACGGCCTATATGGAAGAAGCCGCCGGCTTCGACTGGCTGGTGGCGATGAATGCCGGTCACGTCATGGCCGAAGGCACCGTCGACGATCTGCTGCGACGTACGCAGGCTGCCAGCCTGGAAGCCGCATTCGTGAGCCTGCTGCCGGACGAGCAGCGGCGGGGCCATCGCGCGGTTGAGATCAAACCACTGCCGCCGGACCATGGCGAAATCGCCATCGAGGCGTGCGATCTGACCATGCGTTTTGGCGACTTCGTCGCCGTCGACCATGTGAGTTTCCGAATTCCCCGCGGGGAAATCTTCGGATTCCTCGGCTCCAATGGCTGCGGCAAAACCACAACCATGAAGATGATGACGGGGCTTCTTGAGCCGAGCGGAGGCGAGGCGCGGCTCTTCGGGCTGCCCCTGAATCCGAACGACCTGGAGACGCGCCGTCGCGTTGGCTACATGTCGCAAGGCTTTTCGCTCTATGGCGAACTGACGGTGCGGCAAAATCTCGAATTGCATGCGCGGCTGTTCCAACTGCCGCCCGACGAAATCCCGGCACGCATCGAAAAAGTGGCCGAACGCTTCGAACTGACCGGCATCATGGATGCGCTGCCCGGCAATCTGCCGCTCGGGCAGCGCCAGCGACTGTCGCTGGCCGTGGCCATGATCCACGCGCCGCCGCTCCTGATCCTTGACGAGCCGACCTCCGGCGTCGATCCGGTGGCTCGCGATGCGTTCTGGCAGACCTTGATCGATCTGTCGCGCAACGACGGCGTCACCATCTTCATCTCGACCCACTTCATGAACGAAGCGGAGCGCTGCGACCGTATCTCGCTGATGCATGCGGGCAGGGTGCTGGCCAGCGATACACCTGCCGCGCTGGTCGAGAGGCGCAAGGCCAGGAACCTGGAAGAGGCCTTCGTCGGCTACCTTGAAGATATCGTCGAAGAGCCGCCCGCTACGCCTTTGGCGACGGAGGCAGCCTCGCCGGCCGGGCGGCGAAACAGCCGACGGTTCGACCCGCAGCGGATGTTCACTTATGCCCGGCGCGAGGCGCTTGAACTGCGCCGCGACCCCGTGCGGGCGACGCTGGCGCTGGTCGGCACGGTGATCCTGATGTTCATCATGGCCTTCGGCATCTCCATGGATGTCGAGAACCTGACGTTTGCCGTGCTCGACCGCGATCAGACGACGACGAGCCAGAACTATACGATCAACATTGCCGGGTCGCGCTACTTCCTGGAGCGGCCGCCGATCACGGATTACGCCGATCTCGACCGTCGCATGCGCGCCGGCCAGCTGACACTGGCGATCGAAATTCCGCCCGGCTTCGGTCGCGATGTCGCGCGCGGACGCCCGGTCGCCATAGGAGCATGGGCGGACGGCGCCATGCCGATGCGCGCCGAGACGGTTCAGGGCTATGTAAAGGCGCTCCACGCGCAGTGGCTTGCCGAGCACGGCGCCAGTGTCAGCCCCGTCAATATCGAGCTCCGGTATCGATACAATCCCGACGTCAAGAGCCTGGTTGCTATGGTGCCGGCCGTCATTCCGATGCTGTTGCTGCTCATTCCGTCAATGCTTACCGCGCTCAGCGTGGTGCGCGAGAAGGAGCTCGGATCGGTTGTCAACTTCTATGTGACACCCACGACGCGGCTGGAATTCCTCCTCGGCAAGCAGATCCCTTATGTGGCGCTCGGGATGCTGAACTTCGCCTTGCTGACGCTCATGGCGATAACCGTCTTCGGCGTGCCGTTGAAGGGCAGCTTCCCGGCTCTGGCCGTCGGGGCGTTTCTCTATGTCATCTCGGCAACTGCCATGGGTCTCGTCATGTCGTCGTTCATGCGCAGTCAGGTGGCTGCCATTTTCGGTACGGCAGTCGCCACTCTGATCCCCGCAGCTCAATTCTCCGGGTTTATCGATCCGGTCTCGTCGCTGCAGGGTATCGGCGCTTTTATTGGTTCGGTCTATCCGGCGACCTATTTCCTCATCATCTCTCGCGGCGCCTTCGCCAAGGCGCTGCATTTCGCCGACCTGCAGGCGATGTTCGTGCCATTGATATTGGCTATCCCGGTGCTGCTTGGCGTCTGTGCGCTGCTGCTCAAGAAGCAGGAGAATTGAGCGATGCGGCTGTCCAACATCGCCACCCTGGGCATCAAGGAAATGCGCAGCCTGATGCGCGATCCGTTTATGGTCGGCCTTATCGTCTACGCCTTCACGGTCGCGATCTACACGGCGGCGACAGCCATGCCGGAGACGCTCAACAAGGCGCCGATCGATATCGTGGATGAAGACGGTTCGGCGCTGTCGACGCGGTTGATGTCGGCGTTCTACCCGCCTTACTTCACCGCGCCGACGCGGATCACGACCGCGCAAATGGACACCCGGCTGGATCAGGGCGCGACCACCTTCGCGGTCGATATTCCGCCGAACTTCCAGCGCGACGTGCTGGCCGGCCGGACTCCGGCCATCCAGCTCAATGTCGATGCGACCCGCATCAGCCAGGCCTTTACCGGGTCCGGCTATATCCAGACCATCATCGGTACCGAGACGGCGGCTTTTCTGCGCCGCTACCGCGCGGAAACGGTGTTGCCAGTCGATCTTGAACTGCGCATGCGCTTCAATCCGTCTCTGAACAAGTCATGGTTCGGCGCCATCATCGAAGTGATCAACCAGGTGACGCTGCTGTCGATCATCCTGACTGGGGCGGCATTGATCCGTGAACGCGAACACGGCACCATCGAGCATCTGCTGGCGATGCCGGTGACGCCATTTGAAATCATGGCAAGCAAGATCTGGTCGATGGGCCTCGTCGTGCTTCTGAGCTGCGCGGTGGCGCTGTCGCTGGTGGTGCAGGGGGTGCTGTCGATCCCGGTCCAGGGATCGGTGGCGCTGTTCCTGGCTGCGGCGGCGGTCAATCTGTTTGCGACGTGCTCGCTGGGCATTTTTCTGGCCACCATGGCGCGGTCGATGCCGCAATTCGCGCTGATCGTCATTCTGGTCATCGTGCCGCTGGAGATGCTGTCGGGCGGCGTTACGCCGCGCGAAAACATGCCGGTGCTGGTGCGTGACATCATGCTCATCGCGCCGACCACGCATTTCGTGTCGCTGTCGCAGGCAGTCCTATTCAGGGGCAGCGGCCTGTCGGTGGTTTGGCCGCAACTGCTGGCGCTGATCGCCATTGGCGGCGTGCTATTCGGCGTGGCGCTCGCGCGGTTCCGCAAGGCCATCGGCGAGATGGTCTGATGGCGATGGGCGGCCGGACATAAAAATGGCCGGGCAGCGGGGCCCGGCCATGATGTCATAACAGACGTAGAAGCAGTTACTTGCGCCGCGAGATCGGCACGTAGTCCCGGTTGGTCGCGCCGGTGTAGAGCTGGCGCGGACGGCCGATCTTCTGCTTCGGGTCTTCGATCATTTCCTTCCACTGCGCGATCCAGCCGACGGTGCGGGCGACCGCGAACAGCACCGTGAACATCGTGGTCGGGAAGCCCATCGCCTTGAGGGTGATGCCCGAATAGAAGTCGATATTCGGGTACAGCTTCTTCTCGATGAAGTACTCGTCGTGCAGGGCAATGCGCTCGAGCTCCATCGCCACGTCGAGCAACGGATCGTCCTTGATACCGAGCTCGGCGAGAACCTCGTGGCAGGTCTTCTGCATGATCTTGGCGCGCGGATCGTAGTTCTTGTACACGCGATGGCCGAAGCCCATCAGGCGGTACGAGTCGTTCTTGTCCTTGGCGCGCTTCACGAATTCCGGGATGCGGTCAACAGTGCCGATTTCGCTCAGCATGTTGAGCGCGGCTTCGTTGGCGCCGCCATGCGCCGGACCCCACAGACAGGCGCAACCGGCCGCAATGCAGGCAAACGGGTTGGCGCCAGAGGAACCGGCCAGACGCACCGTCGAGGTCGACGCGTTCTGCTCGTGGTCGGCATGCAGGATGAAGATGCGGTCCATCGCGCGCGCCAGCACCGGGTTCGGCTTATACTCCTCGGCCGGCACCGCAAAGCACATGTGCAGGAAGTTCGAGGCGTAATCGAGATCGTTCTTCGGATAAACGAACGGCTGGCCGACCGAATACTTGTAGGCCATGGCGGCCAGCGTCGGCACCTTGGCGATCATGCGCAGGGACGCGATCATGCGCTGCGTCGGATCCGAGATGTCGGTGGAGTCGTGATAGAACGCCGACAGCGCGCCGATCGAGCCGGTCATGATCGCCATCGGGTGCGCGTCGCGGCGGAAGCCCTGGAAGAAGCGGCTCATCTGTTCGTGCACCATGGTGTGGCGCGTGACGCGGTAGTCGAAGTCGGCCTTCTGCGCCGGCGTCGGCAGTTCGCCGTAGAGCAGGAGATAGCAGGTCTCGAGGAAGTCGCCGTGCTCGGCGAGCTGGTCGATCGGGTAGCCGCGATAGAGCAGCACGCCCTCGTCGCCGTCGATATAGGTGATCTTGGACTCGCAGCTCGCCGTGGAGGTGAAGCCGGGGTCGTAGGTGAACATGCCGCTCTGGCCGTAGAGCTTGGAGATGTCCAGCACATCCGGGCCGATGGTGCCCTTGTAGATGGGCATGTCGAAATTCTTGGTACCGACGGTGATCGAGCCGGTTGCTTTGTTGGCGTCCGTTTTGGCGTCCATGGTCGAGCCCTCGGTCTTGGCAGCGGCAAAGCGCTTTGTTCTTGAGCCTGGAAGCCGGAAGGAGCGGTGCCTGGGGAAGGCCGGCATCCGGCTTTTCATTTCGGTAGCCCATCCGTGTGTGCGCTGCAAGATCGGGCAGGCACATCGGCTGCCCGGCATATGGGCATGAAATCCGTGAGCAAAAGATTGACGCGGCGTAAAAAAGGTCCGGCCAGCCGGCCGATCAGGCCGCCTGCTCGCGCAGCCGCGCCAGGCTCTCGATACGGCCGAGCACGGCGAGCACGTCGAAGATCGGCGGCGAGGTGGTCTTGCCCGTCAGCGCCGCGCGCAAAGGCTGCGCCACGGCGCCGAGCTTGACCGAGGCGGTTTCGGCGAAGCCGCGCACCACGGCCTCGATCGCCGGCCCGTTCCAGTCGGTGACCTTTTCGAGCGCGGGCACCAGCCGGGCGAGCAGGGACCTCGCTTCGGGGGTCAGCAGCGCCCTGGCCTGGTCGTTGATCTCCAGCGGCCGGTCGGCCCACAGGAAGCGAGACGCCTCAAAGAGTTCGATCAAAGTCTTGGCGCGTTCCTTCAGGCCCGGCATGGCGCGCTGCAGCTTCTCACGGAGGTCGGCTGTCAATTTGCCGGCCAGGACGCCGCCGCCGGCAATATGGGGCAACAGGTCCTCCAGCGCCTTGATGAGATCGGCGTCGGGCGTCGAACGGATGTAGTGGCCGTTGAGGTTTTCCAGCTTGGCGAAGTCGAACCGCGCCGGCGAGCGGCCGATGGCCGGCAGGTCGAAGGCGGCGACCATTTCCTCGGGCGTGAAGATTTCCTGGTCGCCATGCGACCAGCCGAGCCGCACGAGATAGTTGCGCATCGCCGCCGGCAAATAGCCCATCGCGCGATAGGCATCGACGCCGAGGGCGCCGTGGCGCTTGGACAGCTTGGAGCCGTCCGGCCCGTGGATCAGCGGGATATGCGACATGACCGGCACCGACCAGCCGAGCGCCTCGTAGATCTGCTTCTGGCGCGCCGCATTGGTCAGATGGTCATCGCCGCGGATGATGTGGGTGACGCCCATGTCGTGATCGTCCACCACAACGGCGAGCATGTAGGTCGGCGTGCCGTCGGAGCGCAGCAGCACCAGATCGTCGAGATCGGAGTTCTGCCAGACGACGCGGCCCTGCACCTGGTCCTCGACCACGGTCTCGCCGGTCAGCGGCGCCTTGAGCCGGATCACCGGCTTGACGCCGGCCGGAGCTTCCGACCGGTCGCGGTCGCGCCACAGGCCATTGTAGAGCTTGGAGCGGCCCTCCTTGCGCGCCGCCTCGCGCATCGCGGTCAGTTCCTCGGGCGAGGCGTAGCAGTGATAGGCGCGGCCTTGAGCCAGCAATTGCTCGGCCACCTCGCGGTGGCGGGCGGCGCGGGAGAACTGGAAGATCGGCTCGTCGTCCCAGGTCAGGCCGAGCCAGTTGAGGCCGTCGATGATGGCGTCGATGGCCGCCTCGGTCGAACGCTCGCGGTCGGTGTCCTCGATTCGCAGCAGCATCTTGCCGCCGCAATGCCGCGCATAAAGCCAGTTGAACAGGGCCGTGCGGGCGCCGCCGATATGGAGGAAGCCGGTCGGGGAAGGCGCAAAACGGGTGACTACGGGGTCGCTCATCGCGCGCCCTCTACCACAGGTCCGGGGGCAGGTCTCAAGCCATTTGACATTGAGGTAAGCGCCACGTCATTGGAGGCTCTGGCGCCGCCCCGGCCGGGTGGCTCCGTCAGCGGCGATACCGGGAATTGAAAGACCAGCATGGCGAGCGACGACAACGTGGCGGCAGGCGAAGAAGGCGCGGGACGCGACTTCATTCGCGACATCGTGGCGGGCGACCTCGGCGCCGGCAAGATCGCCGAGGTGGTGACCCGCTTTCCGCCGGAACCGAACGGCTATCTGCACATCGGTCATGCCAAGTCGATTTGTCTGAATTTCGGCATCGCCGAGGAATTCGGCGGCCGCTGCCACCTGCGCTTCGACGATACCAATCCGGCCAAGGAAGAGCAGGAATACATCGACGCCATCGAGCGCGACGTGCGCTGGCTCGGCTTCGACTGGGGCAAGCACCTGTATTTTGCCTCCGACTATTTCGACCGGCTCTATGGCTGGGCCGTCGAACTGATCAAAGCCGGCAAGGCCTATGTCGACGACCAGACCCAGGAGGAGATGCGCGCCAATCGCGGCACGCTGACCGAGCCCGGCCGCAACTCGCCCTTCCGCGACCGCTCGGTCGAGGAAAACCTCGACCTGTTCGCGCGCATGAAGGCCGGCGAATTCCCCAACGGCGCCCGCGTGCTGCGCGCCAGGATCGACATGGCCTCCGGCAACATCAACCTGCGCGACCCGGTGCTCTACCGCATCATCCATGCGCACCACCCGCGCACCGGCGACACCTGGAAGATCTATCCGTCCTACGATTTCGCGCACGGCCAGTCCGACGCCATCGAAGGCATCACCCACTCGATCTGCACGCTGGAATTCGAGGACCACCGGCCGCTCTATGACTGGTTCATCCAGAACCTGCCGGTGCCGTCGCAGCCGCACCAGTATGAATTCGCGCGCCTCAACATCACCTACACGCTGCTGTCGAAACGCATCCTGAACGGTCTGGTGAAGGGCGGTCACGTCTCGGGCTGGGACGATCCGCGCATGCCGACCATCGCCGGGCTGCGCCGCCGCGGCGTGCCGCCGGAAGCGATCCGCGACTTCATCAAGCGCGTCGGCGTTGCCAAGGCCAACTCGACCGTCGATCTCGGCATGTTCGACTTCTCGATCCGCGAGGTGCTCAACCGCGCCGCGCCGCGCCGCATGGCGGTGCTGCGGCCGCTCAAGGTGGTGATCGAGAATTATCCGGAAGGCGCGGGCGAGGAGCTCGAGGCCGTCAATCATCCCGACGATGAGACGCAGGGCTCGCGCAAGCTGAAGTTCACGCGCGAACTCTACATCGAGCGCGACGACTTCATGGAAGTGCCGGAGAAGAAGTTCTTCCGTATGGCGCCGGGCCGCGAGGTGCGGCTGCGCTATGCCTACTTCGTGACCTGCAAGGAAGTCGTGAAGGACGCGGCCGGCAACGTCACCGAATTGCGCTGCACCTACGATCCGGCCTCCAAGGGCGGCAATTCGCCGGATGGCCGCAAGGTCAAGGCGACCATCCACTGGGTTTCCGCCGAGCATGCCGTGCCGGCGGAACTGCGGCTCTACAATCAGTTGTTCAGCGATCCAGCGCCCAGCGCTGATTCCGAGACCTTCGCCAAAGGCATCAATCCGCAGTCACTGGAAGTCTTGAGCGATGCCCGCCTCGAGCCGGCGCTGGCGGAAGCCAAGCCCGGCGAAGCGATCCAGTTCGAGCGCCAGGGCTATTTCGTGCTCGACCGCGACAGCGCGCCGGGCAAACTGGTGTTCAACCGCACCATTGGCCTGCGCGACACCTACGCCAAGGACGTGGCGAAGGGGTGATCTTGTCGTCCCCGCGAAAGCGGGGACCCATAACCCCGGGCCTATGGGTGCCCGCCTTCGCGGGCACGACAAATAGCGTTCACAACCGTTCCCCTAATCCTCAACCTGTGGCTGCGATAGCCTGATCCCGGTTGTGCCGGGGGCGTTGTGTGGCCAGTCCGCCGAAAAGCCGATCGAAAGCGATTGCGGCAGGCCTCGCGGCCGCCGGACGCCGCGCCGGCGTCTGGCCGGGCTGGCTCGATGCCTTCAGCGAGAAGGCCGGCAAGTATCTGGCCTCCTGGGCCGCAGCCGAGGTGGCGCCGGGACGGCTGCTGCCATGGCTGCCGGTCGCATTCGGCGCGGGCATCGCCGATTACTTCGCGGCCGATCGGGAGCCGGCGTGGTGGGCGGCGTCAGGACTTTCTCTGGCGACGCTGGCGGTCGCCTTTGCCGCGCGCAAACAGCCGTTCGGTTTTCCGCTGGCGCTGGGACTTGCCGCCATCGCCGCCGGTTTCTGTATCGCGACGCTCAACAGCGCGCGTATCGAGCATCCGATCCTGCGCACCGCGACCTGGAGTGCGCAAGTGTCGGGCTTCGTCGAAGTTCGCGAGGAGCGCGCCAAAAGCGATCGCATCGTCGTCCTGGTTCACACGTTCGACGCACCGCGCCTCGGCGAGAAACCCGAGCGGGTGCGGGTCTCTGTGCGCAAGGGCACCGCGCCTGCCGTCGGCGCGTTCGTGGCGTTCAAGGCCTATCTGGCGCCGCCGCTCGAACCCTTAAGGCCGGGCGGCTACGACTTCGCCCGCGATCTGTATTTCCAGCAGATCGGCGCCTCCGGCTATGTGCTCGGCCGCATCCGAAACGAAGCCGCGCCGGAAAAACCGGGACTCTGGCTGTCCTACGCCGCCGCGGTCGATGCCCTGCGCGACGGCATGGACAACCGCATCCGCACCGTTCTGCCGGGCGACCGCGGCTCGATCGCCTCGGCGCTGATCACCGGCAAGCGCGACGCCATCTCTCCGGCGGTCAACGACGCCATGTACATTTCGAGCCTCGCGCATGTGCTGTCGATCTCCGGCTACCACATGACGGTGATCGCCGGCATGATGTTCTTCGTCATCCGCGCGCTGCTGGCGCTTATGCCGTCGCTGGCGCTGACGCGGCCGATCAAGAAATGGGCGGCGCTGGGTGCGCTCGGTGCGGCGACGTTCTACCTCGTCGTGTCCGGCAGCGCGGTCGCGACCCAGCGCTCCTACATCATGGTGGCCATCGTGCTCGTCGGCGTCATGGCCGACCGTCCGGCGATCACCTTCCGCACGCTCACCGTGGCCGCGCTGATCGTGATGACGCTGACGCCGCAGACCTTGGTGCATCCGAGCTTCCAGATGTCCTTTGCGGCGACGCTGGCGCTGGTCGCGCTCTATCAGACCTCGCTGCGCTGGCAGGCGGCCGCCGACAGCCCGCTCGCGGCGCGCATCGCGCTGTGGGGCGGGCGGGAAATCGCCGCGCTGATCCTCGCCTCGCTGGTGGCGGGGCTCGCGACCACCCCGTTCGCCGCCTACCATTTTCACCGCGTCGCGCCCTATGGCGTGATCGCCAATCTGCTGGCCATGCCGGTCGTCTCTGTGGTGGTGATGCCGATGGGCGTGGCCGGCGCGCTGACCATGCCGTTCGGCCTCGATGCCGTGTTCTGGAAGCTCATGGGCCTCGGCCTCGACTGGATGATCGCGGTCGCGCTCTGGGTCACGCAATTGCCCGGCGCGGTCGGGCCGATGCCGGCCTTCGGCGTCGAGCCGCTGTTGCTGGTGACGTTGGGCCTGCTGCTGCTGTGCCTGCTGCGCTCACCGCTGCGCTGGAGCGGCGCGGCCTGTGTGGTGCTGTCGGCGGTCTGGGCGCTGGCGACGCCGCAGCCTGACGTCCTGATTGCCGCCGACGGCCAGACCGCCGCCGTGCGCGGCGCAGCCGGACGCCTGGTCTTCCTGCAACGTGGCCGCGACAGCTTCGCAGTCAGGGAATGGCTCGCCGCCGACGGCGATATGCGCGCGGGCGATGGCACGAAACTGGATGATGGCGTGCGCTGCGATGCCATCGGCTGCACGGCGACGTTGCGCGATGGCCGCAAGGTGGCCTTCGCGTCGTCGGTCGAGGCTTTTGCCGAGGACTGCGCGCGCGCCGCCGTCGTGCTGTCGCAGCGGACGGCGCCGGGCGCCTGTCAGGCGGTGCTCATCGACCGGCCAGCATGGCAAGGTCATGGCGCGGCGGCGCTTTACGTCAACGGCGACGGCTTCGACATCGAGGTGGCGCGGCCCGTGACACAGGATCGGCCGTGGGCGAGGCCGCGCGCGGGGCCGGCGGACGATGCCTCAACGCAAAATATCCGGCGCAATGCGCCGGATGCCACGCCGCGAACGGAAGATCTGGAAGCGGGGGAATGATTTGGTCATTCCGGGCTCGCTCGCATTAGCGCGTCTTCGACGCACAAATGCGAGCGCCCCGGAATGACGGAGTTAGTACCTTCTGAACATCGCCACCAGCTTGCCCTGAATGCGCACGCGGTTGGGCGGCAGAATGCGCACCTCGTAGGAAGCATTGGCCGGCTCAAGCGCGATCGAAGCGCCGCGGCGGCGGAAGCGCTTCAGGGTCGCTTCCTCGTCATCGATGAGCGCCACGACAATGTCGCCTGTATCGGCGGCCTCGGAGCGGCGGATGAGGGCGATGTCGCCGTCGAGAATGCCGGCGTCGATCATCGAGTCGCCGCGCACTTCCAGCGCGAAATGCTCGCCGGTCGACAGCAGCTCGGGCGGCATGTTGATGACATGGCTGCGCTGCTGGATCGCCTCGATTGGCGTACCCGCGGCGATGCGGCCCATGACCGGCACCGAGATTGGCCGCGCTGCATCGTCATCGGTAACCACCGGCCGCGCCTTGCCGAGATTGCCCTCGATGACGCTGGGGTTGAAGCCGCGCACCCGGCCATTACCGCCGCCGCCCAGACCGTGCTGGACCGAGTCCGGCAGCTTGATCACCTCGATGGCCCGGGCCCGGTTGGCGAGGCGCCGGATGAAGCCGCGTTCTTCCAGCGCGGTGATCAGCCGGTGGATGCCGGACTTGGAGCGCAGATCCAGAGCGTCCTTCATTTCGTCGAAGGAGGGCGGCACGCCGGTCTCGGTCAGCCGCTCATGGATGAACCGCAGGAGTTCGAATTGTTTGCGCGTTAGCATCGGCTGTAATCTCCCGGTCGCGGGCGACCCCGCCTGGCCCGATTGGCGCGGAATCATCCGAAACAAAGCATGAACGGACACTATCTGTTCGATATGTGTTCCGCAACCACTTAATTT
>Ga0180223_1001283_pt1 | contig 20179 bp, 28 predicted proteins | sample eDN5th30CKraftOP_FD_151337 | JGI IMG/M metagenome (GOLD analysis project Ga0180223, IMG submission 151337) | Enriched Organic Plus compost microbial communities from Emeryville, California, USA - eDNA 5th pass 30_C Kraft OP (version 2) (version 2) ...
CTCTCACGCCACTGACGGACAAGGGTAAACATGTAGTCTCTACGCTCTTTCATATCAATAATATTTAGCCCGTAAAACTACAGCGGATCAATTAATCAATAAAGATGTACTTGGTCGGGCGGATACGAATATATTAAATCTTTGTCCTCGACTATCTCATCGTTTTGGTTATAATATGCTTTAATGTCTAATAGACTGGTCTTATTCGATGCCCAGAAAATAACGCCCGCTACAATAAAATAAATAATAGCATAAGGGAAAAGCCTTCGCTTCTTAACTATTTCACTTTCATATAATGTTGACACATTGGGTATATTTGGGATACGATGATGTAAATTGATATTTGGTTTTTCATTATTCTGGATAATACTTTCAAAATCTACATACTCCCCAGTCTTAAAAAGTCCAAATTTAAGAACCAGTTTATTATTTTCAATTCTGATTCCCGGGTCGAAGCCTTGACTTTTAGCAACTATATTAAATTCGAGCCATTTGGCATCGCTTTTTAAGTTTAATTCAATAAAATTATCGCTTTCGGTTATGTCATTGGTGCCATCACAAATTATTTTGCCCCGTAATAAATACAATTGGTCGCTAATTTCCTCTCCATCGTACTGGATGGTTAGCCGTTCGAAGTTTGAAACAACATCATTGTATAGATTTATATTTTCCTTTTCTAAATAAACGATAGTTGTTCTTTTTGATTTCAGAAACGCTATCAATGTCGGTAAACCAAAAATAATGGCAAGAACAGAGGAAATGATTAAGCCGATATCCATTTTATTAGTTTTAAATTGGAATTACGAATGTACAAAATTATGTTTGATTGAAACGTCTGATATCTCTTCAAAAAGGCACCTCTATTTTTCAATCCAATATTCGTAATTAGTATAAAACCATGTTAAGTGTTTTGATAGCCCTTCCAAATCGGGATATACGCTTAGGTAATTGATTCCATATTGATTAAGCATAATAGTAAGTTCTTTTTTTAAGTCCTTTGGGATGATAATTTTCTCGATTTTCTCGCCAAGGGGTAATTCTTCAAAGGGAATATTAGGCTGTTTATGCAAGGTAAAATAGCTATATTGGTTGTCCAATCGATTTATCGTGGAGTTTGGTTGATATAATTTGAAATCTTCAGTGATTTTAAATGGTGACAGTGATAAATCCAAGATGATATCTTGATGCTTGAACCGATATATGAACAAAGCTCCGTCTACATTAGGGTTATCGACCACGGCGAAAAAGAGGCCAATTAGGGGGCTGTGAGACCAATCTAATAAGCGAGTCGGTAATCCGGTATGTTGTGCAATAGACAACAATTCTAAGTCATATTTGAAATCTTTTATCAGGATTCCCTTTGCCCTGCGTTTCCAATGTCTGAAAATTTCCTCATCTGAGCGATTTTTAATAATATCTCTTCCCACTTTCGGTATCAATTTCCAGTTTGAATTACTTTGACCTCTAAATTTGAAATTCGTCGATTTCTTATATCTCTGCATTAAACTGTGAAATTCTGAAACGGTGTTTAAGGTTTGAATTGTCATTAGCAAAAAATCATAAATCTCAAAAATAAGGAAAGAAAATGACTAAACAGGAAATAAGGCATTCCGAGCGCCTAAGCACCTGCACAAGCCACGCCAAATTTACGACAGCGATCCCGAATAAGCTTTTGCAAAGCACATTCGGGCTTACTGTCTAACCTACGGTAAGAATTTGTCATGCCTTATGTTTGGTGCAAAGTTGCTCTCCATAAAAGCTGCCTTTGTATTCATTACAAGGTTTCATGCTTCAACCACGTAATGAATCCAACCGCTTTTCATGATTTGGCTCGCCTGCGCATCGCTCGGGCTTCGTTGCCGTCATGATTATTGCTTTAGCCATTACCCACAACCCAGGCGTTGGCAATAATCCCGCCAGCACTCGTGTTCTGCGAACATATCGCTGAATCGTCCTTGCGGACTTCTTTTCAGCGACCACTCCGCTCAACTCGCAGCCGGCGAGCGTGACAATAAAAGAATTGTTTATATTTGATCATCAAAACCACATTATGAATACAACACCAAACAATGATCCCAATAGCGAGATGAATGAATCTGAATTTTGGGAAAACGAATTGAATGCAATGGCAGCCGATGACTATGATAGACAATGGGAATTCGATTCGATGATTATGCAGGAGGGAATTGACTACAAGATTGGCTCCATCTCCTCGAAATACAACACTGAATCCCCAAACATGGCCGAGGAACAAGAGAACAGCGATACCAAATCTACTCTCCGACTTTTGGAACAAACGCAAAAAGAAGTCAATGAAATACATTCAGCGCTATTTACCCCTTTAGAAAGCAAAGAAAAAGACATCGAAAGCCAATTAACCGCTTCTATACTGGCCAAGTCTGCATCTAACAGAAAAAACAAAAGAAGTTAAATTATTGATAAACAATATGTTTTGGTATTATTTTCCACTGCCAAAACTCCGCCAAATAATGGAAAAATAAACTAAAATTGAAATAATGAACAGGACAAAAACCCCTTTAAACGACGAAAGAGCAGCTTTTGAAGCTGCTCTTTCTTTCGCGGAGAGTGAGGGATTCGAACCCCCGGACCTATTACAGTCAACGGTTTTCAAGACCGCCGCATTCGACCACTCTGCCAACTCTCCGGCGCAAAAGTACAAACTCTGCGATATATTGCAAATTCAATTATACCTTTTTTTTTCATTCCTTGCCCCCAAAATCACCAACTACGTGAAGGACACAGCGATAAATTGAACGGTAACAAACGGAAAATGATTTATCGAATAAAAAAACCTCCCGATCAGTAAAGACCGGAAGGTTTCTATTCGTACGCCAATCAGGATTCGAACCTGAGACCGACGGTTTAGAAAACCGTTGCTCTATCCAGCTGAGCTATTGGCGCTCACGCAAATCGATGCAAAAATAGCTAAACTTGCCTGAATTGCAAAAACAATCCACCCATTTTATGGTTACCTATTGTAAAACATCATGAGAAGTTTTCTATTTATTCTAGCGTTAATCTTACTTGTTATCTGGGGTATCGGCATTTTTTGGTATGCACTTAAGGGCTTATTCAATATCCTTATCATATTGGCTGCCATTGCGTTCATTATGGCGATATTCAGTAAACCCAAAAGCGCTTGATTCAAGCCTGCGCTGTTGGGCCACCAAAATTCATTGGAAACGGCGGGTCATCCTGTGTGTTGATACTACCGTTTACCGCCTCGTATTTTGCAATATTGTCATCCAATGCGCCTAGTAGCCTTTTTGCATGCTCGGGTGTCAAGATAATTCTTGATTTCACCTTGGCCTTCGGAATGCCGGGCATTACACGTATAAAATCGAGCACAAACTCCGTATTTGAATGAGTAATAATCGCAAGATTAGAGTAGATACCTTCGGCAACATCCTCCGAAAGTTCTATGTTCAGTTGGTTTTCCTTTTTTTCCGCCATGTGATTGTTTAGTTAACTATTGTACAAATGATCTGAAATCCTGCCCTGATTTTATTGCCAACAAAGCCTCGTATATCAAACGGATCACATTATCAACATCTTCTTTGTGAATCATTTCCACGGTGGTATGCATATAACGCAGTGGCAGTGATATCAAAACAGACGGAACTCCTTCATTTGAATAAGCAAATGCATCGGTATCTGTACCCGTCCACCGCGAGGAAGCCTGACGCTGAAAGGGGATTCCTTTTTTTACTGCTGTGTCGACCAATAATCGATTGAAGTTGATCTGTACAGACGGAGCATAAGATACCACGGGGCCTTTGCCACAGGCCAAATCTCCCTGTGTGACTTTATTAATCATCGGTGTCTGCGTATCGTGTGTAACGTCTGTTACGATAGCCAGATTAGGCTTAATCCGGTGGGCAATCATCTCCGCCCCTCGCAGCCCGACTTCCTCCTGCACGGAGTTTACGACATACAACCCGAAGGGCAACTTTTTCTTATTCTCTTTAAGCAAACGGGCCACTTCGGCAATCATAAAGCCACCCGCCCGGTTGTCAAGAGCCCGTCCCACATAATACCGATCGTTCAGTACCATAAACTGGTCTTCATACGTAACCACACATCCCACATGCACACCCAGTGCTTCTACCTCTTCCTTGCTGGTGCAGCCACAATCCAAAAAGATATTTTTCAACGTGGGGGCCTCTTCCTTCTCGCCCGAACGCGTATGGATCGCCGGCCATCCGAAGACGGCTTTGACAATTCCTTTTTCGGTATGAATATCTACCCGCTTGGACGGTGCAATCTGGTGATCGGACCCGCCATTCCGGATTACATAGATCAATCCATCTTTGGTAATGTAATTCACAAACCACGATATTTCGTCGGCATGCGCCTCAATTACCACTTTATATTCCGCTTTTGGGTTGATCACAGCTACAGCCGTTCCATAGGCATCGGTAAACGTTTCGTCCACATACGGTTTCAGGTAATCCAGCCACAGCCGCTGCCCCTCCCATTCAAAACCGGTAGGTGAAGGGTTGTTGATATAGGTTTCGAAAAAACGAAGAGACTTCGGAGTTACGACAGGAATATGTTGTTTTTCTTCTTTTTTTGCTTTAGCCATGTTAAATTTGAGTAAATGGAAACGAATAAATAGCGTACGGACAAATTTAGAAAATAAATGAAGAAAGTCCTGTTCAAGTTACTTGTCAAGCTCAACAACCGTTTGCTCCCAAAATATGCGGGAAAAGATCCCGCTACACTTACCAAAGGTCAGCGTGCGATCTTGGGATTCCGTTATTGGGCCCTCATCCATTCACTGTGAGGAATGGTGCGGTCAGCCAAGCGAGTTTATTTCAACACTTCCCGGGCAATAACCAACTTTTGGATTTCGGACGTGCCCTCACCGATGGTACACAATTTGGCATCGCGGTAGTATTTTTCTACCGGGAAATCTTTGGTATAGCCATAGCCCCCAAAAATCTGTACAGCTTCCGTCGCGCAACGCACCGCAATTTCCGAAGCATAATATTTGGCCATAGCCGAGTTTTTGGTTACCTCTTTATCTTTATTTTTCAACTCACAAGCCTGCCTGATAAGCAATTCAGCTGCTTCTACTTCGATCGCCATATCCGCCAGTTTAAATGATATTCCCTGGAAATTGGCAATGGGCTGTCCGAATTGCCGACGCTCCTTTGCGTATTTTACAGCGGCTTCTAGCGCACCTTTCGCAATACCTAAAGCCAGCGCTGCGATGGAAATCCGCCCACCATCCAACACTTTCATCGCCTGTTTGAAACCTTCTCCTTCCGCGCCGAGTAGGTTTTCCTTGGGCACTTTGCAGTTGTCAAAAATGAGCTCGGTGGTCTCTGAAGCACGCATACCTAATTTATTCTCCTTTTTTCCGTGGGCAAACCCCGGTGTACCTTTTTCAATGACAAATGCCGAAACCCCGTGGGATCTGTTTTTTTCCCCTGTCCGCGCCATCACTACAGCAATATCGCTGCTTTTTCCGTGTGTTATCCAGTTCTTCGTGCCATTCACTACATAGGTATTGCCGTCCAAGACAGCAGTAGTACCCATACGCAATGCATCTGAACCCGTGTTTGCCTCGGTAAGTGCCCAAGAGCCAATCCATTCTGCGGTGGCTAACTTCGGTAACCATCGCTGTTTCTGGTCCTCGCTTCCAAAGGTTAGGATATGCCCGGTACACAAAGAATTATGCGCAGCTAACGAAAGGCCGACCGCGCCGCATACTTTGGCCACCTCCACAATGATGTCGACGTATTCGTGATAGCCGAGCCCCGCCCCTCCGTAGACCTCGGGCACCAACACTCCCATAATCCCCAATTGCCCCATGGCTTTAAAGGTATCAACCGGAAAAGTCTGCGCCTCGTCCCATTCCATCACATAGGGTCGGACATTTTTATCCACAAACTCACGTACCATTTGACGCATCATGTCCCGGTTTTCGTCACCCATTATTACTGATTCCGTGTGCATAATATACAGGTATTTATACAATGATAAACAATGCAAACAGAAAAGCAAACCAAAAAAAATACGGTATAACGCGGAATGAAATAGTTTTTGGTATGATTTCGGTTTTTAACAAAAATATATACAGAAAATCAGCATAAAGTCTACATTTGAAACATAGTATACAAAAAAGAAGCAAATCATGATGCATACCAAAATATGGGGATTATTGTTTATCCTCTTCATTTCCTATAATGGAACACACGCAGACCAACCGATATCGAAGACAACCAACCGGGTAAACCAGGAAATACACCTAAAGTTCAACCTGAAACCCGGCAATAAATACCTTTTCTCATCTATCGTCAAACAACACATTACGCAAGAAATGATGGGGCAACAGGTGGTTACCACACAAAATATGTCATCTGACTATATTTATGATGTCCAATCTGCACAAGGTGGTACCACGATCATTAACGTCACATTCAGTGCCATTAAAATGGATACCGACGTTGCTGGGGGAATGCAACAGCTTCACTATGACTCAAGTAATCCGGAGGCAGGCACGGAAGAGCTGAAAGTAATATCCAACCTCGTCGGCAAATCATTCCTTATGCACATCAATGAAGAAGGACGTGTAGAGCGGGTGGAAGGATTAGATAAGATCATCGGATCAGTAGACGCGCAGCGCGCCGAAATACTGAAACAGAGCTTCGGCGATTCATCCATGATCCAGAACATGAACCAAATGATCAATATTTATCCAAACCAAACCGTCAACAAGGGCGATGTATGGACAAAAAGCTTCTCAGGTCCGGTAGCCGGTATGTTCCAGTCGACCGTCACTTCCGATTTCGCACTATCCGACATAACCGGCAATTCTGCCATGCTCGCGGTTAATGGACAAATGGGCTTTTCTAAACTAAAAAACAGCGGCAACCCGTTGCTTCAAGGGGCTGAATTCAATTTAAGCGGTACTCAGAAGGGCACTTTGGAAGTAGACATTGAATCTGGGCTACCTATTCAGACTATCCTGAAACAGGATATTAGCGGATCCATCGAAATCCAGGGAATGCAGATACCGATGACCATCGTTTCTGACATTATCATTACTGGCAAGAAAATGTAACAGGTTCTCAATTAATAGCTGACTAACGAGAAAATCTGCTGGCTGTAATCCAACAGCCTTTTTTTACCCTCAAGGAAATCCAAACTGATGACAAATGCGTATCCAGCAATCGTCCCCCCCAGTTTATGAATCAATTTACTGGCTGCGATAACCGTACCACCGGTAGCTAACAAATCGTCATGAACCAGCACACGCGATCCGCGCTTAAACGCGTCCTCATGAATCTCAATGATTGCTTCACCATATTCCAAGGCATATGACTGTGTAACAGTATGATAAGGTAATTTTCCCTGTTTCCGAATAGGTACAAAAGGTTTTCCAAGCCGTTGGGCTAATGACAAGCCGAATAAAAATCCCCGGCTCTCAATTCCAGCTACCACATCAATGAAATCCGGCTGTAACCGGTCCATAAAATTATCCAAGATCGCATTGCAAAGGTAGGTATCTTTCAGGATCGGTGTAATATCTTTGAATACGATACCCGGTTTCGGAAAATCGGGTACATCCCGTATCACCTCTCTAAGCTGCTGGTCAATCATCAGATATAGTTAAGTACGGCACAATTTTACAAAAAATCTCGTCATTCATAATTTCAATTCGTAATAAATCAGCGAGTGATTGATAGGGACCATGCTGTTTACGAAATTGCACGATGGCATTGGCAAGCTTAGGGCTAATAAACGGATGGTTTCTTAAACGTTCGTAGTCGGCCGAATTCAATTCGATTTTTTTCACAAAAGCGCTATCTACATAAATATGTTCCTTTAGCCTCTCAAATCGCGTGGTATCCATGCCGTATACATCCATCAGTTGTGTTACATGGTGAAATCCTCCCAGAAGATTGCGGAACCGCACGATCCGCGAAGCATATACCGGCCCGATACCGGGCAACTGTTGTAATTCAAGTGAATCTGCCGCATTAAGCTCGATAGATAACCTCGACCGTATTTCTTCTGGCATTGTATTTTCATCCTGCTGCGACTTCGACCTTACCGACGGAATCCGGATATAAGGCTCCAAACGGGTGTAATCGGTGTCACGCAACGCATAAATTTTTTGTAGATCCTCTTTTTTCCAAAACCGCCCACCTTTGGCTTCGTAATTCTTAATCATCCGTATCTGCCCATCCGAAAGTCCCAGTCTCTTCCATTCGGCAACAGGCAATCCATTGGGATCAAAAGTAAAATACTCCGCCACATCGGCCGATGCTCGCTTCCGTTGCATGGGCTCGGATGCTACATGGCCAACAGCCAGACTTTCTCTATTCTCTTCCGCTACGGTAGCCAGAAAATGTTCAATTTCTTTGATACGGCTGTCCATATCGATTGCACCTGAATCGCGATTCCTGGAAAACAAATTGAAGGTCAACCACAAAACAAATAACAACACGCCCAACACACAAATTCCATTTAGTTCCCTGCGACTAAAAGCAAAGTATCTTTCAAACCATTTATACATGATTATTTAGGTTTCGGAAGGTTAACGGCTGCAAACTAAAAAAAACCGGTAAGTTTCTGAACTTACCGGTTTTCGTATGTTACAATGAATTTTACGCAATACGCATTTCTGCCATTGAGAGAACTTCCTTGTGATTACTGGCTTTGGTGCGTGTTTTGGTTTTATGTTTATTAATCTGTCTCCGCAGCGATTCAACTGCAAGATCCGTAGCCTCTTCGAAGGATTTTGCCTGTGCCTTGGCAAACAGCTGGCTCCCCGGTATATTCAGTTTAAACTCCGTGATTTTATTTGCTTCATCTTCCACATTTTCCAGTTTTAGATAACACTCTCCGTCAATAATGTGATCAAAAAACTGATCAAGTTTGTTCACTTTCTTCTGAATGAATTGGATTAACTTCTTGTCCGCATCAAACCGGATCGATTGCACGATGATATTCATAGATTCCTCCTTTTTTAAGCCTTTGGATGGGCCTGTTTATAAACTGATTTAAGTCGCTCGACCGAATTGTGTGTATATACCTGCGTCGCCGCAAGCCCGGCGTGTCCCAACAATTCCTTGATTGCATTCAGATCAGCCCCATTGTCGAGCAGTGCCGTAGCGAACGTATGCCTCAATACATGGGGACTTTTCTTTTGCTGCGAGGATATCGCACCGAGATAGTATTTTACAATGTCATAGATCAATCCAGGATATGCTTGCTTCCCTTCTTTAGTAACGATTAAGCAGGTAGAATTGTTATCAAACCGCTGTGTTTTTTTTTCGTTGATGTAAAGTTGAAGTTGCCTCATTAGCGTTTGGTTCAGGGGGACCAGTCTTTCTTTGTTCCGCTTGCCAAAGATAAGGATATTCCGATTGTAGAAATCGATATGCTCGTCGTGAATTTGCAATAACTCAGACAACCGGATACCGGTCCCAAATAGCAGCTCCAATACGGTTTTATCCCGGATGCCTTCAAATGTATCCGGAAATACACCGTCCCTATCCAGCAATGATGACAGTTTATCTTTATCCACTACCACAGGTAGTTTCTTGGGAGTTTTTAATGCCTTCACCAAGGAAAAGGGATTCTGAGACACGTTACCTTCCCGCATCAGGAATTTATAATAGGTACGGAGTGCTGAAAGGCTGCGGTTAATGCTGGCAGGGCTCTGCCCTTCTTCGAGCAGTGCTGCCAAATATGTCCTCGCTTCCCGGTGGGTGACGTTACCTATATCAATATCATGTAGCGCCAGATAAGTTACGAACCGCTGAATCTCATGGCGATAAGCAATCAGCGTATGGTTGGAATAGCGCTTCTCGTATTGAATAAAATTGATAAACCGCTCTATAAACATCGAAAACTACCTATATATTCCAATCGCTGAATATACAGATAGTTTTCAGATGTTGCAAATAAATTGCTTATTTATGGAATCCTTAGATCGTATCCTGATTGAGGCTTTGTTTATAAATCGCCTTCTTAATTTGCGTACGACGGGTAACGGATTTCTTCTCATAGGCCTGACGAGAGCGCAATTCACGCAACACACCGGTTTTTTCGAATTTCTTCTTAAAACGCTTCAATGCCCTGTCCAACGATTCGCCTTCTTTTACATTTACAATAATCATATCCTGTTATACCTCCTTTCGTACAAAAATTTGGATTGCAAAGGTAATCACTTCTTTATAGAAAGACAAGAAATATTTTGATAAAACGGAAATTAAACTGGAATAGTCGGCAAACTGTTACTTCAATGTTTCTCTCCCTTTCTCCAATGCCAGGGAGCTACTGCTCCGGATTCCGTCCAAAGGCCGCGGCGGGCCTCCCGGGCCTCCTGTTCTTTGGCCATCCATAATGGGTTACGGTCATATACCGCGCAATGCCAGGCCAAGCCTGCCTCCAGGAGGCGCTCATTCAAATTGATGGTATCAGCAATATATACAATCCCTACCACCCTGCCATAGCGGTCTATGTCCATCTCCCGCACCTTAACCGGGCCAGAAGAAAGCAATTCTTTGGTGAAAGCCGTGGCTACCCGGTTATAGGGCTGACCACGTTCAGGACAATCTATTCCATAAAGCCGAATCCGCTGCTGATTTTTTCCGATTAGCAGGGTAAACGTATCGCCGTCTGCCACACGGACAACCCCGCCAGTGAGGTACCGAGGAGCACAGGACTCCCAGAGAAAAAGAAAGAGAATCAACACCCGGAATATCATGGTGCGAAAGTAACTAAAATAGGGAAAAATCTACTGGGCCCCGACAGGGTATCAGTTGTGCAAACCGCATGAAACTTCCTTAATTCCACATGGGATTTTGCGGGAAGTTAGCCACGTGTGCATATTTCGGTCCCAAAGATACGATTGCCTCCTTCCAAAGGTTCTCGCCATCATTGCCAAAGGTGATATCGGGGTTGTAATGGTTGCTGATTACCCATGCGTTTTCATTGAGCTCACCCTCCAGTTGTCCCGGGCTCCAACCCGAGTAGCCGATAAAAAACTTAATCTCATCGTGTGTAATGTCTCCATTACGGATAAGGATCTTCAAGCTTTCAAAGTTCCCTCCCCAATAAATACCATTTCCGAGGCCCACTCCGCTATGCAATCTGTCATAACATTTGTGTATGAAATGAATACTTTCCTGCGCCACAGGCCCACCAAAGAATAGCGGAAAATCAGCTTCAGGAACATCGTCTATAACGTCTTTGAGCTGCAATATTGCAGGCTGGTTCAGTACGTATCCCACGGTGCCTTCTTCTGCATGGTGTTCACACAGTAGCACAACAGCTCGTTGGAAATTCGGATCCAGCATGAATGGTTCCGAAATAAGTAAACTCGCAATCTGGGGAATATTTTTATTGAACATGATTTGTCTCGTTAACGTACTGTAAATGTAATAAAAATATTCTTCATCCGGCCTATTGCTACCATTTCTCCGTTTCCAGCAGATTACTCAGTTTTTTCTCGTCGGTCAAATCGAGGCGCAATGGGGTGACAGAAACATAACCGTTTTCCACTGCCCAGCGGTCGGTACCCTTTTCTGCAGGCTCCAACGGGATCACCGTAAACCAATAGTGCTTCCGATCTATGGGGTCTTTTCCGGGTACGATCTTGCCGTCGTAAAATCGTACCGACTGCCTTGTCCAACATATGCCGGTTGGTTGCGGCGGATAATTGACATTATAAAGCCCTATTTCGTTCGGGTTTCGTAACAGCAGTTTTAATGTTTTTTCAACGTAAGGTGTAAGCACGTTAAAATCCGGTTCAGAATTACCGGCCGGAGTGCTCAGGGCAATTCCCTTTTTTCCCAGCAGCACGGCCTGCTTAGCAGCTGCCAACGTGCCGGAATGCCACATGGAATTGCCCAGATTTGGTCCCATGTTGATACCCGATAGCACCACCTGAATATTATTACGCAAGTGTGTGCCCAGCGCTACACAATCTGCCGGTGTACCGTTTACCCGGTACGCCTCAATGCCTGGAAATTCAATGGGAGATTTTTTATAGGACAATGGGCGGGAGTGTGTAACGGCGTGGCCCATAGACGATTGTTCTACATCGGGTGCCACTACCACGACCTCCCCAAATTTGGCTGCAATTCTTGCCAATGAGCCGATGCCGGGGCTGTATATGCCATCGTCGTTGGTTACTAATATCCGCATAGATAACTGTGTTTAAAGATACATTTTAGGGATGCTAAGTAAACCCTTGTGATTTTAAAACAAGTCTTCCGGATTTTTTGTTTGGACAAGTACGCATAGTCATGCAACATACACAACACATGCAAGCCGCTAAATACGCCCAATTGTTGCACAATCCCAAGGCAGGAGATGGCGACCATATGAAAGAAGACCTAGTTAACGCAATTGTTTCTTGTGGATTTAACTGCGGATATGTCTCAACAAAAGCACAAAGATGGGATCGTCTGAAGACCAAAACCACGTTAGCGGTTGTCGCAGGTGGTGATGGTACAGTAAGGCAAGTATTGAAGCGGTTATTGCGGCGAAAACTATTGGACAAGCGACCGGCTATTGCACTATTCCCAGCGGGTACGGCCAATAACTTTGCGAAAACCTTAGGTATTTCCGCCTCACTCCCAGGTTTGAAACGTGCTATTACAGGTTGGCAGATCAGGAAAATCGATGTGGGAGCCATTGGGAACGTACCTGAGACTAAATTTTTTCTGGAAGGCATGGGATACGGTCTTTTACCAAGATTGATCCGGGAAATGAAAACAGTCGATCTGTCAAAGGTAAAGACCACTGACGAAGAATTGGCTCTCGCATTAAATAAACTAATTGAAATAACCCAAAATTACATGCCAAAACGAGGACTATTAACCATCGACGGAGTGCACTATGAAGATAGCTACCTACTGGTAGAAGTATTAAACATTCAGTCGGTAGGTCCAAATGTTGTGCTTGCTCCGAAAGCCGACCCTACCGATGGCAAGTTGCACGTGGCGTTGTTGAAAGAGGTGCACCGTGAAGCATTCATTCAGTATCTTCAACAATCTCACCGCCCGCGATCCGGCAAGTATCCCAAGGTCCCCTGGCAAACTATCGAAGTTAAACATTCTATTACCATGCGATGTGAACATCGGCTACTGCATGTCGACGATGAACTCATCAACCTGAAAAAAGCTCAGCTTGTCAAGGTCGAAATCAGAAAGGGCATCGTAGATGTTATTGTTTAATCAACCCTAATCTCCCTAACAGAGAAGGCAACGAATCGTCCGGCTCAAGCAGATGAGCCTGCAACCCCAGTAGCTTTGCCGTTTCGATGTGCTGCGGACTGTCATCTACAAATAATGTACGTTCTGGATGGAGTGAATGGGTGTTCAGGACAAATTCGAAGATTTCCCGATCGGGTTTTCGCATCCGTAGTAAATGAGAATAATAATCTTTTTCGAAAAATCCGGCATTGCCGTTCAACCCAAATTCATGGTTAAGGTAAGCCATAATCCAATCGTAATGGATTTCATTATTGTTACTCAACAAGAAAGTACGGTAATTCGTCTTAAGCTGGTGCAACAACTCATGGTGTCCGGACCTCACCCCGATGAGCAAGCTGTTCCATGCCGTATCAATCGCATCATCGGTCAAAGCAGGATTGCCTGCTGCCTTACGGATTTCATTACGGAATTGGACGGCCGTGATAAGCCCTTTGTCAAATGCATCAAACAAGGCGTGCTGTGCGCGATGCCCATAAAATTGGTCAACTTCAGCAATTCCCAGGTCGATGAATGACTGACGTAACCTCGAAAAATCGATGTCGAACAGTACATTGCCGTAGTCGAGGATTATGTTCTCAGTATTTTGCATAAAAATTTCAGAATGTATGCGCAAAGATGTAAATTTGCAGCCGCAAAACAATAAGGATTTGCATTGCGCCTATAGCTCAGTTGGTTAGAGTAGAAGACTCATAATCTTTTGGTCCCTGGTTCGAGCCCAGGTGGGCGCACTAACAGAAATGGCTTTTTTCTTGCGAAAAAAGCCATTTTTTTGTATCATTAAGAAGGCGATTTTTTCCAACCGCGCAGCTTGACTCGGCAACCGCCGTTTTAGTCGGGTTTTACTTTCAGGAATTTCTTGTTGCAAAGAATTGTTTTAGAAATCATTACTGAAATAGTTCAGTCGAGGCAGACCTATCAGCCATTTAGGCGGCTGGGTTATCGCAAAAAAGTTAAGCTGAGTAAAAGCTACTTAGCATATTTTTTAATCGAATAAGTCTGATGGATATAGCGATAAAAAAGGCCGCCAGCAAAATAACTGACAACATCAAAGATGTCTGACGTATGGTGATGTGTGATCCGTGGCATGATGTACTCAAAGATATAAGCGGTTAAAACCGGGATCAGGAGGATTTGAAACAAGGGATAGCGGTATGGTTTGGAGGTGCCAAGTATACACAGACTTACCGATTGCGCTACGTGGATAATCAGCGGTACGAATACAAAATCCGTCAACCAGTTATTGAAAACCGGAATGGGATGCCCCGAAGTTCTTGTAAAACGGATTAAAAACCAGCTGATACTATAGAATTGGAAATAAGGGTCGTCCAGCAGGTATACTAATGCACGAAAGAAACTGCGATAAGCATAGCTAAGCCTCCACATACCATTAAGATTAAAAACATATACCAACCAACAGCTTTCTGCTTCTTTTTAAAAGAAGAATCATTGGGATCCGGGGTGAATAAAGTTTCCCGTATTTCGTATAGGTTTCTCGATAACCAACTTCCTGATTTCTTTGCCATAACAACATAATTTATGGCAAAAGTACAATATTTGAAATATTAGAACAAATGCTCTAATATTTTTACCCACCATTCCTATGCGACATCGATCAGCCTCCTATGATAATTTATCTGTCCCAGATGGTAAGCCAAATGTGTGGTCAGATGAACCAAAAAGAATACATAGGTTGTTTTCTTTTCAAATACAAGCATAGGATATTCGTCGTCTATATTTTTTTTGGTTAGTCTGTCCAGTGCCTCGCTGACCACTCCGATAGAGTCATCAATTTGCTTTATCAATTCTGTACGGGGAATATCTTTCAATGCGAATTCCCCGGCACGGTTACGCACATAACCGGTTTTGCCAATTTCAGCGCCGATATAGCTGTTCAGGTTGCCTATAAGATGCAAACATAAGTTTCCTGCAGAGTTTGCTATTCCTTTTTCAGTACGCCAGATATTTCGTTCATCTTGGTAGGACTCTATCTCCGCTTTGAGCTTGTTAAGATCCCGCTCAAATAGTGTTTTCAAAGTTATTATCAAGGATGCTGACATTTTTTATTTTAGTTTAATTTCAAACAAACTGACGGTTGCATTATCGTAGTGTGCCGGAAGTCCTTCCGTATTTCTGAGCTTTAGAGGTCCCAGATATTCGAATCCGCATTTTCCGTAATAAGCAATCAATTTTGTATTATCTCCCACGGTATCCATTCTTATAAATTTCTTATCGTTTTCAGCTGCATAGTCCTTTGCCCAATTTACAATTTCAGCCACTAGATTTTGTCCTCTGAAATCAGGATTCGTCGCTATCCGGTGAATGTAAACGGAAGGATCTGCATTCCGCTCTTCCCATATCTGTGGATCATCGAACGTCGTCGCCCAGACACAAGCAATCCTGCCATCGATCTCCAGTTTCCATTGTCGTTTCTCGTTGATTTCGTTTTCCACCAGCGCAAGCTCGAACTCCGGCCAGTGGACCGTAAACCTCGTTTTTTGAAAGTCCGTTGCTATCTTATAAAGCCTAAAAATTTCGTCAATATCAGCTTTTGTACTATTATTTATCATCATCATCATCTTGTCCTGTTATTTGTATCGGTTACTTTGAATTGTATTGTTCGAATTCTCTGATGTCATGGTATCCGAAAATTTCGATTTCCGGATGGGCTTGCATCAACTTACGGATTTTCTCTACGGTATCCATGCGCATCTTATTATCGTCTGCCCTTATCTCCGCCAGTTCATGAACAGGGTGGTCCATATCCGACAATTCTTCCCGTAGATAATATGCATCTGCTACATAAAACAACCATCTGTCACCGTTTTTTATAGCAACCCCGCAATGGCCCAATGTGTGTCCGGGAAGCGGTATCAACAATATTTCGATGTCTAGTGCAGTAACTACTTTTCTGGCTTCGAAGCCGAACCACAGCCTATCTGATGTCCCATAGGTTTTAATGGCCGGGTTATGCTGCAACGGTATTTTCAGGTATCTCGGATTCCCCGACATATAATTTTCATATTCCTCCCTGCCGACATGCACCGTCGCATGGGGAAAATCGGCAAGTCCACCGATATGGTCGTTATCCAGATGGGAAATGATGCAATCGGCTACCTGTCCGGGATTTAATCCCAGACGTTCAATTTGCCTAACAGCGGTTTGATTTTCATCAAATCGATATCCTGTTATTTTAACAAGTTCGTGTCCTATCCTTTCTTCGGGCAGCTGGCTGTCAAGAAGACCGATACCGGTATCGATCAGCGTCATCCGATCTTTTTGCTTCAAAAGCTGGCAATGTCCGCAAACGTTATCAGCATACGGAGACACGATCTTGACACAGTTTAAGTGGTAAATTTCTGTCATAACTATTTAATTTGCTCATGGATCAAAGCTGCTCTGTTAGCGAGTTCTTATCTCCGATAGGTAAAAGTAAGTGCTTTTTTTGTAAAAATAGAACAATTGTTCTATTTTTACAAAATGAAAACCAGCGATAAGATATTGGATGCCGCGAGAAGCCTTTTCAACGAAAACGGAATCCGAAATACGACAACGAGACATATAGCCAGTTCGATGTCCATCAGTCCGGGTAATCTTCATTACCACTTTAAGCATACCGAAGATATCGTGATAGCGCTTTTCCGGGAGCTTACCAACTGGTATGACGGGATTGTCGATAAGGTTCAGGAACTTCCAATGGAACGTCTCGAAGATCTAACCCCCACATTAGAACTTATATACGAGCAGGTAGACAAGTTCCGTTTCTTTTTTATTCATTTTGTCGAGATCAGTATCTGGATACCGGAAATAAAAAATGGCTACGGGAAATTGATTACGAAGCGCGAGAACCAATTTAAAACGTGGTTGCAGAGACTTCAAGATCAGGAAGTTTTGTTTCCGCTTGACGATCTCGTGGAGGAACAGCTGATAAAAAATTTATTTATCGTCGGAGACTTTTGGATATCCCATAATGCATTGTTCAAGCAGTATACTGGCGAGGAGGCAAAGCGGGATTTTGTTTCCACGATGCTCTCTATACTTTCTCCCCATTGCAAAAATGTACGATAGCTAACCAGTGATAATACTAAATAGAATATTTCATGAGCAACAGAAATCAAGCTATTCTTCCATATAATGACAGAAGACGGTCAAAAGCGACACAAATTGAACATATGTTTGACAGGATTGCTTTCCGATATGATCTTTTGAACAGGATTATGACATTGGGCATCGATAAAAACTGGCGTCTCAAGGCTGCAATATGTGTAAAGAAACACCACCCAAATGCATTGCTAGATATAGCGACAGGAACGGGAGATTTCGCATTCCAGTTGGCACGGCTCATGCCGACATCGAATGTGATTGGAGTTGATTTTTCTTCAAAGATGATTAAGGAGGCTTCGCGGAAGAAAAGTGAAATTGCAAACTCGGACAATGTGGATTTTGCTATTGCAGATGCAGAAAATCTTAAATTCAAAGCAAATACTTTTGATGCGGTTTCCTGTACGTTCGGTGTTCGCAATTTCGATGACCTCGAACGAGGATTGAGCAATATGTACCGCGTTTTAAAACCTGGGGGCATTGGCGTAATTTTGGAATTGTCAGAGCCGAAAAACCTTGCCGTAAAACTATTTCATGAACTTTATTTTCATCGTTTCGTCCCTGTTTTAGGCAAGGTCATAACCGGAGAAGGTAAAGCATATAGTTACCTGCAAAAATCCGTAAAGCATTTCCCTGATAAAAAGCGTTTTGTGGAGTTACTAAAGAAAGTGGGATTTACAAGCGTGAAGGCAAAGTCACTATCGTTTGGTATGTGCACTATGTTCTGCTTTTACCGATAAATGTTATTTTAAACATGGGCAATATTAAGTGGATGACATTAGAGCTACTGCAGAAAGCATTTTCCGAGTTAGGATCTGATGGACATTACATTTATATGCCAACCAACAAAGTGGAATATTATCCTACAGAACCTTATCGTTCACACTATTATGGCATCGGACTTATACAACAAGGTGAAATTAGATTTTATACCGACCTAACCGAACATTACGTTTCTGGTCCCGCTATTATCTTTACGGGAACTTCATCGATCAAACGTTGGGTTACCAGAGACACGCCTTGCGAGATGGAGTCGCTACTGTTTTCCGAAGAATTTCTTCAAGAGAAATTGATAGAGTCCAATATTCTCCATGCGTTTGCATTATTCGCTAACAATGGCGGCTATGTAATAAACTTAGGGCAAGAAGATTTTGCAATATTCAAGAAAATGTTTGCTGTTTTAAAATCAAGAGAATCTTCGAAATCTCACTTTCACAAGGAAGTTGTGCGTGGAATTGTCTACAGTATGATCAATGAAATTGGTCATTTGTACTTAAAAAACCCTCCAAACATTGGTCATACAAAGTTGCTGGTTACTAAGTTTAAGGAAGCCGTTTTTACCTACTATAAAAAAAGCAGAGCCGTATCATTCTATGCAAATCTGTTATATGTTCATCCTAAGCACCTTAGTCAGACGGTCTCATCAGAGACAGGAATGCCTGCAAGTGAATGGATACAGCATGTTGTAATTCTTGAAGCGAAGATATTATTACAAGATAACAGACTCAGTATTTCAGCGGTTGCGGACGCGCTCAACTTTCCCGATCAAAGCACGTTCGGGAAATATTTTAAAAAATATGTGGGGATAAGCCCCATTCTATACAGGCAAAGGTTAACCTCATAACCTTACCTTTTTGCCAACTAACCTGCCGTTCACCCCTTTTTGTAGCCTTCTGTAGGGGGTAATTTTGCCAATTATAACTACTTAGGTCGTTGAGCCTGTAGTTATCTAAATCTTTTTACAATCAATATATGGCAAATCAATCGATCATTAAATTATTCGTCCCGTGTATACTCGCGGCGACTTTGGCCTGTAATAATAGCCAGCAACACGTACAGGATGGCGTTTCGCTTGAAGAATATCCTGTCTATACCTTAACACCTCAAGCAACCACAGTATATACGGATTTTCCCGTGAGTTTGCAGGGAGTTCAGGATATTGAGCTACGCGCAAAAGTAAATGGTTTCATTGATGGTATTTTCGTAGACGAAGGCCAGTACGTAACTAAAGGGCAACTGCTATTCCGCATATTTGCCCCGGAATACCAAGAAGAGCTTGAACGATCGTCAGCGGCGATAAAAAGTATGGAGGCAGAGTTGGCGGATGCCCAGTTACTTGTTGATAGGACTAAACCGCTCGTTGATGAAGGGATTATGGGGAAATATGAACTGGAATCTGCTCTGCAAAACCTTGCGAATAAGAATGCCCAGCTTTCCCAAGCGAAAGCAATTAAGAACACTGCAAGCGCGAATGTAGCGTATTCTCAGATCCGTGCACCGTTTGCCGGTGTGATAGGGCTGATACCCTATAAAACAGGAAGTCTGGTCAGTAGTTCGTCCATAGAGCCATTATCTCAACTTTCGGATATATCCAAAATACACGCTTATTTTTCTATAAACGAAAAGCAATTTATACGCCTTTTGCATGAAGCTAAAAATAAATCACTTGTTGATTATCTTCAACAGCAAGCGGAAATAGCGCTAATCCTACCTGATGGCAATCAATTTGACCAAAAAGGCAAAATAGATATGATAGGTGGTCAGGTCGACCCTAAAACCGGAAGCATAAATTTGCGCGCTGTTTTCCAAAATCCAGACGGCATGATAAGAAGTGGGAACAGCGCAACCTTAAGAATGTATGAAAAAGTCCAAGAAGCCATATTGATTCCGCAAAGGGCTACTTATGAATGTATCCGCCCGACCAACCACATATTTCCAGATTGATTGACTGTCTGTAGTTTTACGCCCAAAATATTATTGAAATGAAAGAGCGTAGAGCCTACATGTTCACCCTTGTCCGCCAGTGGCGCGAGAGC